>JACLAC010014159.1_pt1 | contig 19529 bp, 16 predicted proteins | sample 8027881 | NCBI WGS metagenome assembly JACLAC01 (sample SAMN15725517, study PRJNA655200) | protist metagenome | isolation source: fluorescence activated cell sorting (FACS) single amplified genomes of... | place: Spain: Blaines Bay Microbial Observatory, Mediterranean Sea | collected 2016-01-19 | reverse complement strand
ATTTGGAAGGTGTGTTCTACTCCCATTGTGACAATTTGTGACTCATGGTGCCACCAAATCTGCCACTGGACAGTTGTGTCACACGGGGCAGTCCTGGAATAGAAGGAGCCACAATTGCAGAAGTGCACAACTATCTCTGCATTGCTATTTCCAGTGAAGGACCTTACATAAGACGCATGAAGCCGACCAGAATGATTGAGGGGAGGTGGTTGCGGGGCTTCTGTTTAAAAGTTAAAAGCCAAATAAAATAATAAAAATCAACGATGTAGGAACACATACAAATACAAAAAATAATAAATATTTGTATTATTTTTATTATTTGTATTTTCCCCAATTCGTTGATTTTTTTGTATATGTTTTATTTGACTTTTACTTTTAGTTGACTTTTAACTTTTGACTGTAGACTTCCTGGGTATAGTCCTAGCACTCACTGATATGCTAGCCATATGAATTGGCTCCACGACTAACACTGTTTCTTCATCCCCTCAAAGCGAAGCGCAAGAGAAACCAGTCGCCCTCGGCTCTGTGGGTAAAGCCTACTCTCACAGCAGCTGAGGCTGGTGGTTGAGAGATTTACCAGGTTTGTTCAGCGCCATCAGAGCTAGGGCCAGAAAATTTGGCAGATTGGTCACAGGCGCTCCAGAATACTGAGCGTACCTGCCCTGCTTAATTTCAATCGGTCTGGACAGCTGTACTGCGTGTAATTTAGAGGCTGTAGGCATGAAAAGACTCCTCGATTTACCTTGGCACGAGCTGACATTAGAAATCAAACATGATGGCATACTCAAGGAAAGGCCTCAGCGATATTTTCCTGAGTAGGATGGATCATCTTTGGTTGGGCTGCCCATTGACCCAGCCCAAAACGAGTTCAGAACCAACTGCAAGGCGTGCTTCCCAGTACGCTATACACAAGCCTGTTTGAGCGTCCACGCGGAGGTGCTCAGAGTTTCCGATTGTGGGAATAATAGCTCTTCCACCACTCATACCTCCCTCATGTTATGACATGTAAAACATGACATCGGGCGGATTTGAAAGAGTTACAAGGTAGATTACATTAGATTACTACCTTAGCCTCTTCCGTGCGCCGCCGGGCTTTCTCACACAGGGCTCAGCTGCCAACGTGTTACCTTCGGAACTCCATTTTATTTTGTTGTCGAATCAATACATCGCAATTCCTCTTTGGCTTACGCAGGTGTGACAGTGCTCAAATTAGAAGCCTGTGAGTGAGCCAGGCCTCACCATGACTCCAAGCTGTCAATCAAAGAGCATCATGAAAGAAGATTAGGCGCCACCAACATGTGGAGGGATGTGATAATTCTTAGCTTTAGTTGATCCATGCTCGTTAGCATTAGATCAGACCGGTTTACACCGTGTTCACCTAGATTTGGGGTTGGCCACGCCTATCAATTGAAGGCTTCGCCAGGCCGCTTGGTATTGCCCGGCTCACTTTTGTTTTACAGTGATATGTTTGACCTCACAAGACCAACATGCACTAGTTGCAAAAGAAGACGCAAACAGCGACATCTCCTATGATCGAGATCGAAGAACATAAATGCGATGAAGACGAGGACGAACGCTAGCACGAGAAGGGGAACCAGAAGATTATGAAGAGGACACAGCGAAAGGCATCGCGAATCTCAGCATCCAAGAAGCTAAATCTCTGCTCGATGACTTTGTCGGAAAGTCGCCCTGCCAGTGGCAAGCAGTCTGCAGGAGGCAACAAGAAGTCAGAATGGTTACAAGTAGACTCTCTTCAGAAGCGTCGTTGCACAAGACAGCAAATCGTGTCATTTCTTGTGAGATCTGAAGCACCATTTGCAACTCTGGCAAGAATTCTTCCCCCTCAGCGAACATGTTGGACTCCTTTCGGTCTGATGTTGGCATGTCTATGAATTCATATAGAATTCTGAACAATGATGCGCATTACCTACTGGGGATGCTGGCTGAGGATGCTTTCTGATGCTTTCTGATTTTGAGATATGGCAAGTGTCTGCTAGTCTGCTTAGAGAACGCGCATTTGTTGCGCTTCGTCGGAGCTTCGAGACAGCGGTCACCTGTCAAAGGAAGATGTAATCAATTTCCAGTCTGGGCTTTGGACATCGGCGACGAGCATCAGCATTAACCTTCCAAAGTCAAGACAGGAACCTGGTAGCATCATTCATCATCTGACAATTTCGTCTAGAGATAGCATCCTGAAGGCATGTGTCGGCCAACGCCATGCCAGCATTAGAGAAGGAACAATGAAGGTGGCGATCCCTCACGCTGACAACAATGTCAAGACTGGCCGTGTCTTTGGAGCAGTGCTGTTCAAATTGTTCACAGCGCACACAACTTTTCTACTCGTCAAGCATGTTGTTCCTCCCTGCCAGCCAATTTTAACCAGACAGGTAGCGACAAAAACTGTCGATAGTATTCTTTGTCTGCTTGGTGCATCCCAGGCGGTGGTGGGGTATGTTTGCAGAGGCGAGAATCGCTGGCAGCATAAGCATGGGTACGACGGAAAGTGCAGCTGCATGAGCATCTAAAATCTGAATAATCGTGAAAGAACATGCTTACTTTGCAAATCTGATGACATTGCCACGGTGTCGCTGGCACCACGTTGGCCTTCTCAACCTAGACAAGTCCAAAGAAACCAAGGCTAACTGATTGGCAACAGCAAGAGCTTGACAGAGATTTAGACTCAAACCAGATTTAGCGATAGGCTTGCTGATCAAAGCACGCAAACGCTTCAACTTTAATGGCATGATCGCAAAGCTTTGCATCCTCCAGTAGACCAAGCTCAACGCATTATTCGGATGGATGCAGTCAGCTCCACTCCCATTTGGTCGGTTTGTAACAAGAACAGCTGTGTACATGCCATAGCCATGGAACAAATCTCTCCATGCCTTGGTCCGCGATCGTTCACCGGGTCAGCATCGGCACGCAATCAAATACACCTCTTTGCAACATGTAGCATTGCGCGAGCCTTCGGAGTGCGCTGCGGCTGAGTTGTGGAGTTGCCTGGAAACAAGGCAGTTCTCAACTGTCACGGACGTGCCCAGCTAATAATGTTTTGCAGCCTTGCAGCCTTGGCAACGATCTACAGGTCAAATGGCCGAGACAAGGTTACAAATCCATATATGAAACAAATCAAACTCTTGCGAGGGACAACTGGCTGCATGAAGTTCGCGCTCGTCCTTGCCACGCAACACTGTGATCATAATTGTTAGGGCAGATATGCACAGAGGATTGGTTACTATGACCTACATGGTGGGGCTTTGAACCAGGTCCAGCGCAAGCGGGCTGCCAACTGCCGCCTGTCATAGAAGCGTCTATCAGCAGAAAGCGCCGGATAGCTGGCAGCAGAACATCGACACTCCACGAAGTGGAATTCATTGGCAAAGATCAGGATGCGCCTGCTCAGCATTGGCTCATGCACATGTCCGCCACACAAGGCTTCATCAGAAAGCCACGCATGCTGGACTCACCGTCGTTGTTGGCATTCGATTTGGGCCCATGGGCGCTATCAGAAAGTCAAGCTGGGCTCACGCCAGGCGATAACCGCACACAGAAAGTGCACTTAGCAGCTGCCGACAATCAGTATGCTTAATTTTGACACACTCAATCTCTTCGCTCTCTCTCTCTCTCTGGAATTCTGAGTATGAACTGAAAGTGCTGGAGTATCTTGGGGCCATGTCAGGTGCTGCCAGGATTATCTGGGGCCATGTATGTAAGGCCATAACAATCCAGTAAATGAATACGTGTTGATCCTACGCCTCAATGAATTGGCCCAGGCTGGCTCACTTTGTCCCATACGGTTTCCTGAAATAGCACGGAGACATTAATGTGGCACTTTCCACCGGGGAGGCTGAAAAGAGCCGTGGCCATGGCCACAGCCGTGGCCATGGCCTCGGCTGGCTATCCCCGGGGGCTGCGCCCCCCACTGGGCCCCCAGACCCTTTACATTCTGAGAAGCTGCGCCCCCTAATTAGACCCTTGGCGATCCTGGGAGCCGCCTCCCGAACCCCGTGCAATGTGAACACGGTTATGGCTGTGGCATGACGCCCAAATATCGCTGGTGGAGGCTGCGGTAGCGGGCCCGTATTAGAGGCCGACCAAACCAAGTCCCAAGTTCCACCGGGGAGTCGCATGCATCGAAACAGGCGATCTTTCATAGGAGGGTTTGCCAAAGAGACTGGCCAGCCGCCCCAGGGCCTGTGACCCCAAAACCGCTCACTTCTGCGGGCCTGGCCTGCCTTGCCCAAACTCTCACTTCTCTTGGTCCGCACACCCCCTCGCTTCTACTGGCCAAACCCCTCGCGTCCATTGGCCAGGCCTGGCCGGCCCAAACCCTCACTTGTCTTGGCCAACCCCTCACTTCCATAGGCTGAAGCACCCCCCAGAACCCTGACCGCCCCAATCCCATGGGATGACTACAACTGCAACTGGGATTAAGTCATACCGACTAATGTTGAATGCAATATCAAGTTCTGGGGTGGGGCATTTCTTATGACCATGGACCTGAGATCTACGTAATATATGCAAGACAAATTCCGTGTGTTCACCTTTTGTACGAAGAAGGGGGAGGGGACGCTTGACTCCATGATATTCTATGGTAACGACAACATTTCGCACCCCAACTCCTCAGAGCAAAAAGCGTGCAGTCCACGCACCTGTCGCTGCAGCAGCTGCGCGGCTACTCTGAAAGGCCCAGGGCGGAACCTCAATATCCTGGCAAACAGATGAGCAAGCTGCTTCCCGCAGTGCCTATATTGGATTTTGGCAATCGACATCAGTACGGTCCGAAGCTGCAATTAAGTGCCAGAGGTAAATTTGCAAAACTACACTCGACGGCTCTTACAACAACCTCATGATAATCAATTGGGCTCAAGAAGTGATACATCAAACACAGTGTGCAAATGTTAGTTCGAATACAGACTGTAACGTCTGATCCTTTGTGAGATAACACCTTTCGAGTTCAGAGTAATTAGCAACATGTTGGACGTGAGACAGAGCGGTCATGCCAAATTCGCAGACAGTGCTCGCGCTAAATGCTTTCTGAACATTGGTCGATCTATGCTACCGCCTTGATCATCCAGGCGACCTGTCGACAATTGATCTGCTTGCCTCTTCAACTGCCCAGTCCACCACTATCAGACCATCTAGCCTTGTGTCTGACTTTCTCTTCTTTGTCCCCTCTTCGATTGAACAGCTCCAGGGCCTTCGAGCCTTCAAAAAATCTTGAAGCCCCACACAAATGGAAGCGGTTGAATGTAACACTGTCAACATGCTAACTGTTCGAGGGACAACGACAAGGTGCCCCGCAGATATATTCATGCTGAAAGGATACCGGACTCGGCGCCGTGACAAGTCACCCTGTCAAATTCAATTGTCACGCCGCTGCTCTCTGTGCGGTTAGGGCTGTGGCTTTTGAGCATCGCCTAATCTATGTCAAGGCATTTTAGAAAGGTCACGCACGCAAAATCTGACAACAATTAACTTTCTTAATATGGGTATGAAAGGAGACCCCTGAACAGTTGGGTATGGGATCAAGAGAGTGCAAGGATAAAGCAGACTACATCTCAGTTCTTCACCAGCAACCAAGCATGAGTTGAGAGGGATGAGCATGCAAGGACATCATACATTCTGAAGCCCATCACTGGAAAGTCTACACGATAACGAGTAAACCATTCATATCAAAAAGAATGAGACGAACGGAGCTCCCACGACGATTCATCTGTAGAGAGTTCTAGTGCTATTGATACGTTTTGCAGAGCGCCAAGGATCAACGAAAAGAAATAGTTTCCACAGCACCCCCGAAGGATGGAGCGCCAAGAGTGAGAAAATGCTTTGTTCCCAGAAGTGTCCCTGACAATGGAAACAAGGCTGCCAAACCCCATCCAATATACAGAGCACACCAAAGCTGGTCAAGTGTGCAAATTGCTCCACCAATGCGTTTGGTTTACACGGAAATCTGCAATAGTCATAAATTCAGCGGTGGCCACTGACGAAGAATCTCTGGACCCTAGAGGCTCCTCAGCTGTGAGATGATTGCAGATAATTGCTTACAGCATAATGCCGACTTCATACAGCCCCAGGGCCACAGTGATTAAGTGCATGACCCAAAGAAAACTTGGGAGTTGTCCCAAATGGAGAAATACAAGTCAACGCCTTACCGGAACTGAATAAGCTTCACATTGCACGGCTGTCGAGAACCTCATTGGAAGCGTCAGAGGTTCAGGACTCCAAAGCGAACTGGGCCAGGTGCAGGCTTGCATGGCGGCTCCTCAAAGCAGTAATCTGGCAAAGAGAAGAATTGGAGCATCGGTAACACGAGGAAGCCCACATTGGTGAGCAGGTCGAAGTGGAGAGCCCTCTATCATATCTCTCTGGACCCATAATTGCAGAGGTAGCTGCTGCAATTACCAACCAAGCCTAAGCCGATTCCCACCTACTGATCGGAGACAGTTTTTCCCAGCCAGTTACCGGTGCTGTCCTGGTGACCACTGAATTGTGGCTACTTTTATCTTTGTAACTTTCCAGATCTTACTATCTTGGACAGAACCTGGCCCGGCCCAACAAGATTTGATCGTTTTTCCAGAGACACCCTCTTGACCCCTCAGACACCCTCTTGAACCTGGCCCGGCCCAACTATCTTGGCCCCTCAGACACCCTCTTGAAGTCAGCTGACGCAGCAATCTTAGCAACTCAGAGTCGAAAGGCCACCCAGGTCGGCTGCTGTGGCAGCCTCGTCGGACCACTTTGTTGACTTTGATCGACTAGGTTTAGGGTCAGGCCGCGGCTTCCAGAACTGCAGGCATGCTCTTGGTGGAGACCCCTGCAATAAGACCTCAACCTTGTGAAGAAGAGAGAACAAATTAAAAGTCTCTGGCATCATGCGCCTTGGCCAAAATCGTCTTGTGGGAGTCATGACTCCACTGTAAGGTAGAGGACCTGAGTTGCGATCCCTGTGCCTTTCAATGCCGGCTATGGCCACGTCCCAACTCCCAGCTACCAGCGCTACCAGCTGATCTGAGCTATGAGAATAACTTTCCAAGGTCCTCATGACTGCTGATCATGAGAGCCTGCTGCGTGACTTGACCTTGCTGTGAAGATTCTTGCTGCTGCTTGACAAGAATCTACAAGCGTCTCAACCATGGAACTGTTTGCGAGCAAACCCCATTCTTACTATCGCTTTCCTTTGCTAACAGGCCAGAATCGACACTGTTGCCATTTCAGTCCAAGGTATCCATGCATGGGCTTGGCCAGTTTCTATGACTTTTCTCCCTAAACGCTGGCCAACCAGCATGTGAGTTGAGTTGTGCAAAAGCCATCAGACTTCAGGCATGTGAGCATGTCAATGAATTCTCGAGAAGGTCATCCCAGAAGATTGCTTGCCATTTCCTTCTCTCCCTCTCTATCATTCTGGGACGGGGTGGGGGGAGGAGAGGGGACCCAAATGCAACTGACCAGGACATGAGCCAGTTCACAGCACAATGTATTCGCCTCAAGCTGAGCTTTTTGTTTGTGTTGTGCTGGCAGCGCAAAGACAACATTATCATGATGCTGCACATAAGTATGTGCAAATCAACATCAGACATTGGATCACGTATCACAAAGGACGCGCGAAGTATCTCTGCTGGTACGACCAATGCTAATTTCTTTCGCAGATCTCACTGAAGAAAGCCCAAACACCTTACAACTCTATGAAGTCGACACCAACATCTTAGGCTCAGCTCGCTGACACAATGCGGGAGCTTCAGTCTTGTTTCAATGTTTGCCTGAAGCCAGAATCTTGAAGATCACAAGTGGGGATGGGCGAAGGGGACTGAGGACAAATCCCGACAGCAAAACGAAATAGCGTCGACGCATGGTCTTCACGCAAAGACGCTGAGTCAGATAAGGGTAGGTTGTTCGCTGTTTGAAGAGGAGGAAGGGGAGAAGGCGGATGAAGAGGAGCACGAGAAGAACTGACAAGACCCTGACGAGACCTCGAAGAGATCGCGAGAGAAACGATTTCAAGTATGTCTATTGTACACAAATCTGACAAAGATGCTCACTGTGTCTGAACAACGATCTTCAGTCTGCATCAGCAGCGGAGGTATCTCCTGCCCAACTTGGATCAAGCAGCATGCCCTCCATCTCTCCCTGACGATTCTTTGCTTTGCCACCAAATGAACTGACAGCGTCTCCACGACGCTCAGCGATTTTATGGTTTAGCTTTTTCGAAAGTAGATGCATTGCCGCTCAGAGTTAATTCGCCTCGATACAACGAAGCGAAACGGTCTGTGACATAATGCATCAATTAGGCATCGTATTGTTGTCGTAGTTCCAACCCTTATCCCAGATATATGTCTCTTGCTTGACCACTGAAATTATTTTTCTTTGGCTGGGATTGTCAATGAAGTCATTTTGGCGGAGCCTGACTTTCTGACTTTCTGTCAGGGTAGACTCACTTACTGCCTCGTACACAAGCGCTCAAGTATCACACTTAGCTCGTCAAGTCATAAATGGGATTGTGGATGCTCATCACTTAGGGGGGCATGACAGTTGGCTTTGTCTCTCAGCCAAGGAAAAAGACCAGTACAGTACCAAGATCAGCACGCTGGCAGCCTTGCCATCATGCGCTCCATGAAGACGCCATGCCCTCTGACTCATCACTTGATGCATGCTCGCACTCAATCTTGAGTGCTCTGCTTACAAACTTTGAATGGGCTGGCGCGTGTGTGTGAGCATGTGTGTGCGAGAGAGAGGGAGATAGAAGATGGGGATTATAGCGGACAAGGAACTGTCACGCATTGACGGCAGTACATAGTTCATGGTGATCTCAGCTGCCTCGTGGCCAGTGCTGCTGCTGTCTTTCTGGCTTCCCACTTTCACAAGCACACCCACGTGCGCGTGTTCCTACTAACTTGGAAACTACAATATGGACGCGATGCCAGGACCGATAGTCCCTTTGGCTACACAGAACAGACTTCTATAAGACAGGCAACAGATGCAAGCTTGCCTCCATAGCCTCAGGGCACACCAGCAGCTTGCGACTCTTCGCTAACTCGAAAAGACCTTACAAGCATAGGTCTGACGAGGACCGACAAAACGTCGTGCTCAGCAGCAGTTACTTGAATCTGCTACACCAGAGGAAGGCTTGGGCAAATGGGCATCAAGAGCAACGCCGGCAACGAGAATAATCAAGCATCATCAGTGACTGCAACACTGAGTCATTGCCACGCTTCATGGTACTCAAAGCGTCAGCATAGGAGCTCAATCTTTTTGACATTCATCTCGTCTATGGTGAACGATCACTGTTAGTATACAAGTTTAGATGTCTAATTCACTGTGTGGGAATGAAGGCCAGGCCACAAATCATGCATCCGCCAAGGCGAGGTCAAAATTCTCCCCACTTTCAAGTTGGGGACTATAGCCACAATAACTGCCAGTACATTGCATCTGGTAATCAGCCTACAGAAGAAGTCAACCAATTTACTCTGACCTTGGGGCTAGCGCTTGACTGGCGTTGGCCCATAAAGTGGTGGCTTGACTTGGCAGGTTCTGACAGCCCTCTGAGGCAACTAGGGCAAAGCAAACTTGGCAAGCCTGATATCTGGGAGGACGACAGCCTTGGTATTTTGTGCACTACTTGTCATTGAGCATTGGCTCATATCGAATATGGGTGGTTCTTGAACATCAGACAACCCTAGCTGGAGAAGTGCATCTGGAATTATTTGATACAGATTTAACTGGAATATGCTCTTTGGCACAGATTCAACAGGAATACGTTGCAATGCAGGCTGTTGGGCTGGCACTGACTTTGTCAGCATGATATATTTTAATAAATGTGTTCGAGCAGAACTGTGGCGTCTGCGGTAATTAGCTGTGTCTTCGTGAATGCCATCGAGTATCCTGAACCAAACGCCGAGATTTTGGTACAGACATGTAAAGTTGGAAACGTGACACTACTATGAGTTTACTGCTGGTTTAGTACGATATATGGAGGGCCGGTCACCGCCCACTTGTACATTGTTGTGTTGCAGACTTATGAGATTACGGCAACCACTTGCCCAAGCTCGACATGCATCTCGGCCGTTGCTTAGCAGATAACAAGCCGCCACGACCAGAGCATCCCATCGGCAACACTGTCTAACAGTGCTGGCATTGAGCACGTGGCGAAGGGCTTCCAGACGAGGGCTGCCGCGGTAGTAGCTCCCAGTATCAATTGTTTGGGAATACAACGATCTGTGCCAACCGCCTGCATGGTACGTGTCACTGTTTGGGAATCCAAACACTGGTAGCCCTGATTGGAATTCCAAACGCCTCTATGTAGACCAGCTGGGTATCCAAACGTCTCCATGTAGCCATAGCTGGAGATCCAAACGCCTGGAGGCCTGGCCTCACCTAAGCGCATGTGGCGCCCCGGTTTTGGTGTCCGAAAGCCTCCTGTGTGTGGATATGTGCAGTAGAACCAAAGTCTGAATGAGCTGTGCGAGCGAATCCAACTAAAGGGATGACGCGTGCCATGTCGACATGCAATCAGTGTGTCCTGGGGAGGATGACGCAACTGGCTGGTGGATAGTAGTCGGGCAAGTAATCGGGCAGCTCTATTCGGGCATTCGGGCAATTTTTTTTACCCGGGCAAAACGAACATCAAGTTATTCGGGCAGCCATCGCCTATCCGGGAAACCTCCATGGGGGCGAGCATCTGGCATTCGGGCAAGCATCACCGGCAATGAATCTTGCCCATTCGGGAACTGCGAGGTATCCGGGCACTCTTCCATGAAGGCATTTGAAGCTTGCCTTGAGGCAAGCACAACAGAATCTCTGGATTTTTAAAGTCATCCGGGCAAGCACCTGTATTCGGACAGTCGGGCAGAACCTTCTATTCGGGAAGTCGGGCAAAGTTCTCTATCCGGGCATTCGGGCAAGTACTTCTATCCGGGCATTCGGGCAAAATGCTCTATCCGTGACTCGGGCAAAAAATTCTATCCGGGAGGGGCGGCCTCTATTCGGGCCAAGATTTCAGCCGGGCAGACAGACAGACAGACAGACAGAGAGTCAGACAGAAAGACAGACATACAGACAGGCAGGCAGGCAGGAATACAAGCAGGCAAACAGAAAAGGAGACAAGTGTATAAGAAGGAAGGAAATGGACAACGAATAACACCCGCACATACAGTGAAAACTCTCTCACACACATATATACACGTACACTTCTCAAGTGGCTGGCCGAACACGCAAGCTTAGTAGGCAGGTATAAGACAACCAGACAAGCAGGCTCATCAGCTCATGCAGGCCCAAGCCCAACTCATGTATGCTTATGCTTAGCATTACATGGCCCTGCAGATGAACACCCATCCAAACATAAATGGCCATCGGCACATTTTTTTACCGTCGGCATCGTGTCTTATCGGCACCATAAAGGAATCACCATCGTGTCACCATCGGTATCGTCCTGAAAAATGCCACCATCGTTTTCCATTGGCATCGTCTGGCATCGGTTTGGCTGGCATCGGCAAGAAATCTGTCACCATCGTATCGTATCACATCGTTTGCAATCGTCTGGCGTCGCCATCGTTTGGCATCGGCATCGTTTGCCCTCAACCCAGAAAGTTAGACTACCTAAGATGACATTTCAGAAAATAAGAAAAATGAAGATTAGCAACGTTTTCCCTTCAAAGCGCACCACTAGGTAAGGGTTTTCCTTTAGAGAGCCCTCAGCCTAGAAAGTTTAGACTGCCTACAATTACATTTCATAAAATCATAAAAATGGAGTTCAGTAAGGGTTTCCTTGAAGGCGCACCATGAAGTAACGGTTTTCCTTTAGAGAGCCATCGACCCAGAAAGTTAGACTACCTAAAATGAAATTTCGAAAATTAAGAACAATAGTTTAGTAACTTTTTCCATAGTCTGCCATCGTTGCTGCTCAGGCGCAACAAAAACACCATCGTCGTTCATCGGCAATCTCGCTCGAGAAGGCCAAACAAAATCACCATAGTCTGCCATCGGCATTTTCGCCCCTAGTCTACCATCGGTATCGTTTTCCATTGGCGAGGAAAAAATCGTCCACCATCGGCTAGCATTGGCATCGGATACCATCGCCATCGTCTACCATCGGCATCGGCAAAAATCGGCAGGGCTGGCGATTGAAATCGTTTACCATCGGCAAGGCTACTGCAGGGCCATGGCATTACCTGGACCTTCCCCCCACCCGCGCCTGAAACCTGGAGCCTGAGCATGCATGAGCCGATGCTGGGCCTGAGAATGCTGGGTCACAATCCAACTCGTCCCGACAAGGTATGCTGACCTGGGCTTATCGTGATGCTGAATCCAGCTATGATTGGGCTCCTCAATCTGTTTCTGCCTCAGGCAAGGCTCTTCGTATAATATTCTTCATAGGCATCCGGGCAACGTGGCCAATCCACATATCCAGGACATCGGGCAGACTTTCCTAGTCGGGCAATCGGGAAAAAATATGAATCGGGCAAATGGGCTTCATCCGGGCAGTCGCTGGTATCCGGGCAATCGGGCAAGGTAGAGCATCCGGGCAAACGGGCAACAGAGCGTATTCGGGCATTCGGGAAACTGGCAGTATCCGGGCAACAATTTTGCATTCGGGCAAAACTGTGCAGCTGGGCAGCCATGGCATCTGAGAAGCAGAGTTGCGAGTTCTGTTGTCAGCTGTGACCTCTGCCTGTATTCGGGCAGAAGCTGAAGGTTTCAGTCAGGAATCAACGAATTCCCGAATAGAAATCAGCAGGCCATCTTCAGCTCTAGTCGGGTAGTCGGGCAAACTTTGTACTCGGGTAGGGAATAGAGTATTCGGGAGCAGATACTCTCCACCGGCCAGCGCAATGTGTCAACAAAGCATCACATCGCACGTGTGCAGCAATGTCTGACATAAATGGAACAAACACAGACTGTCGCGTGCACTTGACTCTGCCACTTGCTTTTCTTTAATGACGCAGCCAGGATTCCTGCGAGGTGAGAACACAAGTTGGCGCAGTGTAGAGTCGCGCTTGCGCATGTTTTGTTCGACGCATACCAAATGCTAACACCAGTAGAATCGCTGGGGCTGGACACCGATGGCAATCCCCATGGTGCATGCCTAGCTGCTGAAGTTGTGTGACGATATCAAATTACTGGTGAAGTCTAAATTTATCCTTGCCCCACTTTCGAGTGCACGCGCTGATGGCCTCTGCCAAAAGCATTGGGGGTTGGCGACAGGATGCAGGTTACTGAATCGTCAACGATGAGTGATGTGCTGCGAGTGCGGGTGCTGACTCGTATCAATTGGAACGATTGCCGACAACAAGGTAGGATTTCTTTGCACTGGTCTCAAATGGCAACGCTGACGCCGAGCGCAATAGTGGATGCACTGGTTAATGTCAACGCGCCACGAGTACACAGAATCATCAAATATAGACTACAGTCGAATTGGCCCAAAGGTTAACAAAGGAATGTGCTGAGTAACTGCCTGAGTAAGCAGCTTGAAGGTAACGAGCACTCTCGTCGATTCACTCGCACGCCACAGAGTCTTCCCAATGACATTGTGCTTTGGAAGCTTGTGATTGCCAGTCACGGGCGCGGCCGACTGCTCAATCAAACAAACTTCCAACAGCTTTGCTACGCAATCAAAAGCACAGCAAGGAAAACCACATCAGATATTGCCTGCCCTATGTATCGCTGCACCATATGGAGGTTACTGTGCAAAGTGCCACAGGCAAACTTTTCCACCAGCTACGAGATGTCGGTCCAGCCACCTACTAGTACCCCGAACGCACGCCTACGGCCAGCTCCGCATGCATCTCCGCCCAGAGACGCTGCGGTCACCGAGAAGCCCGGCCTCAAACGTGGCTCAGGCTTCGACCACAAAGAGTGAAGGCCAACGCGTGGCGTCTCCCTGAATACTTCGCAAAGCAGATCAAGCAACATGTACTCGAGTGCGTGCGTTTACGGCTATTACTGCAGACATGCATCGTGGAATATCTTTCGAATTGTGATCCATGTGCCGTAGGTACTCTGTGGTTGGTGAAAGGGGCGCTGGCTTCACACACATCACGCTAAGTTGCTACTTCCATTTTTTTTACAATCACAACTCATGATTCACAGCCCAGCTCTTAATCATCTGGTCGCTGGACAAGTTTTGCAACTGTCCGAGCTCATCAGGAGGTGCCCATGCATCTGTTCCATGCGAGCGGCACAAGAAGTATGTGCTCCATACAAAATCTTGCATCTGGCGCCTTTCCCAAAGACCTTCCTGAAGATAAATGCCATTGTGCTTGCAACTAATGACACAGCAGATCCAGCATATTTCCCCGTTCAAATGAATTCATTGAGCTACCAACTAGTTGAGACCGAACCCATTCACCTCAAGCGCACCTGCTGCATTGACCTAATCCTAATGCTAAGCTAACCAAACACTCTCCTCCTCAAACCAAAGGCAGCATTGCCAATCGCTTCAGAACAATGGTGTCTGTTTCGGTGAGAGCCGCTGACACAAAATGTCAGGAGCACGAATCCCAAGTTGGCAATGAGTACAGCAAAGAAAAGTACAACTGCGACGCATCAGGCGTACGGTGGCCCATCGACCAAGACTCTTGCATTAATTCACAACAGATTTCCCACTGTCATATGATGCGCTCATGAGGTGAATATGATCGCGCTCAAGTGCAGTCTAATGAGGTTGTTTCGAACGCTGTTGCCGTGCTCAGAGACTGGGGGCTTCACAACCAAATAAAAGCATGAACGCATGTTAGAGCTGCATCGAGACTTGCATTCTTTCTGACTTGTGGGCGAGCTTATATGGCTACTTCTGGACAAGGTCTTTGAAAAAACATCTTTGAGAACAAGTGAGGAAAGACTTCAAGCACCGACATGGCATCAGACAATACTTCCAGTCACAGAAACGGATCAAAGTCAGGCTTTCCAATCGCCTACCCAATATCTCGATGCAAACGGGGGCTCATATTATGTCGAAGATCACAGAGGGTGTATCAACGAACGATCTACATGAAATACGAAGTCATCCCAATCTCTGAGGCATTGGCCCTCCAAGAGATTTGATGTCAAATGAGGGAGCCGCGACAATGCGAATGAATATCGATTGACAACTAGTAGGCAACCTAGTAGTCATGGTATGTCAGGGCATATTAGTCAGAGTAGCACAGCGCAAAACTATGTCAAGATGTGTGCCAGTGTCCCACACAAGTGTAGCAAGCCCGCCTTCTCTAAGGTGATTTCTACGCGCTCGCCGTTCATGGTCCATGTGGAGCCACTCGGACTGCATCTGGGAATGTCAGCAAAGGAGGCAATAAATGGCTGCTGGATCAGAAAGATTCTGGCGGCAGGTGGAGACTCTTGAATCACAAATCTGCTGACAAGCCCAAGAGTTCTGTTGTTGTGAAGTTCTGTGGTGAGTAGTCCAGGAAGCAAATCAAGCAAATCACAATGGCCCTCGTCAAACATCTGCTGCGAGTGGTGCTCAGAGAAGCCACACTGATCATCATGCGATACAAACTCTCCCAAAAGTGAGAGCACGCCCTTCAACCTCAACAAAGCGTTACGCAAGCTACACACACACACCTGTTAGCTTCCTTTTACAATGACTAATGAGCGCAGGAGCAATGCGCCATGACGAACAAGCAACTGGCTGTCTCGACGTTGATACGTAGGCACCATCGCAGATCCTCCAATCCGTTTCTTTCAAGCTTTTAGATTCAAGTTCATTAAACTTAGACATAGCTAGGTTTCCAACTTCGGTCATCGAACGCACCATGAACGACCTTTTGCTAAGCCGCCAAATGGATTTCTCAACCATTGCTTTGCTCGGGCGCCGTCGCCGCCTCCGCACCCGCAGCGTGCCTTGAGGCTCAGCTCAAACATGAAAATGCTTACGCACTCAATTACCCGCTTCCTTACCTACACACTTACACACACAAACGCTGAGAACCATCTGGCCCAGGGTAGAGTCGCGGACATGGCTGTTGCCCTTGGTAAACCTGAGAGAGTCCTGGAGACGTAGTGAGCGACCGCCATCTTCTGATCTGCGTGGTATCAGTTAATATCTGTCGATTTGGATCGGCTTGCACCTGAAAAGACAGACTTATCCAATGGGAGCAGAAAACATGCAAGTTGTGGTGGCGAGACATGCAGAGCGAGCCTTCCACCTAATTCACCCTCTACAACAACCTGGGGCATTATGCAGCCATACGCAGAGCAACTGACTGCCAATACACCAGCAAGATGGATTCACGCTCCTTGTTTCAGAGACCCACTTGCAGATGGAGTCGCCTATGATTTTCTGGGCGCATGTTCCCGTGTACAGCCGTGAGGCAACGCCGTGGCAAATGGTGCCTCTGCTGCTCATTAAACATGCAGCAAACGAAATCACGCAAGTGCTATGGGTTTGTATCCTTTTTGCTTCAGAGTTACATGTGGCTTCCGAATAGAAGACTATTCTGTGATGAAGAGGCCATCTACGGGGCGCGGCATGGGTTTGGTAGAAGGCCACACTAGCAGGAAAAACATTGTTATTATCACTGGATGCAAGTACCTGACTATCTCGATTATTTGGCGCTCGACAGAAAAATCACACAATCAGATGGAATAGAGCCTCAAAGCAGACTCTGATGGCGTCTGCCACAGGGAAGGCTCGTGTCAGCGCAACTGTACATGAGGGATGCCACATCAGAAAGCGAGCTGGTCCATGGTACTTTCCAAAGCGAATCCCCACCTTTACCCAGGCATGGTGCTAGCCGCTCGCCTATACCTATCAAGTCTGGGTTGCCCATGACAAAGCACTCATGGACTTCGGCCCTCCTAGGCAAAATCTTGCACTTCAATACCATCGGAAATCAGAAGAGATCACTTGCTTCTCCTGATAGCAGCTGTATTAGTTGGGGCTACTACAGTAGCATCTTTTAGGATTTCCAGAATCCTTGCGCTTGCCAAGGTGGGACATACCTTTGCAGCAAGCGGTGATGAAGCACTCCTATGATAGGCAAGCGACACCTGGTAATCGCCCCATGCTTTCATGCGATCTGTCCTGTTTTGGTTCCAAGCGAGATAGCTTAGGATCGCTGTACAATATAGAACGCGCGCCGCTTAGGGCGTACGCTAGGAGGGTAAACTTCAAGGTAAACTGCAACACTACAGACATATGTAAAAGTACAAGTTATGCTGAGTGGCCACTGCTTCGACGTACCCGTTGCTGTGTGCAAGTAGTGTACACCAAATGGGTCCCGTTGGCCAGTTCCTGGAAGAACGTAGGGAGTCGCCCTTGTGGGATGAGGAAATATGTGCTAGTGACAAATCACTTTCTGTTAAGGGTCAGAGACTCATACTCAAGTTATCCATGGACGCGCACTGAGACAATTGGACCACTGATTGCGAATATGTTTATATCTGTGCAGAGTCAGTCAAAGCACAGACAGGATAACGCCCCGATCCTGCACCGATCTCAAAGCAGCGTTTCACAGCTGCTGCCATCTCAAAGGATTCAGAGTACCAGTTTCTTTTCGATGTACACGTCTTGGAAACATGGTGACTCAAACGGTCATGTCTATTCGGTTTAGCCACCTGTCCTTTACACAAGATCCGCCATGGAACAACTTCCCAACCCAGGCCCCAGCCCACCCTCACTTTTATCGACAGGCCCTGACTGGGCCCAACTAGCGATGATGTGGCCTTGAAAATTATGTACGAAAAACAATGTCCAACTGTGAGAACCTGAAACTACTGCAATACGCTGGAAGGCCTTGAAGTTTGGCTGACATGTTCCTCATCCTCACTGAACCAGTTCTTTCAAATCGCCTGTGTATCAGACCTACATCTTGTCTGGCTTGTTTGTTGCAATGGCAGCGTGGCTTGCAGCGAGGTCTCATATAGCTCAAATGGCCGATGCCTCGAAGAGACCTCTGACTCGGGCTATGCCAGTAGACTAAACAGTCTCTAGCAGAAGCATGTACCAAGGCATATGCGCGGTCTGCACATGAGGGAAGGGTCATGTGGTAGCGTGCTATGGGATTATAGAACGTCTCCAATCCACTTTGCTTCTTTCCAGCCCCATCTAGGAACTTTGATTTTATGAATCTTGCTCAGCGTGCAAGATTTCAAGATGCAAGCACCCTCTGCTCTTTGAGCAGTGTCCGGTAACTCCATGTTACGTAAAGATGGATCAGCTCTGAGATTTTTGTCGCTGCTGGGCTGCCAATGTGTCAAGGAATATTCGCAACGGGCATGTAAGTGTCTTGTGTATACATGCTATTCTGCAACAAACTAAGAAGCGACAACCACACATTTAAAAACTATCGCTCGCACTGCGGAGTGCAAACAAAGCACGCTCAGATCTGACACCGAGCCTTAGCTAGATATTCAACGCAGTCCAGAGCCAAAGATTGCATCATGCCGCATCAAGTGGTTTCAGCTCTCACTGCTTAACGAATTATCAGAGTGCGAGACTGGCTCGCACACGGTTATTTCATCCATGGGCGCACGAGGCAGAGCGGGGGGCTTGGGCGCATGCGTTCTGTGTCGCACGGTTCAGAACCTGTCAGGGATCAGGGTTTGATGGGTAGGGTTGGGGTCCGTTGGGTCCCATCAGGGCACGTCTGGGTCCCATGAGCTCCTGTATGGTCCGTGTATCAATCGTGTACCGATATGGGCCAATCGAGTCATCCGTTGGCACACGTCGAGGCCTGTCGGGGAATATTGGGTTCTACGGGTTTCCGTCTGAACCCTAGCTGGTGTGGCACCATGGGACCCGACGGGGCTCGACGGATTGCTCGACTGTCCCATATTGGTGTACAATTGGTGTGCAGACCCACGCGGGACCCCACGGTGTCTCCACATGCCCTCCAGGGCCCCGTCGGGACCCGACAGCTGTCCGGCGGCCCGCCGCGGGCGGCACCGTTGGACCCCGTTTAATAGGAGACTCCCCCAGTTTGGGCGGCCCGCAACTCCTATTGGCGCAGCCAAGGCTACTGGTAGCTGGAACAAGTTCATTATCTGCTGACCCAGTTTCATTCAACATTGGAAATTGTTATCTCGAATCAATGCCAGAATCAACAACTTCCATGCATGCGAGAGCTTATAACCAGCAGTCAACACCTATCTATAAGACTGTAACCGCGTTCAACAAAGCGATTCCGACTACCAAACAACAATTCAAACCACTCGCTCAGAACGATTTGAAGTTGCAGACAAGCTGCAAGTTGAGGCCAGCCAGCACCGACGCCAGCTCACCCACCGCACCACCGGCTGTTCCCAATGCGAATCTAGGGATTGACCTTACACCATGACAAATCCAAACAGAATCCTGATGCCGACTGCCCAAAAAAGCTGCACTTACGCATTTATTCTTCAGAAAGGCGACAGTGCAAACAGAAGAGACTGGTTGGGGCTTCTTCTGGATCGGCTCAGCCTAAATACCAGGATCCCCTTCTAAGCTGAAGCACTTATTCACAAAAACCATGATCGACTTAGGACGGACTACACTGTCGCTTGATAGCTGTAGGCCCCCATTCCAGAAAGAGCGACATCTGCCAGCTAATGTGGTA
>JACLAC010024895.1_pt1 | contig 19532 bp, 19 predicted proteins | sample 8027881 | NCBI WGS metagenome assembly JACLAC01 (sample SAMN15725517, study PRJNA655200) | protist metagenome | isolation source: fluorescence activated cell sorting (FACS) single amplified genomes of... | place: Spain: Blaines Bay Microbial Observatory, Mediterranean Sea | collected 2016-01-19 | reverse complement strand
AAGTTGCATCATGTCTCCAATATTGCAAACTATAGCGTCGGTACTAGGTTCAACTTTAATCCATGAGCCATCTTTGCTTAAGACTTCTAGCCCACCTTCTTCGGCTCCGATTAAGAGTGTTATAAGATTTATATCTTCGTGTGCTCTTGCTCTATGAGGGTTCGATTTTGTTTCAACTGGTGGATAATGAATTGATCTGAGTAATGAATTACCTTTCTCAACCCAGGAATTAAAATAATTCTGATCAAGACCAAGAGAAAGAGCTATAACAGACAAAACTCTGGAACCAATATTGTGAAGCTCTATATATAGCTGATCAAAATGTTTATTAAATTCAGGTACTTGAGAGATATTTAAATTTTCAGGAATATTTTTATCATATGTCTCATCTATAAGAGGCCCGTGATGCCAAAACTCTTTTTGATCTGCTATCTTCTCACCAACAGCTGTTTCTATACCTTTTGGTGTATAACCCCTTGCACCTTTTGAACCAACAGAGCTATAAGTATTCTTAATCTGATAATCTAAATCAAAAAAAGCTTTTGATGATTTATAGCAACTATCCACAAGATCTTTAGATAAACCATGTTGAGTTATTGAAAAGAAACCATGATCAGACAGGGCTTCGCTAAGTAAATTAATTGAAAATGAGTCGCCCTTTTCAATTTCTTTAAAAGATAATTCAGGAATAACTTTAATGGACATGAAATCATTTTAGCAAAAAAAAAGGCGGAATATCCGCCTTTTAATTTCAATTGCTATTAAAACTTATACTCAAGCCCAATTTTTGCTTGCCAAAGAGATGGATATGGAACTACTTCAGATTCAGCAGGTGTTAACAACCTTGTATAGTTGTATCTGCCAGCATCATCTATGTCCATATATACTGCTTTTTGTGTTCTTGGGAAACCAGCTTCTTTAAATATTCCTTTATCAGAATTTAAAAGATTTGTTAAGTTTCTAATTGTTACATATAGTTCGAATTTATCTCCTTCTCTCAAGGAGGGAAGTTCTTGAACTATCTTCATATCAATCTTGCTAAACCAATCACTGTATTGTCCATTTCTTTTCGTTATAGCTCCTCGCTCTAAGCCTCGAGAATCTGCCCACGCAAAGAAAGCTTCTGTATCAAAACCGCTAGCAAAAGTTACATTAGAATCATTTGGTCCTGTTGGGACATATAAAAGATAATTATCAACCCATGCAGGTGTTCCACCCCATGGGCTTCCATCCATTATATAAGAGTATCCTCGTCCTTTATTATGATTCCAGTAAAAAGAAATTCTTGTATCTAATCCTGTGAAGACTTCTGGTGACCATCTTAATGTTCCCGTGAACCTTTGAGGAATATTATAATTTGATACAGCAACACCCGGATCATTTCTATCAGATGTGGCTATTCCAACATAGTTGCTATATGCAACTGAAGATGTCATTGGCATAACATCTTTAGTTTCAATATCAGCATACCCAATTGAAACAAACAAATTTCTATCATCAAAATATTTACTCAAAGATACAGACCATGACTCACTCTCACCCTGATCATTTGCATTACCTAATTCAAAGTCAAACGGTCCAAAACATGAGAAACCTCTATTACCGCTAGAGCAATTATAATAAGGGACACCAGCGAAATCATATTCACCTGTTCTTGAAACAGCAATATCTCTTACAACCGCAGCATCTTTGCTTTTAGCTGAAATATAATCAACATTTAAAGCTGCGCCTTCTAAAGGTCCAAAATTTAAATATTTAATTAACCCAATTGCAAACTTATTTACAGTTGGTACTTCAAAGTCTCCCGCAATAGTATTAGTATCTCCATTTGCTGATCCACTTTGGACAGATGATACTAAACTACAGGGAACAGCGTAACCAGGGCCTTCTGATGACGGTGCACCTGTTCTTCCATCACACATTGCGTCAGAAAAAGCACTTATCCCTCTTTGATTTAACTGTACATTAGTAACGCCATCATTAGAGAACATATTAGAGTACCAAACATTTGGATTACCACCAGAAAAAGTTCCGTAACCACCATATATTTCAGTATCATCATCTAGATTTAATGAGAATGATATTCTTGGCATTAAGACATTTGCTCCATCATATGTAGCGGTATTAGGATATCCGTAAGCATCAACAAAATTTTGATTCAGTGCTGGTTGCCCTGAAACACCATATTCCTCATATCTAAGGCCATAAGTAATTTCTAACATATCAGATACTTGATATTCACTTTGGACAAAAAATGTTGTTACATCATATGACCAATCAGCACCTGCATCTGCTGGATCAAGTGAAGGAGCATTTCCGTAGTAAACTCTTGCATTACCAGCAATAAAATCATCAATACTATTGAAATCCCATTCTCCACCTCGTGAATGTTGAACAAACATATTGAATATATTTTGTTTTTCGTATTCAACGCCGAATGTTACTAATTGATTATCTAACTGATAATCACCAATAAATGCAATTGTAAGATTGTCATAGTCTAGTTTATTAGCTTGTCTTGAATCATCTTGGCCACCTAAATAAACTGTACCATCTCTTCCTGTATCTGGATTAAAAACATCAATTTGAAAATCACCAAAGGTTCCGCCACTACCTATTTGAGAATTATCGAGTTCACGATAGCCAATTCTTAATTCAGTATTTAAATCACCAATTGTTGAGTACAGTTTGAACATATGCGCAATTAATTCATTACCTTTTTTATAAAAGTGCTTGTCAAATTCAAATTCTGAAGAAGATGCATCTGATGCAGCATTCCTAAAGCCGTCACTGTAATTAAATGTATAAACTGCTCTTGTAGTTTCATTAATGTAATAATCTAGTTTCACTAATAGTTTGTCAGATTCACTATCTAAAGCAGCAGCAAGACCACCAGGATCAAAGCCATATAAATTTTGAGAAGTTGAAACGATTTGATCATACATTGCCTTTGTTAAAAATTGTTGCTCTACAGGCAAACCAGAGCCTATATAACCGTAATCATTAGTATCTTGATCATCGTATCTTTCATAAGATGTGAAAAAATAAAGCTTGTCTTGAATAATTGGGCCACCTAAAGTGAATCCGTATTTTGCTTCATCATAAGGAACTAGAGTTACTGAGTTACCCTCTAATTCATCTCCTTGGAGACTATCATTTGCAAATTCATAAAAAACATTTCCTTTAAATTCATTTGATCCAGATTTAGTAACCGCATTAACAACACATGATGAAAAACCACCATATGTAACATCAAAAGGTGCAAATTCAGCAGAAACCTGTTGAATTGCATCATATGAAAATGGCATTCTCTCTGATGGATATCCGTTATTATTCAGACCAAATCCATCATTTAATGAAATTCCATCAACAGTAAGGCTATTATATCTTGGGCTTTGGCCATTACATTGAAGGCCCTTTTCATAACCATCATCAACATAAAGTCTGGGATGAGTTTGAAGTAGTTCTTTGATATCTCTATCGTAAGCAGCAGCAGCTCCTAACTCCTCTTGACCAAAAGTTACCGATGGTCCTGTTGCGACAACAACTTTGGATAACTTTTCTGCTGTAACAATAACCTCATCAACGTCAGTTATTAAAGCAAGTGAAAGAACAACGTTAGAAGTTTTTCCTAAATCTAGAAAAACCCCATCAACACTAGATGTACCTGATGGAGATGAAGCAGATATTGTATATGGACCACCAACCTGAAGGTTTAAGAGAGCAAATTGTCCATCTTCATCAGAATTAACAGATCTACTATTACCAGTTGGAGTATATGTCACAACAACAGATGCGCCTGCAACTGAAGATCCCGAGGAATCTATAACTTTACCCTTGATTGTGGATGTTGTATTAGCAGCTAGTGCAGTTGATATAATAAAAAGTGAAAATACAGTTAAACTTCGAAAAAATTTATTCATAAAGCCCTCTATGATTTAAAAAATTAGTTATGTGAATAATATATCAAAAACGAATTAAGCACTATTACATTTTTGTGAAATTTTTGTAAATCTTTGTATCAGGTTTGATATCAGAAATTTTTAATACTCAAAATTTATAGAATTTAAAGAATTTCCCTTTATATCTTTAATTTTTACACTGAGGTTATTTTCAAAGATCTCCAGTACTGCAAAATTTTCTTGAGGATATGTTTCGCCAATCAGGTAATAGTCTGTTTCAAAAAAAGATGATCCTGGTTTATTCATTGATGAGGTGGTAACTTCAAAAAGTTTGTTTTGTTGATATATACCAGCACGATGTCTGTCACCAGAAAATAAAATAGTTTTATCCTTATAGTCATTAATGAGATTTAATAATCTATTCTTTTCATTTGGGAAATTATTCCATTTTTCAAATTTATGATCCTCTGCAATTATCTGAATAGAACTAAAAATGATCAAAAAATCAAAATTAGTTTTTTAACTCACTCTCAACCCATTTCCATTGCTTCTCTCCTAAAATCGTAGCATTTATATCTAAATTCTGATCATAGCTTCCTTTAGAACCTAATAATTTAGATCTAAAAAATCTAGTATCAAGAAAAATAAACTTAAATTTTTTATTAAAAAAAGTTTCTTCTCTTGCAAAATATATGCCATCTCTATTGGTTCTAATGTCTTGTTTAGGTATTTTCCAAAAATCTAAGAATAATTCTTGAGCCTTTCTTTTGTTTTTATAATCAGCACCACCATCATTAATTCCATAATCATGATCATCCCATATTGAATAAATCTTCATTTCATTTAAAAAATCTGGAAACATTTTTTTTTGTTTTTTGTAAGCACGATTCATCTTTATCAATGATCCTGTTGGAGAATCTCCATACACGTTGTCTCCTAAAAAAACAAAATAGTTCAGATTTTCTTTCTCAATTGTTTGCCATATAGGTTGAGGATAATTTTGATCAAGACATGAACCTAAACCAATTTTTATTGAATCAGCATATGCATATAATGTATTGGAACAAATTGATATTAAAAATGAAAAAAAAATAAATTTTTTTATCAATTTATTTTGCACTCATTAGATCCAAAATACTTTTCAAGACAATCTGGAACCTTAATAGAATCAGAGCCATTAAAATTATTTTCAACTAGAGCTATAAGGCATCTACCCACAGCAAGACCCGAGCCATTGATAGTATGCACCAATTTATTTCCATCTTTATTTTTAAATTTTATATTAGCTCTTCTAGCTTGAAAGTCTGAAAAATTTGAACATGAGGAAATTTCTCTATATTTGTTTTGGCTTGGCATCCATACCTCGATATCAAATGTTTTAGATGAAGAGAAACCTAGGTCACCAGTACATAATTCAATTATTTGATATGGAAGTTCAAGTTTTTCTAAAATTTCACAAGCGTTTGAAAGTAAGTTATCTAAACAACCCATCGAATGATCTGGATGAGTTATTTGAACAAGTTCAATTTTTTCAAATTGATGTTGTCTTATAAGCCCTCTTGTATCCTTTCCGTAACTGCCCGCTTCAGATCTAAAGCATGGAGTATGAGAGGTAACCTTGATTGGCAAATCTTTTTCATTTAAAAACTCATCTCTAAATAGATTTGTTAGCGGAACTTCAGCTGTTGGAATTAAATATAATTTATCTGATGTTTTGAATAAATCCTCTTCAAACTTTGGTAACTGACCTGTTCCAATTAAAGAATCTTCGTTAGCCATAAAAGGGACATAGTATTCGTGATAACCGTTTTTTATTGCAGTATCAATCATAAAACTAATTAAGGCTCTTTGAAGTTTTGCTATATCTCCCTTTAAAACAGCGAATCTTGATCCTGAAAGTTTCGCAGCTAATTCAGTATCTATGTCATTTGTAATTTCAAGATGGTCTAAGGTATTTGAGGTATCTATAGATCCATAATTTTTAATTACAACGTTATCTTTTTCAGATTTTCCTTTTGGGACTGATTCGTGAGGTAGGTTGGGTATATCTAAAAGCAAAGCATTTAATGAATTTAGAATCTCTTGAAGTTCTAAATCCTTAGTTTCTAATTCAGCATTTGTTAAATCAATAGTTTTCTTTAAAGCAGAAGTATCTTCTCCAGATGATTTAAGTTTGCCAAATTCACCTGAAAGTTTTTTTCTATCTGCTTGAAGCTTTTCAACCTCCACTTGTAACAATTTTCTGTTATCTTCTAAGGCCTTAAAAGATGCCTCATCTAACGAATAGCCTCTAGTTATTAGTGAAGATTTAACATCTTCAAAATTATCACGTAATTTTTTTATATCTATCATTATTTAGCAATTAATGTCCCAATGTATGTAGCTAATATTGTTAATACCACGGTGATTATTATATATGAAAGAGCAGAAATTAAATTTGAATTAGCAATTATAACGGTTTGGTAAGAAAGTGCTGACATGGTTGTAAAAGAGCCTAGGAATCCTATTACAAAAAAATAATAAGATGTATCTTTGGTGGGTAAAGACATACCGAGTATTACCCCTATTAAAAAACAACCAATCACGTTTACGAATAAAGTTGCATAAGGCGAAGTTAAAAATAAATACTTTTCAAAGATTTCATTTATTCCAAACCTTGAAATAGCTCCAATAGCTCCTCCTACTCCAACAAATAACAAGTTAAATATCATTATTTTTTATAAAATCTTATTAAGTTATCAATATTCATATTATCTTTATATTTAATATGAAGAACTTTTTCATTGATAAATTCAAAATAAAAAGATTTATTGTTTTCTTCTATTAAATAATTTGAGTCATCTATTTCTTTTATATTTAAGCCCTCTTTTGAAAAGCCATCATTGATAAAGTTAAACATTGAATTATTTTCAAGATCCGTTTTTTTGATAATTTTGATTTGATTGAATTCAAGATCATGGATTTCAATCCCATCATTGCTAATAAAATATATTTCTTTAAAGGGTTCACGTATTTCTATTTTTACAGTGTTGTCTTCATTTCGAGTTAAAACACCTGAGGATTCATCAAAACTGTCATTAATTTTATTTAAACTTGTTTGAGTAAACGAAAGTTCGCTATTAAAAAAAGCATTTAAAGATTCTTCAGAGTTAGCTGATGCCATTAAATTAAATAATAAAAAGAAACTGAGGTATATTTGCTTCAATCTAATCTCTTTTTGGAACTAATACTTCTCTCGCGCCATTTGAGCTCATCTCAGAAACAAGACCAGCCTCTTCCATAGTTTCTATAAGTCTTGCTGCTCTGTTATATCCAATTCTTAATTTTCTTTGAACTGCAGAAATAGACGCTCTTCTTGATTCTATTACAAAATTTACTGCTTCATCATAAAGTTCGTCTTGCTCTTCAGATGAACCAGATTCTGACCCAGTCCATCCTGGAATTGGTCCAGTATCTTGTTTTGAAGAAACAATTTCATCAACATAGTTTGGTTCTGCCCTTGATTTCCAGTCGTTAACAACTCTGTGAACTTCATCATCACCAACAAACGCTCCGTGAACTCTAACAGGAACTCCTACTCCAGGAGGAAGATATAACATATCTCCGTACCCTAATAGTTGTTCGGCTCCACCCTGATCTAAAATTGTTCTTGAGTCTATTTTTGTGGATACTTGGAATCCGATTCTGGTTGGTATATTTGCTTTTATTAGTCCTGTTATTACATCAACAGAAGGTCTTTGAGTTGCCAGAATTAGATGAATTCCGGCCGCTCTAGCCTTTTGTGCAATTCTTGCAATAAGATGTTCAACTTTTTTTCCAACTAACATCATCATATCTGCAAACTCATCAACAACAACCACAATAGATGGTAACGCTTCTAAATACTCCTCTTCATCTTCATTAAGTGGATTGAGTATCTGTTTTCCATTTTTTTCTGCATCTTGGATTTTTTTATTAAATCCAGCTAAGTTTCTAACACCCATCATGGACATTAATTTGTATCTTCTATCCATCTCGGCGACACACCACCTAAGTCCGTTTGATGCATCAGTCATATCAGTTATGACTGGTGTCAAAAGATGAGGAATTCCATCATAAACAGCTAACTCTAGCATCTTGGGATCAACCAGTATCAATCTAACGTCTTCAGGATCAGATTTAAATAATAAGCTTAATAACATGGCATTCAACCCAACTGACTTACCAGATCCAGTTGTTCCTGCCACTAATAAATGTGGCATTTTAGCTAGGTCAACTACTATTGGATTTCCAGAGATGTCATGACCCAAAGCCAAGCTTAGGTTTGAGGGAGATGATTTAAATGCTTTTGAGGATAATATCTCAGTCAGCCTAACCATTTTTCTATTATTATTTGGAATCTCGATACCAACAAAAGATTTACCTTCGATAACTTCAACAACTCTAACGCTGCTTACTGAAAGCGACCTTGCAATGTCTTGTGCAATTCCAGTTATCTTACTTGCTTTTGTCCCAGGTGCTGGCTGAATTTCAAATCGAGTAACCACAGGACCAGGAAGTACAGACTCAACAGTAGCTTCAATACCAAATTCTTCTAACTTTGTTTCTAATAATTGGGCGATTTGATTTAATTCTGATTCAGATAATGAACTCCCGTCATCAAGAGCCCTATCTAATAGCTCTGTACTAGGCATTACTGTTTTAATTTTTTTATCATCATCAGATTCAGCATCATTCTGCTTTGGGACCTCTTTAAGCGGCGTATCATTTTTAATTGGTAGGTCTGCTTGTTTTAAATCCGAGTTAATTTGATCAATCTTTTTTTCTTTGATTTGTGGTTCATTAGAAATTTTTGGTTTGATCTCTGCTATTTTCTTTTTGTCATTATTTTCTTTTAATATATTTATAAATGTTTTGATTCTACTAAATAATGAACTAACTGAATTCTTTGAATGTTCGAATATTTTACTTATTAAAATTAATACGTAGCTACCTGCAATAATTATAATTTTTCCAAATTGATCAATTGTTTTTAACCATGAAAAATTAAATGAAAGAGATGTTGCCGGTATTACTAATATGACTAAAAAAATTAATGAGCCAAGATTCCCTATTGTTGAAGATAATCCTGCAATAACTTGTTCACCTATAAAGCCACCAAAATTATTTTTAAAATATAAATCTCCTATTGAGCTAAAACAAATTAATAAAAAAATTGAACTTGCAAGCCTGACAAGGGTTTTATTTATCGATTTGTATGGATCTTCATGGAAGAGTATTTGAATTGCCCAAACACAACCTATTAATAAAACCAGATAACCGCCATAACCAATTAGTGTGTGTAAGAAATCAGCTATAGATGCGCCTAAAGGTCCACCAAGATTGTTAATATCTTGAGATGAATTTTTATTAAAAAAACCAGAATCTGAAACATCATATGAAACAAGTGATACGAATATATATAAGGAAAAAGCTATTAAGAAGAAACTAAAAAAATTTAGCAGAGTATTTTTAATATATGGAGGCATTTAATTATTTATATTTAATAACTGTTGTAATTATAGGCATAAACCATAACAATTTCTTTATATTCAATTATAATTCATCAAATGTCAGATAATCATAATAAATTAATAATCTTAGGTTCTGGTCCTGCTGGATATGCTGCTAGTATTTACTCCGCACGTGCTGGTTTGAACCCAATAATTATTGCTGGTATGCAAGAAGGTGGACAACTTACAACTACAACAGATGTTGAAAATTGGCCAGGAGATAGTGATGGTCTGCAAGGTCCTGAATTAATGGATAGAATGAAAAAACATGCCCAACAATTTGATGTTGAAGTAGTAAACGATCATATTAACAAAGTTGACCTTTCACAGAGGCCATACAAATTGATAGGAGCCTCTGAATATACTTGCGATGCTTTGATTATTACAACAGGTGCAAGCGCTATGTATTTAGGCCTACCATCTGAGAAAGAATTTTTAGGTAAAGGTGTCTCTGCGTGTGCTACCTGTGATGGCTTTTTTTATAAAGATCAAGAAGTTGCAGTAATTGGTGGTGGTAATACTGCTGCAGAAGAAGCTTTATATCTTTCTAACATATGCTCAAAAGTTTATTTAGTTCATAGAAGAGATGAACTTAGAGCTGAAAAAATTCTTCAAGATAGGATTTTTAAATTAGAAGAAGAAGGAAAGATTGAAGTTATGTGGAATACACAACTTTCAGAAGTTCTTGGAAATGAAATGGGTGTATCTGGGATAAAGCTTAATAATAATGGCACTGAAATAACTAAAAATGTTATGGGTGTTTTTATTGCTATAGGACATAAACCAAATACAGATATATTTGAAGGACAACTTGAAATGGATAATGGTTACATTATTATTAAATCTGGATTAAATGGCTCCGTAACAAGCTCCTCTGTCGAAGGAGTGTTTGCAGCTGGTGATGTTTCAGATCAAATCTATAGACAAGCTGTAACGTCTGCTGGGTTTGGATGTATGGCTGCATTAGATGCTGAAAAGTATTTATCAGAACAATAAAAAATAAATGAAATATAAAGCATATTTAATAGTAGAAAATGAAGGAACTTTTTCAGGCTCTATAAAAGAATTAGATACTCCTGAAATATCTGAGGGTAAAGTACTTATCAAAGTTGAATATTCCTCATTAAATTATAAAGATGCTCTTGCGGCATCAGGTGCCAAAGGTGTAGTGAAATCTTACCCATTTGTTCCTGGTGTGGATGTGGCTGGTGAAATTCTTGAGTCTTCATCAAATAATTTTTCTAAAGGCGATAGAGTTATCGCAACGGGCTATAAAATGGGGATGGCAGAATTTGGTGGATTTGGCGAGATAGTTCATCTTCCAGAAGAATGGGTTATAAAATCTCCTGATAATTTATCAAATTTTGAAGCAATGTCTCTAGGTACCGCAGGTATTACAGCAGCAGAATGTGTAAAGAAAATCACTGACAAAAATATTTCTAATAACTTACCAATTATTGTGTCTGGTTCAACTGGTGGAGTTGGTTCAGTTGCAGTTAGTCTGTTATCAAAATTAGGTTATGAGGTCCATGCAATTACTGGAAAACCAGATGAAGTCGAAATTTTAAAATCTATCGGGGCATCTGAAATTATTTCACGAAACGAATTTATGAAAGAGCCAGCAAAAGCACTAGATAAAGGCATTTATGGTTCTGCTGTTGATACAGTTGGTGGAGATATACTTGCAAAGATTATCTCAATGATTTCAAATCAAGGAGTCGTTTCTTGTTGTGGGAATGTTGGAGGAGCAATGTTTACTTCATCAGTATTTCCTTTTATTTTAAGAGGAGTTCAACTTTCAGGAGTTGATTCTGCAGAATCTCCTATAGAAATAAAGAAAGAATTATGGAATCTACTATCTAATGAGTGGTCACTTGATCTTACCAATCAAACAAGGACTATCAATATATCTAATGTGGGTCCAGAAATTGATAAAATTTTACAAGGTGGGCAAATTGGAAGAGTTGTAATTCAACATGGAGATAAATGATGAAAGATGAATACAAAGAGTTTTATAAGTCGGATGAAGAAGATCTCGATAGCAAAAGTGATGCTAAAGTAATTTTGTTCTTAATTATAGTTGCTGTAGTAGCTATGACTTACTGGGTTGCTATTCAATAATTTATCTTGGCTTCATTCTCATACCAGAATCTAATCTGATTGTTTCTCCGTTAAGATAAGTATTCTTAACAATATGAACAGCTAAATCTGCAAATTCATTAGGTTGTCCAAAACGATGAGGGAATTGAGTAGATTCCAATAGCGGATCTCTAACCTTATCAGGAGCTAGCTGCATTAAAGGCGTATCAAAAATTCCAGGAGCAATTGTACATACTCTTACCGCATGTCTAGCTAAATCTCTCGCAGCGGTTAATGTTAGACCTATTACTCCAGCTTTTGAGGCGCTGTATGCTGATTGGCCTATTTGACCTTCTATTCCTGCAATTGAAGCAGTATTAATAATTACCCCTTTTTCGCCCTTTTCATCCGGATCATTCTTATCCATAAGGTCAGCAGCTATTCTCATAACATTAAATGTTCCAACAAGATTTAAATTTACAATAAATTTAAAAGCATCTAGCGGATGAGGCTCCTCTTTACCAAGGATTCTTCCAGGATATCCTGTTCCGGCGCAATTTACTGCAATATGCAAACCACCAAATTTTTCTTTTATTTGGGTGATGGCATTTACAACTGGGTCTTCTTCCATGATATTTGTGGGAATGAATACAACATTATCTTCGCCTAAGTTATTTATTATTTCATTTGCCTTTTCTTCATTAATATCTAGTATTACAACCTTTGCACCTTCTGCAACAAAGGCTTCAACAGTTGCTTGTCCAAGACCTGAAGCTCCCCCGGTTACAAGAGCTACCTTATTTACTAATTCCATATAATCTCCTGAAATAGGCATAAATTATAACTTCTTTTATATAAAATAAATCATGTTTTCTTTTTTGGCACAGTAATTGCATATCTATTAGTGAGTATACATTTTAAAGGAGAAAAAATGAAAAAATTACTACTTTTATTAACTATGGTCTCGCTGCCTACATTTGCATCTGTAAGTGCTAATGTGAGCATTGCCTCAGATTATATTTGGAGAGGAATGACTCAGACTGATGGAATTGCTGTTTCAGGCGGTTTTGATTATGCAGCTGACGGTGGTTTCTATGCTGGTATATGGGGATCAAATGTTAATTTTAACGATAGTACTGGATCAGGAAACGGTGCCGAATTTGACTACTACTTTGGATATGGATTCGAAATGGGTGGTGTTGGTGTTGATCTAGGCTATGTATCTTTTGACTACCCTGGTAATGAAGATGGTCTTGATTTTGAAGAGATTGTTTTAGGATTAAGTATGGGTGACCTTGGTTTAACATTTGCAATGGGCCAAGACGGAGCGCCTGACTATACAGAAATAGCATATGCAATTGGAGCTGTTGGTGTTTCATATGGTCAATATGATGACTATGGTGATAATTTTGCTATCTCTTATGGATTCACATGTGGTTCATATGATTGCGGAATTGGCTACTATGACTTTTCTGATGATGGTTATGGCGGTGACGAAGACGCACTAGTGTTCTCAGTTTCAGCAAGCTTATAAATATTATGAAACTTGTAAGCGCGATAATTAAACCCTTTAAACTCCAGGAAGTTAGAGAGGCTCTTGTCGATGCAGGCATTGAAGGTCTAACAATTACTGAAGTCAAAGGATACGGAAGGCAAAAAGGTCATACAGAAATGTACAGAGGTGCTGAATATTCTGTAGATACATTACCAAAAATTAAACTTGAAATTCTTGTAGAAGAAGAGAAAGTTGCAACAGTAACAGATGTTATTACTAAAACAGCTAATACTGGAAAAATTGGTGATGGGAAGATATTTATATCAAGTATTGATGATGTTATCAGAATTAGAACCGGTGAAACCGGATCTGACGCTATTTAAATTAAGGAGAAATTATGGAAGAAATTAAATTTGCTTTAGATACATTCTACGCTGTTATGGCTGGTGCATTAGTAATGTGGATGGCAGCTGGTTTTACCATGCTTGAAGCAGGACTTGTGCAGAAAAAAGATGTATCTGAAATTGTAACTAAAAACCTTGGGCTATATTCAATTGCATGTATTATGTATTTAGTCTGTGGTTTCATGCTTATGTACCCTTCTGGTGGTGCATTTGGAGGTCTATTAGAGGGTTATTTACCTGCTATTGGAACATCACTTGGTCTATCAACAGGATTGCCTAATGAAGAAATAGGTATGCCATATGGAATGGATTATTCTCAGCAAGCTGACTTCTTTTTCCAAGTAGTCTTTGTGGCTACTGCAATGTCGATTGTTTCAGGAGCTGTTGCAGGAAGAATGAAACTAGTTCCATTTTTCCTATTTGCAATAATCTTAACTGGATTTATTTATCCGATTCAAGGTTACTGGAATTGGGGCGGTGGTTTCTTAAATCAAATGGGATATTCAGATTACGCAGGCTCAGGAACAGTTCATTTATGTGGAGCTGCGGCAGCTTTAGCAGTTGTAACTGTATTAGGACCTAGAAAAGGTAAATATGGATATGACGGTTCTGTTAACCCAATGCCTGGTTCTAATATACCAATGGCTGCATTAGGTGTATGGATATTATGGTTAGGTTGGTTTGGCTTTAATGGTGGGTCTGAACTTGCTGTTGCAAGTGAAGGAAGTGCTATTGCGGTTAGTCAGGTTTTCTTAAATACTAATATGGCAGCTTCAGGTGGTGTTGTAGCCGCGCTTTTATTAAGCCTATTTTTTACTGGCAAGATGGATGTAACAATGGCAATGAATGGTGCTATTGCAGGATTAGTTGCTATTACTGCAGATCCTTTAAGCCCATCAGGTGGAACAGCTGTCTTAGTTGGAGCTATTGGCGGCGCCATAGTTTACTTCTCAATATTATTTTTAGAGAAAAAAGGTATTGATGATCCTGTAGGCGCCATTTCAGCTCACGGAGTTGTTGGTATCTTTGGTGTGATGGCAGTAACAGTTACTGGTGGCGCATCATTTATGGCTCAACTTATTGGTGTTGTCTCAATTGCATTATTTACATTTATTGCTAGTTTTATAGTAGTAATGGTAATTAATTCAGTAATGCCTATAAGAGCAACTGATGAAGAACAAGATATGGGTCTTGATGTATCTGAGATAGGTATAGAAGCTTATCCAGAGTTTAAGTAATTTAATAATTATGGCTAGCATAGTGCTCCCCCAATTAAGTTAAGTCATAATATTAAATCTAGAGAAGAGTTATTCAACATAACTCTTCTCTTTTTTTTTTGCGCTTTATAAGTGCAATTATTATTAATTTACCTGGCATAATGATTGCATATAAAATATATATACAATTTATGGGAGCATTTTGTGAAAGTATTTATTTCAACTTTATTTCTATTTCTATTATCTTTTAATATTTCAGCTGATGAAATTAATTCAGGCGATACATCCTGGATATTAACATCAACAGCACTAGTACTGTTTATGACTTTACCTGGTTTGGCATTATTTTATGGAGGCTTAGTAAGATCAAAGAATGTTTTATCAGTTTTGATGCAATGTTTTACTATAGCTTGTTTAATTTCAGTTTGTTGGGTTGTATACGGCTATAGTTTAGCCTTTAAAGGTGATGGACCCTTTATTGGAGATCTTAGTGCATTATTTCTTAATGGAGTCGATCGAGATTCTATGAGCGGCACCCTTCCTGAATCAGTTTTTATTACTTTTCAAATGACATTTGCAATTATTACTCCTGCTCTTGTTGTTGGAGCCTTTGCAGAAAGAATGAAATTTTCTGCTATGTGTTTGTTTTCTATCGCTTGGTTCACACTTGTATATTTACCAGCATGTCATATGGTTTGGGGTGGTGGATATCTTGGGAGCAAAGGCGTGATAGATTTTGCTGGAGGATTAGTTGTTCACGCAACTTGTGGCTTGGGCGCTTTGGTCGCAGCAATATATCTAGGAACTAGGAAAGGATTTAATGTATCCCCTCTTCCACCACATAATAGAACAATGGTTATGATTGGAGCTTCCATGCTTTGGGTTGGTTGGTTTGGATTTAATGCTGGAAGTGCTGTTGCAGCTGATGGATCAGCGGGAATGGCTATGTTGGTAACACATATAAGTGCTGCAGTTGGAGCATTAACCTGGATGGGAATTGAGTGGATCAAATCAGGCAAAGCTACTATGGTTGGAATTGCAACTGGAATGGTCTCAGGTCTTGCCACAATTACACCAGCATCTGGAACAGTTGGACCTGCAGGCGCATTATTTATTGGCTTGCTTGCAGGATCAGTATGTTTTTATGCAACACAAATGGTTAAATCCTATTTTGAAATTGATGATTCATTAGATGTTTTTCCTGTTCATGGTGTTGGAGGAATGCTTGGCATCATTATGCTGGCCTTTGTTGGAAATCCAAATGGTTTTCTTGGATCTGGTGCAGCAGGTATATCAGAAGATGGAGCTATTGCACAATTAATGCTTCAGCTTGAAGGGATATTTGTAATCGGACTTTGGACTGTTATAGCGACATACATAATTTTAAGAGTTTTAAGTATGTATACAGAAATAAGGGTATCTAATGAGGCTGAAGAAGAAGGACTAGATATTCATGAACATAACGAACAAGGTTATAGCTTATAAAACTGGATTACTGTATTGATTTAATAAATATGGGTGTATCTCCTCAGGAATTACTTTCATCTTATTATTTAAATATTGAATAGCATCATCAATTGCGGTTGAATCAAAAGGATTGTTAGTTATATCTATACCTTGAATAGTAGCTGCAGCGTAATTAGTAGCATGTAGCATATATAAATCTTTAATCTCTTTTGTGACCTGATCTGAGCATGACTCATATGTATCTGTATGAAAATTTATAACATTACCGATGCTTAAATGAACATTCCCTTTGTTTCCTCTTATTCCTTCACTAATACTTTGAAGGTCTTCTTTTGGGTCTTTTGTGTAAATTTGATTTAAATCGGTTAGATATAATTCTTTTGCTTTTAGTATATCGTTTGGATCATTTTTCGTATGAAATAGAAACAGGAACTATATTTAAAGAACTAAGATACTCATTAACTGATATTTTTTTTCTTGAATGAAGATGTATCATTTTAATTACAGATGGGTCTGTAAAATCTATGCCGTCCTTAGATCTACCTTGTTTTTGAGCAATCCAAATAGATTCATTTTTATTTAAAATTTTTTCGAATATAAAATCAGAGGCAAGATTAAGGCTTTTATAAATATCTCTTTTTGATTTATCACTCCTATCAATAATAAAACTTTTGTTAAGTCTCATTAAATCTGAAGCCCATTTTTCGCTTAAAAGATTATTTCCAACTGCATTGAATGTGGTCTTACAATTATTCTGATGAAGAGTTAGATTCAGTAAGGCTGAATCAAGTGTAATATCTCGATGATTAGATATAAAAAGATATCCTTTATTTGGATCTATGTTCTCAATACCTGAAACAGAAAAATTATTAATAGATTTTTTTACGACATCAGAAACTATGCTTTCAAATAAATCTTGATAACTTTCTACATCATGAATATTTTTGATTTTATTTTTTAAAATAGAACTTAGTATTTTTCTTGCGAAAGGAAGATATTTAATATTTTTAAACTCCCCAGTTTCAAATAACATCTTCAAAAATCTTCTATTATTAGAGAGTTCTAGCAAAACCTCATGAACTTCTTCATCAAGATAAGGTCTTATTGAATCAAATTTATTCACTGAACTTTAATGTTGCAATAGTATGAATATATTTTACATTAATAACGTATACAATATCGTTGAATGAAGACTTATCTACAATATGATGGACTTACTGTTCTCGCCCATAGAGGAGGCGCAGAAGAGTCATATGAAAATACCTTGGAATCATTTGAATATTCAAAGAACTTAGGCTGTCAATTCATAGAAACAGATGTTCAGGTTTCATCGGATGGTATCCCTTACATTTTTCATGATGACGATTTAAAAAGAGTTTTAGATATAGATTCAAAGTTTGACTCCATTTCCAGTAATGAAATTGATAAATTAAGACTATTTGATCATTATAAAATACCAAAATTAGAAGACGCTCTTAATGAATTTCCAGATCTCTCCTTTCAAATAGATTTTAAAACTGATGAAGTTGTTAATCCTGCATTAGACATCATTAATAAAACTAATTCATCTAGGAGAGTCTGCGTAGCAAGCTTCAACAGCAACAGGTTGGACAAAGTAAGAGGAAGCTATCCTGATCTGTGTATCTCTATGGGACCTAATGAAGTTGCCAAAACATTAATTGCAAGCTTTGGATTGTATAAAGGAAATATAGCTGGTGATTGCTTGCAGATTCCTATGAAATATTATGGAATCAAAATTGTTACAAAAAGATTTGTAGATTATGTTAAATCAAGAGGGCTTAAGATAATGGTATGGACGATTAATGATGTAAAAACATTTAAGCATCTTATTGATCTCAAGGTGGATGGAATTATTACCGACAAGCCAAAGTTGTTATTTGAAACATTAAAAAATCACTAAAGATACTTCTTTAATAATCTTGTTGCTATCGCATACATTGGAATAATGATTGAAGTAGTAATTAATAACTCAGTAGTTACTGAAAAATCCATCAAGCTTCTAATAAATGGCGCAATTATAAATGCAGTTATAGTGCCTAAGATGCCATAAAAAATAATTGATTTAGTACTAAACAACTTCATTGGTATCTACAAAATATAAAACTATTAATCCTAGAACGAATAAAATTAAGATAGGAAGAAGCATTACGATAGTATTTTTAAAAATAGCTAAAAAAATACCTACTAGTGCAGGTCCCATAAAGGCACCCGCTTTTCCAAAAGCATTAAAGATTCCAAAAAATTCCCCAGCTTTTTCAGCAGGTATCAATTTTGCAAATAGACTTCTTGAACTTCCTTGAATACCCCCCTGAACAAAACCGACTAATGCAGCAAGAATATAAAACTCAGTAGAATTTGATAGAGAGAAGGAATATAAAATAATTCCAATGTATATAACTATCGATATATTAATAACTAGTTTATCCCCTCTTTTTTGAGCAACATAAGACCACATAAGCGTAGATGGAAATGCGACGAATTGAACCAGTATCAATGCAATTATTATTGAACTTGTATCTAAGCCCAAATTTAAAGCAAAAGTTGATGCAAGAGCCATTACAGTATGGACTCCGTCAATAAATAAGAAGAAAGCTATTAAAAATATAAATACATTTCTATATTTAGAAATAGATTTTAAGGACGTGAAGATGCTATTAATTGAGCTGCTTAATATTTTTTTTGATGAACTTATTGTTCTATCTTTGAAAGTAATCGAGATAGGTAATAAAAAAATTGTCCACCATACTGAAACCGTAATGAACGACCATCTTATTGCTTCAGCCTGTGTGCTTAGTCCAAATAATTCTGGATTGAGGCTCATTAATGCATTTATTAAAAATAATAGGCCGCCACCAAAATAACCCCATGCATAACCATAACCAGATATTTTTGAAAATAAATCAGGTGATGTTATCTGAACAAGAATCTTGTCATATAAAACATTAGATGCTGAAAAAAAATAATTTGCTATACCAAAAAATACTAATGCATAGATCCAAGAACCTGCTTCAACAAAAAATAGTAAGGCAACACAAATAATCGAAATCATTACCATAGAGATAAATAATGATTTTGTTGTTTTGCTAATATCAGTAATAGCACCAATTAAAGGTGCGGTAAATAATAAGGCAACATTAGATATAACAAGAGTCCAGCTTAAGTATTCAGCTGATAGGACAGAGTCAATGTTTGATGCCCAATATTGGTTATAAAAGATAGGAAAAAATGCTGCAAGAACCGTAGTAGCAAATGCAGAATTACCCATGTCATAAGATATCCATGCTTTTACTTCTTTTGATAATTTTGAATTACTCAAGATAATGTTTTTTTTGGTTTGACCTTTATTTTATATTAAAAAATGAGTTGAAAATGTAATTTTTTTTGATATATTTTTGCTAGGAGAAATAATATGGATG
>JACLAC010007132.1_pt1 | contig 19547 bp, 10 predicted proteins | sample 8027881 | NCBI WGS metagenome assembly JACLAC01 (sample SAMN15725517, study PRJNA655200) | protist metagenome | isolation source: fluorescence activated cell sorting (FACS) single amplified genomes of... | place: Spain: Blaines Bay Microbial Observatory, Mediterranean Sea | collected 2016-01-19 | reverse complement strand
TGATAAATACCGTCAGATTCATGGACATGATATTGGTTTTTACTGCGGAGCAGATGGAGCACGTAAAGCCAATCCAGGACACAAGGCACAAAGGCCTTGAGCCAAAATGGCTACGCCATCAGGCGCAACTCTACCCACACACACACACCGGCCAGCACGGGTCCCATACCGAACAAACCCCACGCCGGTCCCGCTTGTAGCAGAGGTTGAATCCCTGCGTCGCGCCCCAGCCGTGTGCAGATAGACACTTCAGCCGTTACTCCTTCCTCCCCCAGCAGCAGCAGCCTGCGGCCCCGTAAGGCACGTCATGACAGAGCATGCGTCCGTGGCAAATCGGAAAAACGACCGAGTCTCGGCGCCAATCTTCCTCCGAGTTCTGCATATGAAATCCGCTACCGAAGAACAAGAAGATGGAGAAGAAGACGATGGGGAAGAAGAAGACAAAAAGGTAGACGAAGAAGTCGTAGCCGCCGCTTCCGACATCACGGCCAGTTCAGGGCTGAAGCATCGCCGTGAAAGCGGCAAGGTTCTGCCCGGCCGCATGCCAGGCCTCGCAGAAGAGAGCGGCCGCCGGGCCCCGTTGAGTCTTGGGAGCCGGGAGCCCTTTCTCGGGGTTCAGGAGCTTGCCGCCGGTGAGACGCGCGTGGTGCAGCTCCAATCGCCCCTCACGCGTGACGCGGTGAATGTGTGTCGGATCCACATTCTCCTTCGTCGAGCAGTCGGCAACTCGATCCTGGGTGCAGCACCAGATGACCCGACGAATGGCCCCTGTCCGGATCCTCCCTCGAACCCAAAGAAGGTACAACGAGGAACCCTCGTCCGCCGGCTTCGGCTCGCCCAGGCCCACGAGGAGGTCGAACAGGCTTTTCGAGTCCGTGACGAGACCCGTGGGCACCGCGAAGGCTCCTGCCTCGTGCAGATCCATCGGCGCCCGGATGTGCGGCGTCCGGACGTAGCACTCCTCCTCGAGGATCCCGGACACCGTCTCGGCCCGGTCGACTCCGTTCGCGGCCGCGAGCGCCCCGACATGGAGGGAAGACTTCCCGACCCTCGTACTCCTCTCCAGGCGCCAGTCCGCTGGCTGACACCCACCGTCCAGCGTGGACGGGTTGTCCTCCTGGAGGAGAAGGATGTGCGCCAAGGTCGGGTACTTGTCCGCCTGTTTGCAGCCCCCCTTCCCCGCGTCGACGAAGAGGGTCTGTCGGAGCGGTCTTCCCGAAGCGAGGGCCCGGTGAAAGGTCGGGAACTGAGCCGCCTCCTGGCAATCCCTGGTCAAGGAATTGGCGCGGATCAGGTCCAGCACCGTCGGAGCCGCAAGGCGAGTCTGGCGGGACTGAAGCTTCGCGAGCAACTCGGGATGCCAGCGGCAGAACCACGTGGCTCCCCCGATCGACGACCGAAAGTTCGAGTGCTCCGTCGTGTCGCACAACGCCGCCGGGGCGGGGCGCCGGTCTCGAGGCACCGGGTAGAACTTCGGAGCCGCGGCAAAGGAGCGATTCCACACCCGCAGCCCCGCGAAGATCTTCGCCTGCCCGTACTCCGAACCGACATGCTTCCAGACCCACATCTGGACTTTGACCGGTCCGAAGTCCGACCCCAGCTCCCGCTTCAGAGGAGCGATGTCGGGAGGACCCAGCAGGGCCTCGGTGTCGTCGACATGAGTGTTGACTGCTACCTGGAAGAGCCCCTTCGACAAGTCCGTCACGCGTCGGCGCCCCTTCTCCGTCTTCTCCTCCTTAGCTACCGCCTGCAGAGGCCTGACGCCGCGAAGCTGCTTGTGCCGCTCGAGGACCGCCTTCGTGTGCGAGAAGAACGCACACCCGTCGAAACACGATCGGAGGTACGACCGTGCGAGGAAGAACCGATGCAGCCGAAGAGCCCAGAGACGAGGCGCATCCCACAGCCCGAAGCCGCCCTTCAGGCATTCGACGCACACGTCCTCGAGGAAACGGAGCACCAAGACCCCGAAGTACTTCGCGTCGAGGTCCACCAACATCTGGCAATCCTCGGCGCTCGGCAAGGAGAAGTGCGCAGCGCGTCGCGTGCTTCCGGCGGTCGAACCTTGGTTCAGGCCCCCGAAGGAGATCCCCTTGAGGGACGCCGCGCTGACGTCCAGCGAAATCAAGATCTTCCGCGGGTCCGTCGCCAGGGCCGCGAAGAGCTTGTGGATCAACATCGAAGCCATCGCCGCGATGGTCGCCACCACCGCCGCCTGCGCGTCGAGGAATCCGCGAACGCAGAGCCGCGCCCTGACCTCCGGAAGACCCGTCTTGACGTCGGTCTTCCAAGCCAAGACCCAACGGCTAGACATGGGCCTTCTCCAGCCCCCCACCATGTGCCCGGGAAGGCAGACACGGAAGGCGTGGTTCTCGTACCACGAGCGCAGCTCCCGGATTTCCGCGGCCCGCACCTCCTTGGGGAATTCGATCTCCTCGCGGGGCGTCAGCTCTCCGGAGGCGAGATGCCCCAACTCGTAGCAGACCCCGGACGTCAGGCGCGTGAGGTACGAATGCTCGCTCCAGAACTCGTCGCCGCCCACGGCCCTGACGAAGGCCACCTTCAGAGGCTTGTCCAGCTCCAGGGCCCGGATCATCTCATCCGTCACTCCTCGAGGGTGCTCTCCGGACGAGTTGTAAAGGGTGGAGCACATGATCTGGCCCACCTCCGTCTCGAGGTCGCCAGGGTCGTCGTACTCCTCCGCCGCGACTGCCCCGGGAAGACCCGGCAAGAGCAGAGGCCCGGAGACCTCCGAGGAGCTCGGACGAGAGGCCTCTGGAGGGGCAGCGTCCGCCTCACCCGTCAGAGTCGAGATCTCGGGAAGATCGGGCGCCAAGGCTTGTCCGATCAAGGAGCCCGCCGAGGAACCCCACTGTCCGCCAACAGCAGACCTTTCCCGTGGTCTCTTCTTTTTCAATGCCGAAGCGTTGTGCTTCGCGCACAAAACATCCTGCTTTCCCCGCCCGGGCTGCAGTGCCCCTTTCTTCCACTCCATCCGGGCCATACCCAGCGATGTTGTAGGGGACGCGCACCATCGCCTGGTGCACCCGACGACCTTTCGTGGTGTCTTTGGTGGGTTTCGCAGCGTAGATGCGCGGGTGGGGCACTGGGTCTGGGAAGCCCCTCACCATTTCCAGGGCCATCTTGAACAGCTCGGGCTTGATTTCCTGGTGGAAATCAGCCTTCTCCTTCCACAACTTGTTCGGAGCCCATCGTTCGTCCCGTTCAAGAATGAGTTCGATGGTTCCATCCTTGGCAAGGTTGACGTCCGGCTTGCCCTTCGCCTGCCCAACTCTCTGCCGGCCGAGTTGCAGGATCATCCCCCCCTTGAGTGAGATTTGCCCTGTGTACGGGTCACGAGCCGGAAAGTCCGCGTTGGTGCACCTTGTGTCCGGGACCGGTGGGAACTTCTCTTTCCAGAGATGTGCCCGACATGGCATCAGTACCGCAAGGGGCTTCGCCGTGGGCGTGGCCGCCAGTTCCAGATATTCTTTCTCAAAGTCGCGGAGGTTGACCATGGCAATCCCCGTCTGCTCCGCCGAGATAGTCTTGAGGACTTCGGGGATTCTGGCCCCTGTCATCACACTGCCGGCTTCATCCTTTTGCATCCAGAATTCCGGGAGCATCTGCATGTCCTACCATGGGACTCCCGCGGGCCCCAGGTCCTTCTTTTTGTTTGCGCCTTCTTGCTTGGCCTTGTTGGCCTTCGCGTGTTTGCCCATCCCGTGGGCCGTTGGGGGTAGGAAGTCTCCTACCAGTCTCGTTGGGACAAGCTCGAGCTTGCCAAGCAGTACCCAGACCTGCGTGCCCGACCACGCTAGCTGTCTGCGGCCCAACCTTTGGGGAGTTCTCTCCCAACTCACCTCTCCTTCTCCTTTAACAAAGAAGCGAGGCTCGTCGGGCCCAAGCATGCAGCGTGGCACGCCACATTGATAATTACCTTATTCTGTAGATCTCTGCCTTTCCCCACCGTCCTCCTGCGAGGCTTTTGGCGAGATCTGAGCTAGGGTCCCAAAGTTCGTGTGCCTTCTTCCGGTTCCGGAACTCGTTCACTACTTCGGCTAGCTCGCGACCTTTCTTTCTTGCTTCTTCGAAACCTGATCTGCTTCTGGCTAGCTTCCTGCGGAGGCTAGCTGTGCTGTCAACGACTTCTTGGAGCCAGTCAGATACGATATCAACGACTAGCTCCTGTGGCATTCAAGATTCTGATGGGATAACTGCTTACTTGGAGCTTGCGCCCCTGGTAAGCAGGTGTGCTCAGGAGATTCCTTCACTGATGCAGTGAGGTTTCTCCACGGCCCCCTAGCCCTTCTGTTCCTAAGGACTCGTCCAATCTTTTCAGCCTGTCGTGTCTGGTGTTCGTCTCCAGGCCCTTCCTCGATGAAGAGAGAGGGACTAAATTGTCCGATACCGCGGCGCCCCGAACTCAAAAACGCCCTCCTGACACTTTTAGCACCTTCCCGGCAGTGACGCGCGAGAAAGCCCAGCCCAAACCAAGGGTCGCACGGGACCCAGGGGGCAGTGGCAACTTGACCCAGGGTTCGCCAAAAAGTGTTGTATAGTGTTGGTGGCGGCGGTGGCGGCGGCGGTGCTGGGGAGCGGACACGGCCGCGGCGGCGGCGGGGGTGGACGAAATTGAACACTATTTACCCGCGTTTAACACCACTTGCTTACACTAGGTAGCTAGTCTCGACCGTAGCTATTGCAAACTTGCCTACACCACTTAACGCTATTTACCAGCACTATTTAACAATATTTGGCACCATTTAACGCCATTTGGCGCCATGATTTAAACCTATTTAACACTATTTAATGCAATTGAACACTATTGTCGCCATTTAACGCTATTTGCAACCGTAGCTACACTACTTAACCCTATTTCCCCCCACAGGAACGTAACCGCGGCGACGAAAGGCTACCATCATTTAACACCGAAGGATGGGACGTTGGGGACGTCGGGATGGGACGTTGGGGACATTGTGGACACATAAGTGCACCAAGGCGTTCCTAAACGTTGCTTCGCTTGGAATTATGGGTTTTGAACGAAAAGACCAAAATCCGTTCAAAAAGGCACTTAGGCGTGCTTTGCATCGAAAATGCTAATCGGATGCCAGCTTTGGCCAACTCCTTGGCGCCAATGCGTCGGGGAGCCTTCAACTCAAATGAGCAAATCCAATGGTCGCCTTCGCGGCGGTCATCTTTTCGGGCATGGGCTGCCCTATGGCCAAATTGCCCCGGTCGTTCCCGGAGCCAGTGATATGGTCCATGGCGGACAAGTCGCTCGAGATCCCGCCGCCGCGTACCTTCAGTGCCCAACCATGGAAACCTGTGTGTTCGGCAGGGCTCCCTCTATGCGTCTTTCGATGCGTCCCTGCGTCCCTCGACGCGCCCCTCGATCTCTCCCGGCGCCCGTCCAGCCGGGGCGGATCGCGTGACGGATCGAGTGACGGCTCGGGTGGCGGATCGAACGACGGATCGCCTGACGGGTCGAGGAACAGATCGAGTTACGGACCGCGTCACGGATCGAGGGGCGTAAGGCACGGACCGAGGGACGCATCGAGCAACGCAAGGCACGAATCGGGGGACGCATCAAGGAACGGCAAGACGGATTGCGGGACGCATCGAGGAACGCAGGGGCGGATCGAGAGACGCATCGAGGAACGCAGCCGCAGGTACGCATCCAGGAATGAAAGAGGGCAAATCGTTGCCGGGCGCCGAGGCTTCCGTGATTGGACACTGTACACACCCGAGCTTTAAACTCCGTAAAATCAACAATACTCCAGCGTCCGGGGCCCTCCTCCTTTGCGAAGTGATGAATTTTGGTCCGCCCGCAGCCGGTCATGCCCCAGAAGACGGCGCTCGAGACTCGATCCCGGGCACATTCTGGTTTGCCAGCTTTGCCGCCGTCGTAGCACACGTCGACCCAGGCCTTCCCGTAGTCTTGAATGGTCGAGCCCGCCCGGCCCCCGTTGCTCCACGGACGGTAGATGGCGGCGCCGGTCTTCTTGCCCTGGAGCACCAACATCTCCTCGGGATCGTAGTACTTTCGCGGCGCTTGCGTTATCTGCATGCCTAGTGGAGCCCCTTGCAGTCCCGTTCCGAATGTCAGGAGTGCTTCAAATCACTGCGTCATCAATTCTTAATGGAATAATTTAGATTCGCTTCAACCGTAGCGTGCCATGCGACCGCTGTGAACCATCTGCAATCCGTTTTCACACCCTGGCCGGACCCATACGGCTATAGCACCGAGGATCCATACGGTGGTAGCAGACGTCGTAGATTTCCGTTTATGTGTGTTGTTGTTTTCTACGCGATATTTTCTAGGGCGCTGGATTGACTGTAGGGATGGCAAGGTTCTGCTTATTCACTTTCAAAACCGTACCAACTTATTCCCAGATAATCCACTCCAAAAGAAAGCATCACTATACAACGCATGCCCCGCATGCCCTCCGCGTATTTCCGATCGGCCATGGCCAGGGCCTGGTCGCACGAAGGCTGTTCGACTCCGAAGTCGGCTGGGTCCATGGCGTAGAAAAACCCGGGAGCCGTGTGTAGATGCCAAGTCGGGATTCCTTTTCCTTAAGCCAAGTCGGGGTTAGGGTAAGGGGGCGGGGGAGAAAGAACAATGAAAAAATTGAAAGAGTGGAGGAGGGAAAGTCGGGAAGGGTCTGAGAACTGAGAGGAAAAAGATTACTCAAGGAGAAAATACGGGAAGGAAAGAAGATTGCTGAGACAAGAAGGAAAGGGGACGGGGGAGAAAGAAAGATGGAAAGATTGAAAGAGTGGAAGAGAGAACTTCGGGAAGAGTCGGAGAACTGAAAGGAAAAAGGTTCCTGAAGGAGAAAGTAAGGGAAGGAAGAAAGATTGCTGAGACAAGAAGGAAAGGGGGCGGGAGAGAAAGAAGACAGATTGCTGAGACAAGAAGGAACGGGGCGGGCGAGAAAGAAGAAAGATTGCTGAGACAAGAAGGAAAGGGGGGCGCGCGAGAAAAAAAGACGGCGGAGTGGAAGAGAGAAGATAGAAGACAGGGAAGAGAGGGAACAGTTATTTAGTTGCAACATCATAGCAATTATTCTCCGAAGAATTCCATACAATGGCGGGGACCCCCCGCGGAACAGCCCCAGGCCTGGGGACCCGAAAGGTTGGGTACCCCAGAGAAGGTACCAACCCCGGAGACCCGGGAGGTTGGGTACCCCAGAGAAGGTACCAACTCCGGGGACCCGAGGCTAGGGTACCCTGGGGGCGGGACCCGAGACTTTGGGTACCCCAGGCGAGGTACCAGTCCCGGGGACCCGAGGTTAGGGTACCCTGGGGGGGGGACCCGACAATTTGGGTACCTTAGGGTAGCTACCATTTCTGAAAACCCTATTTCGGGCCAGGTTTAAGATCCCCAACATTTTCCAAGGCGAGGGCGAATCTGAACTCAAACCGCGCGAAGCCGTCGGGAACTTGTCGTTGCTGTCGCAGCTGAGAATACATTCCAAGGGCTCGTCAGCTACATCTTGGTCGGCAATAATGTTGATTATCGAAGCGGGAATGTCCCCCGTTTTGCGGCTGCAGGTGCTATCAAAGAGCGACGGCGGCTCCCTCTCCGACATTATCGGTGCTGGGCTGCCTCCGTCTCGAGGGCTATCCGCGACAAACTCCGGAGAATGCACGGTGCTGCTCACAGGAGAGCGCACCGGGCACGCCTCCGGACAAAGGCCGTCACCGCCCCCCGAAGGATGAGGAGGGACTTCTGCCTGCGGCGTCCAGGCCACAGCCGGAAAGGACAGCAACCCGCCACCGTTCTGCCCCGCATTGTGGATCGGGCTAGTCGGGGCCGCCGAATGGCCGGAGGGGCGGCGAGCCAGCCAATCCGACATTAGCGCCGGCGGGGCGCTGACACTGCTCGTTGGTGCCTGAAGCGGCGGGATCACTGGCTCCGGGGATCCCGAGACATCTTCCGAGGACCGCCCTCGGGGGGAGCTGCCCGGCTGGAGCAGCGCCCCCTGCTGTAGCTTCGAGGGGTCGAGATTCCTGCCCCGCACAAGGCCGGACTCGTCCGTGAGACCACCGGCGCCCCCAGTGTCCAGCATGAACTCCAAGTCCCCGAGGATTTTGCTCACTAAGCGCCAGGTGACCTCCGCGCCGATCCGCATCTTCTGTGGGGCCTCGATACCAAACTCGGAGCAGCAAACCCAGCTGCTCAGTGGATGGACCATATTGAAGATCTCCTCCCCGATCTGGAGCGCCGTCTTGCTCAGATCCCCGTGGTGGTGCAGCAGGTCGTAGTAGATGTGGTCCAGGAGGTCGGGGATCTTCGAGACATCGTAGAAGACCTCGTCATCGCTCCAGTTCTGATCTTCATGCCCGGCTTTGGGCTCCTTAGTGCCGTCCTTCTGCTTCACAAAGCCGTGGAAGAGCTTCCGCCAGCGGTGCTCGAGGCGGCGGAGATTGATCCAGCGCCGCTTCACCTGGTCCTTCAGCTCGCTGGGCATCTTCGGCCCTGGCCCCACCGGGGCGCCGCTCCCCATGTCGTCGTCGTCGTCGCTGCTCTCGCTGTCGGAGTGGGGCACGGTCTCGCCCACCCGGGTCACCTCTTCCGAGACCGCTTCCATGTAGGGGATCACCATGTCCTTAATCGCTTTCATCGCCTTAAGTGGGTTTCCAATCTTCATGGCCATCGCCTCGAGCCCCGCGTGGCCCGTGGGGCACCACTCCCGCATCCAGTCTTTGTCCTCGTGGAGATCCTTGTCCTTCAGGAGGAGGGCGTCGATCTGCTCCTTTACCAGGTCGCGCTCCTCCTTTGGGATCGGTTCGTCCAGAAGGGACTGGGCAAACTCGTCCCGGCTAACCAGCGAGATCAGGATCGGAGTCAGGTCCCCCTCCAGATCCAAGAAGCCCTTGCAGAATGCGGCCGCCGTGGTCTGGCACCGGCCCTCCTGGGAGGAGTAGATCTTACAGTCGTGGCGGAAGGTGGAGTGGAGCCGAAGCAGTCCGGTCGGATCATTAGGGTACAGGCCTTGGCGCAGCCGCCGGCCCAGGTCCTCCGCCTGCTCCCTGCCAAGCTTCGTCAACTCCCCTCCCCACTTCGCCACCACCTGGACAGCGTTGATAGCCCAGGTGTCCTCCTCCTCCTGTTGGTCTTGGCCCTCCACCGTGCTTTTCTTCTTCTTCCGGATGGGTGAGGTTTTTGCGGGTTTCAGCTGCACCTTCCGATTCAGTCCACTGAACTTGTCGTGCATCTCGAGCACCAGCTTCAAGATCTCAAAGTTCGCCTCATCCTCATCCTTTTTCTCCTCCTTCTCCTTTTCTTTGTCCTTGTCCTTCTCCTTGTCCTTGTCCTTCACCTTGTCTTTTTCCTTCTCCTTGTCCTTGTCCTTTTCCCTCTCGTTGTCCTTCTCCTTCTCCGTGTCCTTATCCTTGTCCTTCTCCGTTTCCTTCTCTCTTTCCTTCTTCTCCTTCTCTTCCTTCTGCGGCTTCTCCTCCTTCTCTTTATCCCCCTTCTCTTTCTCCTTCTCATTCTCCCTCTCTTGTTCCTTCTCCTTCTCCCTCTCTTTTTCCTTCTCCTTCTCCTTTTCCTTCTCTTTCTCCTTCTCGTCCTTCTCCTTTTCCTTGCGCTGAGCTTTCTCGTCGAATTCCTTGAGTGCCGCATTCACGGTGGCGAGCAACCCCTTCATCTCCTCTGGGGTCTTTAGCTTAACCTCACGCTCCGGGTCGTTCGTGATGGCCGGCTCCCCGAAGTAGTTCAGGATCGCGGGGTGCTTCGTTTTGAACTTCAGTTTCTCCTTCGGTTTCCGGTCCCCGTGACGCATCACCACGATGACGCAGCGCAACCTCTCGTTCTCCTTCTGCTCGGCCTCTAGGGTGTCGTAGGCGGCGAATGTGTCACTGATCACCTCTTCTTCCGGCGCGGGGACCATGTCCAGGAGTGGGTCGAAGGGGATGGAACACTTTTCAAGGAAATAGCGTCGGAGCAGGGAACTGCAGTCGTTATAGTACTTCAAATTTCCCTTAACGAAGGACCAGCCGTTCACGTCACAGACCACGGAGCCGCCCTTCGTCCGCAGGATGTCGAAGCCGCAGACGTCCTGGCGGAAGGCCTTCACGACCAGAGCTCCAATGATTTTTTCGCTCTCCGAGAGGATGATCGGGTACCGGATCTCCTTCCCATCCTTCGAGCGCATCACCTTCCCGTCGATGGTGGGCGCCTTCCGGGCCTCGGCATGGAGGTAGTCGACGCCCACAGTGTAGACCTTCACGTCGGTGCCCTGGGTCGCGAGGAAAGGTTCATAGATGAAGGTGCCCTCCCGCCGGATTCTGTTCGCCTTCGCGTCGAAGTCGCTGCTCTTGTCCCCCACCTTCCGGAAGAGCTTCTTCACCCCGCCGCCGACATTCATCGGGTAGTGGATCCAGACATTGTGGTCATCTCCGTCCAGAGGCTTCTCCACAAAGGGTTTGTTCAGCTTCCGGCCGTTGTAGACTATAAAGTTGTCCTTCTCCTCCAAGAGGTCGGAGCCCTTTGGCGCCACGGTGTCGTGGTTGATCACCACGTGTTCCGGGCAGGGGATCCCCATCTCCTCAAGCTTCCGGTAGACCTGCTCACGGTCTCGGAGGACGCCCTGGAAAGCGAGCGGGTTCAGCTCGATGGGCTTCCGGAGCTCCACGTACTCCATCGCCTTCTCCAGCGGGAAGCCCTTGCTGTAGAAGGCGATAAGGCACTCCGCCAAAGGCCAGCTCTCGATTGACTCGTTCAGGATCATCGGCTCCTCGAACTCGATGATGTCGAAGTCCTTGCACTTCTCGAGCCGGCGCAGGATCGCCTTCATCGGCTTCGAGGTGCGCTTGTTCTCCATGCAGCACACGCCGAGGCTGAGCCGGCGCCCGACGAGTTCCTCCACGCTCATTGGGCCTCCCGAGGTCTTTACCTCAGCTTCTTTCGACGAGGTTCCGCCCTCTCCGGTCGCCGCCACCTTGTCAACAAACCCATCAAGCACCGACATGCCGGACAGCGGGGTTGACGCCCGCTTCGGGCTGTGTCGATGGAGCGGCTGACCCCCCCTCCCCTTCAAGACGGGCGAGAAAGCAGTACTGCCGGCGGCTTGACCGAAGGGGTCCGGAGACTCCATTTCCTCGTCCGCAGGCCTGGGGGCGGTCGGAGCCCACCTCGAGGTGCAGCGGCGTAGACTCGGCTGTGGACTCTTCCTCAAGCAAGGGCTACCGATGACACGGTATCACAACGTCGTACGGTAAGGTTTATACCGTGGTGTGGTGCCCGGGACGCCGCGTCCCCTTACTGACACCGCCACCCCATGCCAGTGCAGCTAGTCCTCCTGAATTATCGATTTTCGCCTGAGATAATATTAGAGTAAAACAAAGTTGACATAACGCGTATTTCTTTGTAAATTACAAACTGTAGGACCTTCCGGTCTAGGAAACCCTCTTTCCTCTTCCTCTTCCTCTTTCTCTCCCCCTTTCTGGATTCCCTTCAGGGACCATCCGATAAAATTTGAACGATATAGAGACAATTAGCATGACCTGCCCACGCCGAACGAAGACGGACTCGGGGAGTGCGGGGGCGCCAAGCTCCGGGGACGACGCTCCCTTCCGGTTTGCCCCCAATGCGTGCCGCGCAGAGAAAGGTAGTGCTGAAAGCGGGTAGTACCGCGCGGCCGAATCTCGGAGATCGAGAGGAGTCTCACAGGGAGGGGCCTGGGCTGAAGCACAGGCGAGAAACGAGCCAAGGAACCTCCAAGGATGGAGAGCGCGCTCCCCCCGGCTCCCGACGATGAGCCTTCTGCCTCGAGCGCCGGAAGCAGAAACGCCGTCGATGAGCCGCCCTTGAAAAAAGCAAATTTAGACGGCTGATGCAGCCCATGAGGAGCCCACCCCAACGCACCCGAAACTCGGCACCTCGAGCCACGCAAAAAGATGTGTCCCGTGACACGCGCCATGCATTATCAATCATGAAATGGATCGTTTAGGGCCGAACCCTTCATTAGCACAAACACACACACGCACACACACACACACACGAACAAGACCACCAAACACTCACTCTTTAATTTGTATTAATTTGAAGGAGTTGCCCCGGCTTGCCCGGTCTGAGGCTACGGACGCCATAAGGGGAGTTGGGCGCAGAACCGGGAATGCTTTGGGTATGTTGGCAGGGTCTAAGCAGGGTCCTTGACCCCCCCCCCCCCTATGGTTGTCGTCACTATGTTCACACTTCGGCCGTGTGGGGGCTAGGCCGATTTTGGAGCGGTCAAGGCGGCACCAGGCGGCCAATGGTGTCCGGGCAGGAATGATTTTGGCGGCGATTAGTTGTGGGCCAACATCGACGCTGCCTCCTGACTATTGACCACGCAACGCTGCCTTGGGGTCTCCAAAATCGAGCCCCCCCTGACACGGCTGAGCAAGGGGATGGCAAACCTTTGCCAATGCCCGGGAGAGCTCGATTTAGAAGTCGTCCCGAAACGATCTGGCGTTCAGTGGTGTCGGGGCAGGACTGATTTTGGCGGTGCTTAGTTGCGGACCAGAATCGGCCCTGCCCTGTGACTATTCCCCATACGACGCAGACTTGGGCTGAAGGCATTCAGTCTTCAGCATTTTTTTTTTGCGAGAGAGAAAGAGAGTAACGACAGAGAGAGAGGGATTCCGACCTGCCGCCACAAGAACGCGGAGAAGGGGTAAGCTCCTGAGAAGCTCTTCATACATATTTGGATTATTCGATGGCTACGCGCACTCCGCCGGGCTGTAAGTCAACTTTTGGAACGCAAACGAACTCGAGGTATGAAGCGTAACTGCCGCCGACCCTAAGATCGGGCTCTTTTGTTTTCGTTTTCATCACACATGTTTGAAGGAGTTTCGTGAAGGTGGCGAAGGTTCTTTCTAGCATGCAAAAACTGTTTCCGGGAGCCCAGTATTGATTCGAAAACCTCCCGATCTTCATTTCCAGTACGATTTTGGGTCCACAAGGAGCTCCGAAATGCACCCCAATGAGGTCCGGAACCGTCCCAAATTAGGTAGGGGGACCCCATGAGCCCTCCATGGGGCCGACCCCCCTCAAAAAGAAAAAAAAAGAGAAAGGGCACGGGAGGTTGGTACAATGAAATCGCCGGGGTCCGGGCTCCCCTAAGGATACTTCGTATCCAAAAAGAAGCAACAGGATGGTGCTCAGGCTCTGACACGCCGTGGGCTTACAGCCCGGCGAATTTAAATTAGGTTATAGTAGTGCACCAAAAGCGATCGGGGAACCTGATACCACTTACCCTGCGGCTCCCCCGACCAACGCCGCCGAGGGTCGTTGTCCAGGACGACGTCAATTATTAGGTCGAGGCCCTAGTGGCTCGAATCCGTGCGGCTCCCGCGCCAGCCGCCTGGGCCTCCAGTCGAGCTTTCTGGATGGCCGCGGCCCGAGCCTCCCTGTTTTCTCCCATCCTTGGAGGCGGGTTCTGCACGGTCCACCCGAACTCCGACTTCTTCGTAAATAAAGGACATCCTCCGCCCGCCAGGCAATCCGCGTCGATGTGGTGGTACCCCATGAGGCACCCTTGCCCGAACTCACGCTCGTCGGACGGTCTGTATGCGAGCCTGGGCTCCTGAGGCGCCACATCCACGCCACGCGTTTGACACCCCGCCCGCACGTTGGACCGGACCAGGTTCCACCTGGCCCCAGGAACATACTCCCCAGAGTTATTCTTCTCACGCGCCACCCTCTGGGCAAGGGCCGCGAGGTCCGGAGAAGACGGTTTCTCTGATTTGCCGGACCGCTGTTTCTTCCTTCGTGGAAAGGAACCGCCCGCCTTGGCGGCCTCGCACCCTCCTTGCTGGGCAGTCCTCTTTTCTCCGTGCTCGGCCCCTCCGCCCGCTGCGGCGGCAGTTCCCTTCTTCCGGCGTTCGCGCTTCTTGCCCCTGACCGGGGTCATCTCCAAAGGAGCGTGGTCCGGGTCATCTGGATCCTGGTCGTTGAGCTGGTGGGCTTTATGGAGTTCGTCAATGTCTTCCTCCTCCTCCTCCTCCTCCTCCTCCTCCTCCACATCTTCCTCGCCCTCCCCCTCCGCGGACTTCGGATCGTCCCGAAACTCGCAAACTTGGCGGACGCGTTGCGCCCTCGCGCGAGCTGCGAACGCGCACCACGTCCGCCGTGTTGCGAACTTCGCAATAATCCCTGAAATATTTAATCAACAGGCTCGAAATGCAAGCCTGGCTAAGCATGCAAGCATTCTCACACCTACGCCGCGGCAGTATCCCGGCAAAATAGCATCACGTTACACGTGACACGCATGCACGCATGCTGCATGCACGCATGCATGTCACGTCTCGCGAAAGCGTTAAGGTTGCATGCGTGCTTAAGCCTTAAGGCTTACATTGGGCGCCTGTCGGTAGCGGTCCCCGCCCTCCCCGTCGGAGTCCTCCTCGTCATCGGACACCAGTACTACGGGCTCTGGACCCACCCGCACGACCCTCCCTTGTCTGAGTGTCCGTGTCCGACGCTTCGGCTTCTTTTCTTCCAGCATTTCCTCAATGCCCCCCATGTTCATGCTCCGTAGCCAATCCCGGGCGAAGTCCACAGACTCCTCAGTCCCAGCGACGAGGCTCGGCTCTCCAAGCGGCTCGCCAGCCTTCTTCATTGCATTCTTCTTCGAGCGCGATTGAAAAATCGTGTTTGCTGGCAGCTTGTCCACCAGCTCCTTCGAGCCACACTTCTCGCGCATATTCCCCGTCTCGGCGACCCCAAGACCTAACTTGGCAGCACCGTACACCTCCTCGAGCATCATGTGCGTCGCTTGCGACAGAATTTCCCGCCTCACGCCCCAAAGTGGCGAGGGTAGAAACTCAGCAGGGGCCCGGCTCATCTCCTGGAGCTCCTTCCCGCCGGTGTCCAAGCATGACCACTTGATCACAACGATCTTTGGGCTGCCCAAGACAAAGGAGATCTTGAAATAGTTCGTGTGATCCATGGATATTTCCAGCCCTGTGGTAAACTCGGCGTAGAGAGCGTGCATTCGCCCGGCGTCGCTCTTCTTGATCATCTCGTGTATCTTTTTCGCCAACCACTCGATGGGCGGGTACTGCTTCGCGTCCCGACTAGCGCGCGCGCCTGGGTGGACCTCCGTGCATGTCTTCGTCGTCACGAAGGTGCTCGTCTCCGGAATATCTCCGTTGTCAATGGGGAACATCGTTTCCCGGCGTTTCCACCGCAGCCGCGAACCGCAGCTGGCGAGTCCCTTGCTCGCCGAACTATTTCCTGCATCACCTGCCGCTGGCCCCACCTGGGTTTCGTTCGGGAAATATCTTGCGTCGCCACATCGTTCGCTTCGGAGCCGCACACTTTCCTCGCACCTCCTCCGCCGCAACGAAGAGGTCCTGGTCGCGGGCAGGCCACCTTGGGGAACCGCCTTCAAAGGGCATCAATCCCGACCTCGGAAGTCCGTCGAAGGGGCTCGTGGTCTCCGAGGTGCCATCCTTGCGGCGCCGATTGTTCTGGTGTGCCCTCGCGACGCGCGGCTCCTTCTCCACTGTGGTCATTTTGCCCCACCTGCCCGGGGCCACCTGAGTAGCCCGTGCCAGACGGCACGTCACCCCCACTGATCTCCTGCTCCGTAGCCCAGTCTGCGCAGGCGTGCTTCGCGTACCCGATGAAAGCGTTGGTTCGCTTCCACTTATTTTTGTGATTCTCGCGTGCAGCCTTCGACTGCTTGCTCCTCGTCTGCACCGGGCCATCGTCAAAGTCGGCGTCCTCGCGCCTGTAGTCCACGCCGCCGTTATCCTTGCAAATTTGCATGAGGCTCGCCAGATGAGCAGCGCAGTTCAGCCGACCGATGCACGGACGCCGCTTCGAGAGGTCGGCAACACCGCGTACAACTGCGAGGAAGTTCTCCATGCCCATGTTCGTTGGTTGCGTCACCTTTCCCATCGTTTCGATGGGGGAGCCTACGACCTCAGACCCCATGAGTTTGCCCGGTCCCGAAAGCCCCTCGATCAGCTCCCGCGTAAACTCCTTATCCTTGCCGCAGGCGGGGCCGTCGAAGGCCTGCTGACACACGAGATTCTGGTCAGCCGTGGACACATTAGGCGCTCTGGCGCGGCACAATCGTCGAGGGCATCCAGTGTGCTCCGCCTCCGCGGATGTCCAGATTTGGGCAGCTACGCTGAAAACCACATCATCGAGCTCGGTCATGAAGAGATCCCACTCACGCTCTCCCCTCTCGGCGAAATGGCGCCCCAGCATCTGCACGGTCCGCGATGTGCCGTCAGACATGCTCGCAAGCGTTTGCTGCATCTTCGCCAACGGCCCCCGGGGGTCTGTGAACTCCCACAGCACACCTCCGTGTTGCCCCGCATGCTGCATGTAACCGTCGAGGACGTCGAGCGCCTCCGACACGGCAAGCAAGATGAGGGGGTGTCGTTTGTGCCCCAGATCATCTGCCTTGTCGCAAGTAGAAACGACCTGGCGGCACAAATATCGCCTCCAGGCTTGAATCGGGCCATCCATTGCCTCGTCAGCCGGAGCGTCAGGCGCCGTGGCCCCTGCGAAGGCCCGACACGCCCAAGTTGCCCCAATATCAAGAAACAAGTGCACGAATACTTGACACACAAGGTTCAACTGCTGCGTCCAGAACTTGCTTACGCTACCCGGTGGTGGCGTTTTTCTCGTAAACTTCTTCCCCAAGGGCCCTGTCCCGTAGTCGACCGCCCTCGTCCGTCTACCTCGACAAATGCGCGACGGGCCTTTACATTTGTGTACGAGCTTACCCGGTCTGGCGCACTTCCCATTGTAGAAGGTCCGGAACTCTCCCGACTCCTGGACGGCGTCCTCCTCCTTCGTATCCAAGATCAGATCCCCGACTGCGCGCCCGCGCGTCCGGAAGGGGCGAAGGTGAGTCGCGCCCATCACGTCCGCATTGTTCACGACGTCCTCTTGGTCCGGCTCGACCAAGAGTGGGGTTTCCATTTCAAGGGCGAGGCCGCGGGGGCCGGAGGTGAGCTTGATGTAGAAATGGGTCCGACTCAAGACGTGGGACTTCCAATACATCGAGGACGCCATCGCATTGCCCCAAGCCCCCGTCACCAAAATACCTTTGAAGAGGCGCGTCATGCACTTGGTACCAAAGTACAGGAGCCGGGCCATTTCCACGTCCGGATTGTCCTCCATCAACTTCTTCAGTAGCTCCCTGACCTTGTGCCGGTAGGCGGCCTTGAAACGGTTGCACTGCCACGCGTCGTCCGTCCGGCCCCCGACTCCCAGGAATCTCACCCCACGCTTCGCCAACTCCAAAAGCCCCTTCAAAAGACCCGATGCGGTATTTGCCCCAATTCAAATCGTTTTCGCCGGTAGCTTCTCATGCGTCGCGTACGCCACCTTGGTCGGGCATGCCTCCGATACCACCGGCCACGACAACGGTCCCTCCATGGCGCATACCTCAAGCGTTCCTTTTCGCGGGCGCCTGCCCATTTCGCATCGACACCACCTCCTCGTACCGTAGTGACTTCCGCAAGGGGCATCGGGGTCATATCGGAAAAACGCTGATACCGGAGCCAGGGGGGCACCGTGTGCTCGAATGTTTCCCTGATGGACCGGGTCAAGTCCTTGTCCCAAGCGTAGCTCGACAGGGACACCATGTCCAGGATCCGCGAAGTCGGCCTTGAAGGATGGCACATTTTGGCACCGATTGCTTGGAAGCTGTCGAGAAGCACTCCGGCCGCGAGCCACTCTTGCCGGTTCGTGTCCAATATCCTGGTCAAATCAAGCTCGCCTTCCCGGTGTGCTAGGTTCCCCGAGTTTAGCTTCCTCTTGTCCCATCCCTGCCGCCGCCGCACCAGCTCTTCTTTGAGACGCCTGACCTCCTGGGCTGGCCGTGACAACTTCTTTTGCGCCTGCACCGCGACTTGGAAGCCCTTGCCACCCGCCCTCGTCGTAAGGCCCTGGAAACCGACTTTGCGCGAGACGCCGGAGTTCCTGTGAGCCGGCTGCTGGAGCCTCTTCGGAGGATCCTCCCCGGCCGTCCCGGTTGGTTGGGAGGGAAGGGACTCGCTGTCGCACAGTCCTCCCAGCTCGCTGGCATCCAGGCCGAGTGAGCCGTCCTCTGCCATTCCAGACGCGGCCGCGGCGCGAGCCCGGTCCCGAAGTCGCCGCTGATCAGTGGCGCAGGTCCATGAAGCGTGGCGCGATTTGCACTTTACTTTCCCTGAGCAAAAGACTACGGTGTTATGAATATATATTGTTATATAGTATAGGGTGGTGCTGACCAATGTCATCAACAGGGCCTCGTAACACGTCTATGCATAATTACAAGGCAAATGGTCCAAATATTTATGAAGAGCTTCTCAGGAGCTCACTCCTTCTCCGCGTTCTTGTCGCGGCAGATCGGAATCCCTCTCTCTCTGTCGTTACTCTCTCTCTCTCTCTCTCTCTCTCTCTCTCTCTCTCTCTCTCTCTCTCACAGACGAACAACACGGGCGAGGGGTCGGCGCAATTTAGAGCGCATTCGTGGGGGAGGAGGGTGCTGCCGGCGCAGGTTCCGGTAGTTATCGAATACGACAGCACGCACGCGACATCCATATCGAAGGGGAAGTACTCCACGTGTATGAACAGGGGTCTCGCGGGCTTGATGAGAGGTGCGTTTGCGGCACACTCCTCCACACGCGCGTTGCTGGCGGACTCGCACGTGAGAGGCCACAGCGAAAATGATCAGAATGATGTTGTGGACCTACTCGCGAAAGCAGGCATTCGGGAAGCACAACTTAAGCGGCACTATTTTGAGCCGTGGCCGCATCACCTTCTTTGTCAAGAATGGCAGGGTTTTGTTCGAGGAGTCGAAACTATGGAAATGATCGTGGAGGATGGTATTGCAGCAGTGATGCAGGATGATGACGGGGGCGATGTTGAGGCGACGACTGACCACGTGGCTGAGGGATGGGGAGGCATGGATTGCGAGGAGGAAGTTGGAAGCTACTACTCTGCATTCTCGGACTTTGGCTGCGTGCAGGGCGAACTCCCGGCTGAGGATGATGATGAGAAACAGGAGGATGTGTTTTCGGATGAGGAGGAGAAGAGGAACGCGGAGGACGACGGAGACATCGAGTTCCACGATTGTGTGTGGCCTCCCGACTTCGCCCTCAATGAGACTTCGGAGGAACCTGGAGCCTGGAGTCGGAAAGACGCGGGATACGTGCGGAATATGATCTGGGCTCCGCGGAATGGAAAAGCAGCTCCTGGACTCACGGCTATTATTGAACTGTTCAAGATGACTGTTGACATCATGTTTGTTGGTCTCAGTGCTTTGGTGGACCAGGCAACTTGTATGAAACGATTTCCAAGTCGCTGGAGCAACTCGGTGGTGTTCTGGGTCAGGAAGAACACAGGTGACGGGTCGAGTACACATCACTATAGGTCCATTTGCAAATTGCTACATGTGTCTAAGGGGTACATGCAGGGTAGTGTGCGCCAGCTCCAGCGAGCTTTTTCACGCGTGGCACCGCCCAACGTCTTTGCGTATCTCAAAGGCCGATCCACAGGCCTTCCGATCTTTGTGCTAGATGAGGCGTTGCGTCGCTATCTGAGA
>JACLAC010002049.1_pt1 | contig 19577 bp, 12 predicted proteins | sample 8027881 | NCBI WGS metagenome assembly JACLAC01 (sample SAMN15725517, study PRJNA655200) | protist metagenome | isolation source: fluorescence activated cell sorting (FACS) single amplified genomes of... | place: Spain: Blaines Bay Microbial Observatory, Mediterranean Sea | collected 2016-01-19 | reverse complement strand
TAAGGACTTGCTTCGCCTTATGCAATTGGATTCAAAAGTGAATCGCCCAATTCGTGGATTATCCAATGGGGAATGGCGAAAACTCTTACTTCTTCAAGCACTGGTCCGACTCCCTAAACTTTTAATGCTGGACGAACCATTTGATGGTTTAGACAAGAATTCCAGAAAGAATTTTAAATCGTTGCTCCGAGAGTTGGTTCAACACTCAAAATCATCACTCATCCTTGTAAGCCATCGTCAGGATGAATTGATCCCAGAAATTACTGATGTGTTAGGTTTGTGGAATGGCGAAATGGAATTTTCAGGAAAGCGATCTTCGGTCCTTACTGAACCGAACTTGAAGAAGCTCTACAGGAGCGAAACCAAGGCGTCAGAAACAAGTAATTTAAATACCAAGATTATCCTTTCAGAATCTAGAAATATTGAAGATTCCTCAGTGCCGCCTGTTAGAATGGAAAATGTTTATCTCTATTATCGGGGTCACACTGTCTTTGAGGATTTCTCTTGGACATGGCCACCAGGTGAGCATTGGCAAGTTGCTGGGCCAAATGGTTCAGGGAAGTCAACTCTTGTGAAGTTGATAGTAGGGGAGCACCTTCAAACTTACAGTAATCGGGTTTGGATTTTTGGAAAACGTAGAGGTTCTGGGGAGAACATTTGGGATCTCCGCAAACGAATTGGGTTGGTTACCCCTGAACTACAGATGAACTATCAAAAAAACATCACAGGCCGGAAAGTTGTTTACTCAGGTTTTAATGACTCGATTGGCTTTTACGGAGCTATTTCGGAACAACAAAAAGAGATGGCTGAAAAGTGGTTGAACCAATTTGATCTTTTTGAAATTGCAGAAAGTTCTTTCTTGAACCTATCCTATGGACAACAACGGTTGTTTTTATTGGCCCGGGCTATGGTCAAATCTCCTGAATTGCTCTTGCTAGATGAACCCTGCCAAGGGCTTGATCCTTATCAAAGAACTGAATTAATCAGAAAGATAGATTTACTCGGCAAATCAAAAGTCACACAAATCCTTTATATCAGCCACCAGATTGAGGACAAATTAGACTGCATTAGCTCAACAATTTTTTTACCTGATAGAAGAGTTGAGAGGAATTGGTAAGCTTCTCAGAAATCATAGTTTCATGATACTGAAAGGCAGAATCGTTCTTTCAACCTAAAAAAATGAGACTTCATGTTCTAAAAATGTCTCAATAATGAAAATGAAATTAAATATTGATCACCCAGAAAAATTTGATGAATTGGTCAAAGAGGTTCCAATTGAAAACTTATTTCAGCTCTTGCAAATGGGGAGTTGGAAACTAGTCACCTGAACCAATCAGCTCATTTGCTCTCCTAAAACTCTTGACCTCCTTGGCTTCCCGAAAAGTCATCAGATAACTTTTGACGCTTTGCTGCGCCTCGTCCACTCTGGCGATCTCCAGCTACTCAAGCAATTTATGAATTAAACAGTGATATCTAAAAGAGAGAGTTGGTAGATTTGCCGAAGCATTTGCCATTGATCAGAACAAACAGAAGCCAACTTGAACAAGTCCTCCTGATTCTCTGCAACAATGCGGTTGATGCACTGAAGCATTTACCCAAATCATCTCTGGATTTGAAATTCTACACCGAAGATCAATTTGCAAAAACTGAAGTCATAGAGAATGGCCTTAGCATGAATGGAACCACTCTATCCGGTATTTTCAGCTAGTTCTTTACAACAAAAAAACGATGTCAAGGAACAGGACTTGGCTTTTCAATCGCAAAAAAATCATAGAAGAGCAGGACCGTCAAATATCTGTCATAAGTTCGCTTGGGTTGCGGACCACTTTCACGATTAAATTACGCTTAGCAGAAAAAATATCTAGTAAAGTGGCCTTTTAGCCAAATCCCCTCTTCTACATCATCCTTACTTTAACAAAATCCTCACTACCTTGGTCTTCAAAACCATCGAAAAATGCCAATTATTCCAGCTGAAGCGTAGAATAATTGAAGTATTAAAATTCCCCGATGGCCTCCCCAATAGGCCCAGATGCCAATCAAGAATGAAGAAATCAGCAACAAGGAAAACCCAACGAATTCAGCACCAATGTTTAAAGCCACCAAAAGCGAATACAATATGGCAGTGATCACACCCAACCATTCGAAGAGTTTTGATCGATCCATGTCATTAACCCTTAAATTTCCGTGTTGATCTCAAGCAAACTTCCACTGGGCTGAGTCATTTAGATAGCCCCCCACCGCCTTGGATTTCTCTCTAGTAATCCTTTTTCCTACCAAAGCACTTGCCCCGATACAACCGATCTGGCAACGTGATCTTATTGATTTTAATAAGCGCAACTTTCAAATTTACAATTCAAAGCCAGGAAAAAAATGGGCCTTTTGATCAAAGGAAAATGGCATGACCAGTGGTACGAAACCAAATCCAACAAAGGTCACTTCATTCGGGAGGATGCTCAATTCCGAAACTGGATTACCAAGGATGGAAGACAAGGGCCCAACAAAAGAAAAGGTTTTCGAGCGCAGGCAGGAAGGTATCATCTATACGTTTCAGGCGCATGTCCTTGGGCACATCGAACACTAATTTTTCGCCAATTAAAAGGCCTTGAGGAACTGATTGGAGTGTCAGTCGTTCATCCCCATATGCTTCAAAGTGGTTGGGAATTTCGGAAAGAAGGTGAAGACTCAAGGTTTGTGGATCATTTGTATGAATTGCCGTGCATGCATAGTCTCTATACGAAATGTGATCCTCAATATACCGGGCGGGTCACCGTCCCAGTTTTATGGGATAAAGAAACCGAACAGATTGTTAGCAACGAATCTTCTGAAATCATTCGAATGTTCAACTCTTCGTTCAACGAGTTAACAGGCAATCATGAAAACTACTACCCGATTGAGCATCAACAAGAAATCGATGAGTGGAATGATTTAATTTATCGAACTTTCAATAACGGTGTCTACAAGTGTGGATTTGCCACTACCCAAACTGCTTACGCCGAGTCCTTCGTTGAGCTTTTTGAGACACTCGACCGCATTGAAGAGCACTTGACGGACAATACTTACCTGTGTGGAAGCAAAGTCACTGAAGCAGACTGGAGATTATTCCCAACACTAATAAGATTTGATCCTGTCTATCATGGCCACTTCAAATGCAACCAACGAAGAATAAAAGACTACCCTCAATTGTTTGGTTACACTCGAAGATTATTACATTACCCGGGAATTCTGAAGACTGTAGACCTGTGGCAAATCCAACAACACTACTACTTCAGTCATGAAAAAATAAATCCCAGTCGAGTTGTACCCCTCGGTCCAGATATGCAAGCCTATGCTGAGCCCTCGGTAGATGAATCTGCAGCTATACTAGAATCCCCAACCACTGAACTTTCCGAATGACGAATCAAACTATTTCATTCAAAAAAACCTTATACTCCCTGATCCCAACGATCACTATTGCTTGTGCCATTACCCTTAACTTTGCTCAAGAAATAGTATTTGCTCAGGCAGCTGATTGTGACTTCAGACAATCGCAATTGCAGCAATCAATGCCTCCACGGGGAGAACGATTGGTGCTAACAGCCTTGGAAGAGTGGCCGCAGGAAATTGCCGGAAGGGCTGCCGATACTGAGGTGGCAATTCGAAGGGCACAGGAACGGATTGCCGAAGCTATTTTCCTCAGAGTCGAGTCGATCACTAGCAATAGAATGGAACTAAAAATCAACAATAATGATGAGAATTTCATTGAAGAATCGACTCAACGAATCCGGACCTCCAGTAGAATCGACATACCTCTCCCACCACCTGAGATTTTGAACTGCAGTGATGAAACAACTTTAGTGATTTACCCTCTGACAATTGGCCAGTTGGCTGCGCCTTCGGTTCAATACGCAAAGGATGTAGCAGCCTTAATGGAAGAGGCTTCCAAAGCATCATCCGGCAAGACCCTACTTGAACGATTATTTGGCCAATCTGGGCCCGAGGCAGTTGATTTTAGCCGACTCCTCAGGGCATATCGGAGTGCATTGCTGGTGGAGCAGCGATCCCGATATCGTGATGCAGCGCTACAACTCGCGCAATTAGAAAGTATCCCTGCTAGTAGTGAAATTCGCAGTGAATTGGATCCACTACTTTCAAAATTGAAGCTAACCCACAGCCCAGATCAAGTTCGCTTAGTTCCAGCATCCAACAATGGAAGTTATCGCTTTCAAAGCCCCCTGCAATTAGATTTGACCTTTAAAGAGGAACCTCTTCCCGATGTTCCCCTGAGACTCAACTTCTCCACGAGAAAAAGAGAATTTGAACAACTGAACACTATTTCGACAAGTGGTAATCTTCGCTTGAGTGATCTTACTATACGGGTAACTCAAGGAGGAAAAGGACTGAAGCAACAATCCCAATTGGATGAAACCTGTCCATCTACGTTAAATGTCCAATTGGATTTAGGACCTGAGGCACAAACACCTCTTAAACTAGCAAACATTGAATTAGATTGCGTTCCATTATCTGAACTGGAATTTAATAAAACAGCTCGGATCAATAGTATGGATGCATGGAAGGGCTATCTAAAACGTTTTCCGGATTCTCCTCAACAGATTGAAGCAGTTCAAGCCTTGGCGAGAATCCAGCTAAACTTAGTAGAAGATCAATTAGCTGAGAAGGAGTTTAAGAAAAGAGAATTGATGGAACTTCGTGAGTACCAGATGGGGGCAACCTCGATGGAGCAAATTGAAGACACAATCAACCGTTTAAGTGCAGAAATTGAAGAATTAACAGCAATTCTATTGGATGACCCTTTGGCTGAGGATGTTTTTGTATTGGAGATGAGAAGCGTGGCTAATCCGAGATTTTATGTTCATCCTGAACTCAGAATCGCAACAGATGAAGGTCGTGAAGAGCGCTTTAGCTTGAGGCGTCTGGTTCTGGGAATGGGCCAGGAAGAAGGAGCCTTTGGTGGTCTCATTGACCTTCGTTATGACCCTTCTTGGAAGCAGCCAGTTAGAGAGCTTCAATTCAGTGGTCAATTTAGGGCATGGGGAAACCGAAGTACTCCATTGGGCCTGGCCCTAGGAGGAACTTTCCTGAGCTATACTGAAGACTTTGAACTCCTGAGCGAAGGTTCCTACACAGGAATTGAAAAAGATGGTGAAAGTAAATTTTCACCAACCGTTGATGAGTGGGAGATCTATGCAGCGGGAATTGCAAAATTTCCTAGTAGAAACTGTTTCGTACATGTTTTTCTTGGTTCAACACAAATTCTGGGGGCATTTCAGTATTTCCTGAAAGCCCCAAGCTTTGCGTTAATCTCAGAAACTAAGTGGCGATATAAGGATTACAAGATTGATCCCCGGCCTACCGACTCAACTGGAAACAACGATTTCATGGAGCGAGAAGAACAGGCCGAGCTACAACAACGTGATTTTCGCTTTGGACTCAAGTTTGGTAATACCATCGCCAACCAAGTCTATGTACAAACTCGTCTCTGGTACAGCACTCAAGAAGAAAAGCTTTTGCTTGGCATTGGATCAAGTTTTTAAAATCAGAAAAACTGACGGTCAATGGGAGCAAAAAATTCAATTTTTCAAAACCGAGGATCGACACTCTGAAGAACATCTACAAATGATCCCAAGTAAGTGAATTCCAGCTTTCATCAAAATCTTTTACATAATCTCTATGCCCCGTTTTAATGCTAACTTGTCAATGATGTTCCATGAACACGATTTTCTTGATCGATTTGGAGCCGCTGCAGACGCAGGATTTAAGGGGGTTGAGTTCCTATTCCCTTACGCATACTCACTGTCTGATCTAAAAGAAGCTCTTGATGCAAATCAATTAACTCAAGTGCTCTTTAATCTTCCCCCCGGTGATTGGGAGAAAGGGGAAAGAGGAATGAGTTGTCTACCAGGTCGCCAAAACGAATTTCGTGAAAATGTTGAACTCGCTTTGGAGTACGCCAATGGTCTTGGATGCAAGCAACTTCATACTATGGCTGGAATCAAGCCAGAGGGATTTCCTGAAGAAGCTCTTTTAGAAACGTATGTAGAGAATCTTCACTACGCTACTCAACTTTGTGAACAGAATGATGTCAGACTTCTCATTGAAGCAATCAATTCTCGAGACATGCCGGGATATTTCTTGAACAAATCAGCTCAAGCGATCTCAGTGATTGAGAAAGTAAACTCTTCAAACCTTTGGTTTCAGTACGATATTTACCACATGCAAATCATGGAAGGAGATTTGTCACCCACAATCACTGAACTCCTCCCTAAGATCGCTCACTTTCAAATAGCGGATACTCCAGGGCGTCATGAACCAGGAACGGGTGAGATCAACTACCCGTATCTATTTTCAAGACTTGATGAGCTAGGATATGAAGGTTGGGTCGGCTGTGAATATAGACCGCTTTCGGGAACCATTGAAGGATTGAGTTGGGCTTCGGGTTGGTTGGGCAGATAAATAATTTCAAAGCTCTCGCTGTTTCCTTGATATTAAATGAGATGAAAAATGAGTTCTCTTCCTGAGATTCTTGATCAAACGTTAAAAGCCGCCCTTCAACGCTCTCAGCCCCAAATTTGTCTGCCAAGGTACTTGAAAGAAATTCAAGAGACAGAAAAATTGCCAGAGCGGATCATAGTTTTAGGAGCCGGAAAGGCGTCAGCCGAGATGGCTAATGCGTTGGAGTGTCATTGGCAGGGAACCGATTGGGGAGAAAAGTTGACTGGTTTGGTTCTGACACGCTATGGCTATGGCGTACCTTGTACATCAATTGAAATTGTCGAGGCAGCTCATCCAGTACCTGACGAAATTGGCCAAATCACAGCTCAAAGAATTCTGAACCTAGGCGAATCTGCTACTGACCAAGATCTGGTAATCTGCCTGATTTCCGGAGGTGGATCGGCTTTGTTAGCCTTACCAGGCAAGGGTCTTACCCTTCAAGACAAACAAGCGCTGAACAGATCCCTTCTCCAATCTGGGGCTACAATTGGAGAAATGAATTGCGTGCGCAAACATCTTTCTGCAATCAAAGGTGGGCGGCTTGCGCAAGCAGTTCAGCCAGCGCGACTATGGACCCTCGCAATCTCAGATGTTCCCGGGGACGATCTCTCTGTGATTGCTTCTGGTCCAACTGTACCAGACCCCACTACTTTTGGAAATGCTTTAGAGATTTTAAGAAGGTATCAAATACAACCAACTCCAGCGATTCAATCCACTTTAGAAGCAGCTGAGAAAGAAACTCCAAAACCTGGGGAAGACATTTTTTCAAGGAATCAAGTAAGGTTGGTAGCTACCCCGCAATTGATGCTCGAAGCGGCTGGAAAAGAAGCTGAAAAGTTAGGGATAAAACAAATCATTCTAAGTGATCGTATTGAGGGTGAGGCTCGGGAGGTAGCCAAGGTTCATGCAGCGATTGCGAAGCAGATCAAGCATCGAGATCAACCAACCAACGCCCCAGCACTGATCTTGTCTGGGGGGGAAACCACCGTCACGGTTCGCGGTAATGGTAAGGGAGGTAGGAATACCGAGTTCATTTTGTCTTTGCTTGAAGCCTTGCAGGGAGAGGAGGGAATTTCAGCAATCGCTGTCGACACGGATGGCATTGACGGCACAGAGGACAATGCTGGTGCTTGGATAGATCAAAACAGCTTTCTAAAAGCAAAACAGTTGAAACTCAAAGCCAATGATTTTCTGGATAATAATGATGCCTACAGTTTCTTTCAGCAATTGGAACAGCTTGTATTGACTGGCCCTACGATGACGAACGTAAATGACTTTCGGGCTATCTTCATTGATCAGCCGTAAGTCCAGATTTCCGTGATGGTTGCTGCAAAGGAATCACAAGATTTTTTGACGAATTTGTTTTGGAGCGTTTCCCTTCAAAAATCTGGTTACTTAGAACAGGCCAAAGTGCTCTTCCGGTATGACTGGCTTCACAAGCCATGACTTGCTCAGGCGTTCCCGTCATAACCACTTCTCCTCCGTGAATACCCCCTTCGGGTCCAAGATCAATAACCCAATCCGCTGATTTGATGACTTCCAAGTTGTGCTCAATAATCACCATCGTTCCCCCATCATCCACGATCCTATGGAGCACCTCTAACAGACGCCTCACATCATCAATGTGCAGTCCTGTGGTTGGTTCATCTAGGATATAAAGTGTTTCTCCTTTTGATCTGCGAGAGAGTTCAGCCGAGAGCTTCAGCCGTTGTGCTTCCCCTCCTGACAGAGTATTTCCAGCCTGACCCAACTTCATATAACCAAGACCGACATCTCTCATGGTTTGCAGAATTCTCAAAATTTTGTGCTGAGCTGCAAACAGCTGGCAAGCCTGTTCAATTTCAAGATTGAGCACATCAGCGATTGTGTGCCCCTTGTATTCTACACTCAAAGTTTCGCGATTGTATCGCTTGCCCTGACATTGATCACAAGTCACCCAAACATCGGAGAGAAAGTGCATTTCAATCAGATGATATCCCTGACCATCGCAGGCCCCACATCTACCCTCAACTGAATTAAAAGAAAATCGCCTTGGAGCAAATCCTCTTTGCCTTGCTGCAGGAAGTTGTGAAAAAAGATCTCGGATTGGAGACAGTGCGCCCGTGTATGTTGAGGGATTACTTCTAGGTGTACGCCCAATAGGCTCTTGATCAATGATTCTCAAATACTTTAATTGTTCCAGTCCCTTGATCGTCTTGTGTGCTCCAATTTCACCCACATACCCAGATAGCTTCTTTGCGACCGCTTTCTGCAAGACATCAATGATCAAAGAAGATTTACCAGAACCGCTCACACCCGTAACAACCGTCAGACAGCCCTTTGGGATGTCAACGGAAATGTCCTTGAGATTATTTGCCTTAGCGTTTGAAATCGTGATTTGTGGAGCTGGGTTGGGAAGTCTCCTATGTGGAATCGGAATTCTTTGTCGATGACTCAAGTATTGCCCTGTTAGAGATTCTGAATCCAAGGCCAACTCGCCTGGTGTCCCAGATGCGATGATTTTTCCACCATAGTGTCCAGCCCCAGGGCCAATATCAATCAGATGATCCGCGCGATTTATAACTTCAAGATCATGTTCAACCAGCAATACTGTGTTTCCAAGATCACGGAGCTGCAGCAGGGTTCTTAGCAATCGCTCGGTATCTCTTGGGTGCAAGCCAATGGTCGGTTCATCCAAGACATAAAGGACCCCGGTCAATCCAGAGCCGATTTGAGAAGCCAGACGAATACGTTGAGCTTCGCCACCTGAGAGCGTGTTGGATCTCTGGTCCAAAGTCAGGTATCCAAGACCTACATTGCGCAGGAATTTCAAACGACTGAGGATTTCCTGAAGCGCCTGTTCAGCGATTGCCTGTTCGGTTGCGCTGAGTTCCCAAGTACTCACTTCGCGCAGAGCTTCATCGACCCGCAATTTGCAGAGCTGGAGGATATTCCTCTGTCGAATCAGAACTGATCGATATTCAGGCTTTAGCCTTTCCCCATCGCATGTCTTACAAGTACGAAAAACCAGAGAATCCAAATCTGCGTCTTGGTCAAAATCCAAATTTCCAGTCAGTTCAATCTCACCAAGCCCATCACAATCTGGACATGCCCCAACGTGAGAATTGAAGGAGAACATTCTTGGGTTAAGATCGTGAGTCAAGTAGTAGTCACTTTGCACATTGCCCGGGACTTCAGAGAACCAGATCATTTTTTGGTCGTCCGGACGACGAGCGCAGAAAAGGCCAATTCCCTGCTCGTAAGCGATGCTAGCGCTCTCTGCTAATCTTTGTTGTTCGTCGACACTCACTCTGACCCTATCCACGACCAACCAAACCACCACCGATTTGGTAAGTTTAAGTTTTTTTGATTCTTGCTCCCAATCGTCAAATAAAATTAATTTATCCCCAACATAAACCCTTAGGAATCCAGATTTTTGAAGGGCTGACAGATGTTCTGGAAGTTCCTTGGGGTGTTTTAATAAACTGGGGTGCTTGGAAGCAGGCCTGAATAATGGCGCCAGAATTTCGAGCCGATCACCCTCATAATGATCTACAAGCAATTGGGCAGCCCGAGTTGCCGTGAAGCTTTCCAGGGGTGCCCCTGTCTTTGGACAATGAGCTACACCAATTCTTGCGTATAAAAGACGCAGATAGTCAAAAATCTCTGTGGTGGTTGCCACAATTGAGCGCGGATTGCGACTCGATGCTTTCTGATTGATCGCAATTGCTGGTGCCAGTCCATCAATGCTATCCACAGGGGCCTTATCCATTCTGCCAAGAAATCTTCTGGCATAGGTGGAGAGGGATTCAACATATCGAGCTTGTCCCTCTGCAAAGATGGTATCAAAGGCGAGGGAAGTTTTTCCCGATCCACTGACTCCTGTAATGACGGTAAACTTATGCTTGGGGATTTCAACATCCACATGGCGTAGGTTGTTTTTACTTGCCCCTCGAACAACTAGATCTCGCTCTCCTCTTTCGCTCTGAAATCCATTTATTGCAGAGGGTTTGTTTCCTTCCCCAAAACTAAAGCAGTCATCATTTGAATACTCGTCCAATAATGGTTTCAAGAATCCACCAGTTAAGGTATTCCTTTCAGCTAATTCCTCTGGGGTACCTTGACCCACCAATTCACCTCCAAATTTTCCTCCCCCAGGCCCCAATTCAATGACTTGATCGGCAAAACGCAGAACATCAAGGTTGTGTTCGATCACCAATACGCTATTCCCCTGTTCCACCAGCCGATCTAGGGTCTGTAGCAGAGTGCGAATGTCCTGAAAATGAAGTCCTGTCGTTGGTTCATCCAAGAGATAGAGTGTACGACCTGTGGATTTTTTTCGTAATTCTGAAGCCAACTTCACACGTTGAGCCTCACCCCCACTCAGGGTTGTTGATGGCTGCCCAAGCTTGACATACCCCAAGCCGACATCCAGCAAGGTCTGAAGAATGTGAAGGATTTTTGGTTGGTTTTCAAAAAGTTCAGCAGCTTCTGTAATTGTCAGTTCAAGAATTTCAAAGATTGTTTTGTGCCTGTAACGAATTTGCAGAGTTTCAGCATTGAATCGCTTGCCGTCGCAGGTTTCACAGGGAATTTGAACATCACTCAGAAACTGCATTTCAATGGTTTTCAGCCCAGCTCCCTTGCAGTCTTCGCATCGTCCTCCTTTGACGTTGAAGGAAAATCGCCCCTTGTTGTATCCACGAATCCTTGACTCCGGAAGCATGGTGAAGAGATCACGAATCAGGTCAAAGACTTTAGTGTAGGTAGCGGGATTACTTCTTGGAGTCCGACCGATGGGGGATTGATTGATTTCAATCAAGCGATCCAGATGCTCCAGACCTGCAACTTGATCCCACCTGCCTTTGATTTCTTTTAATGATCCCTCCTCGGTAGATTCATCAGAGTCATCCTTTCTGTTGCCTTGCAGATGTTGCAATAAGGCAGGACGCAGAATTCCATGGACTAGGCTGGATTTTCCAGAGCCACTGACTCCAGCCAAAACCACAAATAGTCCCAGGGGTATTTCTACATCCAAGCCCACAAGATTATGCAAACGGGCATTTCGGATGGATAAGCATCTGCCATCTAGGGTTCTACGTTCAGTGGGAACTGGCATCTTTTCTTGACCAACCAAGAACCGAGCAGTAACCGATTCACCAGATTGTAGAATCTCTTGATAACCTCCTTGCGCCGTAATGTTTCCCCCATCTCGCCCCGCTGTTGGTCCAATATCAATGATATGATCTGCAGCACGGATGGTTTCTTCATCATGTTCCACCACAAAAACAGTGTTTCCACGGTCTCTTAGCATTTCCAGGGTTTTGATCAGTCTCTGATTATCACTTTGATGCAGGCCAATGCTTGGTTCATCAAGGACATAGAGCACTCCCTGAAGACCCGAACCAAGTTGACTTGCCAAGCGAATACGTTGGCCTTCCCCTCCAGAAAGCGTAGCAGCTGAACGTTGCAGGCTGAGGTACCCCAGTCCAACCTCATTTAGGAAAGAGAGGCGGGCAAGAATTTCTCGAAAAAGATCTCGACCAATCAATTCCTCTCTTTCTGTTAGTTCCAAACTTTCAAAAAAAGTAAGGGCCTCGCTGACGGAGCAATCACCCAGGTCTACGATGTTTTGATCTCGGAAAGTTACAGCCCTGGCCATCACATTGAGTCGGCTTCCACCACAGTCCGGACAAACAGCCCTCATTTGGAAGCGTTCCAAGGGCCCTTTAGCAAACCTGTAAACAAACTCCAGAATTGGAATCACACCAGCCCACTTACCTGCTTTGATTTGTTTTTTTAAATGAGAGGGGAATCGAAACACATTGCCCACATAAAGAGGAACCTGTGCATTTCCCTTAAGAAACTGCTCTCTCTGCCCCTCAGGTAATTGACCCCAAGGCAAATTCAGATTAAGACCTAGCATCTTGGCAGCTGCATGAAGATGAGATTTGTCAATTTTTGTGAAATGAATGTTCCCGTTAGCAGTCACACATTGGACAGCAGCATCTTTAAGAGATTTTTCTGAATCACAGAGTCTTTCTTCTACAAACTGACGAGTCTCGCCTAACCCATTGCAAGTGGGGCACGCGCCTTGGGGAGCATTGAAGGAGAAAAGACGAGGTTCCTGTTCGGGTAATGAAATCTGGCAGGTTGGACAAGCACTCAATTGACTGAAGAGATGATCTTCTCCCTGGAAGTTCAGAATGACTAACCCCTCGCTCATTTTCAGAGCTTTTTCAACACCTTCGGTTAGGCGACTTTTTTCGTCCGAGCTTAAAATAAGTCGATCCAGAACCAGTTCAATATTGTGTTTTTCGTATCGTTTGAGCTCAATTTCTTCGTCAAGCCTTCGAATCTCTCCATCAATCCGGGCCCTGACAAATCCATCTTGTGCCCATTGTTGAAGCTCCTTTCGATACTCTCCTTTTCGCTCTCTCACCATGGGAGCTAAGATCAAGCAGGTCTCATCCAGCGCTACTGCGTAAGAATGATCCGTAATCTGTTCTGGAGTTTGGCTAGAAATAGGCGTTTTACATTCAGGGCAATGTGGCTGCCCCAAGCGTGCGAACAGTAATCGAAGGTGATCATAGATTTCCGTTACCGTGCCGACTGTCGAGCGTGGGTTTCGGTTCACAGTTTTCTGATCAACTGAGATGGTTGGACTAAGGCCCTCAATATGTTCAACCTTGGGTTTTTCTAACTGCCCAAGAAATTGTCGTGCATAGGCTGAAAGCGATTCAACAAATCGTCTTTGTCCCTCTTGAAAAATTGTGTCAAACGCAAGAGACGATTTGCCAGAGCCGCTTACACCCGTAAATACTGTTATAGTGCCTTTTGGGATATCCAGACTCAGATTTTTCAGATTGTGTTCACAAGCACCGGTCACCCGAATCATGTCATTTAATATTTTAATATGATCAGTATCTAATTGGCTGTTCGGCTTTTCAGGCATTAGGTGCTTTTTGGTGGGTATTGAATGGAAAACAAGATTTCATTCCCAATAGTTTCAAATCTTTAGCTTACCTCTGCAAGTATTTCCTTAAATTGAAAATTGAAACAGTCTCATACAGGTGGAAAGTACTGAATTGTTATAGTTTTGTTAGATGGTTGAAATATGATCTTGGCTACTGTAACTCATGACTGTCAACTTTTTTAAGAAAAGTTGGTGCAACTCATAACCATTTTGGAGCACCACAATGATGAAACATCTTCTCTGCAGCAGTGCTGTGGTCAGCATAGTAATGTTCTCAGTAGGTTGTACACAACAAGCTGCTGACCCGAGGCAAACGTCGTTAGATGATTTTTGCAAACAGTTTCCAGTGTCCGCTATTTGTCCAGAGGGGAAAAATGTAATCGCAAAGCAGAGTGCTTTTTGCGCAGAATTTCCGCTATCCGTGACATGTCCAGATGGCAGAGCAGCTATTCAGAAACAAAACGCCTTTTGCTCCCAGTTCCGGATGTCCGCCAGTTGCCCAGAGGGAAAAGCAGCGATGGAGAAAAAGACAAAGTGGTGCACAGATTTCCCAAATTCCGCCGTTTGCAGTTGAGCAGCAACCCGCCCTATCATCCTTTGCCTAATTCAATTCCATGGACTTAGGCAAACTTCTCCTGAATCAATTCTTCCAATTTTAGTTTTCTTGATATCAATTCGCCTCAAGTAATCAAATCCTCCAGCCCTTCCTCGATTTCAAATAAAACCTCAGAAACCAAATTCCATTCTCCTTGAATCTTTTAAAAATTACTTTAAAAATTTGGTGTCAAATTAAGCTTTTTTCTTTTCTATTCAAAGACTTGTAAATGTGGCATCCATCAAATCCAAAGAATTCTATATTTCATCAAGATTTAAAAGGTTTAATAGAAATTTTACCTGGTTTTCTACTTGCTGTTGTAGTTGGTTATCTGAGTTTTTTCCTCAGTGAAATTATTGGTGAAAATTTATTGGGTTTTGATAAGTCACCTATCTCACCAGTAATGCTTGCTATCATCATTGGTATATTAGCAAGCAATCTGATCTCAATTCCACAATCTTGTGATGCTGGGCTGATTTTTTCTGGAAAAAAAGTACTAAGTTTTGGGATTGTCCTACTTGGGTTTCAATTGAGTATTTCTGAGATCTTTGACTCAAGTTTAGAGGCGATTCCAGTTGTTCTGGGGTGCATTATCACTGGGATCATTTTTACGATCTTTCTATCTAGAATGCTTGGTCTGCCAAAGAATTTGGGGATTTTGATAGCGGTAGGCACTTCAATTTGCGGAGTTACCGCGATTGTGGCAACTGGGCCAATCATTCGAGCAAAAAAGGAAGAGATTGCTTATGCTGTTTCAGTGATTACAGTCTTTGGGATTTTAGCCACAATGGGGTATCCGTATTTGGCAAATTATCTTTTTAAAAATGATTCAACAAGTGTTGGTTACTTTTTGGGCACAGCGGTCCATGACACATCACAGGTAACGGGTTCAGCTTTACTTTATTCAGAGATTTTTGATCAACCTCTTGCTTTAGAAATTGCTGTTATCACAAAATTATTCAGAAATATATGCATGGTTTTTGTTTTACCTTTAATTGCATATTTCACTTCAATTTATGGAGGAAATTTTCAGAATGATTCGACAACAGAATCACATCAGAAACTCAATCTTAAAAGGTATTTCCCTGCATTTATAATTTGGTTTTTATCGCTAGCAACCCTTAGGTCAGTAGGTGATTTTAGTTTGGATTCTACTGAGAAAGTTTTTTGGGGGATTACTGAGGAAAACTGGAAGGAATTTGGGGAAACCCTTAAGACAATTATAGTACAATTATTAATTATTGCCCTGGCTGCAATTGGATTGAATACCAGACTTGCGAATCTTAAAAAACTGGGCTTAAAGCCTTTCGCAGCAGGTTGCTTTGCTGCTTTGACAGTGGGGCTAGTGAGCTACTTTTTAATCGGAGTGATCCACCCATAAGATTTGAATGATCACCCAATCATCCTTTACGCGCTTCGGTAAAGCTTTGTCATTGAAAATTCTCGATGGCCCAGTGCCTCTGCGGCTGTATTTCTCCCATTTGCAGTTCGGCAGATCATCTCAATTAATACATCTCCGGCCTGATCAATCGTCATTTCTCTACGTAGAATTCCTGAAACATCCACATCAATGTGTTCACTCATTGTCCTGATGGTTCTCGGATTTGCTGTAATTTTGATCACAGGCACGATTGGATGGCCTATCACGTTCCCTTGCCCTGTTGGAAAGGTGTGGATCACAAATCCACCTGCCGCCATAATCGTTACACACTCAGCCGCAGCAGATGAAGAATCCATGAAGTAAAGCCCCTCACCTGAATTTGGTGTCTCAGCAGGACCAAGAATCTCATTGTACATTGAAGTACGTCCAATTTTCTCAAGATTTCCAAGTGCCTTTTCCTCAATTGTCGTTAGGCCACCCTCAATATTGCCTTTGGTTGGCTGGCTATCAGAAAGATCATCGGTCTGGTGAGCGAAGATCACTTCATCTTGGTAGGCTTTCCACATCTTATACCAGCGCTCTCCTACTTCCTCTTTGACCGCACGTCGACGACAGATATGTTCTGCTCCTGTAATCTCAGAGGTTTCTCCGAAGCATCCTGTAATGCCGACAGGAAGAAGCTTGTCGTACATATTTCCAACAGTTGGATTAGATCCTAAACCCGTTGTCGTATCGCTCTCTCCACACTTTGTGGAGATCCACAATTCAGAAATATCACATTCTTCACGCTGAAGTTCTGTCGCAAAATGAACCATCTCTTTTGCGGCACGACTGGCGTTCATGATGATTTTAAGGTCACCATTTTGCTCGATAGAGAATCCTTCAACTGGTTTCCCGGTTGCTGCGATGCTATCCACCACCCGTTGGGTCCAGCCTGGCTCAATTCCAATTATCACGCAGGCGGCCACATTCGGGTTGGCTCCTGTTCCAATGATTGTCTTGAAATGAAGCTCAAGATCTTCGCCGAATTGAAGCCTGCCATAAGCATGAGGTATCGCAATCGTTCCCTTGATGTTGTTGGCGACAGCTTCACATGCTGCATTGGAAATATCATCCAAGGGAAGAATCAGCACATGGTTTCTCACACCGACTCGGCGGTTTTCACGGCCATAGCCCGTAATTTTTCGGCCTTCATAATTTACTGACATCCTTATTCCCCCTACCAGCGCTTTGTTTTGCAGTTGTGAGTGTGAACATGCTCACCCTGAGCAATGTCAACGACTATTTTACCGATGTCTTCTCCATACTTTGTTGCTTTATCTCCGGTCTTCAGATGTGAAAGCGCAATCTTGTGACCAATCGGGACATCCATCTTAGAGGTCAAACGAAAGGTCGAGTTATCTTCAGTGATACAACAAAGCATGTCGGTATTTGCAGTCAATCCTTCCACCACCACAACACCAACATTGTCTTTGTGGTCATGAACCAACAAATGTGGAATTTCAGCCACGGATTACTCCTTTCTAATTAGGTTTTAAGATAGTTTTAGGAGCAGCAATGCTCCCAGATCGAATTTCTTCAAAAGCCTGCTGGCCCTCCCAAAGTGGACGTTGGATAGCCCAATTCAGAGAGCCTAGTCTACCATCAAACATGGCTTGCGCAGCTTTTCTGAAGTCTTGGTGCGTTTAGGTGTAACTACCAATAAAGGTGATCTCTTGAAGGGTGATTCTCCGAATATCTAATCCTCCCTTGGCTGACCCCAGACCCATTTGAACGATTGACCCACCTGGTTGGACTTTCGCGGATGCTAGTTCACGGCTTGACTCGAAGCCTGCTCCGTCAATGACCACGTCAAAATATGATTTTACATTCAGTTCGTCGGGATGGATCATCTGAAGTCTACATTTTTCAGTGAGGTAATTTCTACGAATCTCATTGGGTTCACAAATCACAACATCTGAAATTCCAAGCGCTTTGAGACTCAGGGCACTGCTGACTCCGATTGCTCTGCCTCTAATCAAAAGAGCATTCGCTGACTCCAAATCAGTTGATGTACTTCCTTGGCTTAATTTTGCAGCGTGCCAGCCACAATGAATGGGTTCTGTCAGAGCGGCCTGATAAAGTCAATTTGATGAGGCATCACAACCAGATTGACCTTAGAAATAACTACAAGTTTGGCGAACGCACATTGTCGCGGTTGCATCGAGATGGTCTGCCGACTCGGACGAATATTGTCTTGACCACGAAGACTAGCTTTGCATTTTTCACAAGTCGCAAGCGGGTTAAAAGTCACTCGCTTGCCTTCGATTAGCTTGCAGTACAACCACCGCAGCTTCATGTCCCAGGATCAGTGGGGCTGGATTCCTTTCATCATTACCCAGAAATGCGTGCATGTCTGAAACACAAATCACCAAGCTATAACAAGCGCTTCTTTGAGTCTGGGGACTGGATCTGAAGCATCTGTGGAAAATGGTTCAAAGGCTTTCGAGAAAATCATGGGGGCTAAGAGAGACCAACCGTTGTGATTTGAGGTAATGACGTCTCGGCAGTTGGGGCTCTGAGGAAAGCAAAAGAAATGAGATTTAGAATTCCTGATGATCACTCTGTCTAAGGTTTTGATGATATCGAATTAGCACAAGTGGTGGACCCACCACTTACCACTGTGCATGTACCTCATCGTAGAATGGGTACCTGAGCTGCCCAGATTCTTGTTTCACTGATAAACAGTGAAACATTTGAGAAAAGCGAAAAACTTCAAACCACTATTCAATTTAGAGGAACCCTTTGGCATGCTCCCCATTTACTACAATGAGAAATGGAATAATTTTAAAAAGCCAACAAAAACCCGACTACTGATTTACTTTTTTACTGAGAATGTTAATTTTACTTTCAAAATCAATTTAGCAACTGAGATAACCTATTGTTTATAAGTAATTACTTGGAAAGCTTCTTTGAAAGTTAAACTCAAAGTTAACATCATTGTCGCTTTCTCCTCCCTTTTGATTGCGACCGTATCAATCATATTCTTTTACACCCAGAAACAGACCTCTGCTGGTGTAGACCATATCACCGAAGATCTTGTTTCTGCCGTCACGAAAAATGTCAGCAACGAAACAATCTCCTTCCTGAAGCCTGCAGTACAAATCGTAACAAATCTTACCCACAATTCTAAGAGACTTCAAAGTTCTTTCCAACAAAGTGACTCCCTAGAAAATCATTTTGAAGTCCTCGCTTTGGACATGCTTAAAATGCATCCTCAGATTTCAGGAATCTTTGTAGGAGACAAAAATGGACGGTTCCTATTTGCAAAGCAAATGGGGGAGGGGAAAGCTGGAATCAAAGTGATTGATCCGTCAGGTGAACTTTTACCCAAATTGCTGAACCTTCTTGAAGAAAAAGGGTTAAAAGATTGGAAATTAATTGGGGATGATAATGCAGGTACCATCCAGAATAGCTTCTGGAAACAACTCAACGCAGAAGGTGTACTCCGCGAAGTTAGACTTAACAAAGATGACAACTACGATCCAAGGCTCAGACCTTGGTATCAAGGTGCCCGAAAAGCTGAAGAGATCTTCTGGACCGATACCTATATTTTTTTTACAGCACAGAAACCAGGAATTACAGTTGCTGAACCCTATTTCAATGCATTTGGAGATCTGATTGGTGTTGTTGGTGTTGATATCGAGTTGGATCAACTCTCTGTTTTTCTCGAAGATCAACAAATTGGTAAAGAAGGCCTTGTCTTCATTTTCGATAAAGAAGGAAAAATAATAGCCTTTCCGAAAATTAAGCTGATGAAAATGGATAATGAGAAACTGATACAGATACTCTTCACTGAGCTTGATTTTCCTTACGTTCAGAAAGCTATCAATAACTATTTTGAGAGCGGTGAGCACTCCTTCACAGTGACCGAAAATGGGATCAATTATTTTTCGGTCTTCACTCCTTTTCCAAGCAACTTTGGCAAGGACTGGCTTATTGGAATTGTTGTTTCTGAAGATGAATTTATCGGTTTTTTTAGGGAGATGCAGACTGGAATTGTCCTCATCTCTCTTTGCGTTTTACTAGTTTCTGTTGGCATCGCCTGGTGGTTATCTAACAGCATTTCTCGACCAATCGAAAGAATCACAGATGAACAAAAAAGGATTGAAGGGATG
>JACLAC010008703.1_pt1 | contig 19580 bp, 6 predicted proteins | sample 8027881 | NCBI WGS metagenome assembly JACLAC01 (sample SAMN15725517, study PRJNA655200) | protist metagenome | isolation source: fluorescence activated cell sorting (FACS) single amplified genomes of... | place: Spain: Blaines Bay Microbial Observatory, Mediterranean Sea | collected 2016-01-19 | reverse complement strand
GTAGGGTTTATAAATGTTACAACAACTCCACCATCAACTGCACATGCTGCATGTATCAATTTATTATTATCTGATACAACTTTTAATCTTGTCGATCCAACTAATTTACGATACAAAACACTCGTAAAATAGTCGGGATTTGGTGTGATTTCACCTGATACTTTCGTATTGTACCAACCAGGCGGGTTTAATAATGTATAATGACTTCCAAAGTTAATGCCACCAAAACCGATTATATTTTGACGATAAACTTGCCATACACCCATATCACCAAGTTCGCCCAATATTTGAAGAAAGTAAAAGCCAGCAATGAAACGATTAGATAGACCTTCACATCCACCATCTGCTGCAGTTGCAGTCTCTGAGATCACTAATTTCAAATTTGGTGAAATATTTTGTATACCTTTCCGCCATGCTGCAACAGCATCAACAACATTGCTTTGAAATGTTGTTACATTTAAAAAGTCATCAATGTGACATTGAGAAAAAGAAGGTGGAGCACCCGGTTTAGGGCCACGAAGACCATATGTATGGGCAGTCACATCGCTTAAAATATTTGGACCTATTGATTTAAGAATGGTTTCAAAATATGTCATGTTTGCACATGGGCTTGTATTGGTTTCATCACCTAAACAGACATCTGGGCCTTGCATTCGTGGCCTATTGTTTTCTTCTTCTACGTTTCCACCTTCTCCGATTTTAGTACTAATAATAGGATAATATTTATCTAAGATTTTTGAAAATGTGATAAAGTCTTTTGCATGTTGCAATGCCGTTGGTGTACCGCCATTTCTCGTCTCATAATGGCCTGGTTCGTTGCCTAATTGAAACGCCCATACATTTTGTTTCTTCAATTTCATATGGTCTAAAAGTCTCAATGCATCTTGTGGATCCCATGAATTATTTGCGTTTGTATGTCGTCCTATCCTCATATTTAAATCCCATGCTACATTAAAATCACATTCATTTGCAAAATCGATTAACTCATCCCAATATGATTCTGTAAGATAAATATGACCATGAGTTGCATTGTCAATAAATGTGGAAAGATCATCTGCTGCACTACCACCGATACGAAGTGTCATACGCCCACTATTACCACCATTATTAGTATTGTTAAAATTATTTGATCCATGTTGTTGTTTTGAAAGTTTGCAAGCTAATTTACGTAGCATCGGATCGTTTAAATCAAGGCGTGTTTCTTGGTATAATGATGCTGCATCTATATTGATTCCTAAGAAATTTGCTGAGGTAACTGCGATGGGTGTAGATGTATATATTGAAACATCAATTTTTTTCGCAACATTAATAATCAAAAATGCAGAATCATGTGGCAGTAATTGTTTTGCAATATAACCATCTTCAAAATTGCCCAGATTTTTATGCAAATTAATATCACGTACGGAACAACTATCTTTCCCATCTTTTCCACATGTCGTAATACCAAGATCACTTTCAAAATTAAGTGCTACATCTGCTTTTACAGCTGCATTATTCATTAACAACACAGCAATTTTTCCATCTTCAAGTTTTTTGGCCCAGACCATCCATTCTGGATGATCGCATCCATATGGATTAAACCATGAACAGTTTAACATATGAACATTTTTCTCGGATTGACTGACTAAATTTCCAGAATCGCCTGCCCATGCTTCATTGACTGCTATTGCTTCTTTGTTTGAAATTATATCCCAGATCAAATCCATTACAACTGTGTCATTTAAATCATTTCCTAATACTAATGGTGAGGAGACGATGCACCATGCGTTGAAATGCGTTCTTGTTTCTACAATATTCAACGTACAACCTGGTTGTCCATATGTTTTACATCCAACATCACCTTTTTGTGAATTTGTTACTCCAACTTCCAACATATCTGGATATGCCCAGCAACCTGGACCTGTTAATCCATTACCATTATATGCACGTGTTGTGTTTAAATTAATTAATATACTACCATACGTAGGACGAATATCTGTTGAACTCCTGAAAAAGTTCATTGGACAATTTACTTTGCCTGTTACATTATCACGAACACTTGTATAAGGGTTATGATTATGACAATTTTCTATCATAATTTCAACATCAGTGTTATTAAATAAACGTGCATATTCCGTAACGTTTCTTTGTACACCACAGCCATCAAGTTTAACGCTTTCAAAGCCATATTCTAATGTAGCTTTTACATCACCAATAAAACACTTATTATTTATTTCAATTGAAGATGATGCAGTAGTCATGTTGCAAGCAGGGTTGTTTTCTCTACACATACAGTTGTTTCCATACCAACCAGGCTTCAATCCTAAACGCTTTGCTTTTTGTACTAAACGCTTCATATTAGGGAATCTTGATAAATTTACATTTGGAATTCCATTTTCATCATGAAATCCTAAACCTTGTGGTCCACTATTACAATGTTGCCAGCCATCATCAATTCCAGCTGTAACATATCCAAGATCAAGAAGCGACATTGGGACACCATCAACAAGTCTATTTCGTTCAACTAATTTTTGATATTGTATTTCAATAATTGTTTGATTAATATTATCAGTAAATTGATTAAAACTTCTCCATCCTCTTGGTGGAGTTCGTCCTATACCGTTATCAATTGCATTGGAAGTGTATAATAATAACAACGACGACAATAAATAAATGGTAACAACAATTGTGATGTAATTCTTCATAGTGTGTTGTACTTTTATCTTTTTAACTTGCTTTCTTATTATTATATATCATGTGATTTTATCTTGTTATATATGTCTCTGATGATTACAATCTATTATTGATTTTTTTTGATAAAATAATTATTATGAATTGCACAATCAATAATAAAATTGTTGCACCCATGAATGATGTCCAACATAAACAATTCAATCAACAATCAATCAATATAATATTAAATACGACGTATTATTGTGCTATTATTACTGTATTTTAATTTTATAATAATATAGACGACTTAGACTATTTATTGAAATTGTTGTTGTGGTGTGTGGTGTGATGTGCAAATAATAAATTAAAAAGATCCCGCGATTCGGTGAGAAGTACCACTACACTCTCTTACACTACTATTCTTCATGCTATACCATATACTGTATACCTTCTATTGTACTCATTATATTTGTACTTATTATATTATTTTTCTATTTCCCTTGCCAGCCTTGCCTTTGAAAATTGAAGAATGAATAAACAACAAAATAGAAACTAAAAAAAAACAAAAATTGAAAGCAAGATATCTATGTACTTTAGTCGTTCGTGAAGATATCGTTCATATATATTTCTCTATTTCTAATTGTCTTTCTATCTCTCTCTCTCTCTCTCTTTCTTCCTTAAAGTTGAAAGTGATACGAAGGAACGTATATATATATATACATATTGATCAACATATAAAAACAACATGTCTTCCTCCAATAAAACAAAATCATCTGTGAATAATAATAATAACAATAATAACAATAATAGTAAAAGCCAACCTTCTTCTTCTGTGCGTACAATAAATGTCTTAATTTGTGGGGACGATGCTGTAGGAAAGACATCTATCATCGATGCAAAAAGTTCAGGAACATTCAGTAAAGATGTTGAAGATTTAAAAGGGTCTGTAGACAGTAGTGGTGCATGGGGCGAAGTAGTTGTTCCAGGTGATGATGTGAACGGAAAGCAAGTCAATTTAGTTATAATTGATACCTCCTCACGAACGCCAACAAAACGAATGGAAGTTTTAAATAAGATGAAAGATGCAGATGTTGTTGTTTTGGTATACGCAGTCGACAATGAAGAAACCTTTAATCGCTTGGAAGATCATTGGGTTCTACCAATACAGCGGGTATGCCAACAACACTATGAGAATGATAATCGTTTTTTCCCAACCGTGCCAATTATATTAGCAGCGAATAAAATTGATAAACTTGCCGGGGATCGTAACGTCGGGTTTGCTATGTATCGGGCACGCGCTGTACCGTTAGTCGAAAAGTATAGTAATATTGAAGCTCATGTACCATGTTCAGCAGTCACTATGTTGGATTTAAAGAAAGTCTTTTATAATGCACAAAAAGCTGTTTTATTTCCATTTAAACCTTTGACCAATATACCGACAGTTGGAGAATTATTTGTAGATAATAGTAATAAAATAGACAACATCAACAATAATTTGGAATTGAAGAAGAAAATACATTTTTTAAGCGAAGATTATCGCATAGCATTAAAACGAATTTTTCGTTTGCTTGATGTAGATCGAGATGGTCTATTAAATAATGATGAGATGAATTTGATGCAAGTACAATGTTTTGCTGCTGGTATGTCACATGCTGATTTAGCACATGTTAAAAAGACTATAAAAGATGAAGCGAAATATACAGCGCAAAATGATGATCATATTTACATAACACATTCCAATGTCGTTGAAGATGATAAATGGACATTGGAAGGTTTTTATGAATTGAATAAAGCGTTTCTAAGACGAAACCGTCCGGAGAGTCCATGGTCTATTTTACGACATTTTGGTTATGGTCGCGATGGTGTAACTGGCTTAAGAATGTTATTGAATGATTATGATGGTGTCCATGAATCGGAGAGGTTGGATAATATAGTAGGACACTGGGGAATGACTTCAAATCATGCCAACATGCCACAACTGAATCGAAAGCCGGACCAAAATTGCGAATTGAGTTCACCTGCATATACATTTTTAGAAAATATATTTAAACAATTTAAAGTGGTGGTAGATGGACAAGAACTTTTAAGAGAACAGGAGGTAGAGGAAATATTTATTATAGCACCAGAAAATCCTTGGCGTACATATCGAAAATATAATTTTCCATGGGGTGTACCAATGCAATATGTTTCCAAGCAAAGTAATGTAATAAATAGTAATAATAATAATAATAATAGCAATAATGAAGATGAAAATATTAACAAGCAATATGAATACGGGTTGACTTTGGAGTCATGGTTTGCAATGTGGAGTATGATGACATCAATGGATTACGATATGACCATGCGATATATGTGGTATTTAGGTTTTCCTGGCTCAAATATTGAAAGTGGCTCGATAGCTAAAGAAATCCATTTGAAATGGCCACGAAGTGTGAATCATTTAGGAAAAGCAATTTCATTGAAAAAAAGAAGAAGTGCAGTGAAATCTGCTAAATCCTTAGCAGATCGACAAGTTATACGTTGTTTTGTTTTCGGGCGTAAGCGAAAGGAAAGACAAATTATGCTAAAACATTTAACAAATTCTAAGATGAAACGAAAAGTGTCATCATTGGAGGCAGAGATAGCTGATGATAGTCATAGAAATAACAGATCGCCGGTAAATGATGATGGGGTATATGATAATAATATGGATGATCTAGATGAGGATGAGGATGAAGAACGTGATGATTTTACTGGAAGTGCAAGTACAAGCTTGTCGGATAATATCAGGACATTGCGTGATGTCTCTGCAATTAAATGGTTTGCAAATAGTGGATATGATGGTTATGGCAAAGCATTGATGATGACTGATATTGGTGCAGATGTTCCACGGAAAATGAACAATAGCAATTCTAATAATAACAGTAGCTCCGGGGGACTTGGCGGTAGTAGCAATAGTAGCGATGTCGATGACCCGATGAATCCATGCGATGTGGCATGTATTGTCTATACAGCTACGGATCATAATGCACCATCTTACCTGGCAAATTTACAAAAAAATATTCCTGATCATATTCCATGCGTTTATGTTGGTTTGCAAGAAAACGAACGGTATAATGAAAATGTATTTGATTTAATATCAAAGTTATGCGATGCATATGAATTGAACCACCCACAGCCAATACCGTTTGATTTGCTTGTAAAAAGCGATAATAATGGGGAGGAAGATGAGGAAGATGATACGTTAGATACATTTTTCAATGACATATTAAAATGTGGTTTATATCCAGAAACACATGGCAAACGCCCGATTTCAAGACAAAAGAGGGAGGAAATGGAACGCCGGGCGTTGTATTTGAAAGGTGGGATTGCTGTCGCAACGAGCATATTGATTATTGGTTTATCTTATTTTGCATATAGCTCTGGGTATTTTTCAAAAAATAATAGTAATGATACAGAAGAAAAGAGTGATCAAGATAGTTGAGACAATTAGAGTTTATTATGATATTTAAAAAATATACATAACACACATAATTTTATTTTTATTTTTTCTCCCTGCCCATTTCCGATGTTTTCATGCCACCGGTATTATTATTACCAGAGGCAGGCGTCGCACCGCGTATTCTTCTAGCTTCTGCTTTGATCAATTCCTCCATATACCACGTAGCTAAGTGTGAATTTCTAAGGCCAACATGATCCAACCTCATACCTTTCACTTGTACGGCAGCAGGAATTGGTAAATGTTCATTCCGTAAGCGATGAAACTCAACATCATCAAATAAAATTTTCAATTTCACGACAGTCAATATAGCGGATTCAATTGATTTCAAGCCAACCGTTAACTTTTCAAAATGTTCTGTCAAAAATTTGTTTAAATGTTTCAATTCTCCTCGTTTCACAGAATCCAAAAAAATTCCTTCCGTAACACATTCCACGCGTTTTTGATAGCCCATATCGACGGTAGTAATTTCCTCGCAGCGACGTTTAGCCCTTTCAAATCGCTCTAAAAGAAATCTTTGTTTCTTTATACGTGCTTTTGTAAAACGACGATATTCTTCAATTCGTTGCTCAAGATCAAAATTCTCTTCGAGTGCTTTTATATTACTTAAATTACCGGTCAATCCAACTGCACTTTTAAACCTTTCAGCAAAATGCCTGGTTAATTGAATTTGTCGTTTCAACTTTTGTTTTCGCGTTAGATATCTACCTCCATGTCCACGGTATACGCGTTGTATCATTTGCGATGCCGCAATTTGCCTTGCCCGTTCCTCAGATACGTAACGCCTTGCTAATTTTGCTCTATAATGGCGTTGTAAAACACACGCTGCACGATGCAAATGAATAGTCAAACGCATTTTAGCTGCTTCTTTCCTCCCAAGATGGCCACGATATACGCGTTGTATATTTAAAGCAGCAGAAGAAAAATTCTTAAATCGTTTTCTTGCTATTTTTCGACCAACAAAACCTCTCCAATGACGTTGTATAGTTGAACTGCTATTATTTCTCCACCACATTAAAAATATTGGCACTCGCCATCGCAATAACGATCGTCGCCACCAATGAACAATTAAACGCCTCGCTTGACGTTTTGCAAATCTTTTTCTAAAAGATGCACGTACTACTTTATCATTTCTCAATAGTCTATCTGCACCTTTTATCTTACGATGAAGTCTTGCTTTTTGCCTTCCTTTATTTCCACGCCAACGCTTTTGTACCACAACGCTTGAAATCATTTTTCTTTCTTTAATATCTAAATATTTCTCTTTCCAGATATCAAATTTTACGCGTGTATCTGACATCATACAACGCATCGCTAAACGCTTGACTCTTCTCGCTTGTAACATGTTAGAATGGAAAGCCATTAAACATTTATATACCACCCGCATTTTAATTCGATTCAACATTCCTTTCACTTTCCGTTCTTTCTCTTTATGCCTTCGTTTTTTTTCTGCCATTTGTTTGCGAGCAGATTTCGATCGCCACATATTCTGTAATGAAGTAGCGGCAGCATCAGCTTGCTTTTTTAAATACCGCCTCCACCAACGCTGAATTTTCCTAATCATTGTTTTTACAAATCTTTTCTTTAATTTCAACCAAAGCTTCCACATATTCAAGCGCAAACGTTGCTTCCCGCAAAATGCTTTATATGCCAATGCTCTAACGCGAACAATACGATTGACATACGTTGCCCATGAAGTAAAACTTGAGTTTAATAAACGATTTTTTATTTTTTTCAATGATTTAGCAACTTTACTGCGATCTTGCATCCGTTTTTTCATTTCGTATGTCTTTTTCCTTACTAAATATCCACGAGCATGTGCTTCAATTTTAGTTGCACTCTTACTTCGTTTTAATTGCCACAACCGTGGAGCAGTTGCTTTTCTAGACATTCTTCCACGCCAAGCAGTTTGTACCATTGTAGCAGCTTTTTCTAATCTTCGTTGCTCCATTACTTTTTTCTTTAATTCTTTTGTATTTTGAAACAAAATTTTAGCATATACAGCTCGCCACCACGATTGCAAACGTATGTACATGTCGCGTTCGTATTCCATGCGCCGCAGTCGCTCTAATTGCTTCCGCCTAAACCTTTCTTTACCCAACAAACGTATCCTATATCTTCGCTGTATGACTATAGCCGCTTCATTATCTCGGTCGCTCATTTCCAATGCGGTTACGCATGGTAACGGTCTCGGTTCGATTCCTAAATATGTTTTTGATATTTGTGACTTCCATAGGATTCTTGACAGTGTATCAACCATCGTATTTGTAATACGCATACATTTGTTGACATTTAATGTTAAAAGTAAATCGCATCTTCGTGCTAACGCAATGATTCCATTTTCCGTTATATTCAAATTTCCAACTAAATTAATTGATGTCAGTGTTTTTGCCGATTTACTTCTTGACAATGCAATCAATGTTTTATCAGTTACTTTATCACATGTACTTAATATTAAATGTTTCAAATTGGGCAATACATTTGATTTAAACAGTGGTTCCACTCCATTATCTGTAATTTGTTTACAGCGTGTTAAATTTAGATATTGTAATGGTCGGGATGTGAATGCACTTTTGCTGTTTTCTGTATCGTTTTTTTCTTCATTGTTATTTCCAAAGCCTAATTTTAAAGGTGCAACATCATCGAGAGCTGGATTCTTCTGTTTCATTATTTTCTTCCTCAACTTTCTTTTTTCTTTATTATTATTTTTTGTTGTTTTTGATGAGGGAACAGGATTCTTCTTCTTGCCATTTATACCACCAATCAATCCAAAAAGAACTTTATCCGACACATGAACACATCCTGTTAAATTTAAATATTCTAGATGTTTTAAAACACTTAGAACTTTACATAAAACATTTTCATAGATACAGTTTTGGTCGATGAAGGACAGCTTTTTTATATTGATAAGGAATTGTTTCGATCGAATCAATTGTAAAACACCTTTCTCGTGGATGGTTGCACCACCAGACAATTTTTGCAAATGAAAACTTTCCAATTTTATATGACGAGCAGTCCTACCAACTCCAACTAATCCATTTGAGGAAATATTAGAACATTTTTTCAACGATAGATGTTTTAATGATAGGCAACCTCCACTTGCATCTAGCAATTCCGTACTCTGAGCGACATCCTCCCCATTTCCATCCATATCTTCATCGCCAGTATTCTTCAATTTCGGGCTACTTAAACCTAAAGTTTCTAATGTTTGCTTCCATTGTGCCTCTAAATGCTGGTGTTCCTCATGATGAGGATCACCATGCTTCTTTTTCACATTACTCGAAGGCGAAGTTGCTGGTTCGTTCTTTCTCTTTAGCTCCCTTAAACCTTTTTGATATCCTATTAAATGAAAAAGACCTCTATCACCAAGTTTAGTGCACCCATTTAAACTTAAGCTTTCCAATGCTTGTAAACTGTCGCTAATTAAACTCATTCCATCGTCACTGATCGTGTGTATACGTTCTAAAAACAATGTTTTCAAATTTACACAGCCTCCGGTAATCCAGCTCAAATCCAAATCATGTATTTCCATTCCTGAAACATCCAGATATGTTAAGCTTTTTAACTTTGTTTTTTGCAATGGTGAAAATGCCATACCACCAACATTACTGCAATATCTTAAATTTAAAGTGACTAATCCTGTACATTTCTGTAATAACTCCCCGACACCTGCATCAGTAAGCCTTGTACAACTCATCATATTTAAATCTGTCAAATCAACTCGATTACCAACTGGTTGAAGACGTATCGCAAGTGCATGTAACACAGCATCGGTCATTTGATAACATTTTGCTAAATTTAATTTTTCCAATGATGTTGTAGTTGAAATCAACAATGGAATTGAATTAATTGTTATTTGGTCAACATTTTCGAATTGCAATTCTCTTAATTTCCCAAAATTTTTTCGAATTATTTCAACGCCTTCATCGGTTATTTCTTTGCAGCCACTTAAATTCAACTTCCGTAAACGATTTACATACGTCATTCGCAAAATAATATTATCATTCACACCAGGTGCATCTTTTAAATTTAGCTCAGTGGCTTTGTAACAAATACGTGATAATGATGCAACTGATTTTCTATCCATCGGCCAACCTTTTAAGTCAATTTTATCCTTCGGCAATGTTCGTTGTCTGTTGGAATGTAGCCATCCTTCTAGCAAATCATTTGTATACACAGGTTGAAGAGGTAAACCCATGTTAGCTGAACCAGGCCTTTTACTATATTGTCGTTTACTTGCTGTATTTCCTCTTCCCTTTGATGAGGCTGGTGGTGTCAATCCTCCAGGTGGGCGTGCAGATGGTGCAAACATGGTATGGCCTTCTTCGTTAACAAGAAGAAGGTTGTTCATTCCCCAATTACGACGTTTCGACATGATTCAACTAAATTGATCGTATGGTTTATTTGTTAATATATATATATAGATATGTATGTATATGTATTTCTTTATTTGCGTAAATTTGACATATCTAACATTTCATCTAAATCTTCGTCGTCGTCGTCGCTATCGTCGTTAACTACGGCTATGCCTTTAAATAATAAATTTTTACCAGCGTTACTAAGTCTTCTACGACGTTCAGATCTGCCTTGACGCGATTTTGTACCAGTTGTTTTATGCAACAAACGACGTATATGTGATACTGTATTTACACAATTACGATAATTTTCGTTTTCGTCAGAAGAAGATGTTATTGCTGATAAAGACGTGTCTAAACCTATTACTGCAGGATCTTCCACGTATTTTCCTAATTCGTTAAGTAAACGAGTTGCTTCTGATTTTGCAAATTCGTAATCACCGGTTTCGTACAAGTCCGATCCGTCAATTGGTTTTCGAAGTTCAGCTGAATATTTACCTACTGGTATTGCAGATGCGCCAGCTCCCATATGTATAAATAGTTTGTTGGAATATTTGGATTCTTAACTTGGTATGTTATTGTCTCTCCTGTATTTCTTTGTGAATCTTTTGAGGTGTCGTCTACTTGTTTTGTTTTTAGTTGTTGGTCTTCTTTTTTTTATAATATCGTTATTTTGGATTTTGTAAACCAACAGCCGCCTCTACTATTTTTTGTTTTTATTTTTCATTTCAGAAATCATCATCATCATAGAGGCCGAAATGCACAAATTGTTGTAATTGGCATTTCCAGGATTAAATAAAGGAAACCGCAGGTATTTTTTTTACAGTATTTTTTTTTTGTTGTTGTTGCATGTTTATTCAAGCCGCCAGCAAGGAACAAAAGAAAAAGGACTGATGATGGAGGTTTTGCCTAGTTGTAAGTATAGTTCACTACGGAATTTGCATAATAAGTACAAAAATGTATCTTTTTGATAAAAATACTTCTTTTTGATTTTTATGAAGAAAACAATGACAAAAAAAACATATAGAGGACCTCGCTGTACAAAAAGAGAAGAAAAAATATAAGAAACATATACAAAAAAAAATAATAAATTAAAAAAAACATTACTAAACCTTTCCAAATATAATACAAATTACGGAAAAAGCCCTTGTATTAAAAACAAATCGTGGAAAAAGTCATTATATTAAAAAGTATATATTTATATTTACGTATCGAAGGCAATTTCCTTAAAACATATATACAACTCCTTTTCCGATAAAATAACAATCACACATTATTGTTTCTATACAATTCATCCTTACCTTTCCTTTTCTTCTTGGATTTCCACCGCTTTCCAAGAGAATAGCATTGTCAAATACATTAGTATCAATTGCAAAAGTCAAAAAGTGCTACTGTGCCAACAACCAAGGACCAAGGTTTATTTAAAGTCTAAGCAATAGCAACAGAATAGCATTGTCGAATAAACATTACTGAGTGTGTACTATCAATTGCAAAAGTTTTAGAAGTTTATAGTGCTACAAGGTTAATTTGTATTTTGTATTACAAATAATAGTCTAGCAACAAGAGAATAGCATTGTCACATTATAGGAGTCAATTGCAAAAGTTTTAGAAGTTATTGCTACAAGGTTCAAATAATAGCATTAGAATAGCACAAAAACAATCTTGTATTTTTAAGAAAAATAGATTTACGAGACTCAATCAAGCCTGCTAAGTGTTTTAAAAAAATTTTCGTGTCTTATTATCGCCGCCCTCCCTCTCCTCTGGTTAGAAAGGTATAATATTTACGGCTCCTCGAAAAAAATTTGACTTTCGACTTCGGCTATAGTGAATTAGACTATAACATTTATACTGGTCGAACTCAAAACTTACTATAGTACGCATTAAAATATTTCATCGTATCAACATTAACATACGAGGCTCGTACATTAACATCAACCTCACCAATACAGGATACATTGAAAATTGAAAGCAAAAAAAGTTTGTCCTCCCAGGTCATCAATCTAAATCAAGAACAGAAAAGTAAAATCCTTAAAAAATCGGAATATCCTTAAATAGAAAAAAAAATTAAAATGAATTCAGTACACCTTCACCACGCGCAGGGAACATGGTCGTGCACGGGAAGGTCCGGCCACTTAGAACCCTACCCCGTGAACATGAACGGTGGAACGGGCCGCGAAGGAATTTTTGAACTGCGACCACTGGCAAACGAAGCGTGGGAAATTTGCGGCTATCGCGAGGACAAGAAGCACCCGGACCACATCACCAAGGTCGAAAAAACCCTAGCGACCATCAAAGAAGACATCGGGATGGCCGACAGCTTGGAATATGACCTAAAAAAGGGAAAATATGGTCCAAAGGGTACAGCTGGCTACACAGGTAGCCCAAACAAACATGCTATAAATACATTTATATCTGAGTTTTGTTCCCGTAAAGAAGATTACATCAAAGAAAACAACTGCTTAATCCCTGTAATTGACGCAATATCTTTGCAGACTTCAAGCAAAATTATTAAAATTCTTCCAAACAAACGGAAAAACATTGTTATTATTAATACAGACATAGACGTTATTAAAAAAGCAGAAGAAAAAGGCCACATTCTATCTAAACCAGGAAAATCGAAAGATGTGCTGCGAAACTTATTGCGTTCGGGTAGAAAAGTATTTTTGGGTTATTTAGATTACACATGTTCGCCAAAACAACTTTTATATCGTGGTGATGCAGCAATGGATGTCAAGAATATAGATAGTATGTTAGGAGAACCCTTACGGACATTAAATTACCATCAACAGAGAATAGTTCCATTTTATTAGAAAAATCTAAATTGCTTGCAACATCGATAAATCGATTGGCAGAGAAAGTTGTGATTAAAAAAGGTTTAATGAGCCCGCCACCATAAAGAGAAAAAACATTAGGAAAAAAATAGAGAGATGTGTGGGATTATATATTTTTAAAATACGGGGCGCGAAGTATATTTTTTACTCTCAACAAAACGGGGTTTTTAAAAAATGTTTTTATTGTGGTGCGTGCGTGCTATGTAGCGCAGTTTTTTTAAAAGAGTGTGTGTGTGTGTGGTTTTGTCTGTGTGTGGTATGATTTTGTGTGTATTACCGATAATAGTAAAAATAAATTACAAGTACGCGTACGAACTAAAATGCATTATATTATTTATCATATATCATATTATTTTATATTTAAAAACATACTTATTTTTTTTAATTTTACGCTCTCATGATAATTCCTACTCTCCGATTAATAAATTTAAAATCATTGTGTACGAATCAGGTATGATACGAGTACGATTACACGATATCATAAAATTTACGTGGTGTGTATTTTTTACTATTTATACGAACGTAGTTTATACCAGCAGTACGAATTATTTTTTACTTTTTATCAGTGTTGTGTATTCATAATGATACGTGAAAAAAATTAATTTGTTGTTGTACTTCCATATGATGCTGATTGTGTAATTTGTGCATTTTTTTACTTTGCTTTTTAATATTATTTTATTTTAATTGTATTTTACTTTTTATTAATGTGTATCATACAGTGAAAAAAATTAATTTGTTGTTGTACTTCCATGATGTTGTTCCCTGCCTAATCGAACAGCTTCATCAAATACTATTTTAATTTGTTTATTTTTTTCATCTAATTTCAATGCACTCCAAAATGCAGTAGCTGCATCAATATATTTTTTCAATTTCATATATGCTTGCCCAACACGATAATGAGCTTTTAACCAGTCTGGTTTCAATTTTTGTGCAACTAATGCATCTCGAAGTGCAAGTTTTTCCATACCATCAAGTTGTAAATATGCTGCAGAACGATTACTCCAAAAAACTTCATTATTACCTTGTAATTTTATCGCTTCTGAATATTTTTCAACTGCTTTGTCATAATCTTTTGTAATTGTAAATTGATTTCCTACATTTTTTAATTCCTGTGCTAATACTTTGTCCTCCTCGGATGATGCTGGTTTTGTTATATTTTGAAATGCCTCAATACTTTCAAGGCCAGAAATTTCATGTACATCATTCATTTTTACAGTTTTATTACTATTATTAGTATTGTCATTATTGTTATTATTGTTATTACCATTTTTGTTTTCCACCATATGTTTTTTCCCATTACTTATTATATCTTCCAGACTTATATTATTTTTTCCTAATTCAGTAGTATGTGGATACAAAATACGAACAACTTGTTCATTTCCAACATTTGCTGCTAAATGTATTGGCAAATCACCATCATGACTTTTCATATTGACTGATTTAATTCCATTGCCTGTATTTAAAAGTGCATTGGTAGATATTACAGCTTCATCCTCTTCTTCCATCTCCGCGCACATATGTAAAACTGTCAACCCACCTGTCAAAATGGCACCACCATCAGCTTTTCCATCTTTCAGCAAAGTTGCAACACATTCGCCATCACCACTTGCTGCAGCTAAAATGATTGGTGTTAAACCTCTTGAATCCGTAATTTCAACATTTGCACCTTGTTTAATTAATTCAATAATAACATTTGTATAGCCATCTGCTACTGCAAAGTGTAATGGTGATCCACCTTCTTTTGCATTTGCATTTGGATCTGCGCCAGCTTTGCAAAGCACTTCAACCATTTTTGGTTCATCAACATGATGCAACGGGCACACGCCTGAATTATTTGCTTGGTTAGGATTTGCTCCTGCATCCATTAATAACTCAACAACACCAACATGTCCACCACGACAAGCCATATGTAATGGTAAATTTCCTTGTTCATCTTTTTCAGCATATGCATTTGGTGCAATTTCTAAAATATATGCACATGTTTCTTTACGTCCCATCGCTGCAGCAAAGTGCAGAGATGTTTTCCCTGTCGCTTCCCTACATGTTAATAATGCTCTAGCACCTTCCTCTTTTCCACCAGCACCATCTACTAATACTTTTAATAAATCAACATCACCTTTTTTTGCTGCATTTAAATATTGTGAAACACGTTCTCGCATTTGTGTTGCTTGATCTACAGATGCAATTTGTGCCATTGTTTTGGGAGTTTTCTTTTTTTTATATATATATTGAATTGTTTTGATTTTTAGGGAAAGTAGATATTACGTTTGTGTAAGTTTGTATAACAGAAATGTTTACATTGCCTCTGTTTGTAATGATTACCACAGGATTATGAATATGTAAAGTTTATTAATTAATAATTGTTTTTGCGAAAAAAAAAAAAAAGAAGATATTAAATTCTATGTTGTGATGAGTTAATTTTGTGGTGATGATGCTGCTGGTTTTGGCTGGTTTGCTGGTTTCCAATCTAAATCTGGCCTATAAAATATTGCCGGCAAAATAAATATTAATAGCTAGCTAGCTGGGCTAGCTACTGTAGTATTATCGCAATATTAATATCCTGGCAATCCAGGCAATCTGTGGCAATCTGGCAATCTGAATTCTTAATCATCTGGCAAAAATCTAAATCTGGCATATTCTTAGACCCACGGATTAAGACTGTACTGAAGCACATTAACGTCCTATCGTTAGAATACCAGGAATATATTATACTAATACCGGCCGAGCAATTTTGGCACCATCACACTATATTCTAACAATTTATAGCTTTATTAAATAAAAATGTAAAAAATTGTATGTTGTTGTTGTTGTGCATATCTTCTAATAATGCCAAATAGAACAACAAAACTCAAATAATAAACAAAAGTCAGTCTTCTGTCGTCAGTCAGGAAATTATTACTATAGACTATAATATAATTTCACAAAAAATATAAACTAAAAAGTGATTTCAATTTAATTGTTACCTTTTTTTTGTTAGTTGAGATTCTTTTCTTTCATATTTTCAAAAAATATCAACCATGTTGAAAATACCATCATCAAGAAGACGTATTGCAATTTACACTGCCCATTTATTGAAAAGGCAGTTTGCCGCAGCATCTAATACTACTACTACTACTACTACTACTAATGACAATCCATTGTTAGAAACACATGCATTGCCACCCTTCAAGCTAATAACTCCAGCACATGTCGAACCAGCAATGGATAAATTATTATCTAAATATGAATTATCTATTAATAACATCGAAGCTGAAATTAATAATCAATCTTTACAAGGTTGGAAAATATTCGATGAGCTTGAATTAATTGAACAACCAATTGAAGATGCATGGGGGGTTGTATCACATTTGCAAGGTGTGAAAAATTCGGATGAATTGCGTGAAGCACATGAACATGTGTTGCCAAATTTCATTAAAATTATGACTAAATCATCGCAATCAATAGCAATATATAAAGCATTGGAAGCATTGAAATCAAACGAATTGGAGTGGAATAATTTATCAAATGCACAAAAAAGAATTGTTGAACAAAATTTAAATGGAATGAGAAATCAAGGTGTAAATTTGGAAGGCGAGAAACAAAAACGATTTAATGAAATTAAAATGGAATTAGCAGATTTATCTACAAAATTTTCAAATAATGTCTTGGATGCAACGAAAAAATGGTCCTTAACGATAACAGATGCAAATGAAATCGATGGATTTCCAAGTTCTTTAAAAGCATTGGCAGCACAACAAGCAGGTAGTGAAGATGTTGAAAAAGGACCATGGAAATTAACATTAGATTTCCCAGTTCTAGGGCCTGTATTGCAACATGCAAAAAATAGAAAATTAAGGGAGACAATATACATGGCACATGTAACAAAAGCTGGAGAAGAAAATGCACCAATTATTGCTAAGATTTTAAAATTAAGAAAGGAAAAGGCTAATTTATTAAGTTATAATTGCCATGCCGATATTGGTCTTGAAACAAAAATGGCTGGTAATACAAAGAATGTGAATGATTTAGTCGATCAGTTACGAGCTAAAGCATATCCATGTGCAATACGTGAATTTGAACAATTAACACAATTCGCTCAATCGCATGGTCATGACGGAAAATTAGAGCCATGGGATCAAAGTTTCTACAGTGAACGTCAACGAGAAGAGTTATATGAATTTACTCAAGAGGAATTACGTCCATACTTTTCATTACCAGATGTATTAAAAGGCTTATTTACATTATGTGAACAACTTTTTAATGTACATATTGTTGATATGTCAACAACACAAAATGATAGTAGCAACAATGTTCAAACATGGCATGATGATGTCCAATTTTTCCACGTCGTGTCAAAAGAGAATTCAAATGAACATATTGCTAGTTTCTATTTAGATCCATATTCCAGACCAGCGGAGAAAAGAGGTGGTGCATGGATGGCAGTATGTAGACAACGTAGTGATTTGTTAGGTAGAAAGCCTGTGGCATATTTAACATGTAATGGTACGCCCCCATTAAAGGATTCACCATCGTTGATGACATTTAATGAAGTAACAACATTATTTCATGAATTTGGCCATGGTTTACAACATATGTTAACAAAGATTCCATATAGTGGTGCTGCTGGGATCAGTGGAATTGAATGGGATGCAGTTGAATTACCATCGCAATTTATGGAAAATTGGTGCTATCATAAACCAACAGTTGATAAATTTGCAAAACATTATCAAACTAATGAAGCATTACCAGAAGCATTATTCCAAAAAGTATGCGATGCACAAAAATATAATGCAGGACTTGCATTGTTGCGACAGCTATATTTTGGGAAAATGGATATGGTTTTACATTCGACGTTTGATCCATCATTAGGAGTAGAAGGAATATTTGAATTGCAACATGAAATTGCAAAAGATTTTACTGTTACACCACCATTAGACATTGATCGATTTCTATGTTCATTTGGTCATATATTTGCTGGGGGATATTCTGCTGGGTATTATTCGTACATATGGGCTGAAGTGTTAAGTGCGGATGCATTTGCTGCATTTGAAGAAGCTGGTTTAGATAATGAAAAAAATATTGAGGAATTGGGGCGTAAATTTGCAAATACTGTATTAGCATATGGTGGTGGTGAACATCCTGCAGATGTTTATAAAATGTTTCGTGGAAGATTAGCTACCCCAGATGCATTACTTCGACATCGTGGAGTTGAATAATTTTACGACTCGTATTTTTTTTTTGAAAGAGAAGGAAGTGTGAAGATAAGAGGTATGTGGTAAATATTATTTTATCCATAAAAAATAAAACTAGAGAGAGAATATGTACATACACACACGTAATTGCCCGTTGATTTTTTTTTAGTGTTCGTATATGTCAAGTTATACAACGGATTGAGAGTGTTATCATTTATATATCAGAGTAGGAATTATCATGAGTACTTTAAAAATAAATTATGCGTAAATTAAATTATATATGATATATATATTTATATATATAAACAAATATACGTGTATAAATTTAAAAAAATATTTAAAAAAAAACATATGAGAAAGTAAAATATTTTAAGTGCACACGCACGTCTTTTTTGTAAAAAAACTCTCTTCCTCTTTTTTTTTATTTATAAAGAGGATGATATAAAAAAATTTTAACACATCTCTCTCCAAACGTTACTATATAAAAAATATAAAAAGAGTACATTATTCATAATGGGCCTAATCCTCTTACTCGTGTTTTCATAGGTAATGGACTTTGCCAACTTGTTGGTTGAAAGCCTCCACCAGCAAACAATGAATCGGCATTATAGTCATCAACGATAGTACCATCATCATTGTTATTATTATCATTTACAACATTTTCGTCATTATTGTCATCATTGTGAAGATAAATGAAATCATCTTCCTCACTATCAAGCTGATCATCACCATCCTCATCATCATCGTATTCAGAATTTATTACATTATAATACTCATCATCACCAGCATCAGGAATCATTTCATATTCTTCTTCCCGTTCCTCTTCTTCATCATCATCATCATCAACTTCCACGACATCTCCCCATGCAACACGGATACCACCATTACTAGCATTGAAACTTGATGGTGCAGTTTGCGGCCGTTGTTGTTGGTAATTATTAATATTATTATTATTACTGTCATTGTTATTGTTGTATTTTACATCATATTCATCTTCTTCTTCTTCTTGAATAACTTGGTCTAGATTTTCATCTTGTTCAAAGATCATTTCATTCATATTATTACTATTGCCACTATAATTGTTTTCATTATT
>JACLAC010009823.1_pt1 | contig 19582 bp, 17 predicted proteins | sample 8027881 | NCBI WGS metagenome assembly JACLAC01 (sample SAMN15725517, study PRJNA655200) | protist metagenome | isolation source: fluorescence activated cell sorting (FACS) single amplified genomes of... | place: Spain: Blaines Bay Microbial Observatory, Mediterranean Sea | collected 2016-01-19 | reverse complement strand
ATGTCTGCCCGGCAGATTCTCTGTCTTCAAACAAGTAAACTTCACGTGGAACTCGAATGAACCATATCAAGCCTGCAATCCTGCTGTATGTCGGTCTGCAATTGCTGGTCAATTCGGCATTTGCAATCGCGAAGGATACCCGTCCTAACATCGTGTTCATCATGGTCGATGACATGGGTTATGGCGATCTGCCAGCCTATGGAGCGACTGATGTGCGGACTCCCAATCTTGACGAGTTTGCTTCGCAAGGCGTTCGACTTACTGATTACTACGCGGCGGGAGCCGAGTGTACGCCCACTCGCACTGCATTGATGACCGGACTTTATCCTCAGCGAATCGGTGGCATGGAGTGTGCAATTGGAACGGGAAATGTTGGGAGATACGACGATGCCATTCGACTGCGAGAGTTACACGATCTGGGAGTCCCGGTTACACAGTCGATACTCGCGACCTCGCTTCAGAAGGCTGGCTATTCGACCGCGGTATTCGGAAAGTGGCATCTCGGTTACGAACTGAAACATCACCCGTTGAATCACGGTTTCGAACAGTTCTTCGGGTTTCTTGGCGGTTACGTAGACTACTACCGTCATCGTGAGTTTTCGGATCTTGATGTGCTGTTCGATGGCCAAAAGCCAGTTGAAGCGGAAGGTTACATGACGGAATTGATCACCAATCGTGCAGTACAGTTTGTCGAACAGACTTCCAGACATGATCCATTCTTCCTGTACGTTGCCTACAGCGTGCCTCATTTTCCGTTCCAACCACCAGGGGTCGATTCCGGAAAGATGGTCGCGAAAAATGAGCTCACTTCCGGGACAAGGAAAAACTATGTCGCAATGCTTGAAGACATGGATCACGGTGTTGGACAGATTCTTAAATCAATCGCCAAACGCGGACTCACCGACAACACGCTGGTCGTCTTCGCCAGTGACCATGGTGCGATCGTTCCCGGCAGCAACGCTCCGTTTCGAGGATTTAAGAGCGGCCTGTTTGAAGGGGGAATTCGAACCGCGTGCATGATGCGATGGCCCGGCCACCTGCCAGAAGGCGCCGTCTCGAACCAGCCGACGATCACAATGGATCTGACAACTTCGTTCGTTCATGCAGGAGATGGCAAGACGCCAGAAGGCTATAAATCTGACGGCATCGACATTGTCAGACATCTTTCGCAACGTCTGCCAGACGCCGCTCGAACGCTCGCCTGGCGAGCCAGACGAGGGGACCGGGTGTGGCGAGCCGTCCGTCATGATGACTGGAAGCTGGTCACTCGCCTGGAAGTTGGAAAGCGGGATGAATGGCTCTTCGATCTTAAGAACGATCCTTCCGAGAAAGTCGACGAATCGAAGAACAGGCCGCAACTGAAGCAACGACTGACTGACTTACTGGTTGGCTGGGAAACGGAAACAAAGCCAGTCCGTTAGCCGTGGATCAGGCAAGGATGCCCGAAACAACGCGGCCACCGACATCGGTAAGACTTTCATGACGCCCCTGATGGAAGTAAGTAAGACGTTCATGGTCGAGCCCCATCAAATGCAGGATCGTGGCATGAATGTCGTGGAGGTGGACAGGGTTTGTCGTTGCCTGAAAGCCAAGTTCGTCGGTTTCTCCGTAGCGGATTCCACCTTTGACGCCAGCACCAGCAAACCACATCGAAAAGCCATACGGATTGTGGTTCCGTCCGGGAGCGTCTTTTCCCTCGCTGAATGGCATCCTTCCGAACTCTCCACCCCATACCACAAGAGTTGAATCCAGCAAACCGCGTTCCTCGAGATCCGTCAGCAACGCTGCGATTGGTTGATCAACTTCCGCTCCGTGTTTGCCGTGATTCTTTTCGATACTCTCGTGCGCGTCCCAGGTATCTTCCAGATGGCCACCTCCGGAATACAGCTGCACAAACCTGACACCACGTTCGACCAGTCGTCGAGCAACAAGACAGTTGCGGCCGTATTCGTTGGTCGGCTCTTTGCCGATCCCATAACTATCGAGTGTCTGCTTTGTTTCTTTCGCGACATCCACTGCTTCTGGAGCTTCCGACTGCATCCGCCAGGCCAGTTCATAAGACTCGATGCGCGCGGCAAGGTCGGTCCCACCTTTTCGAGTACCGAGGTGTTGCTCGTTAAGTTGTCGCAACAGATCCAACTGCTCACGTTGAATTTCACGGGTTACGTGTGCGGGACCTCTGAGGTTCAGGATGGGATCGCCGGTCGGCCGAAAAAGTGTTCCGGACACCGTTGACGGCATGAAACCACTTGACCAGTTGGGCTGTCCGCTGATGGGTCCACCACGCTTGTCCAGCATGACCACGTAACCCGGCAGACTTTGATTTTCCGTGCCTAAACCGTAAACGCACCAGGCCCCCAGCGAAGGCCGTCCGATAAACGTCTTGCCCGTATTAACTGCGACAAGCGCAGACCCATGAGCATGACTGTCCGTGTGGCAGGAATTGACTATTGCGAGCTTGTCGGCGTGTTTTCGGACATTCGGAAAGTAATCCGAGATCAACTGCCCGCTTTCTCCGCCTCGCCGGAATGGACGCCATTCCGGAGTGAGATACCCAACCTTGCGGCCACCCGAGTTGATGTACTCCCGGTCGGCGGGCAACTGCTTTCCTGCATACTTTGTCAGCTCCGGCTTATGATCGAATGTGTCGACCTGGCTTGGTGCCCCGTTCATCGTCAGGAAGATACAAGCCTTTGCCCTGGCCGGAAAATGTCGAGCAACCGCGGCCAGTGGGCCGGATCCAGATTTCTCAGCGGCACCGACTTTGTCGACAAAGAAACTGTCAGAATCGAGCAACGACGTCAGCGCGAGACCCGCGAATCCAATACCCATATCCCAGACGCATTCTCGACGCGTCCTGCCGCATGGGAACTGGCGTCTCGGATAATTGTCGTCGCCGAATAAAGTCATCGTTTTCGTTCCGTACATTTGTCGTTTGAAATGTTTTAAACGAGGCAATCAACAGTGGCGGTCGAGCGACTGCGTGCTATCGGGTCAGTCTACATAAATGAATTCGTTTGAGTTGAGCAGTACGTGGCACAGCGAAGCCAGGGCCAGCAGATCCGGGTTTGATTCATCGACGTTCACAGTCCGCACGGACGTCGGAAGCTGGTACCGGTTAAGCAGCACGCTCCAGACCTGATGCTGTTCGGAAACCGACAACGCACGGTCGTATACCAGCAATTCGGCGATGTCACCGTTCCAGAATTCGCCGTTGATGTCGCCTTGCTGCCCGATCACCCATGGTGTCCCGAGTTTTCGATTCGGTAGTCCAGATTCACGCTGTCCAAGTTTCGATGCATTCTGGAAAACGCTAATTGCTTGCGTAGAGTTTATAGCCGACAACACAAATGGCTGCTTTCGATCGGCGATCCTGCCAGCATTAGAAAATGAATCGGTGAATCGGACCTGATCGTCGCTGGTGAGTCCGAGAAACATCGACGAACTTACATTCTGACCGCGTTTCCAGTTTGAGATAATTTCTCGATGGCCTCCGTCGTGCCGGTCAGTCACCACAGCGAAGATAGAACAGGTCGCCGTTTCAAGTAGCTGCCCATCGATGTCGAGAAACCGCCGCAAACCATCAAACCGCACGGCAGGAAGACCACTCGCGGCATCATCGATAAGAACTGGACGCTGGTCCGGTTTTGACTGTGACGCGTCATGATCCGCACCAGACTGGTCGCTCCATTTGAGCACTCGCCCAACCTTGTCCTTAACGATTCCCATATCGGCTCGAACGTGAAAGACAAGATCCCGCGTCGGAATCGTCGAGTCAGGCACGCGCCACGCTACTGCCGCCGACGTTCTTTGCTGCCTCCCGGCAGTCACTAGAGCGGATTGGCCGTTCACGTGCGTCTCAGCAAGTGTGAGTTCGTCGGCAGTAGCGTCACGGCCAAGGGCAAACCGCCAGGCGAGGAATGCGCGTTCGCGAGATGATGTCGCAAGCAACATAATTCGCCTCGCCAGGGTCGTACTTTGATCATGACTGAAAGCATTGTTAAGTAAGGCCAAAGCTTGCGGTGCTACTGTTGTGACGTCGCGTTGAGCGTTGGGCAACGTCGTGTCGCAAAGATCGAACGTCGTCATCAGTGGCGGAAGCAGGTGCCGCTTCATGAAAATATAGATGCTGCGGCGACGCTGGGCTTCAGGTGACGACGCCTTCCAGGCGGACGATTTCCGCGACAAACCTTCGAGCGCTTCCGCACTGATGGTCGGTCGGAAGCTTTCTCCGCCAATCCGCAGGTCAAGTTGCCCGGAAACCATCAGTAACGAATCACGCAGCGCTTCGGCATCCAGCCGCCGCCGGTTGGCTCGCCACAGAAACTGGTTGGATGAGTCTGTTTGCGAGTACTCATCGTGACGCGGATGCAACGACGACTGCATCCACGTTTCGGAGTTGAGGATCAGTCGATGAATTCGCTTGAGCTTCCATCCACCTGAGATGAAATCAACGGCAAGCCAGTCAAGCAATTCGGGATGCGTTGGCGGGGCGCCTCGGAATCCAAAGCTGTTTGGCGACTGCACCAGACCATGCTCGAAATGATGCTGCCAAAGCCGATTGACCATGACTCTAGCTGTCAGTGGATTGTCCGGCGAGGCGATCCATCTTGCCAGTTGCAGTCGACGGAGCGTTGTGCCGGATCCCGGCGGGGCAGCATCAAACTCGTGAAACATCGCCGGCACTGCCGTCAACGGAGCCGACTTAACGACCTGCAGCGGCGTGTGTCGACTGCCATTCTTCAGAACATGCAGTGGCAGGGGTGCCGCCGTCAGATCCGTCCAGCCAAGTACTTCGGTAATGCCAAGCTCATCAACCGAAGGTCCGCCGACCAGTTTACGGTCTCGTGGTTCGATTGGTCCCGGCCAGAATGCAGACGCTATTCGGTAGTAGTCAACCTGGGGAATTGGATCGAATTTGTGATCATGACATCTCGCGCACTTGACGGTAAGTCCGAGGAACGCGGAAGACGTCGTGTGTACGAGATCTTCCAGACGCTCGTATTTGTAGTCCTGTTGGTCGTTCGGCTCGTCGTTCCAGGTACCAAGCATCAGGAACCCCGTAGCCGTCACACTGTTGACATCACGATTCGGAATCTCGTCACCCGCCAATTGATGAATCACAAACTGATCAAACGGCATGTCGACGTTAAAAGCATTTATAACCCAGTCGCGATACTTCCAGGCGAACGGCTTCTCCTGATCGCGCTCGTAGCCGCATGTTTCCGCGTAACGAACCAGGTCCAGCCAGTACCGGCCCCATCGTTCACCGTAATGCGGTGAGTCAAGCAGTGAATCGACGACTTTCTCCCAGGCATTTGCAGACTCGTCAGCAATAAACAGTTCCGTCTGTTCGTACGTTGGTGGGAGTCCAATAAGGTCATAATAAAGACGCCGGAGAAGAACTCGACGATCTGCCCGCGGTGCTGGCGTAAACCCGCGTTTCGCCAGCGTGTCTGTGACGAACGCGTCGATTGGATTCTGACTGCCTGGCACTGTGGCAGGAATCGGGGGCCTCACGACAGGCTGCAGCGACCACCAGTCGCGGCCAGCGCGAACTTCACTGCTTGTTTCAAAAAGGTCGAGTGTTCGTCCATCCGGCCACACTGATCCTTCGTTGACCCATTCAGTAAGAATACGAATCTCGTCTGCAGGCAGCTGACGACTTTGACCGCGTTGCTCTGGTGGCATCTCTCCGGCTGTGATCCGACCCAGGAAGAGACTGTCTGCCGGATTCGTTACCGACACCGCAGAACCGCCATCACCTCCAGTCAGTAAACCTGATCGAGTGGTGAGGACCAGGCCGCCCATCGCCGTGTTCTCGCTGTGGCACTCCAAACAACGCTTCACCAGAATCGGCGCCACCTTTCGATCGAAATCGATTTCGGCAAAGGCAGCGGTCGCAAGGTGGAATACGACAATGCCAATTATTGAACATCGAAAGACGGCCAAGGCGAGTTCCTCGCAACCACATTTGTGACGGTATGACGTTTCGGATAGATGACGCTCAGTTCATAGAGCGAATCCAGCTTACCTCAGTTTCGACGCCCACAAATCCGGATGTGCTCTTCTGTAAAGATATCGAATTCGCGCTCAACTTTCACAGAGAGAAAACCACATCGTGACGACATCGGTCAGAGACACATGCTCGCACTTGAATTCATACAGATGCAGTTAATATCCTGTTTGCTTCTGAATTAGATAGTCTTTGTTACTGTCGCAGTCATGTTCACATACTTCGGTAAGGGCTTGCGTCTTATCGCCGGACAACGGGTAATTGCGACTCCTGCATGCGTTTTGGATGTAACCGATCGAGGCAATCATGGCGCACGATTGATGGGAAGTCGATCTTGATCAGGAAATCGTTTTCGTGCTGTGAATACAGCTTCGCATTCTTTTCGTAGATACAGCCCTGATTCCGGTCGGATTGTTTTCACTGCGGACGGCGATTCGGCGCCGATATAATATCGAAATGCGAACACCTGGACTAAGTTGCAACGAGGAAATTGTCGACGCTGTCTGGTGGGACTTTTTAAACAGGCAAGCTGTCACGGGCCAATGCTGTAGAGAAATTTCTCACCGCGTAGAAGTATTTGTTTTCCCGCAATCGCGGCCGAAGCGTTGAAACGATCGTTCAGGACGTTGCGAGCCAGAATTTGTGGTTTGCCTCCGTTTGTGAAGACAAGGGTCGTGCCTTCTGTGTCGGTCACGTAGACGCGACCGGCAGCGCCGACGGCAGAAGCGTAGACGTTGCCGATGCCAGGTAAACGAAACGGGCCGGGATCCTCTACGCCGTTTTTCGCATTCAGCCGTGTCAGGACACTTTGATAGTGAGAATGGAAGTACAATGCCCCATCGTAAAGCAATGGTGATGGCACATACGGAGTCCCTCGGTGCCGCGACCAGATCACCTGATCGGTGTCAGTAATGTCACCCGAAGAACCAGCCAGACGAATCGCCAGCATGGCCCGCTTCTCGTAACTGCTTCCGGCAATCACGACGCCATCAGAATAGACAGGTGTTGCAACAATGTTTGCTGAGAGCCCGCCACATTCCCACAGCGTGCTACCGTTGGAAAGGTCGTATCCACGGACCCGCGAAGTGCCACAAACAATAACCTGAGCTTTTCCATTTTGTTCAACGACGATGGGTGTTGCCCATGAAGTGACTTCTTCTCGAGGTCTACGCCAGCGTTCTTTTCCTGTATGTTTTTCGAACGCGACAATGAACGATTTGTCTTCATGGTCCCAGTTCACTATTAATGTCGAACCATGCAATGCGGGCGATGCTCCTTCTCCGTGCCCGTGCTTCGTGTGCATCTGGCCGAGTTTCTTCTGCCAGACGACGACACCGGTATGGTCAAGACAGAACAGGCCATACGAACCGAAGAAGGCAAAGACGTGCTCGCCGTCCGCAACAGGCGAGGCCGATGCCAGACTGGCGGTGTAATGAGCGCCTTCGATTGGCAGGGCCTCGTTCAATGTCTTCTGCCAGAGTGTCTTTCCTGTCAGTCGATCAATGGCCAGTGCGATAAAGCGGTGCCATTGTGAGACGGCAAGGTTGTCGTGAGCGCCGGGGCGACCACTCTTGTGCGGCGTCAGTTCGGAGCCGAATGGCACTGCCGTTGTGAGGAATATTCGATCCCCCCAGATGATTGGCGTTGCGTGGCCGCGACCCTGCAGCTCAACTTTCCATTGAACGTTCTTTTCTTCGCTCCACTCGATGGGTGGAGCGCCGTCTGGAGAAACTCCAGTACCCAGTGGCCCTCGCCACTGGGGCCAGTGTCCAACACTGGACTCTGTGACGGCATCATCCGCATGCACGCAGGCTGCCATCATCAATATCAGGATAAAAGTTCGCATCATGAAAACTTAACCGATGCCCGCTCAAACTTCCTGCAAAACCAGGAATCTTCCTCAGCCTGGAATCGTGATCGAGACTGTCCCGGCTTTCGATCTGGAGATAATCTGATCGAGTGATGATGATCAGATGCCGATCTACCTGGAACACGGGATTGGAATGGCTGGACGAAGATACGCAGAACCTCGGATTTTGGGTTTCAGTTCTCCCTCGTTAGCAATAAATACAGGGCGCCGTTCTGTTCACGCAGGTTGCCGTCGGCTTCACGTGTCAGGCTGATAATTCTACGCGGAACGTTTGGTGGAAGTATGTTCCAGACGACAACCGCAAAACCCGGTTGAGCAAAAGTTCCGTTCCAGTCTCTACGAGAAACAACAGACCAAAGAGGCTGACGTGGGCGAGTCACTTAACGATTCTTCCGTCATTATTTTCACTCTCGACTCAATATTCACAAAACTTGAAGTGACGCACCAAATAAGAGTTCGCCTGTATTAGATCACACCGGATTTTCGCTTCCTCGGAAACTTCCCGAAGCCCGTTGAGTGATGGCCCTGTAATCGCGATCGTGGGCACCGGTCGATAGCATCTGCAGACACAATGTAGAACTCCGACACGTTCGAAGCCCCTCAATAAATCTGAAATTACCGTGTATTCGTTTACACCTGCATCACATTCGTCGTCTATCCGTTATCTTTCGAGACAATCTTGCGTCATCAATTAACTTGTCTGAGTGATGTTTTCAGCTCGAACAATTACGCAATGCGCAGTTGGTCTCTCAGTAGTCGGCAGCCAGCACTTGCAGGACTAATCGTCCTGTCAGTTTTTCTGGATTCGGCATTCGCCGCACACCTGACTCGTGATGGTGAAGGACGATAGAGGCGACGCCCCTTTTGTCAGAACCTGAGCTGAAATCAGCTACGTTGCACTTCAGATGTGAATGCGCCCTGCAAATTTCTATGTTTTGTTGGTGTTTCGTGGGAATTTTAAATCGCCGTTGTCTCACGCGAATTCATGGGAAATCGGGGAGATTAGCTACACTTTACTACACCGAGTGCGGGTCTGGCCGCTATGAATAACGATTGAGTGTGAGCATCCCTCCCGGTCGCGATGGTGCGGACGCCACTCCGACGGTGCCAGTCGAAAGGCCACTTCGTGTGGTCAAAGAAATGAAACGGTGTGCAAGTCGTTTGCTTGTGAAGCCTTGAGCGCGATATCGGGCTGTAGTTTCGGTCGGCGGGACGCATCACAGCGGACGAAGCGGTACAGCAGAACAAGAACCCTCGCCGCTTGCCCTATAGATCGTTTGCGTCAGCCACGAAAATCTGCAGATTTGATGGAAGACCCGCGTGGCAATCAAAACGTCGTCGGGATACGTTGAAACCTGAGATAAATGTTATGAAAGGCCAGGCAGAACGACGCCACCGGCGCCGTTGCTGGGAGCCTGATCGCACTTGGGAATTTTTACCAGGCCTATGGCCCGCTGCCCGGCAATACGATTCTCGCCTTCACCGCCGACGGCGAAGCCCAGTTGTTCCGCATCCGCCGCTGTGAGGATCTGTGATGTGGCAATATGTCGGTCGACTACGATGGAGAGTCTCTGCCGGATTGCGAACGACTCGAGCCCTTCGACCTGCGCCCAGGGACTCAAGCGGCGCCGATGACTCCGGGCTCGATTCGCCAGCGTTCCCCCGGCACACTGTGAGGCATTGATCGCCACACTGATGGAGTCTTCAGCATGTCGACGCCCTGGACCTCGCGCCCTGTTTTTTCTTTCGTCCACGTTTCGTGATATACACGCGGAGCGGGACCACCTGCGGGAGGTCGTCTATCCAGATCTGGAAGAAGGCCTGCGTGAGCGCCGACATCACTTGGAGCCGATCGACCTGCGATGGGGTGTCGAAACAGTTTCACTCGACGACAAGCACGCTAAGGAACTGCTGGTGCTGAAGGTCTGCCTCGCGGAGATCGAACGCAGTCGCCTGTTTCTGATCGTGCTGGTGGGAGAATGGTACGGCTGGATTCCTCCCGAAGAGCGCATGAAGGTCGCGGCTCGCGAGGCTGGTTTTACGGGTGACGTGGCCGGCAAGAGTGTGACCGCTCTGGAGATCGCATCCGGAGCACTCAGCAGTCCGGATCAACTCAGCCGCACGTGGTTCTACTTTCGAGATCCCCTGCAGACGATTAACTCTGACGTCTGTAGACGCCGGATATCTGTTCCAAAACCACACGCCCCCAGCTTTCCAGCAACGAAACCGGCCCCAAAGCATCAGTCGAGATGCCACAACAGCGACTGCCGTAATCTGCCCCGCTCGCGCAGACCGAACGCATGAAGCGAATCGCGGTTGGATCACTTTGACTGCGCATCGGGCGAGAATTCCAGCGAGCGTGCGAATCAGATTGTTCGCTGCTTCGGATGACCTCACTAGAGCGAAGTTTCGCCCCATCAAACAATTCAGCTGAGTATCAGGCCTCCGCGTGTCTGGAAGACACCCTGACACGTCCGAAGTAGAAGCTCAATATTGGTCAATTTTCGTCGATCCCTCGGCGAGGTTTAACGGGGCCTGGCTTCATCGTCCCCGATTTGTGAGGACTCAGTCTGTTGGCATGTCGCCGTCGACTTACGCCGAAGACTCAGACGGAAACCAGCTAAGTTGGCGAACCACTCCCATTAGACACATTACATCAGCTAGTGTTGATGTACCGACTGGTGAGCTGCTTTGTCCGAGATGCTCCTTCGGCGTTGCAGGTCTGCTCGGTCGCGGGGCCGCGCGGCACAGTTACGCCCTCTTCTGCGAGCTGTGTTCGGAGTCAGCAGTCGGCAATTCTTCGATCTTCTTGACGTGACGGCTGACACAAGAGATAGTTTATATGTTAACTAATAACGCCAGTTTACCCATGGAGACATGATATGAGGCGTTCTGTCAGCATTTGCGGGGCCGCATCGATTTACCTGTCGGTTGCCACAGTCGGGGGCGTGGCTGCGAAGCCGAATGCAGTTCCGCAAACATCAGCACTGGAGATTCGCGTTGTTTTTGACAACACTTCGGCTCGACCAGACCTGCGACGCTCGTGGGGGTTTTCCGCAGTCGTCGACTTCCGTGGGCGCCGGATTCTATGCGATGCCGGCAGCGATCCGGTCCTGTTGCTTGAACACCTGGACCTCATACAGATCGACCCCAAGTCGATCGAGCATGCGGTGATCTCGCACCAGCACGGCGATCACTTGCGCGGCGTGTATTGGGTGTTCGAGAAGAATCCAAATATGAGCGTCCATTTCCTCGACTGTTTTCCCGAAGAGCCTTTTCGCCGGGCGGCCGCAGTCAACATGAAACCGCATCGCGTCACAGGGCCGTTTGAAGTCGTCCCGGGCATCTATTCAACGAGCATCATTGACGGCTTCCCGCCTGAGCAGTCGCTGGCAATCGAAACTTCTCAGGGCCTGGTGATGCTCGTCGGTTGTTCGCACCCGGGCGTTGTCAAACTGGTCGAGACCGCGCAAATGCAGCGAACGAAGGTTCGATTCGTCTGTTGCTCGGAGGCTTTCACATGATGAGAAAACAACCCGATCAGATTAAGGCGGCGATTAACCGTCTCCAGGACCTGAAAGTCGACACGGTGATGCCGGCACATTGTTCCGGTGCCCCGGCGAAAGAAATGTTCCAGTCTCTGTATGGCAAGCAGTTTCACGCAGCGGGCGCGGGACGCCTGATCGTGCTCGACCAGGGCCGGCTTACTGTCAGTACACTTCCGGTGAAACCTGATCACGACTCCGAATGAGCAAAGAATCAAAAACTTGGGATCTGGCGGACGAATTCCCCGACACTCCGGCGCGACGAGCCGTCGTGTCGGTTGTGCGCGGGTTCGGTGCGATCGCTCGCGGGATGAGTCCGCACTACGCCCGGTTCGGTTTGACTCCGCCTCAGTTTCAAATGTTAACTGTCCTCAATCGCCTGAGTGGTGAGCAGGTGACTCAACGCCGCCTGGGTCGGGAGCTGTACGTCTCGTTCCCCAACGTCACGGTCATGCTGTCGAGGCTGGAGCAGGCCAACCTGATCGAACGGAAAATCAACATCGTCGACCGCCGGGAACGGTTTGTCAGCATCACTCGTAAGGGTCGTTCGCTGCTGAGGAAAGTCTGGAAAGAACAGCCTGCTCAATTGGAGTGCGTGATGACTGGCCTCGACGACTCCGAGCGGCGTCATCTTGCCAGGCTGATGAACAAGATGCTCGCGAGTCATACCCGGCCGTCGAACGAAGAAGTATGAACAATCCATTCTCAGTCCAACGAACGGAATTCGAATCCCCGCATTCCGTTCAGTCAGGAGACAACACTATGTATTCGCCCAGACGCTCATGCCATCGACGTATCTACAGGCTGCACTCGACTGTTGCATTGGGACTGTTGACCGTCCTCATTGTTGCCGCATCTCATGCGGCAGCCGCCACGATTCGAGTTCCGCAGGACCACAATACGATTCAGGCCGGAATCGACGCCGCCAGCTCAGGCGATGTGGTTGTCGTTGACGCGGGAACCTACAAGGAACGCATTCACTTGAAGCCGGGAATCACGGTCCGGAGCGCCGGGGACGACCGGAAAGGCAAGCTCGGCCTGCAGCGCGCTGAAACAACCATCATTGACGGCAACGTTGCAGGCGCGACAGCCCCGGGTGTGACGATGGACGAGGACGCGACGCTTGACGGATTCAGCGTAACGGGGATAGGCCAGTACGACGAGGAACGCTGGAAGAAACACCACGCCACGCAGGGGGAAGAGCAGGCGAAGGAACCGATCGGAGCGCCGGGCACAGCTGGAATCGCCGTTCTGGGAGTCACGCGTTGCACGGTGACCAACAACATCGTGCATCACATTGGCTACACGGGCATAGGAATCACAGGGGCGAAAGGCAAGCATGTCTCGCCGCACATCTTTCGCAACGTGACCTACCGGAATATGGGCGGCGGAATCGGGTCCATGCGGGGCTCGACGGCGATTATCGAAGAGAACATCTGCTTCGAGAACTTCTATGCCGGCATTGGACACGAAGACGCGAACCCGCTGGTTATCAACAATACGTGCTACAAAAATGTGAGGGCTGGAATCGGCATCAGCGAGGGAGCCTGTCCGACCGTTCACGGCAACAAGTGCTACCACAACCGTCGCGCCGGAATCGGAGTCCGTACCGAAGCGACGACATCGCCCATCGTTGAAGACAACGACTGCTACGAGAACGACATGGCCGGGATTGGAGCCCGCGAAGACGCGACTCCCATCATTCGCCACAACCGGTGTTACAAAAATGCGATGGCAGGCATCGGCTGCCGAACGAAGGCTTGCCCGCTCATTGAGCACAACGAATGTTACGAGAACGGAATGGCGGGCATCGGCTGTCGCACAGAAGCAGAGCCGGTGATTCGCCACAATCGTTGTCATGACAATGAAATGGCAGGGATCGGTTCTCAGCTTGGTGCCCGTCCAGTGATCGTCAGCAACGAGTGCTTTGGCAACCTGATGGCGGGGGTTGGCACGGAGACCGAAGCCGTCGCCGTGATCCGCGGCAACAAGTGTTACAACAACCTGATGGCAGGCATCGGCTCACGCACAGGTGCTCGGCCAATCATTGAAGGCAATTTCTGTTACGACAACGTGCTGGCCGGCATCGGCTCTGAGGACGGATCAATTCCCGTTATTCGCAACAACCAATGTGTAAAAAACGGACAGGCCGGCATCGGTACTCAAACAGGCGCCCGGGCTTTAATTGTCGAGAACGAATGCCGCGAGAATACACTCGCTGGAATCGGCATACGCGAAGAGGCGTCAGCCGTGATTATCGAGAATAAATGCCTTGAGAACAAAACCGTCGCCATCGGCGTTCGTAATGCTTCGAACGCCTACGTCGCGAAGAACGAACTGGTTCGCACGGGTGGCATGCCACCGATGATTGCGATTCGAGAGGACTCCTCGGCCGTCGTCATTGATAACACGATCAAGGGTGGTGGCGTCGCCGGGGTGATGGTCCAGGGAACAGCGATGATCTCCGGCAACCAGTTTCAAGGCAATGGACCCCGTGGAGGCCCGGGTCCACCCAATTTCGCGGCGTGGATTCACGGCGGTTCCACGGTGTCGTTTTCAGACAATCGGACTGACCGCTGGCGTCACGCCCTCTTCGCCTCGGGCGCGAAGCAGGTTCGGGCAACCGGTAACACAGCCAGCCACTTTCTGCGCGTCTCGATTGTCGTCGACAAGTCCGAAAAGCCCGCCCACGTGTTCGGGAACGTTGCGATCTCTGACAACAGTGACGATGAAGCCGTCAAACTTAGCGGCCCTCAGGGGGTCGTCGGGGAGAACTCGCGAAAAGGCCCCGACCGTAAGACCAAGGCCAACGAAGCAGGAGCGACTGGCACGCGATAATCCTGGCCTGCGGCGAAAACGCGGCAGCTGTTCTTACAAATCTCACACGGAGCAACCTCATGCGAACACGAACAGTCGGACTTCTCGCGTTGTTACTGACAGCCGGCCTGCTGGCGACATCGGTTTCCGCGGATGACAAGGGTAAGGGCAAGGGCAAGAAGAAAGTTGAATCCGGTAAGACTTCGGTGGTCGAGAACTCGACCGAAGAGGAAAAACCACCACTCACCGCCGCTGAGAAAGCGAAACGAGCGGCAGAAGCTGCTGCGGCCAAAGCAGCCGAAGAAGCTCTGCGTAAGAAAGTGGCTGAGAATATCTATTCGATCGTCGGCGGATTGAACATCAGCAGCGTCCAGAAATCGAAGGTGAAAGCGCTCACGACTGAGTCACAGTGGAAACTTGCCGTTGCCTCGTTCAAGACAACTCGCGGTGAAGAGATTCACGACCACGCTCACAAGATTGTTCCGAAAATAATTCCAGGCCTGATGCAGAAATTCATGCCCGGTTACATGCGCAGCAAGATCATGCCATCGCGACGCTAGGGGCGTCGTGGTCCACCTTCACGTGCTGAGATTGCTCAGATTCAGAAGGACGCACGCACGAAGATCGAGCCGCAAATGCGCAAGACGGTGATGCCCGCACTCGACAAGCTCAAGCAGGAACGCGTTGCCGAGTTGCATCAGAACGAGAGGGTCATGACTCGTGTACTGGCGGATCGGATCATCAAGGTCAAGATACTTGGCACGGGAAGAACGAAACAGTTCGCAGTGGCACTGAACAAGGCCGGCTACCCGGCGACCCTGACGACTGGTGAAGACAAGGTGCTGAACGATCGAACGACAATGATGTTGAAGGCCCTCGATCTCAAGGAGATTTTCAAGGCCGCCGGGCTTTGATCCGTGTGCGTCCACAAGGGAGAAATGCAGCATGCCAACGGCTTCCGAAACACACCAGCGTCGGCGTGGCAATGAGCTGTCGCGACGTGGCTTCCTGAAAACTGGCGGAGTCGCCTGTGGCACATTCACGCTTCCACAAAATCTGCGAGCGAAGTCGCCATCGGGCAACCAGGACGAGCATAAGCGGGCCGTTCGGCCATTCAATCGCTATTCGGACCTGCTGGAGACACTTAAGAAACGGAGACACTTAAGAAACGAAGTCACAAGTTGCGTGTGTTGGGCTATGCGTCTGACAGAGCCTTCAGCACGTTGGCCACCGTGGAGTCAGCAATATGGTAACCGATATTGGCCAATGCTCCCTGAATGCGATCATAGCCCCACGTCGGATTCTCCCGGGCAAACCGCAGAATGGAATCCACGATGACCTGCCGAAGCCTCGGCCTTCCGACGATCTTTCGCTGATCGCTGTGGTCCCACTTCTTCGCCACGAGCTCACGGTGCCAGGGGAGTATCGTGTCGGGAGTCATAATGGTGGTCAGCTCCAGCAGTACCTTGCGGCCGAGAGCATGGCCGTTCGCAGCCAGTACGCGCCGCTGATCATCAGTCAGAAGCACGCGTTTCTTGCCGAGTTTCTTCAGCAACACTTCGATCTGGTCGTTCTGGAACTCGATGATCCGCTGCTGACGTTCGTTGGCCCAGCCAACGACGGCGGCAAGCACAATGTGGCAGGGCTGGAGGATGAATTGCATTGGAAACTCGGTCGTGCGAAAGAAAAGCGATCAGCTTCCATGTCGAGTCACGTGAATTCAAGCGGTTGAAATGGAACAATCTGCGTGATCGCATCTCTAACGCCGAAAGCAGTTTGGAGTTCGGCTGAGTTTTTTGACCTTCCGCCCACAGCGGGCATGTGTTACGCGTCAGCCGAGTATTTTGACCGGACGGGATAGCCGGAACGACGGATTGGTGTTCCTTGGCAGAGTCACGAACCCTCTGAAATAGCCCACGACTGTTGCATCAGATCATTTCAATTGTCGAGTCAACCAAACCCAGTCGTGTCGTCCTCGTTGCATGTCGATTGATGGGGACAAATAATCTCGGCGTCAATTCAACACACTCAAGAGGACTTTCCATGCGCACGATTCTCACACTTCTGGCCGCAACTTGCCTGGTCACGGGATGCTCGAACCGGGCGTCAAACACGGACACGACTGGATCAGATACTGGCAGGAGCCAGGCAGAATCAGACTCCAAGAGCGAATCCGCCAAAACGTCCCCAGAAACGTCCACGTCGGAACAGACGGTTGCGGCAAGCACGGACCCGAGACCGCTCGTGATCGACGTTCGTACGCAGGCTGAATGGGACGAAAGTCACCTCGATATCGCCACTCATATACCGCTGGACCAGATTACGAACCGGATTGTCGAAGTGGCTCCCAACAAGGATCAGAAGGTGTATTTGCACTGCCGCAGTGGTGGCCGTTCCGGGCAAGCAAAAGTTGAACTTGAGGGACTGGGATTCACCAACGTGGAGAATGTTGGTGGGCTAGAAGATGCTCGTGCGAGGTTCGAGAGCGGCAACGACTGAACCGAGGTCTTCCGCCGCTGCTGATTCAGGTCGGTGAACACGAAATGCTTCGCGATGACAGCGTCCAATTCCCGGTTGTCCCACCAGGCAGCAGTTCGCCGACTGTCTGATCCAGTCGCAGCGAGCCAGTTCCAGCACCTTCTGTTTGCTGATCGATGGGATCGCCGAGAAGTCGTAATTGTCCTGGCCGTCGGGTCAAACAACTCCGCCGAAATCAAAGTGCCGCATTTTACACGATTTACCGCTCGCTAGATTCTGACATCTCAGACGGTTGATTTCATTCGCCAGACATGGAGACGTCGCCGAGATCGACTGCCGACAACATCAGCCTCTTCCAATCAGTCCGGTTTTCACTCGCAAATCGACAGTGTAGACGCCGGTCAGAAAACGCAGCATCGACCTCACAATGGAGACATACACTGACCCTGCTCTGCTTGACTTACAGGGGACCATTGCAGCCCTTCCTCTTTCAGGCCAGATCAAATCTCATCAGCCAGCCGTAATATCTAAGCAACCGAGTCAGCTTGTACCAGCGTCGCACCAACAGTCCCCGAATGAGCTTCATTTCGAACAACCAGCGAAACTCAAAGACTCATCGCCGGATCAAACACGACTCGCCGTAAAGTCCTGCTCTGACAACAGAAAAGCCTCGCTGTCAGTTGCTGACAACGAGGCTTTAAAAGAGCGGGTGAAGGGAATCGAACCCTCACCTGAAGCTTGGGAAAACTATGCAGGACATGTCTGCCGTTCGCACGAAATGCTCGAAGACCTGAACTTTTACAGTCTATTTCTACGTTTTAAACCGTGCAATACCTTGCAGAGAAATGCACCCATTTCAATCGTTCGCAGACGGAAATGGGTATAAGTGGGTAATGAAACGGGCCATTCCCAGTCCAGAATGGTGCCATCACTCGGGGCTTGGCAATTCAATCGCTTCGCCGTCGTGTTTTGCCGCTTCGTCAAGTTCTGCCTGCCATTCTTCGACAGTCACACACGGACGACTCAACAGAACCACTCCTTGGCCGGCGCGCAAGTCTCCGACTGGTGAACCGTTGGGGGATGCCAACCGACAGTCCCGCTCAACAAACAGCATTCCACATGGAATCTGCTGGCCGCGCGATGCACTCTGTTCTTCCAGACGTTTCAATCGCTGCCGAATGCTCATTGTCGTGGCTCCATGAATTGCTCTTCCAGTGTCTCCAGGCGGGTTACAGTCGACAAGAGACGCGGTTTCGGATTGTGGAATCGATTACAGACACAGTCGGATTGATGCAGGACTGCCAGCACATCGCTCAACATTTTGTCGTAGTTCTCATGCCATTCCAGTCTCACTATTCAGTTTCAGAAGCTGACGCCAGTAGCGCTTCACTCACATTCAATATCGTACGAAAAAAACGAATTAAGTCATTTCAGACCTCATGGACAGCCGGAGATTCTGAAACCTAATACAACTGCTATCAGGTTCTGCGCCGTATATCTGGCGTTGATTTCATTCGCGAGATCGGTCAGCTATGCCCGTTTCGCCACAAGTCTTTTCTTGCTGGCACACGGCTAAATGTCTCGCGACGGGTTTGCTGGTTGAGCATGAAGCAGCTTGACAGGGGGCCCTATGACAAGAATGAGTCCGGCGACTATTCGATTTCTGTCACGGCGAATGCACAATTGCTGCCGTCTAGTGATGACTCAACGGTTTCAGACTCGCTTGAGTTTTCAGGCAAACTCGGGCTGCTTGAGCCGTGTGACCTGGTCTTAGAAAACCGGTAGCCGGCGCCTCGGACTGTCTCGATCAGCTTCGCTCGATCCCTTAGTTTGACGCGAAGGCTCCGGATGTGAACGTCGACGGCACGGCAGGCGTGACTTATTAGTGAGTCGCGGCACTCGTCACAAAGCTCCTGCCGTGAGAAAACTGTTCCAGCCTTTTTTGCCAATTGCCAGAGAATCTTGAATTCAGTCAGAGTCAGTTTCAATTCTCTGTCGTCGATGAATGCCTCGTGCGATCGCTTGTCGAGACGCAGTCCTTCCCGTGTCACGACGCTGGAGAGGAGATAAGACTCATTCGTCGAGTTTGCCAGCGCGGAGATTCCATCGGCAAACTCGGACAGTTGGAGATCGGCAGCTTCAACTTTCCCGTCGACGCATTCAGGCTCCAACTGAGGAGCATGCACAATTACTGGGCCGGTTGCCCCATTCAACTGCTCTCGAATCAGTTTCCTGGTTTCATCATCTTGATTGCACAAGAGAATGACTGCTGGCTTCGCCTTAAGTGCTGAAGCAATGTCCGATGCCGTCGCATTTGAAGTGACGACATGGCAACCAGTCCGTTCGATGCAACGCTCCATCGCCTCACAGACAGATTCGTCGGCATCAACAATAAGAATCGATGGTCTGCTCATGACTATGGAAACCCAACTCCTACGTACGGTACATCGAACAGACAATCACAGGTCGTGTTTGATCTGTGCTTTTCGGATCAGCCGCAATCCGATCGGAAGAATAGATTTTAGTTCTCAATAGAGAACATCTTGTGAAGAGTTTATGTGATCATGATGAGTCGCCGAATTCGGTGGTGAGACGAATGCGGAACTGATCCCGACTCAGTCTCTTAATTGAGGTAGAGTTCGATCGTTACTGAATCAGCAGATCGAATAGTCATTCCGCCCGGACCGGCTCCGGGTCGGGTGACACTTTTGGCGAGTTCGCCGTTGCTCTTGAATTCGGCGAGTTCTTCGGCACCGGTTCGAAAAACCCAGACTCGGCCATCGACGATGAATGTTTCGAAGCCGTCTTTGGCTGTGAGATAAGCATCGATTGTTTCAGAGTCTGCCGAACGGATCG
>JACLAC010000255.1_pt1 | contig 19584 bp, 1 predicted proteins | sample 8027881 | NCBI WGS metagenome assembly JACLAC01 (sample SAMN15725517, study PRJNA655200) | protist metagenome | isolation source: fluorescence activated cell sorting (FACS) single amplified genomes of... | place: Spain: Blaines Bay Microbial Observatory, Mediterranean Sea | collected 2016-01-19 | reverse complement strand
AATCCATAAACGTATAAGCCTACATTCCCTGTATATGTGTAATCGGTTTCAGATTCGCACATCTTTACATAATTATTGCCATTGATTTCGAATTTATAACTGAAATCACCAGTATACCAACCACCATTTACATTACCTCTAAATAAACTACATTCACCTGCCGTATTGGCGTTTTTAATAACTTTCCAAGTACCAGTTCGTACTATACAAATACCATTATTTTCAATAGCTTTTATTAAAATTTCAATTGTTGTTTCTATGGTTGGTGTAGTTATTACAGATAAATCGTTTCCATCTTCTATAATTTCACCAAATTCAGCTCCAGATACCGTAGTTGTACATCGATGCCCTTCTGCTGTGATTGTATTGAAACTTACTACAGTTGTATTTGTACAAACATAACATTTGTCTTCAATTGCATCTATAGATATTGCTTTCATAGACTCTCCTATTAATTGATAACCAGCCTTTACACAATTACTTACAGTCCATACAGTGTTATTAACATTATTATCAAGAACATTCGTATAAACATCACACAAATTACCTACGTCACCAATTTGTGCCCCAGCTTCAAATACATTGGCACCCGGCAACGCAAGCTGCTCTGATTCTTGTCCATCTTGTAGCTGATAAAACCTATTATTACGTACTACAATATCACCAGCTTGGTAATATCCAGCAGCTGCTTTTACAGGGTCATATAAACCTTCATATTGCTGTTCTCCTTTATCTCCTTGTTCCCCTTTATCACCTTTGTTAATAGTTGAAATTGGTTCCCATACAACAACTCTTGAAAGCGAAAAACTTTCATCTGGTAACTCTGGTAAACTAATTTCATATTGAAGCTCCCCGGCAGTTGTTCCAGCCTGAACTTGATCATTTCCGCAAAAACCGCACGTTGTTGTGCTTATTAAAGCATAATATTTACCATTTGTGTGTGCTGAAAGTTGTTTCCATTCTTTACCATCTGCGACACACGTTGCTTCGTCACTGTAGTCAATATGAATTCTCCGGTTAATACCACCCGGGTCACACCAGTAACCTTGTTTTACAACTTCGCTTAGTACCGCTTGGCATTCACTAGCTGTTACTGTATATGGACTTGGCATATAAAGTGTTTGCCAAGTTTGGCACCAATTTTCTAAACCTGTCGCTTCAAACAATGGTTCTGGCGTTGCTTGTTTTGTTCCATAGGAATAATCCATTTCATAAGATACAGATGTAGCTGCTAAGTTTTCGATAAAATTTAATTCTTGTCTCTTTGCACCGTCACTCATTGTGTTTTGATGTGCAACAACTATATTGTTGTTTGTCAATTGCGTAATTTTAGGGTGAAATGATTGTAATGTATTATCCATAGAAATGTTAACCCTTGGCAAAATTTGTTTACCAGATTTATCAAACACTTTTCCGTATACATTATTCTTGTCATCATATGTTCCACCATCATCATCATCTGAACTATATACCGTCATAAAGTTACCATTATTTAAAACCACAACATTAGCCCCATATTGAAATCCATGTATTAAATCATTATTTACTAGAGTTTCGGTCCCTATTTTTGTACCATCGGCACTGAATAATTGAAAGTATATATCATAACTAGAATCACTAGCTGCTTGATTTTGTGACCTATAAATAATAACAAAGCTATCATCCGAAAACGAAGCTATTTCAGGAGCATATTGTGTTCCTGTAGCAAATGTGTTTACAATAATGTCATCTCCATTTTTAGTTGCATCAGCATTAAATAATTGTAATACAACGTCATATCCAGAACCAGTAGCAGCTAAATTGTTATTTGAATTTATAACAATTGCAAAACTATTATCAGAAAACGTTGCAATAGATGCTTCACCAGAATTTCCAATATTTGTATTACTATTTACCTTAGTTTCTGAACCTACTTTTGTACCGGATGCGTCAAATCGTTGAAAATAAATATTGTAATCATTCATATTAGTGTAACCAATGATAAAACCACCATTTTCAAATGTCTTTATATCTGGTGTATGGCATCTGTTTGCTGTACAGACATCTATTTCAGATCCTTGTTTTACACCAGCGGAATTTATCATTTGAACACGTATTCTCCAATTACTGATATATGCAACATAACATATTACAACATTGTCATTCTTCAAAACGGTACTTTTACCTGACATTTGAGTCAACTGATTTGGGAAATCGTATATATCTACAAATGATCCTTTTTTGCTTCCTGATGAATCATAAAATTGTGCAGTGATTTTCTTATCTACTGTAGAACCATCTGCTGTTGAAATTAAAACAAAATCTCCATTCGAAAGTGCAACTACGTCACCCATTTCAATATCAGTGTACGTAGCTGGTACCCCTAAATACGTTTGATCTACTACCGTAGTTGATGCAATATGCATAGAAGATGATGTCGATTGAATAGTCATATTGTTTCCAGAATAACCATCACATGATTCTTCAGCAATACATTTTTGTTCACATTCGTTCTTATCGCTACAAGTCGTATTTACTGTACCATAAGTCGAAAACGATATATCTTTACTAAACACTTCTGCAACTGTGTTTGGACCTTTTGCTTGATTTTCTGGGCTTACCAATTTGTATAACACATCGCCTTTTACGACAATATCTTCTAACGAATAATAAGACGCATCTGCACGAATTTGACTGTAATGCCCTTGGTATTGTGTTGGTTGATAATCACCTTTATCACCTTTATCGCCTTTATCACCCTTTTCACCTTTGTCACCTTTGTAGTGTTCCTGTAAATCCAACCAAATTGTATTGTCGGTACCCGGTTCAGTTGTCAAAGCAAATGATTCTTTACCATTCTGTAATTGATAATAATAAGCCACTCCATGAATCGTTTTTGTTACGATATCACCATCTTTGTAATTTGTATTACAATGTTGCACAACAAGTTTTCCAACCATATTGGCATGACTGGTGCAGATGTAATAATAGGTACCGGTTTCATTAAAAGTATAAGGTTCTCTTGAATTTCCAGTAACGTCTACCCAATTGCTTAACGATGTTGGTTCTGAATTGTGAACTCCAGTGCTACAATTTGCACAATCGGTATCCTTTACAACTCGCATAGGATGTCCTGCATCAGTTCTAATAAATGCAATTTCTTTGTTTACGCATATTGTTATGTCTGGATCGTTTTCGGTTTTGTAGACAAAATGATCTGTACCAGACGAACTAAAGGACAATGATTCTGGACCACCAGTCCATTCACCTTCAAACATTTTTTCACCTTTATCGCCTTTGTCACCTTTATCACCTTTGTCACCTTTATCACCCTTTTCACCCTTTTCACCTTTATTAATAGTTGTGACTGCTTCCCAAGGATATACCTTTGACGTGTTATGACTATCTAATAATAAGTAACCAGATGGAACTTCCGTTTGTTCTGGGCCGTATGAGTATATTGTTGGGCATTGGTCTAAGGCTTTAATCTTTATGTTCTCTTGATTTGTGTATTGTTCGTTACCATAAGGATTTAAACTTCTTGCATATTGTTTTTCATTACTAGTAACGAGAGTTGTTGGTAAAGTAATTTCTGCACCATATTCAAAACCTGTAGTTTCATAAGAAGAATAACCTAAACATGTTGAATAGACATTGCATTTTGACCTACAATCTGTTGCATTCGTACAGTTATGACCGGCATATGCCTTTGTAGTTGTTTCTGTATAATAAATATCAACAATTTTCTTTTCAAAACCACCACTAGTACCAGTTTCCGGACCGTAAGTGTAAGTTGTTCCATCAAAAGATATACCATTACAAAATAAATCACGAGAACATTGTAATTGACAATCCATTAAAGTTTCACAAACTCTTCCAGAATAACTTTTTGCGTTTGTTATACTGTAATCATATCCTTTTAGAACTTTGTGTAAACCATTTCCTTGACCGCTTGGTTTACCATAAGTGCCATATGTAGGAGTATTTAAATCAAACATAACATACCTTGCTAATGCTGGTGTATCTATTACATTATTCATATTACTAGAAGTAATACCATTTAGTCTCCATTCCGGTCCTTCTGTATATGCAAACATCAATGAACTATTTTTTAATTGAGTTATTTTGATACCACTTTCATAGACAGTATCTTGATTTGATATTTTTGTATCTGAAATTATCTGATTTCCAGATGAATCATAGATTTTAAAATAACCGATTCTAGAATTTAACGTAATTTTCCTGTAAGCTATAACAAATTCATCATTTGGTAGCAAATACAAATCTTCGAGTAAAGTGTTTCGACGTGGTTCTCTAGGATCATCGCGGTAGTTATCAATATAAGTTTTATCACTGATTGACAATGCAGTCTGCCAAGTTTTATCATTTACATCGACTCTAATTCGTTCACCTAATCTATTACCAAATTTGTCAAACTTTTGAAAATCAATACCATAAATGCCGGTAGTTGTGGCAACTTCCCAAGCAATTATAAAATTATCATTGGAAAGTACAATAACCTTTGGACGTAAGTTCCAACGGTTGCTACCAGACAAAATATTAGGTTCACAGTGATTAGCAACACAATTATTGTTAAGATCTATAGCTAGTGTCGCTGAACCTGCTTTGGTACCATTTTTATAAAAACGCTGAAAAACAATATTTTTATAACTATTTACATTACCACCAACATTAGGTTGGTTTCCACCTTGAGAATCCCATACAATAACAAAACTATCATCCGAAAAGCTAGCAACATCTGGATTCATTTGGTGATTATTTCCTGTATCTGTGTTTACATCAATATACGTTCCGGTATTAAAGCCATCTTCATAAAACATGGCTTTTATCTCCCACCCAAGATTTGTGCCACTGCCACCCATTTGCTCCCATACAATTATATGCATATCTGAAGTTTCTGAAAGACCTTTCACAACAGGGTTCATTTGAAAAGCTCTGTAATTATATAAACTAGAAGGCCAATAAACGTTACTGCCATATGCATAATTACTACTAGTTTGACCTGCAACTTGAGAGTTTAACTTTCCTTTCTCTAAATGGCAGTTTAACCTTCCTGATGAAGTTTGGTAAGACCATGACTGATAAACCATTGTATAGTCGGATCCTCCTACTCTTGTATGCCAAACTCCTGAGGATCTGTAGTTAAACCAAGAGCTCAAAATTGAATATTCAATTGCATTTCCACTTCTATCCTTTACCATAACGTACGGTCTCGTCTGTCTTACTCTAAAACCGGTTGCCGTGACTCTTTGACTTTGTCTAAAATACGATGCTACAAATTCACCAGTCAGTGAACCAGTTAGCGTATTAATATATTCTTGACGTACAAAATCAAAATTAGTCTTAAAATCGTTATTGGTTTCGCTTAATGATCGTGGAAGGTTATAGACTATTTCAGGTGTTTCGTAAGAAATCTTTGGTGAGTACCCCAAACATGACACGTCCTTACCGCAACGAAACTCACAATCACTTTCACTGTAACAATAATTATCAGAAAAAGAACTTGTAGTTGTAGTATAATAATATGCTTCATTTTTTTTAGTAAAACCAGTAATACCTTCAGACGTAGCGCTTACTAAACCATAAGAATATTTTGCCGTTTTTGTATACATTCTACTGTGTAATGTATAATGGGAACCCGGATTACCGTAACTACGATATACAATTACTAGATTACCGTTTATCAATTCTGTTACTTGAGGATCACTTTTCCCGTAATTTGCATCGCTGTAATGTATATTCACTATAGTTTCTTTTTGTATTTTATTTCCTTGATTGTCAAACAATGCATAATATACTTCTTTTTGTCCAGTTCCGAAAATAGTTGTCGGAGAACTAAATGTTACTGCAAAACCACCGTTTGCAAGACCAACAGCATCAAAGTCATTGCTGTTAATGTAAAATGAAGGATTTATTAGTATAAATGCTGAAGAATACGGTGTCCAGTCAAAATTAAATATTTTCCCATAAATTTTTACATCATAAAGTTTAAAACAAATTAATATTTTTCCATTGCTTAACTTTGTTATTGGGAGACTACTAAAGGTAGAAACCGCTGAAAATCCTATGTTATCAAATTCAGCAAAAAAGTCTGTATTTTCTGTACCAACTTTCCCTATCGAATTATATCGTTGAGAACGAATTGAACTGGTTGCAATTGTATTGGTAGGATCCCAACTATTATACAATATGACAAACTCATTGTTTGACACCTCAAGCATATTATATGTTCGGTGTTGTACACTAGTAGTGCCATCACCCAATACAACCAATGTTTCTGGACCTATTTTGTTCAAAGAAGCGTCAAAACGTTGAAAAGATATACTATATGTGTTATATGATAAACCAGTTACAGATTTACCTAAATAACCTGTATATGCAATAATTATATCACCGTTTGACAACTGAAGTTGTATTTGATACATTTGATCACCGGCAATTTGTGTATTGATTAATGTTTCTGTTCCAATTTTTGAATACGTAGATGAATTAAAACGCTGTGCGTAAACATCAACATCACTTTCAGTACAATCCGGATTTTGTGAACAATCTTGATTATCGTTGCTTAGGTACGTAACAAGAAATTCACCATTTAATAATTTTAATGTTTCAGGGTTCCATTGCGAATCTGTTGTTACAGTGCTTACCAATATACTTGCTGTGTTTATCCTTGCATTAGATGCATCTAATACGTCGAAATATACGTCACCACACTCGGGCTGATTACATCCTTTATAATCTCTATGAACGACAATATAATTACCATTTTCTAATGCTACTATTGCAGGCTCATTAATACCTCTGTTTACCGAACTAGAACCACTAGTACCATGATTAGTATTGACTTGTATTACGTCACCAGCTTCATATTTAATAGGATTAATAGAATATCCAGCACAATCTTCTGTAGCATCGCACATAGCTAAACAATCTGCTTCTGTTTCACATTCATTTGCTACACCTGTTGATGAAACTCCTGTAAAGGCATCATTCAAAGATGTTGCATAAGGATATTCATATTCTATAGACAATGTTTTTGATTTTTTGTTATTTACAGCATTGTCGATATTCAAAGTATACCGTATCATTTCTTCGTCGCTACTTGTATAACCGCTTTCTGTTTGATCCTTTTTCCATTGAGATGCTATTACTACAACTTCTTCACTTGTTAATTGAGTAACTCTAGATTCATCCATTCTATGTAATAATTCACCGTTATTAGAAGCCGTGAATACTGGACCCAATTTATTACCATTTTTGTCAAATAATTGTGCATAAACTGGGCCATAAGTAAGTGGAACACCACTTGGATGCTGTTCTCTAACATTGGTAGTAAAACTAACCCGCCAACTAATTATAAATGTATCATCTGATAATACAGTTACTGAATCTAAATAATTATAAGTCCCGTCTATAAAATCATTTACTACTGTTTCTGATCCTAATTTATTACCTAACTCATCAAATCGTTGGAAATATATATCATAACAATAAGTACATACTGTTGGTGCGTAATTGTTGTCTGCTCTTGGTTGATTATATGACTGCCATGCAATTACAAAACTGTTATCAGAAAACACATCAACAGGATTAAAAATTGTGTTAGACATAGGTATGATTTGCGTGCTAATGTTGTAAGTATTGACCTGTACATTTTTTCCAATTAATGTATGATTAACAAATAATTGAAACATTACATCCCAGCCTTCATTACCATTAAAATCAGTCCTATAAACTTGTGAATTAACACTATCTGGATCTGAATTCCATGACATTGAAAAGAGAATCAAATAATTTCCATTTGGGAATGCTTTTACATGTGGATACTTAGCGTCAGTATATGATCTATCACTGCTACCAACTGAATTCGTACCAAGTGCACCACTAGTATAACTCTCTGAAAAAGGAGTTAGCATCATTCCACAATCGGATTCACATTTTATATATTTCCCGTCTAAATCAAATCTCACGAACATAAGAGTTTTACTACTTGAGTAATAGTATCTATAAGCTATTACAAAACCATATTTGTTTGAATCAACTGAAATTGAATCAATATTACGACCATAACTAACTTGAGCAGCAAACAAATTACCATAAAAATTACTTTCTATACCTCTTTCATCGTTTCCATATGTTAATTGTCCATTATGCCATTCGTTGTTATAACCGCTGTCAGTGCGCTTCTTATGACTTCTAGTATAAGTAGAACCCGACATATGATACATTGCAAAAAGTACTTCAAGATCATTTCTAGAAACAAAAATAATATTTTTATTAGGTAATATGGTTGCGTCAATAAGACTCGGTGTAGTACCCCAATAACTAAAAAACGTTTCTGGGCCCTGAATTAGTTGGTGTTGATCATTATATAATTCAAAGTAACCCCAAGATCGTGCTCTATAAATTATCACATATCCGCCATCTGGATGTGCAAGAATTTTTTGATAACTTTTTTCTTCATTAGTAGCTGCTGAATCGCCAGACCATCTACTTACATCACGATTTGGGAGTTTTTCAAATGTATTTTCTCCTAAACCTTTATATTTATGTTGAAAACCAAAGCACGATTCATCGTTATTACAGTTTTCTTTGCATACCGAAATTGATTCATAAGGTACTTCACATACGTTGTTGCTGTAGGTCTCTGAAACAATATCATAATTAATAATCTGTTTTTCGTTATTAACACAAACTCTACATGTAGCATCAGACCACACTTTATCAATGACAATATCATACGAATTGTCAAAATCGACGTTAAAATTAGAAATATGATATTCTGAAGTTACTGGTTCATTGTACATAAAATTAATACATGCTTGTCCAGCTTTTTCACCATTTTTATACTTTGTTGACCATGAATCGGTCACGGAACCATAGCTTGTATTATTGTTGTATAAAGACTTAGGAATTTCTTTGAACGAAGCACATAAATTATTGTTCGTGCTACTAGATTCAACTTTTGGTCCACCAAGAGAAGTACATGGAAAAGAAGCATTATAAGGTATTGTGTGATCGGATACACCTTGGCAAGCAAGAAGTCCTTCGGATCTACATTTTTCCACAGCTGTATCGTAGTCATTGTATACATTAATACCAATACCGTAAGGTTTTGCAGTACCTTCTTTTGTCAATTGTATTGCCATTTCCTCTGGTCCCCATCGCTGAAGGTCTGTAATTGTCAATTTGTATAGTGTACTATCTTTCATTGCCATGTCGCTATAAGAATAATAACCTGCATCAGCAAAGTCTTGTCTAAACGTTCCTGTGTATTGAGTCGGTGCATAATCACCTTGTTCTCCTTTGAAACCCTGATCTCCTTGCTCACCTTTAACACCTTTATAAAATTCTTGTAAATCTAGCCACACATTGTTGTCGGTACCCGGCACTGTAGTCTGAAATGCTTCCTTGTTGTTTTGTAATTGGTAAAAGTAATCTACACCGTGAATAGATTTTGTAACAATGTCACCAGCTCGGTAATAACTACTATTTGCTTTTGCAAATGTCCACGGCCCTTCAAACTGTTGTTCTCCTTTATCACCTTTATCACCTTTATCGCCTTTATCGCCTTTATCACCTTTATCACCTTTATAATATTTCTGTAAATCCAACCAAATAGTATTGTTTGTACCCGGAACAACCGTTTGATATGTTTCTTTATCATTCTGTAATTGGTAGTAATAATTAGTGCCATTGACAGACATTGTTACAATATCCCCATCTTTGTAATAGCCAGCAGATGCTTTGATAGGATCATATAGGCCTTCATACATATTTTCGCCCTTGTCACCTTTATCACCTTTATCACCTTTATCACCTTTGTCACCTTTGTCACCTTTTTCACCTTTGTCACCTTTGTAAAAGTTTTTCAAATCCCACCACACTTCGTCTGAAATTTGGGCATCGAAATTGGTATACGACTTATAGAAATTAGTTACATCGGATGTTAATGTTGTCATGAAACCGGTTCTAAATGGAATAACATCAATAGCTTGAAAAGCAGTATCCTTTAAATCATACATGGTCATCCAAAGGTCTTCCTGAGGATTACCATTACTACTAGTCCACAAGCTATGTTTTTGGCCCCATACAGCTAAAATTTTATTTGCTGACGGCGAATATGCAATACTAACTTGATTTACTGATTCTTGTTTAGTAAATACATCGTTCATTCGAACAGGTGTTCCTTCTATTTTGTCTGAGGCATCAAATATTGCAAACATATCATGTTTACGATGACCCATCTCACCTGTATTGACATAGGAAAGCATGTAGCGACCATTGTTTAATAATTCTAATTTAAAGATATTTGTAATCCCGAATTCATGAACTGGAGGTACCATAATAAATTCAGGACCTACTTTTGTACCGTCTGTGCTATTAAAGCGTTGTCCTTCGACTTGCCAATCAGAATTTTGACAACCACTGCTACAAGTTCTGGTTATCCATGCAATTACAAATGTACCATCTGGGAATGATAATACTTTTGGGTCAATTTGATCAAGATTATAGTAAGGATTTAAAGGATCGTTTACTAGTGTTTCTCCACCTTTCTTAGTTAAATCTAAACCCAATCTTTGCATGTAAATGTTATGTTTACTAGAAGAAGAAGTATCTGGTTTTTTATCATAAACAACTACAATATCATCATTTGACAATAATGTAGCGTCATACCTATATATTGAATATTGTCCTACATTTGCATTTACTTGTACTTCAGAACCATAAGTGTAGATTGAAGTACTACCATGCACAGTTTTTAACATTTGAATATAAATATTTTGAGCAGCTTGAGCACCAGTATAATATGCACTACCAGTCCCAACATGATGTGAAAAATATAAAAGTGCGACATTACTACATGTTGAACAATCATCAACCTTACCATCACCAATGTATACCATTTTTCCGCCTCGAGTTTCATACCGGTTAGTTGCCTTGTACACAGGGGTGCAACTAGTACTTACATCAGTAAGAGTGTTTGTTAATCTGTAAAAAAATACATTATGTTCATTATCGTCATTCGTACCGTAACTTTTCCAAGTAACTCCAATTTCATTATTACCTATTTCTGCTATATCATATTGTGCATACCATTTTGAATTACATAAATTAAAATGTTTTTTAGTACCTATTTTAGTACCTGTTGAACTGTACCTTTGCAGATACAATCTTTTACCAGTATTTGAATCAACATAATCTTCACCCCATGCTACAACAAATTCACCGTTACTTAAAGCAATAGTTCTTATAATACCATCATTCGTTAAGTCTGATACAGTACTATCCCATTGTATAACTTTGGTGTCCGCTAAGACTTTAGTAACTGGTGCTAGTGATGGTACTTCAGCACCTTGATTATATTGTCCCCATGCTGTTAAAGATCCATCCTCTGTTAAAACCACTTTTGCACCAGCCCAATTGGCATAAATATCTACAACGTTGTTTAAACCAGCGGGTTTACAGTAATAACCAGAATCTATTTGAGCACCATATTGATCAACTTCACGAGTATCTCCTCTATCTTCGTCACATCCACCTGTTATATCCCAGCCCCATGTTGTTACGGTTCCGTCGTCTAGTAAGGCTGCATACGAACCGCGACCATAGACTAATTTAGCAGGAACTAATTCATGTGGTGCTGGTGAATCGTGACTTGGTTGTTTATGATAACCACCCCATGACACTACGGATCCATCTGTAAGCGTAGCAAGGAAACCGAAGTCGTTACTAATTAATGATTCAACAGTGTTCAAACCAGCAGGTTTACATGTACTGGTACTATGTGTTCCTGTTTCTCCTCTATCTTCATCACATCCACCGTAATAATCTCGACCTAATGTAATTACGGTTTTATCATCAAGTAAAAACGCAAATGCAACGTCGGTCTTTTTAATAGATACAACTTTTTTCCCACTTGGAACCGCTGGATCTGGTATTGATATCCAGTTTGATCCATCGCTGTATTCACCCCATACTACAATAGACCCATCCGATTTTAAAGCAACTGCTGCACCATCGTTTGTAACAATATCAACGACATCGCTTAAACCAGCTGGTATTGTTTCAACTCCACGTGACGTTTGGCCAGTTTTGGTTAGTTGCCCTACAACCGTTCCATCAGATTTTAAGCCTAAAATGGCATTGTAACCTTTAAATAACTTTGTAATACAGTCTGTACCGTTTACAAATTCATTACCTGAGTAAACACAATTGGTTCCGGCTGTAAAAGGGTTACTCGTAAACTTAGAAGATGGCCAGCATTCTACACTACCGTCGTTAACTAAAGCACAAAATGATCTATCAATATGGATGACTTCTACAATGTTTTTGGTTTGCAATGCCGTAGGTATATCTGCTCCATTACTATCATCTCCTAATGCTCTTATTTGTCGATTGTTGTATAAATAAACTAATGCATATGATCCTTGAATTACCTTTACAATTCCTCCGTTGCTGTTGTAATTTACAGCACCGTATCCATTAGGATCGTTACCACCCCGGGCTGGATCACCCCACGTAACGACAGACCCATCTGTTCGTTTTACAATAACTACAAAAGTATTTAATTCATCTTTTTGATCAATATTGTAACGATTCATAATTACATCATCATCTCTTAAGACAAAATTTGCTGGTTTCCCGTTATATGTTTTCTGATAATAACTTGAATCATAGCTACATGTTGCACTGTTGCATCCACCCCTATCCACTGATCCAAATACATTGAAACTTTTGTCGGTTATCATATTGGTCACATCGGTCGAATTACATGCATAACAAATGCTTTTTGTTGAATCCAATGATATTGATTTCATTTCTTTTTTGTATATATCATACCCAGCCATTGCACAGGAATCTTTGGTCCAAGTACTAGGGCAAAACGAACAAGTAGGTGCAACAATAGTTTGTTCAACATTTGTACATTTGTCACCAGTAGAACCCAAATTTGTTTGAGATGTTACAAATTTGGCACCCGGTGTAGTTGTTTGTTTGTCTTCTTTACCAACTTGTAATAAGTAAATTCGTCCATTAAATTCCACAATGTCACCAGCTTCATAATATCTAACCAATGCTTTTGCAGGGTCGTAGACCCCTTTAAATTGTTGTTCGCCCTTCTGTCCTTTATCACCTTTATCACCTTTATCACCTTGTTGACCTTTTTGTCCTTTATCACCTTTATCACCTTTAGAACCTTTAAAGAAATTTGCAATCGGTTCCCATGCTACTGTTCTTGCGTATTGAAAACTTGCATCTGGTTTATACGAGATACTTGGATACTTTGCGAAACCTCCATCAGTACCGGTTACGTTACCGTATTCAAGCCCAGTATAACCTAGGCAATCTACATCGTTGCTACATTTTGATTCACAATCGTTAGTATTCGTACATAAAGTTCCACCGTAAGAATTTGTCGTTGTTTCGTAACTAAAATGTTTTGGACCATAGGATTAAGCCGTATGATCATTTATGTTTTCAATAATTGTCATAAGTTGTGCTGTCGAACCCAATCGGTTTACAACAACTATATTATTGTTTGACAATTGCGCAATTTTAGGATATCGTAAAACAGATGAATAATCCACAGCCATAGCAACGTTAAACCTTGGTAAGACTTGATTACCAGATTTATCAAATATTTCAGCGTATATATTATATGATGCCCCCCCAAGTAGTTCATTTGACATGTACACAATTACGAATCTATCATCATTTAACACCTTTAATTCAGCATGAAATTGATAATTATTAATATTTTCATTATTTATTAATGTATCGTTCCGTATTATTTGACCAGATGCACTATATAATTGAAAATGTAAGTCTAGAGATGAATCACTAGCTACATGATTTTCAGATCTCCAAACAAATACAAAACTATCATCCGAAAATTTATCTATTCTAGGACTATATTGATCTCCATTAACAACATGGTTATAAATTTGATCACCATTTTTTGATCCGTCGGCATGATAAAATTGTATTATATAATCCCATTCAGAACTAGGTGCCAATGTGTCATCAGAACCCCAATATACAACAAAACTATCATCATAAAAAACTGTAACACGTGGAGAGGTGGTCATTTTATTTCCTTGCACCCTTGTGCTAACCTTAGTTTCAGAACCTACTTTTGCACCAGATGCGTCAAACCGTTGAAAATAAGTATCATATTGTGATATTCCATTACTTAACCGATTATGGTAAGTATAAACAAAAATGAAACCACCATTTTCAAATGCTGCTACATATGGATCTTTAAATTCGTTCGCGTTATTACTATGCGTATTATCAAATATTGTACTGATTTTTGTAGCAGATCCCTGCTTTACACCATCTTTATTTAATCTTTGAAAATATGCACTGTAAAGTTCATTAGTCGTTTCTTGGTACGAAGTGAAACCTACAACAATGTCGTCATTTTTAAGGACAGCACTTTGACCTGAAGTACCTGATGTATGCTTTGGAAATTCATATACGTTTATCCTTGACCCTTTTTCATTCCCAGAAGAGTCGTAGAGTTGTGCATGAAGTTTATGAGTATTGGTGCCACTACCCGTTATTTTTGTAGTAATTAAAAAATCTCCATTTGAAAGTGCAACGACATTACCCATGTGCATGTCAGTGTATGTATTTGGTAAATCTAACTTTATTTCGTCTAAAACAGTTGTCGATATTAATTTTAAACTTGCATTCATATTCCTTTTAGAATAACCGTTGCATGAATCTTCAGCAATACAATTCTGTTCACAATTCGTTGTATTCATACAAATCGTACCAAATGCGGCACCGTGCGAGAAATCGGTAATGCTATAAAAGTCATTAAAAAATGTTGTTGGGCCACTTTTTTGTTCGTCTGGTCGTACCAATTTGTATAATGTATTGTCTTTTATGACAATATCTTCTAATGAATAACCAGATGATTCTGCACGAGCTTGACTATAATGCCCTTGGTATTGTGTTGCTGCATATTCACCTTGTTCTCCTTTTTGTCCTTTATCGCCTTGTTGACCTTTTTGTCCTTTATCGCCTTTATCGCCTTTATAACCTTGTTCACCTTTTGATCCTTTCGATCCTTTTTCACCTTTTTCACCTTTATTGATTTCTGTTGTTAAACGTTCCCAAGCATAGGTTCCGTAAGTAGATTTGCTATCTAATATTGGCATACTTTCAGGCAACGGTTCTGATCCAACGCACTGATAAGTATAGTCTTTAACAATAGATACTGCTCTACCTGTTGTTTCGCCTTGTTCCGGGCCATATGTATAAACATCTGGTACAGTACTGTTAGGTTTTAACGTCCATGTAACACCATCGCATGAATAAGAATCTTCTATACATGCAGATTTACAAGCAGCTTCGTTGCTACAGATTGTACCTGAATAATTTTTGGAAACACTTGGCCATGCGTAACTATGCGCATCACATAGAGTACCAAAAAAGTAAGCCACTGGACAAGTTTCTAAACTTTTGACCTTTACATTATGTTTTCCAGTAACAGTAAAATCTGTTTTTGTAAATCTAGAACTTACAGCAGCAGCAGGGTCGCAAATATCACAAGATGGACCATAGACGCCACCACCATCACTGTAAAGCATGTATCCCAAACAAGAGGCATCGCCATTACATTTCGAAACACAATCTGCATTGTCTTGGCATGCGGACCCTGTTATGGTTGAATTAGATGCTTCGTAAGTTTCGTAACTAGGATAAATATCTTTTTCGTAACTGGTGCTTAATAAAGTACCACCGGTAGCAGAATAACCTAGATCTATTTTTTGTCCTAATATATCTCTGTCATTTTGTTCAGTCCATATCGCAATTGCTGTGTGATCTGGAAATACTTCTATAGCTCCCATCTGTTGCACTCCAGTGGGATTCAGTGTTGCAGAACTTACCAACGTTTCTAACCCAAATTTATCTCCATTTTTACTAAAATATTGCATGTATGTTTCTGTTAGACTATTTGATGCAATTCGATTTTTATCTTGGTATATAACAACAAACGTATCATCAGGAAGTACTTTGATTGGGTCTCTAGTATCAAATTGAACATAACCTGTCGAACTACCCGGAATTGTGTTTACCTGAATATAAGAGCCAATCGTATTTCCTGATGCATCGTATCGTTGCATGTAAAGATTATGTTTATAAGTTTCATCTGATGTGTATTGCGCTTCCCATAACACAACATAGCTGTCGTCTGAAAACGACGCTATTTTTGGATCAGACGTCTCACTTGGATCATCACAATCATTACCACATCCAAGGGTCCAAGCATCTGGGGTTAATTTTTGTGCACTACCAACTAGACTACCGGTGCTAGTATAACTTTTAAGATATACATGAAGTCCTGAGATCACTTCATACACAATTTTGAAAGAGTCATCTGAAAAAATCGCTACTTTAACTGCCCTTGTGGCAGTATCTACAACGAATTCACTAACAGCATTTGTTCCATTTTTGTTAAATATACGAGCCATAGCATTTGAGCTCCACGGATTACCGCTTTGTGTATCCCTACACACAATAATAAACTTATCATCGGAAAATACCTCAACGTCTGGCGCCGTTTGGTCATGAAATGATATACCGGAATTTTTTGCTTCAAAAGCCAATGTTTCGGAACCAGTTTTGACAGCAGCAGCTGTGTAGCGTTGGAACACTACATCATAGCCCGAGTCTGTTGCTTGGAAATTTTTCGATTCGTATACAATAACGAAGGAATCATCTGCAAATATACCAAAGTCACACCTTTGCTGGTCGCTATTTGTACCGTAACCGTTACCATTGACTAATGTCTCTGATCCTAACTTTGTTCCATCCGCATTATAGCGTTGGAAATATAAATCAGACCCAGAATTGCTCGAAATTTGATTATTTGAATTCCAACAAATAATATATTTTCCATCAGAGAATTTTGCTATGTTTGCATAATATTTACTAGGACTACTATTTGCACCATTATTATCTTGGTAGGTATTCACTTCAAATGTTGAACCTACTTTTGAAATAGTAGCACTACCTGTGAAAATCGGTGTACCAATAGTAGCCCCATAAGTGTCAGGGATAGGGTCAGGATTAATTGTATAACCCAAACAAGTATTATTATTTGCACAAGCATGGCTGCACATCATTTCATTTGTGCACTCATTGCCTTCGTAACTAACAAAATTACTAGTTACTTCAATGTAAGGGTAATCTTTTTTGTAACTTTGACCATATAAACCATCCGCACCTGCTAAGGAACCAATTGTAGACCCGTAAGTGTTGTCCATTACATGTTTAAAAGATCTGAAGTAAAACCCTGATTTACGTTGATCGCTATCTCGAGTCCCAAGAGAATAAATAGCAATTACTTTTTGCCCGGAAGTAACCAACTGTAGTTTGTTGTCACCTATTTCGTCTAGTTTACTGTCTCCATTTAAGTCAAAATCATCACTAGAACTAATTATTGTTCTTGTATTTCCACTTCTTGATCCAATTTCGAAACCGTTCTGCCATGCCAAGAGACCTTGTCCAGAACTGGTTTTGTCGTAAGTTGCAACATAAACTTTACCAAATAATGTAGTTGCAGAAGGCCACCGATATCTGTAGCCAGTATTACTACCCCCGTTTACGTAAGTAACTGCTGGCTCTATTCTGTCGATTGTCCATGTACTTGATGAACTACTTTTAATTTCAATTTTCCATAATTTTAATTGATTTTGATTAGCGATGTCCCTATAAAAAAACTGTAATTTATTACTTGCATATTCTGGCGCAAAGCGTACATACTGGCATACATCTTCATTAGTAGTAATAGTATCAATTAAATGACCGCTACCCGACGAGCTAGAGTGACCTGAGTAATAAATTACTTCATCACCATTATCCTTCTTTTCTACAACCATACACTTAATTTTATCTTTAGATTGCTCATGGTGATCGCAATAACAAACTACAAATTTACCATCGGACATCATTTTTATCTTTGGTCCATATTGTCTATTGGTTTTTGGTAAACGAGTTCGACCGTCTACTAGTAGTCCTGATGTGTGTGCCCAGTCACGATCACCGTTTTCTTTATAATAACGGAAACAAAGGTCACTGTCGTATGAATAAGTTGATGCAGTTGCGTACTGTTGAGTTGTCGCAGGGGTGCACTCAAAAGCAAGGGCAAAGCCACCATTTAAACGCCGAGCTATGTCAAAATTTTCTCCAACTTGACCATATCTGTACGAAGTGTAATAACCATACTGACTAGTAGTTTTACCACTATCACCATGTAAAAGTCTATATTCTGTATTACAAACTCCTTCGTTTGTACATATCCTAGCATAAAAATTAGCTTGTCTATATCCATAAGTGCTCACTGCTGCCTGAGAATGTCTGTTATCATACCAAGCTATGACAAATCCACCGTCTTTTAACGCAACCACTTTCGGATATTTATATGGACTATCAGAAATTTTAAATTCTGGAACAACTACATTTCCATCCGGATCAACGATTTGAGCATATATTTTGCTACCTGTATACGCATGGTAACCTATTACAATATTCCCATTTGTCAACACAGCAGCCGAATGCCCATAAGCAGTCGAAGTAAATAAACCACTACTGTATGGAATAAGAACCTGAGACCCTGTTTGTATAGCTAGATCAGTTCTTGGAACATTCAGTGTATAACCCAAACAAGTATTATCATTTGTACAAGCTGTCTCACACAATTGTACCTGTGTTTGTGATGTTGGTGTTGTTGGACAATTTGTGCCTGTGTAAGCAACTGATCCATCAACGACGTAAGTAATTGCATCGCACACACGACAAGTTGCATCAGACCAGACCTTATCAACAACAACACTATAACTATCATCAAAGTTAAAATTAAAATTAGACCGATGATATTCTGATGACGCTGCTTGAGAATATATAAAATCCAAACAAGCTCTTCCTGCTTTCTTTGCATTTCTGTATTTAATATCCCACGAATCTGTTTCTGAACCGTAACTAATTCCGTTGTTATAAATAGTTTTATTTATTGATGTATAATGCTTACACAAGTTGTTGTTCACTGGATTTGTCAAATCGGAATCTGAATATTCAACAGCAGGACCAGCAGACAAACTACATTGTGTAGACGCATCAAACGTTTCATTAACTGTCGAATACCCTTGGCATTGATTAAGTCCAGCATTTGACAAGCATCCTGTACTTCGGCTTCATACAAAAATGGTAAACTAACATTGATACCATAGGCTTTGGTTTGGGTTTCTGGTGTATATTTTACAGTAACTTGTTTTGGACCATGCTTTTGATCTGCAACGGTTTGCAGTCTAAAAATGTCTGTATCAAACAGTACTGAATCGTATCGATTATATTCGTTGTTATCTGCCTTCGTCTGTGAAAAAGATCCTTGCCAAGTAATTGCAGCTGCATCTCCTTTATCACCTTTTAAATCGTTGCCTCTTTTCTGGATACATGGCACAGCTTGGCTGCACTCACCGGAACCGGCATCTGTATTAAAATAACCTTGGTTATCAGCAGATTTTATAAAACAACCACGGACGTCAACTCCATTTGCGACATTAGTGATTG
>JACLAC010011191.1_pt1 | contig 19586 bp, 11 predicted proteins | sample 8027881 | NCBI WGS metagenome assembly JACLAC01 (sample SAMN15725517, study PRJNA655200) | protist metagenome | isolation source: fluorescence activated cell sorting (FACS) single amplified genomes of... | place: Spain: Blaines Bay Microbial Observatory, Mediterranean Sea | collected 2016-01-19 | reverse complement strand
GCATTAGCGACCGTCTGGATCATTTGAAACGAGAGCAGGTTGAACGAAGGCGTGAACTTGAAAGTTTGAATTTGAGAATTGATCAGACGCTGCAAGAATCTGGGGTGGAGTTCGAGGGAATAGAGTTAATTGACCGGATTAATCATCTTGGTCTCTGCATCAATGAGCAACGGGGGTTGATTCAACGCAAGCGAGAGTTTACCCATCGATATCGAGCGCTGAAAGCCAAGTTTGTTAAAGCGAAACGGGAATTAGATCGGTTGCTTGGCCAAAAACAAAGGCTCCTCGCGTGTGTGGGGGCTGAGACCGAGTCAGAGTATCGAGAGTTTGATTTAGAATTGGCGCGGCGGGATTCGTTGATTGAGAGTCGCGATCATTTAACCCAACAAATTGATGCAGCATTGGGTCGCAACCATACGGAATCACAAATCGAAGATTTGCATCAGGAGTATGGGGTGGGTGGATTGGAAGCAGCTTGGGAACGCATGCAGTCGCAAATGGATAATGCTCGCGGGCGACAAACTCAATTACAGCAAGAATGTGCAGGTTTACAGCAAGAAATTAAGGTGATGGGTGAGGACAAAAGTCTGGCACTCGCAAAATTGAAACTTGAAGCGACCGAAACCGAAATTGTGGAATTAAAAAAAGAGTGGCAGGTGTTTGCTACTGGTTCGACAATGTTGGAAGTGATTCGTGAGAGCTATGAATCCAAAAGGCAACCGGAAACGCTGAAGGAAGCATCCGGCTTTTTAAGCAAGTTGACGGAAGGTACGTACACACGTATCTGGACTAGATTGATTGGGGAGGAGTTGTTGGTCGACTCCGAGGATGGAGGAACAATATCGGTTGACAAATTAAGCCGTGGCACGAGAGAAGCAGTGTATTTGAGTTTGAGGCTGGCCTTGGTAGGCGCCTATGCGAGACGCGGATCTGTGATCCCGATGGTACTCGATGACGTGTTAGTGAATTTTGACGGCCGGCGAATTCAAGCGGCGGCAGAAGTGCTATGCGAGTTTTCGAAACGAGGTCACCAAATCCTAATGTTTACTTGTCATGACCACATTCGTGATGTTTTTCATCGTCTGGAGGCGGATGTAAGAGTCCTTCCAGATCATCGAGAAGTGGTGGATTCAAAAGCAATTCCAGTTCCGTACAAAGAATTTGTGAGAATCGATGAGCAGCCCGGACTGCCTAAATTTGAACCCAAACTCATGCCTGAAAATGAGCTGGTAGGTTCGGCTGCCATGGAGCCCAATGGAATACCCGTTGAATACGTTGAGTATGCATCGACGAACGTTCGGATTGATCCAGAGCATTACGACTCCGAATTGGAATTTGAACTTGCCGTCGTCGCATCCGATCAGAAGCGAGAGTTAAGTTATCAGGGTGATATCGCCCTCGATGGAGAGCACTCGATTTTACCGATGGAAATTTCAGACAACGAAGAATTTTGGACAAAGCCTACTCCGTCACTGGATTAATGATCCAGCGGTTCGAAGGTTCTCCCAAATGGTTAGGAGTGTTTGAAATGACTGTTGTTGTTAACCTGCGTCCAATTCTTGTTGAAGGGCGGATAGCTTTTTTTCCGCTTCCTTACGTACTGGTTCGATTTCTGTTTCGCCGATGAGTTCGGTCAGAGTTGCGATTGCCCGCGTTTTTTTGCTTTTAGTGTTCGCCTGGTTTGCATTTTCAATGATCTTTGCTTCGCGAGCCAGTTGTTTGTTATCTTTGAGCGTGTATTTCTTTTGAAACGCAGCTAGGTCAGGTTTGACCATCTTGAGAGCGCCGAAATCCTCGCGGAGTTTCAAATAGCCAAGCATTGCTTTGAGTTTGATATCTGCCTGATCTGTCTCGATTTGGTTTGCAAGCTTCTTCAATTGGTTTCGAACTTCGTCGGCGGTTTCAATGACTAAGCGGTTTACTCTCAAAGCTGGTTCAGAGTAGCTTCGGATTTGTCCTGGTTCCCCGATTTTACGCACTCGGCTGATTGCCTTGATCGCTGATTCGTAATTTCCTTTATTTTTTTCCTGGGTAAACTTATCGGCTGCCTCAACCAATGATTGAGCTTCTCGGGCTGACAGGATGCGTCCTGAATTCTGCAGGGCTGCAATGAGCATGTTGGGGAGATCGGGCCCGCGGAGAGACCCAGATCGACCGTAGAGTGTTTCACCATCGGCTCGCACGATAAATAATTGGGGAATACCGTTGCCGTCGGGAGTGTGGTCGCGACGCCATTGCGCGTACTCCGGAGAGCTGACATCAAGCTTGATTGGCACGAACTGTGCCACGATGGGTGCAATTGACTGATCGGTGTTGAGTCGTTTCAGTAGCGCTGCACACGGCGGTCAGGTACTTTGTCCAGCGATGGCAAAAATCGGACGGCCACTTGCTGCCGAGATCCTTTTAGCGGTAGTCAGGCTGTCCGCCGCAATGTTGGTTTTTGTTTGGGCGGTAAGTGGCAGGCTAAAGCCAGCAAAGATGGCAAGCATCGTTCCCCAAGCAAGAAAGCGACTTTTAAACATTGTTTTGTCCAAGTAGAAAACGTTGATTTGATTATTGTTCCATCAAAGCGAATAGGAAGGGTGTTTTTTTCTGCAATGAAGGATTTCGAAGATGAGTTTGAACCTTCACAGCATCTGAGACTACCAACCAGTGCGGTACGCTGGAGCCAGAAGTGCATTGGCCTCTTTGACTGCTTGAGAATCCCCTTTGAACTTGCAGGCGGCAGCGTCCCAATCAAAGGTTTCTGTTGGCCAACGGTTGATGACCGTTCCCATTAGCACGGCCTCGGTTAAAGGTCCAGCATATTGAAACGGGGCCCCGGTGGATTCGATTTTTCCTTGAGCAGCATCGATCCACTGGTGGAAGTGATTTCCTTTTTGAACGGTTTGAGGTAATTTATTCATTGGAGTTCCATCGGCTTGATAAACCTGTGGATTTCCGATGTGAGGCAGGATCAGACTGCCCTCGGTTCCAATAAAGACAGAACCTTGACTAGGTAAATCAACCTTGGCTGGAATTCCATCAACTCTTGATGGTCGCAATGACCCGTTGTACCAAGTTAAATTGAGCTCATTGGTTGTGTAGCGCGTACCGCGGAAAGTGTAAACAACGTGGCTTAGCAACGCGAAGTTGTCTTTAAAGGGACCAGGTCCCAGTGAGGTGCACTGGGTTGGTTCTTTAATTTCCAATGCTGTGAATACTGGATCGACAATGTGGCAACCCATATCACCTTGTGTGCCAGTTCCGAATGCCAGCCATTTTCTCCAATTGTTGCGGTGGTACCAGCCTTCCACGTAAGGGAGCTTTTCTGATACTCCGCAGTAAAGATCCCAGTCCAAGTGGGCTGGCGGTGGTGTGGGAGACTTCCCTTTCATTTCGCCGCCCCATCCTTTGCCTGACCAGCTATGGACATCTTTAACTGTGCCAATTAGACCGCTTTGAATCCAGGCAACTGCAGTTCGATAAGCCGGGTGAGCGTGAATTTGAATTCCCATTTGGGTTTTTAAATTTGGTTTCTTTGCCGCTTGTTCTGCGAGTAGGCGACACTCGGCGATATCGTGCGCCAGTGGTTTTTGAAGATAAACATGTTTGTCGTGTTCCATGGCCATCAGTGCGATGGGAGCGTGCATATGGTCCGGTGTAGCAATGACCACTGCGTCAAAATCGTCAGTGGAGTTTTTGAACAGTAAGCGATAGTCTTGGAACTTCTTTATGTCTGTGCCCATCTCGTCGACAATGTTGTGGAGAGATTTGTCGACATCACAGGCGGCTGTTATTTCAAAATTGGGGTGAGATTGCATTTCCTTCAAATCTGCTTTACCCCGGCCTCCAAATCCTATCGCGGCTATTCGAAAGTTCTTTGCTGTGTTGCGTTGTGCCCCAAAGACCATGCTTGGTGCAAGTGTTGCAATGGAGACGGATCCAGCGGCGGCTTTGATGATTTGACGGCGATCGAGGCTCATGGTGATCTCCTACTAGATTTTAGTTTGGTACGACAAAACTCTAAGTTTAGAAGTATTTGTTTTGAAATGCCACAATCAAGTTAGAACATCCTGCAGCAATTGGTAAGAAAGTACTGAGATCGCTTTCGCGACGCAAAATCCGCTTGATTTGCGCTGGCTGCTCGAACGAAGTTCGTCTTGGTATTACGATCTTTTTCGGAAGCAATCGAGTGTGAACAGTGCGGTCGCAATGATTAGCATAATCATTGGGATAACATCGCCGATGGTTCGGTACAGGCTGTATTGTTTGCTGGGGTGCACAAGTGAGCGAATGATGTCTGGTTGTCGCCTGCCGCCAGTCTGCAGTAGACGGCCGCAAGAATCGATTTCTGCTGAAAGTCCTGTGTTGGCGCAAACCAAATGAGGTTTTCTCATCTCCACTGCACGGAATACGTTACATGCCAAATGCAAGTCGAGGCAGCTCGTGCCGAAAAACCAGCCATCGTTGGTCAGGTTGATCAGGACATCTGGTTCCTTGTTCTGACCTGCGAGTTGATTAACTTGATTTCTAATGAAATGAGGGACGGTCGATTCGAAGCAAATGTTGGGGCTAAGATTGACTTCGTTTATCCTGATTGAGACTGGCTCAGTTCCGGCATTGACCCCTCCACCGATGGGAGAGATTTTTTTAATGATAGGAAACCAATCAGAAAGTGGAACATACTCGCCAAACATAACTAAGTGATTTTTATAGTATCTTGAGTCCACGAGCCCACTTTTATTGATTAGAAAAGCAGATGCGAATTGAGTGTTTTGCTCAGGATCGAGAGTGGAGCCTCCAGTAAGCAGTGGTACCGGGTTTTCATTTAATAGGGAAAGTGACGTCGCTGTTTTCCAAAATCCAGTGCGGAGTTCAGTGGCCATTTTGCGAGTCATTTCTGGACTCACGTCTGACAAAAGGTCCGTGTAACCACTGAAAGCAGATTCTGGCCACACTATCAAATTTAGATCAGGCCATTTTTTTCTCGCCGCTTGAGTCAGGTCGATCTGTCGCTGACGGCAATCAACAAATTCTTCAGCCGTAATTGGTCGAAAAACAACATCATCGTTTGTTTGGATCAAGGCGATCGCTAACCCAGAATTATTTTTCGATTTCACATCCTTACTTAGTTTAACATTTCCGTACACAATCGCTGAAATGAGAGTCAGTGTTGCGATGGCGATTGTCAAACGGCGCTGGCTCTTTGCTTTGTCAGAAGGGTGTGAGCGGTGGGGAGCTCCGGTTTGTTTCATTGCTAAGCACAGTTTTATGACTGCTGTGATTCCAACGGAAACCAGACTGATCACAAACGTAAGGGTGTAGGCGCCAAAGATATCGGCAACTTGGATAAGGATTGGGGTGCGATATTGGGTGTGAGATAAACAGACCATCGCCATGCCAGTCGCAAAATTACATCGGAACCATTCTATACCAGTCCAGACGAGAGGAACTGCAATCACAGATGGGATTTGAGATCGGTGCACCAACGATCGGGCGAGGCCAACTGCTAGGGGAGTGTAAATAGCCATGTAGGCCGAGACGGTGAGCCAGCCAAGCCAGAGTGCTGGGTGAGGAATCGGAATGAAATAGAACGCAGATAACCAAAACAAGAATCCGGCTAGGAAAAGTTGTCGATATGGCCTACGACCGCGAAGAGTTTTTGATTCGATCAACCAGATCAAAGGGCATAGTGCAAACCAGCCGAGCCAACTTAGCCCGGCCGGTGGAAAGGAAAGCCATAGCAAGATCATGGAGAACGTACCAACAACGAATGTTGGGAATCGCTCTGTCAGACGTCGGCGAAGTGCTTGGTCTTCTTGCCCCGCGTCAGTTTTGGGAATCGTGTTAATCTTGCTCAAATTGATCCTTGGTTGAAATTGAAGGAACTCAATTTTATCGGGTTCGAACCATTTGAACTACGTCGATTTTTCAGGTCTTCGATAGAACGGGGAAAGTCGTACTTGGTGCCGAAAGCTCTATTTCCGGGTGGGAACCGAAGGGTGCACAGTCGTCCGGCAGCTGTATTAGTTCTTTGTTTTCATCGGATTAGGTGAATGGAAAGAATTCTACTTTTTCCCCGGCTGGGTGTACCGTCGAATTCTCTTGAAATCTAATAAGTCCTTGGGCTTCCGCAAGCGCAAAAAGGTCAGAGGAGCCTCGCCAAACAAGCGGTTCAAATCTGCGAACCGTCTGGTCGTTGGTGATTCGCTTTGCCGGCCAGAACGTCGGGCGGTTTCCACGGGTCTGGTGTTGGGTGTGCAGTTCGCCATACTCGGAAGGTATTTGAGCGGTTTGAGAGCCAAGTTGTTTCTCCAATGTTCGTCGTACAAACAGGTGAAAACCAACTAGGCTGCTCACAGGGTTGCCAGGCAAACCAAAGACATACCGTTTTTTTCCTTCGCAATTGTTGACGCCAAACCAAATTGGCTTGCCGGGTTTGACTGCGACTTTGTGAAAGACTTCAACCACGCCAAGATCCTTCAAAATTCCCGGCACTAAATCCATGGTGCCGGCAGAGACTCCACCGGAGAGCAGAAGGACATCGTGCTTTAGACCTGCACTAATCATGTCCGCGAGTTGACCGGGATCATCAACGCTTGAGCCAAGGTCAGTGACTTCGAGGCCGAATTGTTGGGCCAGTGCGACTAACATCGGCCCGTTACTGTTGCGGATCTGGCCTCGCAGTGGCTTGGTATGGTGATCAACCAGCTCATTGCCAGTAGGCAAGACAGCGACGGTCGGTTTTTCTCTGGTGGGAATATCTCCCGCTCCAACCTCGGCCATTAAACCGATATCAGTTGCACGAACAATATGTCCCCGAGATAAAACGGTCTGTCCTGTTTGAAAATTAACACCTTGGCGAAGTATGTTTTTCTCGGGTGCAATAGAGTCAATTAGTAGCTTGACTCGCTGACCACTATCCGTTGATTCCACCTCCGTTTGCTCTACCATCACCACCGCGTCTGCATTTTTAGGTAGAGGAGCTCCGGTCATGATTCGGGAAGCTTGCCCAGATTCAAGTGCGTGCTGAGGCCAATCACCCGCGATAATGGTCTCGACAATGCTCAGATTATTTTTGCCATCGTTAACATCGTCACTCATAACGGCAAATCCATCCATCATCGACTTGTCATGCGGCGGCGAATTGACATCCGAATGAATATCATTTGCGAGAACGCTTCCTACCGATGAGGCGAGGGGAAGACGAGTTGGAGGCAATCGAGTGACGTGCTCGTCGATTAATTGAAATGCCTGTTCAATAGGTATCATGGCAGTTGAATCTCTGAGAAATTGCGAAGTAAATCGATTCCGAGGTCGGTGAGGAAGCTTTCAGGATGAAATTGAACCCCGAAGGTTGGGAACTGTTCGTGTTGAATCGCCATGATCTCACGGGAGCCGTCAGGTGCGGTTGCCCACGCACTGATCTGGAATTCACTTGAAAGCGTATCAGGCTGAATGACCAGACTGTGGTAACGCGTGGCGATCATCGGGCTAGGAATCCCTTCAAAGATTGCTTGCCCGTTGTGGTGAATTTGATCAGTTTTTCCGTGCATCAGTTGCTCTGCGCGGACGATTGTTCCTCCGGTTGACTGCCCGATTGATTGATGGCCTAAGCAAACACCAAGGATCGGTAACTTACCATGGAATCTTTCCACACAAGCCACTGAAATTCCGGCTTCATTGGGCGTACAAGGTCCGGGAGAAATGATCAAATGGCTGGGAGCGATGGATTCGATTTCATCGACGGAAATTTTATCATTCCGGTGCACTTGAATATCATGACCGGTACCAAGTTCACCGAGTCGCTGCACTAGGTTGTAGGTGAAGGAATCGTAATTATCGACGATTAAAATCATGGCTTTGTCCGGGTTATCGGTGGCAAGAATCAGAGCCCAAAATGCTAGCGTTTATTATCGACGAAAAACGTTTCGAGGTTAAGGGCAGTTATTCTATTGACCCAATTCCAGCATGCATTTACGTTTTAGCCGTACGCATCAACAGCGTTTTTGAATTTTGCCCTCATTTTGCCCCAAGGAAGAGGCTTTATGACTACCCAAAATCTGCGTGTCAAACACGGCACAGAGACTTCGGATGTTTCATCTGCTCCGCTTTTAGACGTTGGACGTGGTAATCGACCACTGAAAGACGAAATCATGGAAGCGGTCTCAGACATTATTGATTCAGGTTGGTTCATTGGTGGACCTCATGTAAAGCTGTTAGAGGAGACGGTTGCGGAAGTCAGTCAAACTGAATTCGCAATCGGCTGTGCTTCTGGGAGTGATGCATTATTATTGGCTTTAATGGCGATTGGAATTAAACCTGGCGACGAAGTGATTTGTCCAAGTTTTACTTTCTTCGCGACGGCCAGCGCAATCCACCGGCTTGGTGGAACTCCGGTATTTATTGATATCGAACCAGACACGTTTAATATTGATGTCTCAAAAATCGAATCCCTGATTACCTCGAAGACCAAAGCGATTATTCCCGTTCATTTATTTGGGCAGTGCGCTGATATGGATCCAATTAATTCGATTGCTGAAGCTCACGGGCTGAAAGTAGTTGAGGATTGTGCCCAGGCCATTGGAGCGACTTATTTCGGGAGATCTGCTGGCAGTCTCGGTTCGGTCGGGTGCTTTAGTTTTTATCCAACCAAAAACCTTGGTGGTTTTGGTGATGGAGGTATGCTGACAACCAATGATCCAGAGATTGCTGATAAGTTGCGACTGTTGGCGAATCATGGAATGCGACCACGTTATTATCATTCAGAGGTTGGAATAAATAGCCGGCTGGATGCTATTCAAGCTGCGGCTCTGAATGCCAAAATGAAGCATATCGGCGAATACTCTTCAAAGCGTGCAGTGAACGCAGCCCGCTATGAGCAGTTGATGGTCGACGCGGGAATCGCTGATCGATTACTAGTACCTCGAGCTAATGCTGACTGTGGTCACGTGTGGAATCAGTTTACGATACGAATTCCCGAAGGTAATCGAGATCAGGTGCGGCAACAGCTCGCAGAAATGAATGTAGGTAGCGAGGTTTACTATCCGGTGCCATTGCATCAACAGGAGTGCTTTGCTTCATTGAAGGAAAACAACCTTGATTTAATCGAAACGGATCGAGCGGCAGAAGAGGTGTTGAGCCTGCCAATTTTTCCTGAATTAACCGCAGACGAACAGGAATATGCGGTCAATTGTCTGGCAAAGATTTTGGATGTCGTCGAAATGCCATTAAAAAGAGCTGGCTGACAAGTTGCAGCCGATTCGACGGTAAGTTGAAAACAAGAGTAGACGAAAAGCGGGAGCGAACCTCCCGCTTTTTTCGTAACGTAAATTCATAGACAGCTCCAAGGGTTCACTTCGCTCCGGGCGGCATCTGATTTAAAAAGAAGTTGGTGATTAAGTTTTGCAGATGGACGGTCGTGTTTTCACCTTCATTAATGGAATGTGATCGATTGGGGTACGCCATCATTGAAAACTGGCGATCCTGTTTTACCAATTCATTGATTAGCAATTCAACAGTTTGATAGTGACAGTTGTCATCTCCGGTGCCGTGAATCACCAGTAAATTACCGGTTAGATTTTTTGCGAAGTGGATGGGTGATCCTTCGCGGTACCCATCAGGATTGTCAGAGGGGACGTCCATGTACCGTTCCTGGTAAATTGAATCGTAGTAGAGCATGTTGGGTACCGGTGCAATCGAGACTCCAGTGTGATAGAGATCTGGATGTTTGAACATCGCATTGAGAGTCATTGAACCGCCTCCGCTCCATCCCCAAACTCCAATGCGCTGGCGGTCGATCCACGGATATTTTTCGGCGAGTGCTTTGACTGCTGTGGCTTGGTCAGCGGGTGGAAGGATGCCGACCCGCCGGTAAACAGTTTTACGGAAATCGCGTCCCCTCGGAACGTTGGTTCCGCGATTATCGATACTGCAGATAACGTAACCCTGTTCGGCTAATAGTCGATGCCAAAGGTACCGATTGCCACCCCATTGATTGGTAACGGTCGTGCCCCACGGTTCGCCATAGACATACACAATCATTGGATATTTTAATGCGGGATCAAAGTCCTGGGGTTTCATTATCCAGACATCCAGTGGCGTGCCATCGTCGGCGTTAACTCTTGTGAATTCTGATTCCACTGGAGGGAGTTTTGATATTTCGGATCTGGCTTTCTTGTTACTGATGATTTCGCGAGTGATCTGATGAGTTGGCAGTTCAATCAAATGAGTGGTAGGAGGTTGACCAAACTGAGAGTGTGTGTGGAAGGCGATCTTGCCATCGGGCGAAATGTCATAGCTGTTCCAGCCTGTGAATTCCGCCGGGGTAAGCCGTTTCGACTTGCCTCCCGCCAGCGGAACGGAATAAAGGTACCGATCTGTTGGGCGATCGGGAGCAGCAATGAAATAGACCAGGTCATCGGTAATGCGAACCAACTTAAATGCATCGTATGGGTCATTCATGATTGGGGTCATTTTCCCGTTCATGCGATTGACTCCGAAGACGTGCCGGAATCCATCTTTTTCGCTGACCCAAAGGATTTTTTTTCCACCGTCAAATTCAACGTCGTGGTCACACGTTTCTACCCAGGCCTTGTCTGAATCGGTAAACAAAACCTTGGTTTCTCCCGTTGAGGCGTCGCCGATAAGAATTCGGTTTTCGTTTTGCTTTCGATTGAGATGCTGCAGTCTCAGTTCATTGTTGTTAATCCAGCGGGCTCTGGCGATGTAGTTTTCACGAGGATCTCCGGGAACTTCTAGCCATTGAGTATCTTTAGTACTCAGATCTACGATACCAATCCGGACAGCTGAATTCGTTTGCCCTGGTTTCGTGTGTTTGAATTTCTTTAAGGTTGGGTAAAGCGAGTCAGTGTTATTAATCAACGTGAATTCACCGACTTTGGAGGTGTCGAATTCCCAGAAAGCAATGCGCTTACTATCGGGGGACCAACGGAAGCAGTCCTTGAGGTCGAACTCCTCTTCGTACACCCAGTCGGAGGTTCCGTTAATGATTTCAGGAGTCCGTTTCGATGTCACTTTTTGTGAGACGCCAGTAGCCAGCGATTCAACGTAAACATCCCCTTCCGATACATAGGCGACGCTTTGGGCATCTGGTGATATTTTCGCGAACATTAATGAGGTCGCCGGTCGGTCGGAACCCAGTTGCCGCAGTGAGCCCGAATTGCGATCCATCAACCAGTAATCTCCTCTGGAGTGATGCCTCCAAACTTTGCGTGTGTTGGTGAAAATCAATGCGATTTCCCGATTGCGGGCCCATTGGTGACTGGCAATGGTGAGAGGCTGCTTTGCTCCAGCGGGAATCAACTGATCCGCTGGAATCAGAACGGTTTCCTCGTGCGTCACCGGGTCGACCGCAATGAGGTCGACGGCATTGGGAATTGTCTTGGAGTTCCGGTTGGTGACATATTTCGAGCCGGACGTTTCCCAATTGGGTGAAAACGACTTGGTGGAAAATCGATCACTCTTGTAAATCGACTCAACCGTGAGGGGCGGAGTTAGGTAAGACGTTCGCTGTTCCTGAGCCAAGAGCGGGCAGGTGATCAGAATTACTACAAATGTAAAATAGACTTGTTTAATCATAACGTGATAAACCTTGGATTAGCTCGAAGTCAATAAGACGTTTCAACAGGAAGGACTGGTTTTAATAAAGCAATGCAAGACATGATAAGGAGAATTGGAGGCCGATCAATTATTCGAAGTTAACGACGGATCAGGCCCACCAACCTCCGTTGACATGGATTGTCTGACCGGTGATGTAAGATGATAAATCGCTCGCGAGAAAGAGCACGACATCGCCGATTTCTTGGGGTTCGGCAAACCTGCCTAGAGGTACCATTTTGATCATTGCCTGGCGATTGTCTTCCGGGATGGATTTGCCCATTTCGGTATCTACGACGCCAGGGGCGACCGCGTTCACACGGATTTTCTGTCTTGCCAATTCTTTGCTTAAAACTTTGGTGAAGGTAACCACGCCGGCTTTCGCAGATGCGTAATTCGCTTGACCAAAAAATCCAGTAACGGCGGAGAGAGAAGCTACATTGATAATTGAAGCTCCCTCATTAAGACTGTCCACTACCGCTTTACAAGAATTAAAGACACCGGTCAGGTTTGTATCGATGACATCCGACCACTCCGAGTGGGTCATCTTTTTAAAACTCCGATCGCGTAAAATTCCAGCATTATTGACGAGAATGTCAATCCCTCCAAAGCGAGCGGTAATGTCTGAGCACATGCGGGAAAGTTGCTCGGGGGCACGGACATCGGCGGGAAGTGCAAGGCACCGGTCACCAAGAGCGTCGCATGCGGTTTGAGCAATTTTAGCGTTGTTGCCGTCGGCATCGGGAAAGTAATTGAGGATGACATTGGCACCCGCGTCGAAAAGTGAAGTAGCGGTGGCAAGCCCAATCCCCTGACCTCCCCCGGTTACAATCGCTGTTTTTCCTGTGAGGTCGATGTTGCGCATTTTGTTGTCCCTTGATTCTTTTGATGATAGGGGGCAGTTGTGGTTTGTTTTAATAGATTGGCAAATAAGCGGCTGCTTTAGCCTTGCGGGTTCCAAGCTGGCTTCCGCTTTTCAATAAAAGCGGCGAGGCCTTCCCGGGCGTCGCTCGTTTCCCGTGCAGAGGCGGAAATTTGAATGGATTGTAAGAGTTGTTGTTTGAGATCGAAGGGAAGGCAGTTTTGAAAATGAGACTTGGTAATTGCCAGTGCTGACCGTGACCCCGTCAAGATGGCATTTATCAGTTTGTCCACTCGAGCATTCAGATCGCCCGGAGCAACTGAGTCGTAAAACAATCCAACTTCGTAAGCTCGCTTAGCGTTCATTCTTTCTCCGCTGAGGAGCAAATGATTTGCGATGCCCGGGGCAACGCGGAAATTGAGAAACGGGGTTACGATCGCGGCGGTAATGCCACGAGCAGGTTCAGGCAACATTAAGAATGACTCTGTCGAAGCCAGAATGAAATCGCATGCGAGCACCATTCCAACCCCGCCGGCAAGAGTTGGTCCCTGCATCACGGCAATCGTTGGTACTTCAATTTCAAAAATTGTCTGAAGGCAACTGGCGTAGACTTCGGAATCCTTTTGCCATTCCGCTTGACCGTCGTTCGACAACGCGCGGTCTTGCATTTCTCCAAGATCCATTCCAGCACAAAAAACAGAACCTTCTGCTTTGAGCACGATGAGCCGCAGCGTGTCGTTTTGGGCAAGCGTGTCAAAGCCAGCCTGAAGTTGTTGAATCATATCCCGTGTCAGCGCATTTCGTTTGTCCGGCCGGTTTAAAACGACCTGGCCGATTCCATCTTCGATGGATGTCTTTACAAAGGTTTCCATATCGTGGCTCTTGAGTTGCCTGGGAAGATTTATTTTTAGCTTTTGATGAGATCTAACATAGTGACGCGACGGCGTCTCGTCGATACTCTGCAGTTCAGGTAGACTTGAGAAAAAGTTTTCTTATTTGATGGGGGACGTCCAGTAATGGCAGACCAAGAATTGCAAAAAGATAAAGTTTTGATTGCAAACGGGCAGGGTTTTTGGGGTGATAGTATCCTGGGACCGATGAAAACAAAGAACTAATACAGCTGCCGGACGACTGTGCACCCTTCGGTTCCCACCCGGAAATAGAGCTTTCGGCACCAAGTACGACTTTCCCCGTTCTATCGAAGACCTGAAAAATCGACGTAGTTCAAATGGTTCGAACCCGATAAAATTGAGTTCCTTCAATTTCAACCAAGGATCAATTTGAGCAAGATTAACACGATTCCCAAAACTGACGCGGGGCAAGAAGACCAAGCACTTCGCCGACGTCTGACAGAGCGATTCCCAACATTCGTTGTTGGTACGTTCTCCATGATCTTGCTATGGCTTTCCTTTCCACCGGCCGGGCTAAGTTGGCTCGGCTGGTTTGCACTATGCCCTTTGATCTGGTTGATCGAATCAAAAACTCTTCGCGGTCGTAGGCCATATCGACAACTTTTCCTAGCCGGATTCTTGTTTTGGTTATCTGCGTTCTATTTCATTCCGATTCCTCACCCAGCACTCTGGCTTGGCTGGCTCACCGTCTCGGCCTACATGGCTATTTACACTCCCCTAGCAGTTGGCCTCGCCCGATCGTTGGTGCACCGATCTCAAATCCCATCTGTGATTGCAGTTCCTCTCGTCTGGACTGGTATAGAATGGTTCCGATGTAATTTTGCGACTGGCATGGCGATGGTCTGTTTATCTCACACCCAATATCGCACCCCAATCCTTATCCAAGTTGCCGATATCTTTGGCGCCTACACCCTTACGTTTGTGATCAGTCTGGTTTCCGTTGGAATCACAGCAGTCATAAAACTGTGCTTAGCAATGAAACAAACCGGAGCTCCCCACCGCTCACACCCTTCTGACAAAGCAAAGAGCCAGCGCCGTTTGACAATCGCCATCGCAACACTGACTCTCATTTCAGCGATTGTGTACGGAAATGTTAAACTAAGTAAGGATGTGAAATCGAAAAATAATTCTGGGTTAGCGATCGCCTTGATCCAAACAAACGATGATGTTGTTTTTCGACCAATTACGGCTGAAGAATTTGTTGATTGCCGTCAGCGACAGATCGACCTGACTCAAGCGGCGAGAAAAAAATGGCCTGATCTAAATTTGATAGTGTGGCCAGAATCTGCTTTCAGTGGTTACACGGACCTTTTGTCAGACGTGAGTCCAGAAATGACTCGCAAAATGGCCACTGAACTCCGCACTGGATTTTGGAAAACAGCGACGTCACTTTCCCTATTAAATGAAAACCCGGTACCACTGCTTACTGGAGGCTCCACTCTCGATCCTGAGCAAAACACTCAATTCGCATCTGCTTTTCTAATCAATAAAAGTGGGCTCGTGGACTCAAGATACTATAAAAATCACTTAGTTATGTTTGGCGAGTATGTTCCACTTTCTGATTGGTTTCCTATCATTAAAAAAATCTCTCCCATCGGTGGAGGGGTCAATGCCGGAACTGAGCCAGTCTCAATCAGGATAAACGAAGTCAATCTTAGCCCCAACATTTGCTTCGAATCGACCGTCCCTCATTTCATTAGAAATCAAGTTAATCAACTCGCAGGTCAGAACAAGGAACCAGATGTCCTGATCAACCTGACCAACGATGGCTGGTTTTTCGGCACGAGCTGCCTCGACTTGCATTTGGCATGTAACGTATTCCGTGCAGTGGAGATGAGAAAACCTCATTTGGTTTGCGCCAACACAGGACTTTCAGCAGAAATCGATTCTTGCGGCCGTCTACTGCAGACTGGCGGCAGGCGACAACCAGACATCATTCGCTCACTTGTGCACCCCAGCAAACAATACAGCCTGTACCGAACCATCGGCGATGTTATCCCAATGATTATGCTAATCATTGCGACCGCACTGTTCACACTCGATTGCTTCCGAAAAAGATCGTAATACCAAGACGAACTTCGTTCGAGCAGCCAGCGCAAATCAAGCGGATTTTGCGTCGCGAAAGCGATCTCAGTACTTTCTTACCAATTGCTGCAGGATGTTCTAACTTGATTGTGGCATTTCAAAACAAATACTTCTAAACTTAGAGTTTTGTCGTACCAAACTAAAATCTAGTAGGAGATCACCATGAGCCTCGATCGCCGTCAAATCATCAAAGCCGCCGCTGGATCCGTCTCCATTGCAACACTTGCACCAAGCATGGTCTTTGGGGCACAACGCAACACAGCAAAGAACTTTCGAATAGCCGCGATAGGATTTGGAGGCCGGGGTAAAGCAGATTTGAAGGAAATGCAATCTCACCCCAATTTTGAAATAACAGCCGCCTGTGATGTCGACAAATCTCTCCACAACATTGTCGACGAGATGGGCACAGACATAAAGAAGTTCCAAGACTATCGCTTACTGTTCAAAAACTCCACTGACGATTTTGACGCAGTGGTCATTGCTACACCGGACCATATGCACGCTCCCATCGCACTGATGGCCATGGAACACGACAAACATGTTTATCTTCAAAAACCACTGGCGCACGATATCGCCGAGTGTCGCCTACTCGCAGAACAAGCGGCAAAGAAACCAAATTTAAAAACCCAAATGGGAATTCAAATTCACGCTCACCCGGCTTATCGAACTGCAGTTGCCTGGATTCAAAGCGGTCTAATTGGCACAGTTAAAGATGTCCATAGCTGGTCAGGCAAAGGATGGGGCGGCGAAATGAAAGGGAAGTCTCCCACACCACCGCCAGCCCACTTGGACTGGGATCTTTACTGCGGAGTATCAGAAAAGCTCCCTTACGTGGAAGGCTGGTACCACCGCAACAATTGGAGAAAATGGCTGGCATTCGGAACTGGCACACAAGGTGATATGGGTTGCCACATTGTCGATCCAGTATTCACAGCATTGGAAATTAAAGAACCAACCCAGTGCACCTCACTGGGACCTGGTCCCTTTAAAGACAACTTCGCGTTGCTAAGCCACGTTGTTTACACTTTCCGCGGTACGCGCTACACAACCAATGAGCTCAATTTAACTTGGTACAACGGGTCATTGCGACCATCAAGAGTTGATGGAATTCCAGCCAAGGTTGATTTACCTAGTCAAGGTTCTGTCTTTATTGGAACCGAGGGCAGTCTGATCCTGCCTCACATCGGAAATCCACAGGTTTATCAAGCCGATGGAACTCCAATGAATAAATTACCTCAAACCGTTCAAAAAGGAAATCACTTCCACCAGTGGATCGATGCTGCTCAAGGAAAAATCGAATCCACCGGGGCCCCGTTTCAATATGCTGGACCTTTAACCGAGGCCGTGCTAATGGGAACGGTCATCAACCGTTGGCCAACAGAAACCTTTGATTGGGACGCTGCCGCCTGCAAGTTCAAAGGGGATTCTCAAGCAGTCAAAGAGGCCAATGCACTTCTGGCTCCAGCGTACCGCACTGGTTGGTAGTCTCAGATGCTGTGAAGGTTCAAACTCATCTTCGAAATCCTTCATTGCAGAAAAAAACACCCTTCCTATTCGCTTTGATGGAACAATAATCAAATCAACGTTTTCTACTTGGACAAAACAATGTTTAAAAGTCGCTTTCTTGCTTGGGGAACGATGCTTGCCATCTTTGCTGGCTTTAGCCTGCCACTTACCGCCCAAACAAAAACCAACATTGCGGCGGACAGCCTGACTACCGCTAAAAGGATCTCGGCAGCAAGTGGCCGTCCGATTTTTGCCATCGCTGGACAAAGTACCTGACCGCCGTGTGCAGCGCTACTGAAACGACTCAACACCGATCAGTCAATTGCACCCATCGTGGCACAGTTCGTGCCAATCAAGCTTGATGTCAGCTCTCCGGAGTACGCGCAATGGCGTCGCGACCACACTCCCGACGGCAACGGTATTCCCCAATTATTTATCGTGCGAGCCGATGGTGAAACACTCTACGGTCGATCTGGGTCTCTCCGCGGGCCCGATCTCCCCAACATGCTCATTGCAGCCCTGCAGAATTCAGGACGCATCCTGTCAGCCCGAGAAGCTCAATCATTGGTTGAGGCAGCCGATAAGTTTACCCAGGAAAAAAATAAAGGAAATTACGAATCAGCGATCAAGGCAATCAGCCGAGTGCGTAAAATCGGGGAACCAGGACAAATCCGAAGCTACTCTGAACCAGCTTTGAGAGTAAACCGCTTAGTCATTGAAACCGCCGACGAAGTTCGAAACCAATTGAAGAAGCTTGCAAACCAAATCGAGACAGATCAGGCAGATATCAAACTCAAAGCAATGCTTGGCTATTTGAAACTCCGCGAGGATTTCGGCGCTCTCAAGATGGTCAAACCTGACCTAGCTGCGTTTCAAAAGAAATACACGCTCAAAGATAACAAACAACTGGCTCGCGAAGCAAAGATCATTGAAAATGCAAACCAGGCGAACACTAAAAGCAAAAAAACGCGGGCAATCGCAACTCTGACCGAACTCATCGGCGAAACAGAAATCGAACCAGTACGTAAGGAAGCGGAAAAAAAGCTATCCGCCCTTCAACAAGAATTGGACGCAGGTTAACAACAACAGTCATTTCAAACACTCCTAACCATTTGGGAGAACCTTCGAACCGCTGGATCATTAATCCAGTGACGGAGTAGGCTTTGTCCAAAATTCTTCGTTGTCTGAAATTTCCATCGGTAAAATCGAGTGCTCTCCATCGAGGGCGATATCACCCTGATAACTTAACTCTCGCTTCTGATCGGATGCGACGACGGCAAGTTCAAATTCCAATTCGGAGTCGTAATGCTCTGGATCAATCCGAACGTTCGTCGATGCATACTCAACGTATTCAACGGGTATTCCATTGGGCTCCATGGCAGCCGAACCTACCAGCTCATTTTCAGGCATGAGTTTGGGTTCAAATTTAGGCAGTCCGGGCTGCTCATCGATTCTCACAAATTCTTTGTACGGAACTGGAATTGCTTTTGAATCCACCACTTCTCGATGATCTGGAAGGACTCTTACATCCGCCTCCAGACGATGAAAAACATCACGAATGTGGTCATGACAAGTAAACATTAGGATTTGGTGACCTCGTTTCGAAAACTCGCATAGCACTTCTGCCGCCGCTTGAATTCGCCGGCCGTCAAAATTCACTAACACGTCATCGAGTACCATCGGGATCACAGATCCGCGTCTCGCATAGGCGCCTACCAAGGCCAGCCTCAAACTCAAATACACTGCTTCTCTCGTGCCACGGCTTAATTTGTCAACCGATATTGTTCCTCCATCCTCGGAGTCGACCAACAACTCCTCCCCAATCAATCTAGTCCAGATACGTGTGTACGTACCTTCCGTCAACTTGCTTAAAAAGCCGGATGCTTCCTTCAGCGTTTCCGGTTGCCTTTTGGATTCATAGCTCTCACGAATCACTTCCAACATTGTCGAACCAGTAGCAAACACCTGCCACTCTTTTTTTAATTCCACAATTTCGGTTTCGGTCGCTTCAAGTTTCAATTTTGCGAGTGCCAGACTTTTGTCCTCACCCATCACCTTAATTTCTTGCTGTAAACCTGCACATTCTTGCTGTAATTGAGTTTGTCGCCCGCGAGCATTATCCATTTGCGACTGCATGCGTTCCCAAGCTGCTTCCAATCCACCCACCCCATACTCCTGATGCAAATCTTCGATTTGTGATTCCGTATGGTTGCGACCCAATGCTGCATCAATTTGTTGGGTTAAATGATCGCGACTCTCAATCAACGAATCCCGCCGCGCCAATTCTAAATCAAACTCTCGATACTCTGACTCGGTCTCAGCCCCCACACACGCGAGGAGCCTTTGTTTTTGGCCAAGCAACCGATCTAATTCCCGTTTCGCTTTAACAAACTTGGCTTTCAGCGCTCGATATCGATGGGTAAACTCTCGCTTGCGTTGAATCAACCCCCGTTGCTCATTGATGCAGAGACCAAGATGATTAATCCGGTCAATTAACTCTATTCCCTCGAACTCCACCCCAGATTCTTGCAGCGTCTGATCAATTCTCAAATTCAAACTTTCAAGTTCACGCCTTCGTTCAACCTGCTCTCGTTTCAAATGATCCAGACGGTCGCTAATGC
>JACLAC010023159.1_pt1 | contig 19595 bp, 11 predicted proteins | sample 8027881 | NCBI WGS metagenome assembly JACLAC01 (sample SAMN15725517, study PRJNA655200) | protist metagenome | isolation source: fluorescence activated cell sorting (FACS) single amplified genomes of... | place: Spain: Blaines Bay Microbial Observatory, Mediterranean Sea | collected 2016-01-19 | reverse complement strand
TACCCAAGACACGCTTAGACGTGGCGGCATAGGAACAAGAGCTTTTTTCATCTTGCTCATGTTGGATTTGGCAATCGGTGTTACTTTGATTTTCTGGAATCTTCGGAGACTGCTCTTGCTTGAAGCCAGAGCAATTGGAACGAAACCATCGATGTTCGTCTCGTCGTCGTCATTCTCATCATTGATATCCAGAAAGAGTCGATCGGAGAGAGGTTTCTTCGAAGACAAGATTCGAGAGTGGAAGACACAATTCTCGTTTGTTTTGAAGGGAGGAGGGGCCTCGGATTGGTTATCGTATGGATTTCCTGAAGGAGGCTCATCGTTGGAACGCCTATCGGTGTAAGGAGTCGCAGCAGGCACCAGTTCGCGCTGCGGCACCATTGTTGGCGTTGCTGTCATGCTTGCCATTTCGATTTGTTCGTTCACCATTGTTAACGACTCCGTGGAAGTATTCTGTGTATCCGATACAGGAAGGATCGGACCACAGAATTAAGTTAGGGTGAAAAATGGTGGTATCTGTAGCTCGAAGACTTTTCATGAAGCATCATCTTTTGGCGGGAAAGTGAAAAGAGATGAAGGTGAAGATGAGGTTCTTCGTATAATTCTACGCATGTCTCGTCATCATCGAACTTCTTCTCATTTCTGTTTCTGGTCTTGTCGAAGCAGTCAGCTGCTGCAGAATTCACGTGTCAATATCCTGCAATACTAAATTACTCGCAAAATGACACTAATTACCGTTTATGAAATTCTTTCTCAATTCTTTAACAATGCACATAACGTGAGAGTTCAACTTAAGGGGAAACAATGACGACATGACCGTGGGATGACGAACACTTTGTCATCCAATAGGAAGAATCCAAAAAGGAAACGACAGATTTTTCAATGATAATTAGCTTGAGGTGGCGTTGCACCGAAAATCGATCGAGTCAAACAAGAGGGGATCCCGAAAAACAAGAGGGGATCCCGAAAAACAAGCGCCGTACAAAATTCGATAAGACCGACAACTTTCGAATTTTTTACTTCAGCTACATTCACTTGTTCCTAAGTGTTTTAGCTTGAGTCGTTGGAGTCTTGTCGTCCTTCTCTGTCTTGTGCCCAGCGTACCGTGACCTTTCTTTTTCTATTTAGTTTTTCTGGTGGCTCTGGGGCATTGGCTGCCCAGGTACCTATGGTTCTTATATTCTGATCTTATAAATGTTATGGTTGGGGCCGTGGGGGTGTGGGAAGTTGGTTGATTGTTTGGATATGCCTCAGGCGGAGTTCGCGAAGTTTGTGTTGACTGTGATGCACCTACGTCATTTGTGTATTTGGAGGTGTTGGCCGGGTGCTGGTCCCTGGCTTTCGTTGGTGCCGCTGGTGGTTGGGTTGGGCGTTTGGTTGTATGGTTTGCTTGTGTTGAGAGTGGTGTTGTGACCGTATGGTGGTCTGGAGCTGTGTTGTTGTGCTGTTGTTGTAGGTTAACATTGTGGATGTTGTTATTGTATCCAGTGGTTGTTTATTGGGTTGTTCTGGGCTGAACATGATGAAAAAGAGTGATTTCTAGGTATCCTTTTCTTTCAACGTTGCGCTGTTCATTGTTGACCGAGAATGAGCTCCAGTGTCTTCGGGCATCTGTCGCCTTGTGCTTCTGTGCTTTGGCTCCGTCTGTCCTGCGCTCCACAACGCTCTTCGAGACAGATGGTTTTGAAAAACTGAAAACTGCCAGCAAACCACATTCTTAATAAAGCTCATGTGTCGTGACAAACAATACCGAACGAACGAGGCATAGCCACCAATGACAATATCCGAAGCATAAAAAGCATCGAATCAATCAATAATGACGCGAATATAATAATATAGCGGCCAACGGTTTCACAATGATGTTTCTACCATTTCTCGTGATTGGTTTCGCGATTGAAAATGATGCCTTTGCCATTCGCAATTCCCATGTTGGGTTTTCGCACCAAAGGCCTACTGTCCCGGCTATAAAAGACTACAGAAGCCATTCAAATGCCGCAAAAGCTTTCATTTTGTCGGCTGCCGAAGAAAACAACAACAACAGCAACAAGAAAGACGCTACTACAGACGCTGAATTGTTTTTGCTCGAGTATTCCATCGATTCCTTTCTGAGGGGGGAGTATGAGAGAACCTTTTCGGAAGATGCCGCAGCACCCCTCCCAGGCTTGTCTCCCTCAGACACAGTCGATGCAGTCCTGCGTTCTCTTCGCGATTTGGACGAACCAGAGCCTTCGCACGGGGCGGCAGTCTTTTTGCGATTTTGTGCCGAATTGGGAAAGGGAGACCGGTGGGGAACTTCCCGATCGGCTTCACCAATGTGGACGGAGCTTCTACGGGGCGCCCTGACTCCAACAATGCTGGCACGGCGCATTCGGGCATCCGAGGAGTATTCTTCCCTATTGGACTGGAAACGCCTCGAGGTTGCGTCGGTCGAGGGAAGTAAAACAGAAACAGCCGTCTTTCGGAATGTCAACGTGGCGTGTGTCAAGGCCTCGCTGTTCTTTGACGAAAGATCTTCGTCTCCTGATGTCTACCGATTCAATCTCGCAAAAATGTTAGGTGGGGTATGGTTGATCGAGTCGGTCCAAAAAGAAAAGTCTTCTTTGGCCGCAACGAAGCAATCGGGGCAATCCAAGAACCCACAAAGACCCATTCGGAAGAATCGAGAGAATGGAGGTCCTTCGCGGCGGGGGCGACAACAACAAGGAAAGCAGCGAGGAGATCCAGGAAAACCAAAATTCGACAAGGACAATGGCAAAGGCAATACCGGCAAAAAGACGAGGAAATGAATGTTGGTGTAATAAGATTTTATATCAATTAGCAATTTGATTCGCAAATCATCTTCAATGCATCCCACGGTGAGGAAATGGTGCCAGAATGGACATGGAGAGCAGAAAGGAAAAGAACCACAGAAATTCTCGTTTCCCACCGACTTCAGTGCATTCATCGCGGCAAGGGATTTCAACCCGCATTTGAAACAGCGCAACCAGAAGAGTCCAAACTAGTAGCATGGACGAACTCATGAAGAAGCTCGAAATGATCCATAGTATTGTAAAGGCGGATATCACTGCTCCCTGTCTCTGCCCCATGACCGCAAAGCACGCTCGGCCCCCGTCCAGACGGAAGATTGGCAACAGATTGAGTGCCGATGATATCATTCCAAACCTTCCAATCACAAAGAGGGGATGCATCGGTATCGGTTGTGCCAGTGGGAGCATCATTGTCTTTGGGAGCAACCACGAAAGAATTGATCCTAGCAAAAAGTTTGATTTCATCGCGTGTACCGACAGGAAGGGAAATCGGGCAATTTGCCCAGGCGACGCGCTGCTCGTCAGCGCAATTCCGCCCAGGACCATGAGCAGTGAAGCAGCCAAAGCCGCCATTGGCCCGCTCAGCGCAAAATCAACTAAAGCTGCTCGGTTTGGTGGAAAGGACCGGAGTGGAGTGATGCATCCAAAAAAAGGAAGATTCGAGTAAAATGGCGTCGATAGTGGAACGGGAAAGCCAATCTTGATCTTTTTTCGCTTCGCTACGAAATAATGGGCCAATTCGTGGATGACTTGCACCGAAAAAAAGCCCACAATCAACGGGATACAATAGCGCAGTACTGTAGCATCTCTCTGCATGACCAGTGTATCGAAGAAGTGGGGATTGAGTGCAAACGATCTTAAAGAGTAGAGGAACATCGACAGCGCCGCAATAGGGTAGCTCAGACTCTGTTGTTTCAAAAAATAAATAGAGAAAGAAACAATAAATTCAAAAACTGTTAGGGATTTCACACTTCTCAACAAGCGTACACAATAGACAAAATTCATTTCAATGGAACTACACCTACCTTCCCAATTTTTTGGATCCAACTTTTTTTGAGTTTGCTCTCGTCGGGTGTTAGCTTTTTGGGGAGAGCCAATATGACTGGTTCTTCGGGTATATCCATAGAAGCTTCAATGTGTGGCCGCCGACTAAAGGTTGATTTACGATTGGATGGATTTGCCGCTTCGGCACGATAAATTGCTTCTGGGTCGGGCAAGACAAAGAGCTGAACTTTGTCAGCAAGTCCAGACGCTTGGAGGCGTTCTTGAATGTCTTCAAAGACCAGTGCAGTGTTGTTATCGACCGAGCTTCTGGTTCGATTCTGATTTGTAGCTTCCAGGGAAGGGACTACTTCCGGTAGGCTTGACAACGCTGCTCGCATATTGCCTCGAAAGAGGGCAGCACCTGGGGCATATTCAACGGAAGTTACGTAAAAACGACTGCCCAGAAGAACCTCGTTTTTCAAAATATCCAATTGGGCACGTTCGAGAGTGCTGTTGTGTACAATTGCGAACGGCACGTTGGTGTTGGTCGTATTTCTTGTTGCTTGTGGGGATGACGAAACTGAAGATTTCTCGGGCGCTTTGTTCAACGAGGCAATGTAGGGAAAATAAGTTGAGGGAATCCACATGGGTATGGAGGAGGGTGTCCCTCCCAAAAAGCCTTTTCTGGAAGCCGAAGCTGTCGCTTTTGTTGCATTGCCGCCTCCTCCTACAACATATTGGTGGGACCACCCAAGGGATGAGGAAACATTTACAACCTGGTTTGTGCTCGTCCCCTCTGCTATTTTGCGGTTCCATTGGACCTTTTTGGATTCACGAAGCTCTCTAATTCGTGAACGAATGGCTTTGCTAACCAACCCACTGGTGACAAATGATGGTTCAGGAAATGAGGTAGTAGATGCATTGAAACCTGATGGCGATGATGACGCTTCCCGTGGTGTCAATGATGAAGAAGTAGAAGTGTTTGCAGGGGTTGTCGTGAGCGTTGTTGATGATTTTGTCACTGCTTCATCGAAAGTTAAATCCAAAAAGGTGGCTGCCTGTACCAGAACACGAAAGTAATCATAATATTGGCCATCCACTAAGACTTCATCGCCCTGCTGAAGTTGCCCGTTTTCGTTTTCCTCGAATGCTTGTGAGATGTTTGAAAACACCATTCCTTCTTGTTGGATGGCTCCATTGATGGCATCGTGGTGCTTTTCGAAGAGCCGTTCCACCACGGAAAGAACCTGTTCACGCGTAAACTTTCCCTTTCTCATTCGATCACCCACAACTCTAGCGTCCGGTATCCTTGTTTGCGACGTAGCTGCTGGTGATAGTGTTTCTTCTTGCGCTTCTACTGAGGTTGTTGTCGAGTCGGGAGCATTGGTTTGAGGATCCTGATACTGAAGCGGCATAAAGAGTGTTTCAATCATTTCATCAATAACGGCATTTTTCTCTTCTTTTTGCTTTGAAGTTCGTTGCTTTATGTCAAGTTCCATGGCACGAGCCTCCGCTCGGAGTTCCTTGGCCATGGCACGGAGAGCTGTTGCCTCAGCAACAGCGTCAGCTGACAGTGTCGTTTTTTCTGCTTTGACACTTACAACTGGGATGTCTTTGTCTTTTGTCGACGTAACATCGATATCAACAACTTCGGTGCTATTTTTCCCACTCTCACTTCTCCCATCGATGCTCGGGGACGACAGAGAGAGGGCGCTTTTTTCATATTGAAATTGGTGCTGCCGCTTCCGTTGTTGCCTTGCGAACAGAATCGCATTTGTGTTTTTTGATTTTCCAATTGGTGTTAGATCCCAGAACTGTACATTTTGTATTGATCGGAATTGAAAGGCATTGTTTCTAGGAAGATAAGTCCCGCTTAAAAGAAGCAGAAGAAAAAGGAACGGAAAAATTGATAATACTGCGTCGTTTCGGAAAAGTCGACGCCTTTGCCTCTTCATGTCGCTTCCAACGGAAGTAAATTGTCGTATTGTCATGGTGCCTAATATATGTGTTGTGATTAACAAACAAGCCTTGGATCCATGCTATCGAAGATAAGTGATGGCTTCAATAATCCAGCGAAGCCTTTATGTTCTCAATCTTGGCATCCTTCTGACGACGTAGCGAGTAGCCGAGAAGCAAAACAAACGAAAATGGAAAACGACCGAATGAAAACGTTTCGCAATTTTCTCTTGCAAAAGGGGACGACCCAAATCATTCTCGACCCCCTTTTCTAATTTCTGAGCAAGACTTGAGCCAGGGGTGACTGGAGCAAGAGACTCAATCTAGACGATGACAAAATCAAAAGAAAAGTTCTTAAAGTCTCAAAATAACAGTAAATAAAAAGCTCACTTTCATTCAATTCAAGTTTTTGCTACTAATAATATACTATTACCAAATGTTATTCAACAGCAAGGATTCACCAAAAATTGACAGAGTTTATTGGTATCCACCGTAGGCGTTCGCTCTGGGGTCCTTCTTGATCTCGAATCTCATGGCCGCATCCAAGCTCTCGGCTCGGACCAGAGAGGTTCGGCGGCGCTTCAACTTGGTGGCCCGACGTGTGGCTAATTTCGCTCGCGCTGTCAGTGCAACAGCCTTCTTGGTATCGTTGGGGTCGGCATTGGCCAAATTTTCAAGGGCCTTGGCATCGGACTTGCTCATGATGGAATCCTCATCACTTTCGTCATCAAAAGGAGTGGTAGTGGGGCCACGGTTGAGGGAGGTTTGGAAGCGCTTGAGAGCAGTGCTGGTGGCAATGCGTCGGAGGGTTGCTCGCTTCTTGGCAACGGCGGTGGCGTTGGCATCTTCGTTGAGGGCGGCTCTAGCTTGGGCCCTGTCCATAGCAATGTCCATAGTGATTCGGCGCATGATCTCAGGTCTCTGAACTGGAAGAGTGTGCTTCTTGGAAAGAGCGGCATCGGCAATGGTCTTCTTGCGGGCCAATGTGGCGGCGATGACTTCCTCGTCTTCTTCCTCCTCTTCTTCTTCGTCCTCATCCTCGTCTTCATCGGGGTTCTCGGCCTTGTAAATGGCCATGGCTTCGGCTCTCTTTCTCTTCAAATGCTCGGGCATGTCAAGCTCAGTTCCGAGAAGAAGGTAGGAAACAACCTTCAAAGGATTGTAGTTCTTCAACCAGAAGATGGGCATGGCATCACGGGATTCGTGTTCCATTGCCTCGTCGACAGCGGTGTCGTTTCGGAAAGCGTAGTATCGAAGATGGTGCTCTGTGGTTTTGATGACAATAGCGGAGTGGAATCGGAAGACGAATCCCATGATCAAAGAGAGAGGAGGGAGGTTTCCATAGAAGTATTCTCCGTGGTGGTAAACCATGACACGTCCGTCGGGGAGAGTTTCGAATCCAAAGTTGGTAACCATATCCCACATAGTGTAGCTTCCTCCGAAGCACTCATTCTTAAAGCGCTCTCTCTTGTTGAACCACTTTCCGACCTCGGTGCCATCTCCGTCTTCGTCACTGTCGGAGAAAACCATGGAAACCAAGAGTTCTCCAAAAGGAAGACCCTGGGAATGGACGGTTCCTTCGTCGTCGAAGTAACTTCCACGCATCATCAAAGTACCCATGAATGGCAAAATGCAGTAAAGATCCTACATAATCGTGTTCGGATTTTGAGTGGCGATTGCAATTTAAATTGTTGAGTTTTCGAAACAGAACGACAAATAGAAAACAATAATAATTGGAAAACAAAATGAGTTTCTGGCGAGCATTTTTTTAGGACAAGAGAATTGCTGGACGACCAATCTGCAAGGATGCAAGATTGCCGACAAGCCATACCCTGATCGAACTTCCAATGGATGAAAAAGTACCTACCATGAAGTTTTCACTTCCGTAGAAATCGGCGAGGTCATCGGGGTCGCACTCGAGAATGAATCGTCTGTCGTAAAAGTTGTCCTCGTTTCCGTAGACGCTGTGAAGGACTCCGGTACCGAGAACCAAACCGGCAGCAATGGACTTCCAGTGGGTCTGGAGGGGCTTCAAGGCGCTGCGGAGGATCTCAGGGTCGGGTCGCGACAAGAAGTTACGGCTCTGGACCTGGGAAGAGCGGGCAAGAGCCGCCAATTTCGAGGTGGGAGCGGTGCTCGATTTGAGCGAACTCGACAAAAGGGAGGAAGTTCCCTTTCTTGTCGCGAGACGGGTGGCAGCAGCGGCGGAAAACATTCTTTAACTTGTTGTTGTTGGCTGCAATTATGCGTCCACTGTTTGGGAGACAAATAGAATAATGATGAGCGAGTCGTAGGAACGAGAAATCGGACAACAACTACTGCTGCAGGGAAGAATAATATTCACGACCAACAAGCTGATGGTTTCGGCGCACCAAAAGCTGAAAACGCAAGCAGAGTACGTACCTGTCATTTTCTTTTTTCGTCCTGGATTTTTGGGTTCCTTCTTTTCTATTCGTTGGATGTGACCGAACGCTTTTTCATGGCTAGCGGTTACCGAGAAAGTGCGAGAAAGTCGCGGTCTTTTTTGGGCCCGTGTAGTATGGTGCAATTTCGAAACAGCGATGCCACGTCAGCAGCTCATTGGACGGAAGATTCCATAATCGCTAATTCAAAAGGGGGAATCGAGAATGTAGAATTAATTTGGGGATTCTTTTGCCCCCTTTTCCGCTCAACGGATAGGGAAAAAAAATGACTTCTTGAACAAAAACAAAAGATCTGGAAGAACAGAATGACAGAACACTCTCCGACTGAGGCAAGAAGAACCTATCCATCTACCTTCATTGGGGCTCCAATCACTATAGTATATTGATTTGAAATCGAATGGGATCTTTCGCTCGAAATATCATCAAAGGCAATAAGGATTTGAAAAAGCGGAGGAAAACAAAGGTGATTCGACCGGATACAGAAAACATGATACCGAAAACAAATCTCATCCTCTTTCGATTCATGATGTTTGCATTCTTTGCATTCGCTATTGTCCTTTCGGGATATGCTCCTAACAAGTCGCCGAAGCTACCTGAAGGTGTAAGTCTTGAGTACCTATTGTCTCGATCCGAAGATCACAGCTTGTTGACGAATGTGATATGATCATTCTGACATCATTGGTTTCTCTCTTTTTGTATACATGCTTATCTTGACTAACCGATTTGTGAAATCAGTTCTGTGAACATGGTGATGTGACGGCCACGACAGGAGAATGCATGTGCCATTGGCAACACAAGGTATGTATCGTGATGTTGAGTGCACGCGGAAGATTGATCGGTTTCTTGGGAGAGGGTCCATCTATTTTAATGCCACGTACTCATATTATTTTTCTTCATGGCATCGATCTTTCGCTTAGGACGGTTGTGTGGGGTCTCGATGTGAATACCAGATGGGACTATCCTTTTATCATTATTCTTGTGAGGATTGCAAGTGTGTGAAAGAACCCTAAACTCAACGAGTACGAGAAGATCAAATCAAAATTATCTAAACTTAAAAATATACAGATACTATATTGCTAGAAATTCTTGTTGATATTGAGTTGAAAAATTAGTGTTTTATGTACATAATATAAGCAACTGTGTATGTAAAGAGTAGTCCATGGCGTGAACAAAATCTCATCATCAATGGTCGCGTTGGTATGATAGTATATGTGCAAAGGCGCAACATTTGATGGATGAGGAACCATGGGAATGTATCTGTGAATAGCGTATGTGTATTCGTGAATGAGTGGATATGCAGATGATGCATCGTATTATGAATCTTGTTGGTTGATGGATTGTATGAATGGTGAATATAGTAGCAGAATGTATGTAGCGAATGCGCGGGGACAAAGCTTTATTAAAAGCTCCAGTCTTCTTCTCCCTCATCATCTTCTTCTTGGCACTCCGCCAGAGTCTCGAGGGTAGCGATGCAAGTTGGAGACACAGCTACTGAAGTCTCGGACCTGGTCCGAATTGGCATGATGGAACAGGATGGAATGAAGCTGGATTCGTCGGCAAGTTCGTCTTGAAAGTCCGCAAAGTGACCCCAGGTATCCTCATCTTCTTCGCTGTTGTCATCGCTGGAAGAAGAGTAGACAGCTTCTGTTGTAGTATAAAGGCCTTCTCTTGATTTCGGCGAATGGTAAAGTCCCCTTCGTTCAAATTCGATAGGTTCTTCTTCAATAGAGGAAGATGGTGTACGAAGAGTGGTGAAGGCAAGTTCAAGGCATCGATGTAGTTCACCGAATGATGTTCGAAGGCAGCGCTCAATCGCTATCGTCATGTGCAAGAAGGGAACAATGAGGCAACCGAAGAAAATGACTTCAAGAAAGTATTGAATGAAAGATTCAATTCGATCGGAAGATCCCTTGGAAATGGAAGAAGCATTCTGGGCTGAATCGGCAGTTTTCCCTTCCGCTTCGATTGCTTTGTGAGCTTCTTGTAGTGCCGTCATTTTCTCTTGGTCCGCTATTAATTGCATAAGTGCCTGTGATGCAGCGCCTTCTTGAGTGGTGGAGGTGGAAGACGAGGACTGGCCTCGATAACGCATGGTTGATGATTTCCGTGTTGGGGATGGTACGCTGTAGCTGCTACTGTCGGAACAAGATGTTGCCAAAGAGTTAACACTGCTAAGATCAAACGTTGATCTAAGCAGTCGGCTATCGAAGGAACTTCGTGAATTTTTTTTGTAAGAGGAGTGTCCCGTTGCATCTGACATGACACGGTCCTTGGCCTCGTCCTCTTCGTCGAAGCGAAGTTCGCAGTTGCGTTCCTGTAGAAGCATGATTGTTGGATTGTACTTCTTGCCGACTAGAAGAATGGAACTTTTCTTCTTTTTGTGAAGATAAGATCCAAATTCACGGGAAGAGAAGCTCACTATCGAAATTGCAGCAAAAGCGCAACTCTGATGGGAAGAATCGGATCGGATTACGTAAGTTCTTCGCGCCTTTACGTGTTTCAGTCGTTGAACTTTTTAGACGCGGTTTGTGGTAGACAAACGCACCTACACATCAAATTCCGATGTGATGTGTAATAGTGTCTTGACACCTTCCGATGCCGTCACGTTAATTTTTGGACTGAATTATGGACACGTACCGATAACTACCGTTTGTTCCAGTAGAAGAAATGGGTGAAGGGGAGTTATTTGCAATGACGGGAGATTACGTCATCGGGATGTATAATTAATAGACAGCTACTTAAGGGGATTTTTCGAAACACGTAAGAAAAAAGAATAAATAAAATGGACCAAAAAGAATTCAGGTGTCAAGTTAAAAAAAAACGTAATCCTCCCCGTACGTGTAGTTTATGTCGTATGGGCTGAAGGAGACCCATTTGATGTTAAGTACGGGTCTTGAATGAATCTTGAGGATTGAAGTGACTGCAACTACAGCACACTTGGAACTCTTTTTTTCCAAAGCTCTGAACGTACCTCTGTAACGATGAAAACATAGTATCGTGCTGTATCTGTTGTAAGGTTCGTGGCATTACATCGAACTTGCAATCGGAATCCTTGTATGTATGGTGGGACGCTTCGTTTTCGTTTTATCCCATCCGCTGATGTTGCTTTTTGAATGTGTTGCAACGAGACATCATGGTTGGACCGTCAAACTCGATGTTCTGGTCGGCAGCTAATTCATACTGCACTCTCCGCAATATACTGTTCTAATAACATCGAATTGGACAACAGATGTAAACAGGACGAATCTATAGAATAAATGAACTGCTGCTTATTTAATACTTAGACTATCGAAATATTCGTATACCCTTTTTAAAAATTGAACAAATACTTTCCCCAATATAGAGTTGTGCTCAACTCTTAAGCCATCAATGATTCTCCCTGTGAGCGACTGACCTCGCTTTGTGTCTTGCTGTTTGAAATACCTTTCGAAGCCGATCGGTTGTTGGTGGCATCGGCAAGGGGCAGAGCAGGTGCTGCTGAGTTTCGCGACGTTCCCTTTTTGGCTCCTAGTACAAAAGATTTGGGATTGATCGCAATACTCTTGCTCGCATTGTGCGTCTTGTAAATACCGACCAATCGATCAGCTAGTTCGAACATGTTATTTCGAAGGGAAATAATAACGAATTGAGCATTCTTCGTGCGTTCCTTGATGTAGTTCGCGACAATTGACACATTTTTGAAATCCAATGCAGCATCAATTTCATCCATCACATACAATGGCGTGGGCTTGAAGTGGTGAAGTGCAAAAACCAGAGACAGAGAAGACAAAGTTTTTTCTCCTCCAGATAAATTGCTGATATTTTTCCAAGACTTCTTTGGAGGTCGAACAGAGAATACGATACCCTCTGAAAATGGATCTAATGAATCAACCAATTCTAACTCAGCATCTCCACCAAGTGTGATCATTTGGTACATCTCCTTTAGTTTCAAGGTGATGATTCCGAACCCATCCATGAACATCTCAAGGCGCTGACGTCGAAGTTCTTCGTGTTCTTTTCTTGCATTGTTTCGTTCTTCCGTCACTTGATCTAATTCAGCAACTCGTGCAAGATAGTCCTCCTCCTTCTTACGATATTCGGCAATAGCTCCCATATTAGCGTTTTTGGCAAGCACATTTCGCTCGTTTTGCAAAGTACTGATAGTTTCTTTGAGATCTTCACGATCATACTTTTCGAGTGCCTTGTATGAGAGAACCAAGGAGTTAGGAGAACCGGACTTTTCATCAGTTTCATTATCCCCTGAGGTTTCATCTGCATCGGTCATTTCCACGTCGTCAGAGGCGTTATCCTCTGTACTTTCGTCCTTTTCGCTACTAGTTTGACTCTGACTATCGTTTTCTTCCTCTTCGTCATCGATGTCGAATTCGTCTTGGACTTCGTTAAGAGCAGCGATTTCGCTCTGCCAATGAGCTTTCTTTTTCTCACATTCTGAGATCTGCTTCTTGAGAGCATCCAACTGTCCAACCAAATCGATCTCGATAAGCTGGTTTTCAGACTCGGCCTTTTTCAATTCTTCAGCTTCCTTCGAGGCCGTCTCCAATTCGACTCGCTTCTTTTCTTCGATCTCCTTCACTTCTTCGTAGGCTTGGATCACAGCCAATGCCTCAGATTCGAGAGCCTTGAATTCTGCGGTCTTTTCAGTAAGAAGAGTCTCACAACTTTCAAGTTGTTTTGATACTGTCTCAATGCTCTTTTTCGCCTTTGTGGTAGCCTTGTTCGACGAAACAATATCCACTTTGGCAGCATTCAAGGCTTTACCTGCTTCTTTCAGTTCTTCAAGAATCTTGTCGCACTTTTTCTTTTGCTTCTTCATTCGGGGCCCACCAGCATCCATGATGTCCTTCTGCAATTTGGCAACTTCCTTCTCGAGTTGCTTTGCAAGTTCGACACATGATTTCATGTTCAGCTTACTTTCCTCGATCTTGGATTCAAGTTCTTGAACCTTTTCCAAATCTTCAGCGCTCACTTCGCATTGCACACGAAGCTCTGGAACAAGTTTCGTCAATTCATCCCGAGTAGTATCACAGCCCTCGATTTCAAGTAATAGCTTTGGCAAACTGGTTTCCAAGGCTTTGATTGTCTTGGTCAACTTTCGAAGTTCATCCTTGATGCTTCGTCGTCTATCACGTGATTTCTTAATTTCATCACGTAGATTTTCTACCTGTTGGCTCATCTTTTCAATGATTTCTTCCTCATCTTCTCCGGGAGCTACTGCGATACGAGCTCCACGAGAGTTCTACAATTGTGATTTCAGTCAAGATAAATCAAGGTTAGTTCGAAGATTTTCGACAAAAGAATAGGGCGCAAGATTGTACTTGTACTTACTCCAAGACGCATGCCCCCACGACGAACGGATTTTCCTCCTCCCGACATGGTACCCGCAGTTTCAATCACTTTTCCATCCAAGGTGACAACTCGCCAACGTTTCTTGTATTCATATGCCCAACGAGAGGCTGTTTCTAGATCAGGCGCCACAAGTGTGTTGCCAACGGCAAGGTAAAGAGCCGGGGTGACAGCATAGTTTGCTGGCGAAATCAAGTCGAATAGACGTGGAGCATTTTCTGGGGTCTCTACAACACGATCGTGAGCTCCCTTCTTCTGCTTATCCAATGGAATGAAACTTGCACGTCCGAGATTGTATTTGCGGAGGAATTCGAGACAACGCTGGGCGCCGGCAGTAGTCTGAACGACGATGTTGTCCAACATACCGCAAGCTGTTGATATGGCAACATCATACTCCTCACTGATAGAAGCCAAATCTCCAAGCCGGCCTAGCACTCCAACCTTTGAGAGTTCGCCACCCTTCTTGGAAGCATTCAAAATACCTTGGACAGCTTTCGAACGGGCCTTTCCTCCTCCTGTGGCTCGAAGTGACGATTTTGCATCCTCCACTTGAGTCTTTGGTTCAATCAAACATTTAACAAAGAAACGATGAGTGAGTGTCTGAGATGATTTATGATGCTACCGAAAGCAAGAAAGCAAGAAATTCAGGTCGGTACTTACCAGCAATTCTTTGTATTGCTTTCCTAAAGTATCTTCTTTGGCCGATAGCTCGCGATCTTCCTGTTCAAGCTGACGAATGGTCTTTTTGGCAGATGCCAGTTCCTTTTTATTTTGCTTGTGAAGCTGACGCTTTGATTCTTGCGTTCCATCGAGGGCTTCGAGCTCCGATTCTGCAGAAGCAAGTCTCTCTTTGGCTCGAGTTGAGGAATCTTCCAACAATTTCAGTTCAGTTTTTGCTGTCTCCAAATCGGCTTGCAACACGGCTCGTTCTTGTTTGACGGGAGCCAACTCAGTTGTTTTGGCCTCGAGATCACGACGAATTTGCTGCGTAATAGTCTTAGTTTCCTCTTCGATTTCCTCAAGTTTTGAGTCTTCCTTTGCCTTTGTCTCGGTAAGTTGTTCAATTTGTTCTTCCAATTCTGGAATCTGTTCTTCTGCCTTGACTCTTTTGTTTTCCGCAGTTTTCTCTTTCTTTTGTTCTGCTTTGAGCTTCGTTGCCAATTTTTTCTTATTCCCTCTTTCATGCTTGATCGTCTCTCGCAACTTGATGTCTCTTCTTTCGAAAGCACTGAACTCATCTTTGGTTCGTTTCAATTCACTGAAGGTGGCATCATAGTCCTTGCGTTGCTCTGTCAAGGTGCTTTCGATTTCCTCAATTCGTTGACGTGCTTGCGATACCTTTTCACGTTCATCATTGAGTCGCTTCGAAATCTCTTCTCGTTGATCCGAGAATTTGGTGGACTCCTTATCGGCTCTCATGGCATTTACTTGGTATAGGATATTTTGTTTCCGTCTAATTTCCCGTTCTTTTCCCAACAATGCCTCCGCTTCTTGCTTTGCCCCTTCAAGATTTCCCTTTTCCCTTTCGACAGCCTTGACCCGATTCAATTTCTCTTGTCGGACCTCAGAAAGACTGTCGACCTTTTCTGCGGCTTCATTTGTTGCCTCGACGAATTTTGAGGAACCGATGATGTCCTCGAGATATTCTAGTAGTCCTTCGTCGGATTCTGTCTTCCCCTTGGGTGACATCATACTGATCATTTCTACCTCACCTTGCAAGATCAAGAATCGGTTGTTATCGAGATCGATGCCTTTGGAAGCAAGGTAAACACCAATATCTTTGAAGGATGAGTTTTTGCCATTCAACTTGTAGGTGGACGTGTTGTCCGTTTTCGCAATGCGAGTAACGACTACCTCGGTATTCGGAATCACACGGTAGTCCTCATCTCCACTTCCCGTATCAACAATATCTTGGAAGTACACAGAAACTCGCGCAAATTGTGGAGGATTGTCTTTGACTCCGTCACTTTTGTGGATGAGCTCGGAAACCTTGTTCAATCGAAGCTTTTTGGCGCGTTTTCCAAACACGAAAAGCATGGCATCAATGACATTCGATTTTCCCGAACCGTTAGGACCAACTACGGCAGAAAAGCATTTGTGGAAAGGGCCAATCTCTTTGACACCGGCATACGACTTGAAGTTTTCCAATACCTGAAAGAGATCACGAATTTCATGTTAGAAGATGACGATGGCTGACAACTATCAATGACCCGTTTTCACCGCTATAACAGATGCAGATGGTGCTAAGCAACAGGATTACGGCACAATCGAACTTACCATTTTGGTTATCATAAGTCTCGGTGGAGGCTCTTCTACCCCTTGATCGTTTTCAACGACCATGTCAACATCTCCGTCCGTCTCGAAGGGACGAGAACCAATATCTGTTTCGGCCATTTTGTTACCGTCGATCTTTTTTTGACTACGGTTCCTTTTTACAAGACGACTTTCACTATCGTATCGCCTTTTCTCTTAATGGACACCAAGGTGTTAGTTGCTGATTGATTCTGAAAGCCGGATTCGGTTCAATAGTGCTTCCTTTGCATCAAAAGGCACACCACCGTTGTGATGGAAAGCACCATATCGGTCGCGAAAAGAAGCCGGCACACCCACTTGAAATTTAAATCTGTCGAAACGCGCCTGCCTGCAATTCAACTCGAGGTGAAACAGTATTCGAGTCAATTGAGTCGACTAAAGACATAAGTAGAAACTAAAATAGTCTTGCTCGTTCGCGCTCAAACGGAATTTGGCAATGACGAATTACGGCCGACACGACCGACCGAAGAAAGAGGCAACAAGTCACGCAACGGAAGGAAAACGAGAATTTGGTATTTCGACTAGCGGGCTCAAAATACCGTAGGATCCTCCCACCATCACTCCAGAATAGGTGAAACAGCTGGACTCTTAATCTAGGGCAAGAGAGGCTGCGGTATTTTCCATCAAGAATGGTCTTTCCGGCCGTCCACAAACTGGGTTTCCAGTTCGGCCAGGCGGTTGCAAACTTTTTATACAGCACCGCCGCCACGATGGACCAAAACAATATCAGTGCAAGAACGATTCTCGCAATAGTGACAGATTACGATTTGTTGGTGGAAACCATGAAAGTTGCCCTTCATTATGTCGTGAGATTTCCGGGCCTCTACAAGACTTGGTGGTGGAATCTGGTGACAAAGGATCCCCTTCATGTGGCAATTGAAACCATCATGTTATTGAGCATGGTGTATATGGCCTTATCAAGATCCACAGAAGGGTACAAAGACAGCAGCAAGGACAAGTTGAGTCTTCGAGAGCAGGAAGATCTGTTGTGGGAATGGAAGCACAAGACGAGGACGCCGCTAGCTCCCTCTCTCAAACAGAACAGCAAGAACAGCGAAAGCAACTCCACAAAAGAAAACAGCGAAGATGATGACGATTATCAAATCGTGGTCCAAAAACAAGAAGGAAAATGGCTGACGGTCACTGTTCCACAGCACTGGGTAGTCACTAGTGAAGCTCAGAACAATGAGATGCATGTCTTGACAGAAAACAAAAGTAATACTTCCAACGGCGACAAGACTTCGACTCGCAGCAATCGAAAAACCGACAAAAAAGGCAAAAAGGAATCCAAAAACAACAACAAAAGCAAGTCCTCTGTGCCCATCACTCCGTCACGAGAGGAAACCACTCTAAAAGTTTTGAATTTTTGCAACTTTGACTTTTTGGGTTTGCAGACCTCCGAGGCCCTCCGCAACGTATCCACAGACGCCCTGAACAAGTATGGATGTGGCTCCTGCGGTCCCAGAGGCTTTTACGGGACCATCGACGCCCACCTGCACCTCGAGGAAGAAATTTCCAGATTTTGTGGAACCGATCAGGCCATTTTGTATTCCGACGGAGCATCCACGTGTTCTAGTACGGTGGCGGCCTTTGCCAAGCGTGGTGATCTGCTGGTGGTCGACGAAGGCGTATACGAGCCATTGACCACAGGTGTTACGCTGAGCAGAGCCAATGTGCACTGGTTCAAACACAACGATATGGAGGATCTGGAACGTGTCCTCAAAGAGCTCCAACTCAAGGACAAAAAGCTTGGGCGCAAGCCCGGCGCTCAGCGCCGATTCATCGTGGCAGAAGGTTTGTACAAAAACATGGGCACGATTGCACCCCTCGATAAAATTGTGGCGCTCAAACACAAATACAAGTACCGTTTGATACTGGACGAATCCTTTTCCTTCGGAGCGTTGGGAAAGACCGGGAGGGGGGCGTTGGAGGAATACCAGAAACGACCCATGTACGATGCCGAGATCACGACCATTGCGCTCGAAAATTCCTTGGGGAGCATCGGAGGTGTAACGGTGGGCAACGAAGAAGTGGTTGATCACCAGCGTCTCTCGGGAGCCGGGTATTGTTTTAGCGCCTCGGCTCCGCCCTTTACAGCGAGTGCCGCCGTGGCCTCCCTGAAGATTCTGGAAGATCGTCCCGATTTGGTCCAAACGCTGCAATCCAACGTTGCCTACACACACAAGACATTGCTCCAAAAAGTAGAAGATTTCAACAAAACCCAAAGAGAATGCTACAAGTTTGTTGTAACGAGTGACGAACGTTCGCCGATTGTGGTTCTGCAATTCGAGCACGAGTCTGTATACGAATCCGCCATTATGAGCAAAATAATGCGCCAGTGCCTGTCGAAGGGAATTGGGATTGTCGCTTCGACGTCCCCTCAAGAAGGTCCTTATCAGAAAAACGAAAGTGCCACAACGGAACTGGCACCCTGCATCCGAATGACAGTTTCCGCCTTGCACTCCCACGAAGATACCGACAAGGCGATCACGGTGCTGGTGGAGTCTGCGGCGCTGGTGACGCGTACGTACCCCGATGTTGCTATTGCTGCTACGCCAATATGATCCTGATCGCCAAACACAAACGGTAGCAAGAAAAATAGAAGTCAAACATTGAAATGGTTTTTGTAGAATTTATTATGATACTTTAATTATCGGAGTATAGTAGCATTCTTGTGTTGCTAAATTGCATTAGCACAAATAAGGGCTCGAAAGGGTCGCAAAGCCGGAGGCGACCCCACCCTCGTCCACGTTGCTGAACTTTGTTCGCAGCAAAAAGCCAGCGTAGGTGTTGTGGACCACTTGGCCGTCTCCGGCAACCACCAGCGTTCCAAAGGCTCCCAGCTCGGATATCGATTCGCCGGATCCCTCGACTTTGCCACCCCGCATCAAAATAGCAGTCTGCTGAGGTGGAAAGAGACGTTGCATCAGAATGTATTCGGCCAGTTCGTCGCTCAAAACCAGCCCGCCATCCTTTGTCGAAGTATTTTCCTTTAATTTTTTGGCCAAATCGTCTCCGTAAAAGTTGTATCCGCCGCCTTCTCGCTGAGGCTTGAGGACATATTTGGGGTGGCCCCCGTCCAGGACGTCGGCGGCAGCCTTGAGATCCTCGCTAGTGGCATCATCACCCATGCTGTACAATCCCGCAAAGCAGGCCCGCATGGCACTAACCTTTTCGGCATCATCGGGAAAGAAACGTTCCAAAATTCCGGGTCTTGCCAGCTCCTGCTGGACCTTTTTGGTTCCCGCCAGGTGGTATCCCAGAGAGGGACACTTGGTAGCCTTGGAGGTCTCTAGTGTAAGACGAGCATTCCACTCGGGGCCATTGTCTCCGCCGGGATAATCAGTCGGAGCGTATCCTGCCCGAAAGTACACAACGGCAACTTCCTTGCCGTTTCCGAGCTTCAAAACGCCGTCCTCTAGGGTGAGCTCGGTATCCAATTTGGTCAAGGACTTGCGCACGACAGGAATTCCATGGTTCTCCCAGAGGGCAAATTCCAAGAGACGCTGGTCCACCGTGTTGGTTTCTCCCTCTTGCACGACAAACAAGATTACAGGCTTTTCGCCGTCGCTGGTCCCGAATCGTTCGACGTAACGATCGTAGGCGACCTTCATACCCAAGGGAAGTTCTTCCAGAGCGGGATTCGAGGGAACTCCCGAGGGAGATTCCGAGGAGGAAGAGACCTTGGCAACGTTTGCCTTTAAAAATTCGCTCGTCTCGGTTTCGTATCGAGAGGTGAGGAACCGGTGGAGGCCGGCAATCTTGCACG
>JACLAC010003817.1_pt1 | contig 19604 bp, 4 predicted proteins | sample 8027881 | NCBI WGS metagenome assembly JACLAC01 (sample SAMN15725517, study PRJNA655200) | protist metagenome | isolation source: fluorescence activated cell sorting (FACS) single amplified genomes of... | place: Spain: Blaines Bay Microbial Observatory, Mediterranean Sea | collected 2016-01-19 | reverse complement strand
CTCTGAAGACATACTCATGGGTGAACTCTGCGCTGATTGTGACTGCGGCTGTACGTGCTGGGCCATGAAGGTGCTGTTTCCAATCAAAGACATGGCGTAGGGGTCCGTTTGATCAGGGCTGGAATTACTCTGAGTGATAGTAAAAGATGTACCCCGGTGCCATTCAGGCGTGTTGAATCGCGCCATCCACGTCGTGAATTTCGGTCCCCTCAGAAGCTCTTCTTCCACAAATGTCCATGAGCCATCCGTCCAAACGAATCCACGTATCAAGACTTCGGCACCAAAATCAGGCCACTCCAAAACGCCTATGAGACGACAAGAGATATCTTCCATATCTTGCTCTTCTTTTGGCAATTTGCGCACTCTGAGAATCAGCCCGAAGGTCATCTCACTTCCAAATCCTGCTGAAGTCGCCGAAAGCTGTCTCTTCGGCGGTGCAGGGTACCGATGTGTAATCTTTCCAGATGAATTCAGTGATATCTGTGTAACGTCGCAAATTCCATCACTGGTATTCCACCGAACTAGTTCCGGCTCCTCCCCATCTGAAATGTCGTCCCACTGAATAAGACGGGCAGTGCCTGGTGAATCAGTTCCCCAGCTGGAGATACCTACCACTGTACCGATCTGTTCCTTCTCGATAGATTTGACAGTAGATTTACTAGTCTCGTCTCCTGCCGCAGCATGTGGTAGTGCAGAGGTGATTCTTGAAGAAGCAGATTCCAAGGGGTTTCTCGAACGCAAACCAGTTTGCTCCTCAATAATTTCCCGCAATGCATTGCGGAACAAATCCGCGGGGGAAACATCGGCTTCTCCGGACTCCGCATTACTCAGTAAAGCGCCAGCTACAGAAGAAAGAGAGTTTGTTGAGCCTGCTGTATTGTCCTCAGAGACTGGCGAAGGGTCCTCCTCCATCACCCCAGTCACGACTTTTCGGCAAACTTTGCCCCCAGGTAGCAGCACTGGTGGGAAATCCTGGCGGTCGCCGCTGCGCCGCACTGCAGCAGAAGCCCCTTCCAGCGCTAATTGCTGCACAGATCCGGTGAGACATATCCAGGACTGGTCGGAGAGGACTTTGCCCGTCGCAGCCTCCCAGTCGAAGTCGACGTCGTCGTTGTTGACCTTTCTCAAGTCCGCCCCACTTCGCTCAGCATCCACTAAGAATTGAGTGCCCACATCAGTATCTACAGGACTAATGGTGGGGTCTAAAGGCAGAGCAAGAATATTGCTTACGACGGAATTGAGCTCCACCATAGCCTGAAGGTATTCACTGAACACAGGCGAAGCAGTCCGCTCAAGGTCTATCCGGCTCAAGGAGCACATTCGCAGCCGCTTGTGGTCGATGTAATCCACTAATTTCTTAGCCACTGTGCCTGATAACACCATAAGACTTCCGTTACTTGCGGATATCGCTTGCAAAATGATAGACAGCATATTCATAGCACATTTTTTGACATCTATATTGGCTGCTGGCAGCAAAAATGCCCACGCTTTTACGAGTCTCTCGACCCAAATGGCCATGGAGATGCACGTAGGATCGTCGGCTGCAGTGTATCTCTCAAAACCTTGCGCTACTGTAGCAAAATGCTGTAGTAGCAAACAGGACAGCCACGAAGCAATGGATAAACTTGGGGTAGAGCAAGCATCATCATCTGTCGGGGCATCAATGCTGATAACTGGGGCGGCACTGGTGCCCCTTTCTTGCACTTCCCAACTGGAATTGAAGTCTCTATTTGGTGCAGCAGTAGTTTCACTTTCTATCAACTGTAGAATTGCGTTCATGATGGTGTCATAACTAGAGCTGCTTTCTTCAGCAGCAATTGCAATGGCACTGCGGACGGAATCGCTGAGACTTCCCAGCAGCGGAGTACCTCCAATAGAGTGCATGGTTCCGAGATTCTTCGGAGGTGATGCTGTTGGTGCCAGTAGCGACATCGTGATATGGTACAACTTGGTTCGAGAGCTGTATGCTGAAGTCATTTTGATCAGACGAAGCAAATCCTGGAACGGCACAGCTTTACCATCCGTGGTTTGGAGGAGGTTGCTCATGAGCTTAAACGCAGTTTCGCCGTCAAGCCTGTCTGAAAGCGCCTCGAAGACACGTAGCATGGCTATTCGGCTATAAAGGACGCACAAGTCATAAGAAACACTCACTAGCTTCTGCACTATTTCATTCTGGGTCTCGGGGACTGAAGATCCCGCAGAAGAGTCACTTCTCGGAGATGGCGGTTTTGGCACCTCCAGCCGTTCCTGTGAATTGACATAACGTGTTGACCACAAGTAGTCGATCCCTTTCTGCTCAAATGAATCATCAAAGAGAGCATACTCCTCCTTATTCTCTTCTTCATCACTTGATCCCATTTTCACTGTGAGCAGTCTGGAGCTCGCAAGAACGCCATTGATTCGGTCTATGTACGGTATGTGGCCACTTGGGGGGTCGTTTGCGAAAGGTGTGCTTCCGAAATTGAAGCGTACAGTTTCGTTGCGGTTGTAGCTCACACAGGGATAAATAGAGCCTGCAAAGTCAAATCCTTCATAGCACGAGCCCATGTGAATCTCTTCGCGATAGCCATTCAGACTGAAATTCATGATCTTGTTGTCTATGTCGATGGCACATCCAACAGTGTCACCAGGTGACCAGCGAGCACCCCATTCTGTGGGAAGTTCGTGCCAGAGATAGGAACGCCAGCCATCGTAAGCCCAGCTATGAGAATCATCTCCAACGCCTTCACCATTTTTTGCATCAGGTTCGAACGCGCTGTCTGCCCAGCCAATCTGCACGCACCCTGCAGTGACTAGATGAACCTCGAAATACCACTTACCACTGTTGACGCCAAAAGCTTTAGCACCTACCGATGGAAAGCCTCCTGAATTGCTTACAGTCAAGTCAGGCTTACAGTTGAATGCACCTGAGACAGCCACCAATGGGTTGTAGATTGGAGGGGTGTCTGTCGTTCTCGCAACCTCCTCGGCTTCTTCCTCCGAGTTGCTGAGCTCGTTACCATGGGACAAAATGAAGCTGAGTGCCGAGTCTACGTCATTGTTCGAGGCACCCAAAGCTCTTAAGCACCAACTTCGCGGGAATCCCATATCCTGCAGTTGCTGCGCAAGGGCGAGAGAGCGAGCGTTCGGGCGTTGCTCTAATCGGCTGTCGCCACGCCCACCTGCACTTCGTTGTATGCCTGGCCCACCTCTAGGGTCACCACCTGCTGCACCCCCTTGTTGGGCTTGTTGTGCACTCTGCATCAAGGCATCTTCAGCTACAATCTGAGCCATGGAGTCTCCCTGCTCAAAGCACATATTAATCGCCATTTCCACGTTATAGCGACATCTCCTAAGAGCTACTTCGCACCATTCCGGAGGTAGCCCCATTTCCACCATTTGCTCAATTGCAGCAGCTTGAGTAGCTTGGTCTGGACCTTGAGCCATCATACCTCCGCGCGGACTATTTCCGAAGGGAGTAAAGATAGAGACTGCTGCAGCTGCTTCAAGAAGGATGTTGCGTGTTAGGTTGCTGCCAGCGCCTGCCCCACGCTGAAAGCGTCCACCCGATGCACGTGAGCTCAAGCTTCCAGAACCGCCTCCGGATGCAACTTCTTCTTCAGGTCGATCGCCTTTTAACTCATTTGCCTTCTCAACTGTCACCAAGGTGTCACAGTAAGCGTTCCACAGCGCGTTCCAGCGAAATTCGGTTGCTTCAAGAACACCCAAACCGCCGCACTTGCATTTGCTTACAGACAGGTCTAGCAACTCCTGTATGAAATGAGGCTTCTCCTCAACAAGATACTGTACTAGCTCCCCGCTATTTAACAGCGCAGCCGTAGACTTGAATGCGCTCACGTTAATGAGCGTATCAAGGACACCCAAAGTCGACTCAGGGCGGGGGCTTTCTAGAGCCTCTTCCGTGTCGACATCGCTCACTGTCTGTTGACGAGGACTTTCCTCTGAATCTCCATCATTGTCGGCGCCTTTTGTGTCATCGTCTGCTTCTGTTGAGTTGCTGCCTTCTAAGGTGACCATTGAGCTCTGTGAACGCCACCATGGTATTGCGAGGTTTTGCAACACGGTAAGAACGCCGCTGAATAAAGGAGATGACGTCAACTCGGGGATCATTTGTATGTCACTTGCAGGCAAGACATCTTGTAAACTCATCTTTACAGCCTTTATTGGTGTAGGAGCGGTCAAACATGCTGTTTGTTGAACCAACCTTTCACGCAAATTTTCTTCGCGAGAGCTGCTTTCCGCATGAGAAGAAGATTTCTGCAAGCGGTAGCTCCGCTCTAGCTCAACCACTTCCACGTGGGATTCACTACTTGCAACCACCATTCCTGAAGTGCGTGAACAAGATGCTTGTCTAGACGCAAAAGAGGAGCTAGAATCTACCAAAGAAAATGGGCGGATATGAACCATACCTCCAACGTGAAAAGTGTCAAACCGTCCCCCTAGTATGCTTAAGCAAGCCGCACAATGAAGCTTCGCTTTGTGAATACTCCACTCTTCCAGTCCACTTGTATCCTCCATAGACATTCCAGATACGTCCGACAAAGCTAACACATCCGCTGCTGTGCTGTCCAAATAATGCTGCAATACTGCAGTGATAACCCCTCGCCACATCGGCACACCCTGCATCTCTTGTAGGACATTCAAGCACTCTGCACTGAACGAACGCGTACTCTTCTTAGCATGCAACCCCAGGAATAGGTGACTGTGCATGCGCTCGTCACTCAGCTGCGAAGGTGGAACCATGACAGAAATGCCTTCCAGAAAGATAGCAATGAGACGAGCTGCGCAAGTCAGATCTGGATCATCGACTGCTGCAGTAGCATCAGCATCAGTGCAAGACGATTCTTGCTCCGCAATCAATGCATCTACATCTTCGTTATCCAAAGGTTCCGTGGCAAGGACGATCTCGTCATTGTTGCTCAATAACGAGGGAACGTATGCTCGCATGTCTTTGGGCTTCATGTTAACCAAGATCCTCCGTAAAAGTCGCAGGATGCGGCGCTGCACACCAAAAGCACCAAACCCGATACCGGACACGAGAAGTGTCAACCATTTAGGCGAAGATAACGACATAAGGCAATTAGAGTTGTCTGATACAATGTAGAGCAAGCGTAAAATTTGAAACATATAGCGCTCTCTATCTTTGACCTCATCAGTCGCTTCAACGTCTGCACTGATTTTAATAGGTGATTGTGCCGCTGAATTGAATGTTCCCATTCGTGGGCTATCACCCTCTTTAGGTGTCGAAGTGCCGCTGCGATCAGAGCGACTGTGCTGTAGCATGGCTCTGATTCCAACAAAGAGCTCGTTGTAAAGCATGTCAAACAAAGAGCGAGACAGGGTATCTGGACCGCTCTTGACACGTTGCAAAGACCGCGAGGGTGCTAGATCACGACTGGCAGGTGGGGGTTCGGAATTTTCTGAGTAAGCAACCTGCGAAGCGAGACTATAAACCACTTGCAGAGCAAGTGAACTAATCGCTTTATTGGTTTTCTTGGCTATTTCGACGGAAAGCAAGTCCGGACTCTGTGAATCCAAAGACTCCACCTTGTCTACCAATAACTTTACCGATGCTCGAGAGCCATCCAGCACTGTTTGTAACTTCCGGAAAATGCCCACACGGTTGAGAAAAGAGTGGTCTTCAGGCTTGACCATGAGAGCAGCCCACGAGGATAGTACAATGCACTGCCCATCGCCATTTGCAGACCAGACACAGCGAGCAAGCAGTTGCGTGACTGACTCGTATAAACTCTCAAATGCCCGCTTGACATCTGCTAAAGCCAACTCATCCACTCCGTGAATCCCGTCACTGTAATGACCGCGGCTATCCTTGCTTTTGCGGGGAGAATTGGAAGCTGCCTCGGATCTGGGGCTGAAGCTAGATCTGGAGCTGGAGCTGGAGCTAGAGCTAGAGCTAGAGCTAGAGCTAGAATTATCTTCGTCGAGAATAATGCGACTTTTGGCGACTTCTGCCATTGCTTTTTGTAGTTGTACCAGCAAATAGGGTTGCAGCAGTATAGAACCGATGGGAGGGTGCTTTCCAAATCCTGCTTTCTCATCACTTAGCTTCTGCTGCGGCTGCTGCTGCCCAAACAGTAAGCTAAGGGACCGGAATCCAGCGGCCCTTGTGAGACAAGTCAATGTACTTTTCACCATTTCCGCTCTTAGCCAGTTGGCGTCTCGAAGTGGCGACAAGAGGAAGTCCGTCACAACTGCCAATAAACGGCAGAAATCATTTTGCACACCCAGTGCTGCCTCAGATTGCCAAGAAGTGTCCTCCCCGTTGGCAAAAGCGTCACTTTCCACCAAAAGGGCCAAGCTCTCCTCCACATCACAGCACGAGGCCGACGGCTTTACGTCCAGTAAGAAAGTGGCCTTATTAACAAGAGATTCGCACACTATGGCATAAGACTGTCCACTCTCTTGTTTGCGCTTGATTGTCTGTTCAACCACTTTCTTAGCTGCCCGCCACACTTCGATGATCGGGGCGCTAGGTCTGTCACTCTCGCTTTTCTGGCCAGATTGTAACGCTTCGTATTCAGAGAGACAGACGTGCAAGCACCCACTGTGTTTCACTAATGCAGCTAAAACATCCCTTCGAGCTCGCTGCATTGGCTCGCCACCTACCCTAGATAGCATACTTTGCCCAGTATGGTGTGTCGCATAAGCATCGACTCGCTGACCAGCACCAGACTTGAATGAGCTACCAGACATGGCCTTACTCGGACTTAGCGGGGGAGTGCTAGCCTTGCTGCTCGGAGAAGAGGGTGGGGTCGCCTGTGGGCTTGGAGGCAAGTCCACCTTCGATTGCGGCTGGGAAGTATTAAAGAAAAGTGGGAAAGCATTGTGCATCCACCAATCTACGCACATCGGAACACTTGGTGAGGCGTCGCCGTCGCCTCCATCAGGATTGAGGTAGGAATCGAATTCCACTTCATTCCTAACGGAGTTCAAGACCGTTCCACTTAGAGGAAGCCCACCGGAGAAGAGATCAGAATGCAGCCACTTAGTGTTCGCTTTGAGAAGCATTGCGTCATTATCCTCACCTTTCTCACTATCTTCTGTGCTGGGCGAAGAATGTGGCCACACTCCCGCCTTGGCTGCGGAGGGGCTGCCGAGATTCGACTCATCAGCTGCTCCGCTGGAGTAATGATCTCGACGGAATGCTTTGAGTCCTGTAACAAGACAAGTACTTAGGTTTCCACACGCCATGGCAATTAGCATAGACGACTTATACATAGTGTTAGAGGCCCCACCGACGTTGGGGGGGAGCCTCTGTCGCGTTCCCGTGAGTACGGTGTCGCTCTTGCCCTTTTTCGGATCGGCAGAGTGGCCTGTGAAGTACGATCCGCACAAGGAAACCTCTCCTTCCACCACACAATCGGCGCCTAGCGCCCAGCTTTCATATAAACGCAGGTGGCTGCCTAGCTGCTGACCTGTTATAGACACGCCCGACATCTTATTATTATTTTGACCTGCTCCCCTCAGAGATGCACCTTCGTTGGTGCCCTTTTCTGGAGCTTCATCGGCGGTAGCATACACCAATTGCACTTTATAATCGCGATCACTGCCGCTGGCTCCTCCACTGAATGCCCATAATCCTGCCATGTTCCCCAAAATAAAATCCCCTCGCACAACTCTCGAATTCTCACTCTCAACCGACGTGGGACCTCCTTTGTCTGGTTTGTCTAGCTCGTACAAGGCGCCCATCTTCCGCAAAGTCACCGTGAAATAGGGTAGCAGTTGAATCGTCGGTAGAAATCCTGCAGAGGAGTTCAGTTCACTTCTGAATAAGTATGCGGCAATGGAAGACAACAACACCCCAACGAACGGATGGGAGGCAATGCTCCACCGGGTATCTGGCAGGCACATCTGGGTATCTGCTATAGACAAGAGCTCAATTGTCCGCTCGCACAGCATTTGCACGTATTGAATAAATGGAACCTGCAATGCTCGTGCGTCATGAGTTGACACCGGGCGAAGCACTTCGTGAATAGCAATTACATCGTTTTGCTGGAACAGAGAAAAGGCTGGGAAGAGAGTTTGTTTCGGCAAATCTCTGAATGCTACGCCACAATCAGTACCTCTGCAGATGTAGCTAAGGGTGTGAGCATTACTATCATACCGTACATGGACCACATCATCAGTCGCAAAGCCTGTGCCGTAATCAGAAACAATCTTGGCCTTGCCATGCCATAGTCCTCGCGTTCCAATCAGCCCCCAACCATTGGAGTCACAACCTATGTAGCTATCGAGTGGAGCTGCAGCTGAAACCATTCCAACAAACGCGTGGGATTTATCACAGCTAACAATTTTTACTGCCCATTCGTAGGTGCCAGTGTTAGGTTGAATAGCCTGTGCTGCCACTACGGTTGCCCAGCTCTTTTCGCCATGGTGAGTGACCGTAGATTCTTCCTCTGTTACGCTGAGGTGCGGACTGCATCGACGCGGATTGAAGGCAGTAGAGACAACATTGATGTCGACTCCAGCTAAACTTCTGGTGAAAAGCTGCATGTGCTTCTGTTGAATCTTACAAAGCAACGCAAGCTCCCCCCAGAACAGTCCCTCCATAGGATTGGAGCATTTGCTGATGTCACGTAGTATGTGTGCATGCTGCAGTCTAGATAACAATGAGTACTCTAAAGATGACGCTGGATTCGCTGGCTTGCTACTGGATGCAGAAATCAGTGTTTTGGGATGAGATGATGATCGTGAGGGGCTTTGCATCCCGCTTTTCGAATTACTTCCGTCCGAGGCAGTAATTGCTGGGATTCCATCTGTCTGGTCTACGTTACTAGCTAGTAGAGTCTGGTGGTACCGCCAAGTAAGGTCTGCCGCATACGCGGAGCAGATTTTCTGCAAAAGCACGAGTGAGTAGTAATTCCTGTCAGCTTCTTCAGGAGATACTGAAAGCTCGTGAGTGTTGACCAGATGCTCTTCTCGTACGGACGCTGAGCACGTCAGACAAGACAACATACCCGTGTCGGCTGCAGTCGGAGTAGACTGCAGTAGCGACTGCAATAGATGGTCACGCTGTGATGACACTGGCACAAAGATACTTAGTCCGGAGACGAATGTTTCTATGCCGCTCAGTCGGATCTTGTGGGTATATGAGTGGGGGAGGCCCCTCAGTGCTGTTCTGAATCTGCCATCATGTTCACCACCGATAGTTACATCTGCAAAATCCATGGCATCGGCTACTTTGCGCATTAGCTTGGACACGAATGATGCAGGGCTGCCATCGTCTTTGCTAGAGGACGGGCTGTCAGTGGAGGAGGTAGTTTTCCAACTGCCTCCATCTCCTGCGGGGCCCAGGCCAAGTGAAGAAGGTGAGGTGCCCGTAGCCGCTGCTGCTGCCAGAGATACTCGCATTACATTCAGCACTGCCCCAATGGACCAAACCAATACATAAATTTGATCATCCTTTGAGGCATCTTCGCTCTGAACCTTCTTTGAAGTATCAGCTCTGACTCGAAGCAACTCAGTAGTGAGAGAGTCAAGAATGAAATCCAGCAGCAAGAACACTGTAGGTGAGGGCACGATGGGGATCGTCTCGGTCAGAGGCGTGCTGGCGGTGCCCTCTTTGTCATCTTTATGTTGCATGGGAGCACTAGTTGTACCTAAAGCGAAGTCAGAGCTCGCAGAAAGAACAGTAAGCATCGCCATGAGCACAGAAGGCAGAGGTATGCCGGGCATGGAAACGCTCCCTGGCTGTGAGGACAATTCTTTCACTACGACTCCATTCATCAAATTAGCGCGCACTCGGGGACTACAGAATGGGCCATATGTGGCCAGAGGTGCTACGTCGGGCAGAAAATCTGCTACTGGAGTCTCAGGCCTGAAAAAACCGCTCGAAGCGGTTGCGGTAAAGGGATCACTCTCTGACTCCGCAACTTCACTAATACTCTCACTTTCCATCAAGTTGTCGTCGATAATCACACTGCCTGCATGTGATGTCCCTGCGCGGCTTCCAGCATAGCTAGTTCCACCACGAGATACCCCAAAGACACTACCAATGTTGGACACACCCATAGATGAATGCGATTCGGTGTCTGCCCAGCTGTCTGTGTCCATGAACGGTTGCTGCTCTTCGAAGTTCAGCAGCAGCATTGGTGGTGTCTCAGAATTTTCTACCCTGCCTTCTTCTCTTCGTATGTCATGATCATCATCGTCTTCATGAACCATCCCGCCTTGAGATTCCTGATCAGCAGTTCCGGTGTCTCTATCACTGTTGCTATCCTCAGCCTGCCCCTGAGGCCTCTTCGACCTGCTCGACAAGTCGTCGTAAGTGCGGCCGGAGGACTCACTCTGGGTACGACTTGCAGCACTTTTTGCAGTGGGGTCATATGCAGAGAGAAGAAACTGGCGGAATAGATTTGGCACGACTATCCCGCTATTTCCTGCTTTATTCAACCCTTCACCAGAGCCCTCGCTACGACCTTCGAAAAGAGCTGCGATGACGTTCGCGATTGGAATTGTAGCGCTTTCGTCTTCTTGTTGCTGCTGCTGGGCGCATAAGAGTAGAGCAACTACGGCCAAATATGAAACTAGAGAGCCTTCTGCTATTCCTTTTCCGATTGTTGCCGCCAGCATCACCCTTGCATCGTCATAGGAGTCCCCGGCGGCACTTCCAGTTCCATCAGATGGGGCCATTCCGCTTCCCCCACCTCGAGAACGCCGGCGACCACTCCCGCCTCCTGCGCGTTTCTCGCTGGCAATTTCTCGTCGCTTCTTCTTGTTCAACTTGCTCGTGCTTTTTTTGGGCAAAGTTTGTCCTGATATCAGAGGCTGCTGCTGCAGGGTGCGGTACAGCACTGGATGGGTGGTTTTCAGCGTAGACAATAGCGGATCAAAACTTTGTCCCGGGAGTTTCATGGCCAGCATGATGTCCTTCGATGTCATCTTACTGCTATCAGTATCAATTAGAGTTGGTTCGCAGCCACACGCGGCTAAGAAACTCAACAGGACACCGAATTGCTCCTCCAGTACTGGATCCTCTGTAGATGGTCTCGAAGATAGCATCTTCTCCCGTGCGCTACCAGCAGCTTCGGGATCAAGCTGCTGTAACCTTGGATCCACGCCTGACGTGGCCGCTTTGTCGAGAACCCACCGCGACAATTGAAGAGGATGCTCCATGACGTTCTTGCCACCGATGGACATATCTCTATCATATTCGCTCTCGCGATTCTTGCTGAATAACTCCTCTATCTCAGCTAGCAAAATGGCCTTTCTCGATGTGTCCATTGTCCCTTGTGACATCGTTTACACAACAACCAAATAGTTCCTCTTCAATACAAATTTCGATCAAGGACCTCCAATTCACTGATGCAGTCGAGATCTCACTAGTTTCGCAGAATTCTTTTTATATAGGCCTGCACTTTATCACTTTTACTAATCAATTTTCAATACTTTGGCTTACAGTCGTAACCAGGTCTGTTCGACCCTTGAAGCAGAAGCAGAAGAATGTTTTATCTGGTTCTTTTTTATAGAACACTGTGGCTGGAAAAGTGTATCGTATCATGATAGATCGTCTGATGTTGTTTATTTATTTGCAGTATGTACTGACAATTCTCATGATGAACGAGTAGAACTACTTCTACACGGGTGCTCGGAAAATCAGGCCAGCAGGAGCGCCGGTGCTGGCTTCAGGGAGCTTCTCTGCTGTGAAGTTGAGAGCCTGCAGTTCCTGCTCAGGGATGCCCAAGTCTTTGAGCTTCGCAAAGAAGGTATCCAGCGAATCATTGTATGTCTTTTGAAGTTTGACTACTAGGAATTTCACGTTCTTGAGCGCTTCATCCTTTGCCCCAATCATCTGGTGTAGTGTATCCATCACTCGGGCCATCTCGGCTTGGTCCAAATTGGCGGCACGAATGATTTCTTCCACCTGTAAACCAGCCCGCTCTGCGCTGGATTCAGCTGCACGCAATCGCTGTGCAAGAGCTTGGTTATGAAACTCGCTTTGCTGCTGCACCCGCTCGACATTCTCTTCAAAAGAGTTGTACAACTGATCCCTCTCGCGTTCCACCTTGCTGTACTCTTCCTCCAGGGCTTCTTGCTCGCGGCGAAAGTCCGTGCAGTTCTTTCCGATAGCAGCCAGGCGGGAATGGGCATTGCGCAAGGCCATCTGATCCTTAGTGCGCTCACGTAATAATGCCTGCAGTTCTGCAATTTCTGCAGTTACCATTGCCAGAGGCTCTGATAACTTCTGGTTCTCCTGAACGTAATCCAGAAGCATCTTCTTGTTGCTAATCGCACGCTCTTTAAGCTCAGCAATTTTCTTTTGTAGATCTTTGATTACTTGCAAGTTACCGCCAGTGATGTCATTATAATAAGCCTTCATTTGTCCAAAGGCTTTTTTGTGGTTTTTGACCAAATCGTTGATGTGCTGGTTCTTCCGCTCCTCCACCTCATGCACCTCCACACGCCGCCGCAGCTCTAGGGACACTTCCAGCTGTCGCAGGCGGCTCTCGCACCTAGCAGTCAGTTCAGATAAGCCATCGTCAAACTGCTGTCTCAGCTTGATCAGCTGCCTGTCTGCTTGCTGTCGCATCTCCGCGATCTTGGAACTGTTGACCAATTCGAGCTCCATTTGCTCGAACTTCAACTGCTCTTTGTCTCTTAATAGGTCGCGCTCGCGAACTTCGTGCTCCTTTTGCTCACTTTCCAAGAGCGCGGTGCCCTCGCGTACGATGTCTTTGATTTTATTGCGGTGTTCGTACTCCAGATGTTTGACCTTCTGTTGATAAACTCGAAGTTCCACTCTATGATTATCCTCAAGCATCTCCATTTCACGCTCTTTCGCACTTACAGCTAATTCTAACTCCGTTACATCGCGGTGAGTGATATCGAAAAACTGCTGAATACTATCTCTTTCGAGTTGCACGTAATTTCGATCCAGCATCGCTTTATCGAGTTGCTGCCTGAGCATCGGCACCACCTCTCTCAACATTTCCAAATCCATTGTGTCATACTCGCTCTCCTCTTCCTTTTCTGGCTCCTTCTTGGCCTTGCCGCCGCCTTTGCCTCCCTTTTTTGGACCCATGCTAGACAATAACGCTTGCCTGTATTCGCACCTTTAATGGAAAATTGTGGCAATTACAAACCAGATAAAGTTACTGAGAGACTAAGCAATCAAGAACCTACACAGGAAACACCAGAAACCACTTTTTTCACCTCAAAGTTTCCTCTTCCTCTAACCTACTGAATTAAAGAAAACGTGTTTATAAAACGGAGAGACACAGGATGGGATTTTCCCCTCAAACTGACCTATTTGCGAGTTTTTGTGACTCGAATAGTTAATCAACAATGGAAAGATCTATGTCTCGTAACAGTGAGATGGCTTTGGACGATGGGGAATTTGAGGAGACTCAACACATGCCCTTCGGGGACACTTTCCTGCAGCGCGCAGATTATAACAAGGGTTTGATGTATGCTGGTCGCCGACGGTTTCTAAATCAAGATGATGACAACCATCTGCGTCCTCCGCCAGAATTCATGACAAGATTGCAGAGTCTGAAATTTGTTCACATGCAGAGCGGAGACAACCTGGAGAGGCTGCAGGCTCTCGCAATCCAGAATGAAGATAAACTGGCTGAACAAGCTATCAAGCAGCAACAACAAGCAGCAAAGCGCAAGAATGTATTGAGAAAAAAGGCTATTTTAAAGACGATTACATTGGAGAAATTCAGCAGCACTGATCCCGACGACTGGGAAGAAGAGTTCCTGGCAGGCTGTCGAATGTGGACGAACCACTCGACTGGGGAAGTGTCTGAGGTGTGCCCCTGGGAAATAACTGAAGAGGAAGGGTCCACGAATCGGCCGGAAACCGCTGCAGAGGAGGAGGAGGAGGAGGAAGGCACTGGTGCGCCCGTGTACGACGGGTCGGAGCTCCAAAACCTATTCGACTACCTGGACTCGCACCCAAGTCCAGCCGCGAGTCCGGTCAAGAAGTAGTTGCACGTAGGAATGTTCGCGCGTATGCTTGTTAACTGGTGTTTACGATGTATTCGTTTTTTTGTAAAGTATCACACTGTGTACAGGTTTGAGTGAAACTATCATTAGAGCTCCGTCTTCGCTTTTTTCTTTTTGCTGGACTTCTTCTTCACCTTTCTGATGGTTTTCTTCGGCTTTTTAGCGGCTTCTTCTGCCTCTTTCGCTGCAGCATCGGCGGCTTTCTTTTCTGCCTCCAGTTCCTTTTTCAAAGCCAGTTTCGCCGCGGCCTCTTCCCTACGGATTTCCTCCAGGAAGTCATCCATATCTCCTTCATCAACGCTCTCTTCAATGTCGCCGAAATCTTGATACTCACATTCACTCGACATTTCCGGTCGCTGCGGAATAGCCTGGGAAGATACTTTACCAGACAGAGCTTCCTTGAGGAAGCCCACCAAAGACACCTCACTGAGATCGCCGGACATAGTCATAAACCGCCCCTTGGCGGGGGCATAGGTGACTACCCGAGGTAGTGTAGCGATATCAACGTCAAAGCGAGAACTGAAAGACGTTTGACAAGCACCATCAGTTGTCATGAATGTAAAGGCCGCACCCTGCCTGCCCATGTGCCTCATTGTCGACTCCAGCACCGCCGCGTCCTGGGCCGACTCGGCCTCACCATGTCTTGTCAAACCCAAAACACACATTCCACGGTAAGTAGTGCTACAGTAGTTCTGCCAGTCTGCTTCCGTTAATAAAGAATGCATTTCTGTCTGTAACTTTCCCGACAAATCCGCAGTCGGTTCTGGCTGCTCAGAAGATTCTTTCTGTCTCTGCTCCATCAGGCCGCTCCGTTGGTAGGAGCTCAAGATGAAGTTTTGCAATCCCATGTACTTGAAGGGGCCGAAGACTGCAGTGTCATACTGCATGATTGAATGCTGTCCTGGAGGTGCGTCAGGTTCGGAGGACGGCACCGCACACAGCACCGATGGCAGCTTCTGTATTCCACCCAAGCGTGCTAGGAAATCAGCGGTGGGCTCAGATATAAAAGAAATCAGGGCGTAGTCTTTGAGCGTCAGCGCCAAGTTGTTGAGCACAGCTGGTGGAGTTTCTTTGTCTGATAGAACCATCACTGCGACTTTCTTCTCTTCGACAGCCTTCTGCATAACGAACTCTATTTCTGCTTCTCCTATCATCAGAATCGCTTCGTCGCTCAAAGTAGACTGAGCTACTTTTTTCGCTGCGGATGCGTCACTAGCATCGAAGACTTGCAACTTGTTTGGCTGCAAGCGAGCTGCAGCATCAGGGCCATAGCGAGGAATAACGGCGATGAACGGTAACTCCCTTCTGCCGCACAGCTCGGCCCCGAAACTGGAGGTGGTAGCCGAGTCAGGCTGGCACAGAAGCTGCACTGGACGAATGACTCCTTCGCAGGAACCCACTGTCTTCTTCCATACAGCGTGCTCTTCCTTATCGGAAGCTTTGTCCGATGCGTGCACACCAACCAACCAAGCATAGCCGGTGTCGAGTTCACCGTCAAAGGCAGCAGCATCAATCCTGTCCACTGGTACCCCATTGACATCAGCGTCTCGAGTGTTACTGCCTTCAGAGCCGCTGCCACTCTTGGCTGCGGAAGCTTCTGGGACTGCTTCGGGCTGTGCGCCTACGTGCGGAGCCAGGAAAGCCAGGAGCCCCGTACGGTCGTCGGTCACTGGCTGCGCGCCGCGGTAGAAGTGGAAGGTGCCGTCTTGGCTGAGGTACCCAGCCCAGTTCCCGCTCGGAACTTCCCCTTCTGGGATGCTGAATGCAGATGACACATCTTCAGCCTCAGGTTTGGTGAGTTGCACGCACTTGTGAGTTCTGAATGCGTAGCAGACACTCTTGCTAAAGAGAGATAGAGAAGATTTAGTCATTGACACCACAATGGCTGCGTCCCCCTTGTCTGCGAGATCCTTAGCAGAGCTCAACACTTCCACTGTGTCTGCTCCTGGGTAGTTCTTGGCAAACCGGCGCTCAAGGGATTTCAGATCCGCTGGGGGGCCGTCGTAGAGAGATACAGGTCTATGTAGCTTCTTACTATAAGGGTTGATTTCGGGGGCTGCAGTTACGAACCCGAAGGCTGGTATAGTCTTGAGCTGGATTCCATTGCATACTTTCTTGTTGCTTTTCAAAGCGCAATCTACATGAGCCATACGTACACCGTAGGCTGGCTCGAGTTTGGACCCCACTTCGCCCAACACCTGCACTAGCTGCTCCTCGGAGCCAGAAACCCTCTCAGAGTCAGAAAAGCCAATGATGAAAGCAGAACCACTATTCATGACTTCTCGCTGCCAGTCAGTAAAGGAAGATATGTTTAGAGCTGAAGTGGTGCTGTGTTCATCATCCTCTTCTAGATCTAAGATATCCACGTCACCAGCGTCATCAGCAGCAGCATCGGCACTCGAAATTGCCGAAACTACAAAAAAGGCACATATTATAAGCCGTAATAACTTCATCTTGCTGTACTCTGTTAAGTACCTTGGTGCTGCTCTTTGGCAACCACGCGTCACAAGTTGCTTGATTTTTTATTTGGGCTGATTTTATATTACTTAAAAGCTTACTCACGGTATCGAATATCGAACTCTCCATGAGTTCGATAGTTGTGTGTGCTGGCAGCTATATCGCAGTGAGGTGTAAAGATAAGTAACACGATGGACAGTTCTCAGATAAAGCGCTTCAGAAGCACGTTCGGATACTTGCTGTTGCTGAACATGGTTGCCACCTTCGTAAATGTGATTGATGACACGGACGAGGTACATGGATACTGGGAAGTACTGCATTACCTAACCTACGGCCGGGGTCTACAGACATGGGAGTATGCGCCTCAGTTTGCCATCCGAACATATGCTTACGTGGCAGCATTCCTACCCATCACGAAGCTGCTGAGCTGGGTGGGTATATCAAAAGTTGATGTTTTCTCTCTCATTCGTGTTGTTCTCGCTACACTGAGCGCTTATTGCGGCGCGACTTTTATGAGTGCTATTGAAGTCGTTTTTGGTTCCGCTATCAAGTACCTTTCCGTCATTTACTTAGCTTTTTCCCCTGGTGTACTCACGGCAACTACCGCGTTTCTGCCAAGCGCCACGGCGATGAATTTGGTGATGTTGGGCACAGCATCATGGCTGCGTGGAGACAAACTGATGTGTGTTCTGTGGGGTAGCATTGCTGTCTTCCTCACGGGTTGGCCCTTCGTTGGTGTGCTCTTCCTGCTTCCGGGGTTGGAGATGTTGACCAGTTTGGGAAAAGGCAGAGCTGCAGCTGCTGGTGCTGGTGCTGCTGCTGGTGGTGCTGGTGGTACTGGTGTGAGAGCAGACAATGAAGTCACGCTCGCGACCGGCTCCAGCTCCTTGGTAGTGTTCTGTCTGCAGACGCTCGCCATCGCCGCCTCGACGTACATCGTGGGCCGCGTTGTCGACCATCGCTACTATGGCTTCTGGGCAGATCCGACGAGAAACATTCTTTCTTATAATGCGGGGGGAAATGGGGACAACTTGTATGGCACCGAGCCTGCTATGTACTACGTGCGTAACTTGGTGTTGACCTGTGGGCCGGCCTTTCCCCTGGCCGCGTCGTCGCCACTGCTGCTACTGCGAGAATATGGGCTTCTGCCGTATCTACCCCCTAGGAAAAAGGCAGTGCATGCAGAGAGAGTGAAGCTCTATTTCGTGATTATGGCGACTGCCTTGGTCTGGTTGTTGCTGCTCTTTAGCCGACCTCACAAGGAGGAACGCTTCATGTACCCTGTGTATCCGCTTTTGAGCCTTATGGCGGGGTTCACCTCTGTGACATTTCTGGACTTATTGGGCGATCTGATCTCTATATTGCTTTCAGAGCCTCTCCCTGCCACACTGCAGCAAGACATGGATGAACTCATTGCACTATCCAGCCTACCGGCTGGTGGAACGAAGACCGAAAAGATAGAGAGTGCTCAAGCCAAACGCAAAGGTTGGGGCATTAAGCTCAGGGAGCTTTGTACTGGAGCGCTTGTCACTCTCACGGTAGCCTTTTGCTTTTTGCGCTGTGGCGCTTTGCAAGAGAACTACGGTGGGTACACAAGAATTTGGAAGAGCGTTGCAGAGCAATTGCCACAGAGAGAACAACTGTGGACCCCGGTCGGGGGAATAGGTCGTGATATCACCGTGTGTACGGGAGGAGAGTGGTATCGGTACGCTTCTAGCTTTCACCTTCCTGACAACGCACGTTTGGTGTATGTGAAAGACACATTTCATGGATTGCTCCCTCAGTATTTCCATGAGCCTGACGATGGCGATGTGACCAAAGGCACGTCCCACCCTGCAGCGAACATGAATGACTTGAACCAAGAAGAACCAACCAGATACGTAGACATTCATGATTGTGATTACGTCGTAGCTTCGTTGGACAAGAATGCACCAGACCCGCGCGTACATAGCCCCATGCTATCCAAGATGACGATATTGCACTCGCACGACGCGCGGCAGAAGCTTATCGATGAAGAGCTGGATTTAACGTATTTCGAGCCAGTCACTTGGGAGCGGGTGCTAGATATTCAGCATTCTCTAAACCCTGTGGCCAGAGCATTCATGCTTCCAGGTTATTCCGCCGCTCATAATCGCTATATACACTATAACTTATACGCAAGGGTGCAAATGTAAAGGCGAGTGACGTGGAATCGGGGACTGTTGCTAATGGTTGAAGGCTGGAGTGGCTTGATGGTGTAAATCATTAGTCTGTGTGTGGGGCGACCTGGAATGTGCTATATATACTGCAGTGACTGCTGTAAAATAACGAACTTTGACTTGCACCTAGAGCTGTCCCAGCTCTCATTCTCGGGTATTGACACTGAATATGGGGTCCATGGCGGAGCCGACCTGCCTGCGACTCTCTGCTCCTCTCCCTGACGTCTGTTTGACGTCTGTTTGACGTCTGTTTGAAACTGTTAAAGGACAATTGTTGATTATTCATTACAATATGTATGTATTTCTAGCAATGAAGAGCACCCTAAGGCTCTCTGAAGCGGAGCAATCAGAGACTCACCATGTAGATAGATCCTGTGCTCCGCTCGGTAATGTACAGGCTGCTGCCGGAGGCTGGGATGGCCAGACCAGTGATCTCAGGGGCATCAGTCGAAATTGTATTCACCAACTGGCCTGTTTCGTTCAAGATCAGCACGCGCCCTTTGCTGCCGGCATTCCTGCTTTCAAAGATACCCACATACAAGCTCCCTTGTGCATCCACGGCAATGCACGAAGGGCCCACGCCGCCGCTATTCTGGTAGAAGACGGACCCGTGAAATACACCCGCAGGCTCTTGATAGAAGCGCAGGACTCTGTTCAAGCTCTGCTCGCAAACATACACGACTGATTCAAAAGAAGCCACACCAGTGGGATAAGCCAGATTTCCCAGAGAGATGGGAATGAGCAGATCTTGTTTGATTGAGAATAATGACCCTGCGGGATTGTGCAAGCCCGTTTCGCCAACTGGGCCAGAGTCTGTAAAAAGGATTTCATTTTTGTTGATAATCAGGGTGTTTGGACCTTTCAATGGTCTATCTTCATATTGATCAACCACCATACCTTGCTCATCATCTCCGGATGATTTCAGAATGGCTACATGTGCCAAGTCAGCCAAGTACATTGAACCATCGCTACCAATAC
>JACLAC010013704.1_pt1 | contig 19609 bp, 14 predicted proteins | sample 8027881 | NCBI WGS metagenome assembly JACLAC01 (sample SAMN15725517, study PRJNA655200) | protist metagenome | isolation source: fluorescence activated cell sorting (FACS) single amplified genomes of... | place: Spain: Blaines Bay Microbial Observatory, Mediterranean Sea | collected 2016-01-19 | reverse complement strand
AGCCGCCGCTCCGTCCTCGTCGCTCACCGCGCGCTCCGTCCAGCGCTCTTCCACACCTCCTTCCAGCGCTCCTACCATCCAAAAAAATCCAATGGCGTCCGCCTCGACCTCCCGCCTAATGCTCGAGCTCAAGGACGTCTCGTCGCAGCCCATCCCGGTCGTCTTCGCGCAGCCGGAGGAGTCTGACATCCACCACTGGCACGCGATGATCCTCGGGCCGCCGTGTACGCCGTACTCGCTCGGGCTCTTCCACTTCGACATGCGCTTCCCGGCCGATTACCCGAATTCGGCGCCCAAGGTCCTCATCACGACGACCTCGGGCGGGCAGGTGCGCTTCAACCCAAACCTGTACGCGCAGGGCAAGGTCTGCCTGTCCATCCTCGGCACGTGGCGCGCCGAGCACTCTGGCGAGCAGTGGTCGGCCGTCCAGTCCGTCCAATCGGTGCTCTTGAGCATCCAGTCGCTGCTTCACGACGCGCCGTACCACAACGAGCCGTCGTTCGAGGCGGACGACGGCTCCGGCGACGTCCAAAAGTACAACGAGAAGATCCTGCACGAGACCTTGCGTGTGGCGGTATGCGAGGTGATGGAGGATACGGTCGAGAACCGCGTCATCTCCTCAAATGGCGTCCAGCCCATCTTTGCCCATGTCCGCAAGGCCTTCTTCTTGATGTACGCCGAGAGGTACCTATCCGAGTGCAAGCGTATGGGCGATCGTAAGGAGTTGAAGGACGGCAACCCCTTCAAGATGATGCCGTTCGAATGCCATACAAATGGTATCCACGGCACGTTCCAATGGCAGAAGGTGAGGGTGCGGTTGGAGGCGATCAAGCAGCGGTTATACGCGGAGATTGACGAATGGAGGGCGAAGGGCCTGGAGCAGACGCAAAAGGAGAATGAGAAGCATGATGCGGCGTTATCCTCCTGCATACACTATCTACGGCAGCAGGAGGCGAGGGTAAAGGGGGAGGCGCCGCAAGGCGCATCGGTCGGCCCGAGCGAGTCGAATGCGTGTGTATGGGAGGCGACGATCTTTGGGCCGGCGGAGACGATATGGGACGGTGGCATGTTTGGCGTCGAGCTGATCTTCCCGCCGGACTTTCCCGAGTCGCCGCCTCATGTGCGCTTCACGACCTCCATCTACCACCCACAGATCTCGCCGAGCGGCATCCCATACCTACGGAGCCTCCTTATGTGGCACTGCTGCGAGCCAAAGGAGCGAACAATCGCCGGGTTGCTACAACAGCTCGTCAACCTGCTCACCGCCGACCCATGCCCCGAGCCGGCGACCCACCTTAATCTCGAGGCGGCAGGGCTATACTTTTCGCGGTCGGACGAGGAGAAGAAGGAGTACAAGAAGAGGGTCAAACGGGCGGTACAGCGCTCGGTCGACGGATGATCTGTTTGATGCTGTTGATGTCACGCGTTGTGTGTAGATTTCTCTCTTTGTTATGCTGTGGATGATGCGGTGCCGTGCGTTCTTCTCAATGAGTGTTGTGCTTTTATGAGCGTGTGTCTGTAGTCTGCGTGTGTGTCGTCGTCGTCCGCTGCGTGTATTCGATGTCTCAGCGAAAATGAAAAAGGCTACTGGCGCGCGCGCATCACCGGATAGCGCGATCTCTAGCCCGCCACATCAGACGCTACGCACGGCACATCACTCATTAGCAGAGGTCCTCCGTCAGCTCCTCCTCTGGCGCGACCTCACCGAAATCGCCCGTACCCTCTCCCAAGGAGGCCGCACCGCCTCCCATCGCAACCGCCGCCTTCGCTCCACCTCCTCCTCCACTACCTCCACCACTGCTCCCTCCTCCTCCTCCAAAGTTACTCGAGTATGCTTGCGTCAACCGCTCGCCAGGCACCCCACACGACCGCAGCGTGAGCGTCTTTGCTGTTAATGAGACCTGGTTGTCGAGGAAGGAGAAGACCGATTGGCCTAAGCACGCCGCGAGCGCCTCCTCGCTCTGTGACGTATACGCGGATAGCAACTCCTCTGCGGCCTGCGCCTCATCAGTCCCTGCGAACCCATCACCACGCTCCTGCGCGGCGCTGCATCCATCAGCGGCGTTGGCGAACTCGTCGGCCGCGAGGCATACGACCACGGCGGAGAGCTCGCACTTCGCGACATTATGCGGCTGCTCGAGCTTGACATGGACGCGCGCCTGCCGCCTCAATACAGGCGCGGCGAGGCCCGGCCGACCCGTCCTTAGATGGAACTGGACGGCAAGCTTACATGGCTCCAAGGATTGGATCGTCCGCATATCGCTCGCGTCGGCAAGGACATCCTCATCGTACAGATCGCATGCCTCGGTCGCGAGCGTCGCGCCGCGCGCATTGTCGACGCCCTCGAGCGCGCGAGCGCCCTTGCCGAGGCACTCGGCCGCGTTCTCTACACGGCCGTCGATGCGGTGCAGGCCCGCCGCACGCTCGTAGAGCTCCGCCGACTGTAGCGGCTCCTTTAAACCGCCGACACCGGCGAGAAAAGCGGCCGTCTCCATGTGTTTCGCCGCCATGTAGCCCGAGTCGAATTTTTCGTGCATGTCCGCCGCCTTGGAGAAGGCGTCAATCGCTCGCGGCATCGCCTTTGCAACACGGAAGGCGACGGCCGCTTTCTCGTACTCGGCGGCCGCCGCCTCATAGTCGGGCTTCCAGCGCCCAAACATTGAGGTCTTGGTGCATTTGGTCGCGTCGAGTAGGGCCTTCTCGGCCTCGGCGATCTTTTTCTTTTCCATTGATTTTTGCGCCTTGGTGTGAGTGACAAGCGAAGCGCGCAGCGCACGTCGCGCGCTTTTTAATCAGAAAGGAGGCGTCGTTGCGAGCACCATCATACAGCCGCACCCACATCGCCCAGAGGTCTCATTACCCGTAAGCCCACCTTCTCGCCAGCCCTCCGAATCCGTAAACTGTCAAAAGCCGAGGAAAGCCCTTGAGATGCTTGGGAGGAGTGAGCTCCTTCAGCCTCTCACGCACTGATCTGTTGGGCAGCGCCGTGAGGGAGTAGCAGTAATCGAGGTTGAGCGTCCGCAGCGACGTGAGCGCCGAGAGGTCGGGCAGCGCCGTGAGGGAGTAGCAGCCATGGAGGTAGAGCGTCTGTAGCGACGTGAGCGCCGAGAGGTCGGGCAGCGCCGTGAGGGAGTAGCAGTCCTTGAGGTTGAGCGTCTTCAGCGACGTGAGCGCCGAGAGGTCGGGCAGCGCCGTGAGGTAGTAGCAGTAAGAGAGGTCTACAATCCGCACGCTCGTGCACCGCGACAGCCACTCCGGGAGTGTGGCGCCGCCGTACCCTCGCAGGTCGATCTCGGTGGAGTCGAGCGGCCAGCCGTCGGTGATGAAGTCCCACGCCTTGAAGCCGCCCGCCTCCCACGGCGTCAGGCGGTCAGGCAGGCTCACCTCCTTGAGGTCTGTGAGCGCCGACAGGTCGGGCAGCGCCGTGAGGGAGCTGCAGCCCCAGAGGTTGAGCGCCTGCAGCGACGTGAGCGCCGACAGGCCGAGCAGCGCCGTGAGGGAGCTGCAGTTACTGAGGTCGAGCGTCTGCAGCGACGTGAGCGCCGGCAGCTCGGGCAGCGCTGTGAGGGAGTAGCAGCCATGGAGGTAGAGCGTCCGCAGCGACGTGCACGACGCGAGGCCCGCCACCACAGCCGCCGCTGCCGTGTCGCTTAGGCCCTTCATCTCCTTCACCTCCAGCGTCTCGAGCGCGCCGCAGTAGCACAGCGCCTCGCCCAACCTCTCAAACTGCGCTTCTTTCCATTCGAGCTTCTCGTAGCGGAGCTCCCTCGTGCTCCCGAGCAGGGCCGTCGCCGTGTCGCGATATAGGTTGATGACGGTGGCCGAGTCTGCGCCGTTGGTAAATTCTTTCTTGCTCAGCACTGCGGCGAAGGCGTCGGGTGTGAGCGGCGGGGCGCGGTTGCTGCCGACGAGCGAGCCGAGCAGGCCTCGGCTGTCGGAATCGCCGTACGAGCCCTGCGCCGCGAGCTCCTTCACCGACTTCTTCGCGAACGGAACCTCGCCGATCCGCGGCAAAGAAGCCAGCCTCCTATTCCATTCGTCGCCAGGCTCCCACTCCCTACGAGGATGAGCAGCCTCGCGCGCCTTCTCAACGGTGAAGAGACCGATGTCGACGCAGAAGGTGTCCGGCTTGATGAGCTGCCCCTCCGCCCGCTCAAAGTTCGTCCTGTTGTGGGAGTGTGCAGAGAGTCAGCGGGAGAGGAGGAGTGGAAAGCGAGTCAGAAGCTGAAGCGATGAGAGGCTACGGTGCAACGCACCAGCCTCTATCCTCGTATGTGCGATCGACCTTGACACCTCGAGGCACGCGCGTCGAGAGCAGGCTCATCAGGCCCTTGTGCGCGTAGACCACGTCGAGGCTGCCGAGCGCGTGGCGAAAGAGGCCGTCCTCGACCTCTGTGCGTTGGTCATTCTCTTTCTGGCACATTGAGCTCAGGTCCACGAACAAACCAAAGTCGGCCGCCGCGAGGACCGCCTCGTCGCTCAGTCGCGTGCCGTCGGCGTCCCTGGCGCGATTATAGTCACCGCCAAGCTGCCTCACGCGCTCCGAGTAGAGCCACTCGATGGCGGGCAGCCACATGTCGCGCAGGTTGCGGGCGTTGGGGTCAGGGTGTGCCTTCTCGAGCCACATGTGAGAGAGCGCCATCGCGCTCGGGAAGGCGATCTTCCTCCGACTGCTGCGCCACTCGCCGCTCGCCGCCTTGCTCATGTACTCGCCATGCTCCACCTCGGCGAGCACGCGCTCGAGCGTCTCGCCCGCGATAAACGCCTCCGGGTGCTCGCGCTCGAGCCACTGACGGTGCTTCAGCCGCGCGGCCTTTTTGCCCTCCTTCCGGAAGTGTGTGAGCAGCCACCGCGCGCTCAGCAGCCTGATAGGTATGCCGCCGCGCTCCGCATCGTCAGTGAGGAGCTTGCGTAGGACGGCCGTTGTCGAGTAGCGGGCGGTGGCGTCCGCGAACGACTTGGAGGTGAGGCCATGCTGCAGGACGGGCTTTGTCGGCGCGGCGTCGTCGGGCGTCTCGGGCGCGATCTTGGCGGACTTCTTCGGCATTGCAACGATTCGAGTCTCTTCTCTTCTACGCGCCGTGTCCGCAACACCCTTTTGACGGATTACAGCAGCATACGCGAGTTACAACTTGGTTCTATTCTAATTCAACCGGACCCTGCATGCGCCAGCAACCCATCGCCCGCGCTCGCGCACAGCCCCGGATCGAGCTTCTCTCCCGCGCCCACCGGCGGCGTCAGCCCAACCCGGCGTATGGCATCGTCATACATTGCTCGGTCGCACGCGGCGGCGTCCATCACGCCCTTCCGCGTCGTCTCATTGAGGCTCTCCCACCTACCCCATATCGCCGCCTCTCTCATCATACCGCCTCTCAACGAGACGCCGTGCGGCTTGTATCGTAGGCTCTGCTTCAATGCCAACTGCAATCGATCGGCGTCCGCCGCGCACGGCCATGTACCAACACGCTTACAGAGGCTCGTAAGGACCCTCTCCATGCAATCCATCACCCCAATCATGTCAAATGTTTGCAAACGCTTACGGCCGAGCGTTACCGCATCACAGCCCTTCAGATTGTGAAAGCCCAATCGATTGTGCGGCCAGCTGTCTAATGTGAGCGAGCCCGCCTGCAATCCATACGCGCGCGGCAGCCACTCTGGCAACGAGACGGCATGCTTTGCGACGGTGTTGCCGCCACATTTGCACCGCTTTGACGGCGGCCACATTCGATAGGTGGACAGCACGTGCGAGACCGGCTCGCGGAATGTCGCGAGCGTGATTAGCGTGCCATTCGCGGCGGCGTACGCGGCGCGCAATTTCGGAAGCACTGGCACGAGCTCCTCCCAATACCGACGCCGCGTGTACGCATGGAACTCGACGCCGACCGCACTCCGCCGCCAATCGGGCTTTTGCGGTCCCGTGCATCGGCGCGGATCCCACGAGCCCTTGTAACCAGGAAAGAGGCCGTCGTGTAGCGCGAAAAAGCAAGAAGTGTGCGTGAAATCCATCAGCGACGTCAGCCGCGGCGCGACGCCTTTCTTGCTGTTGGCCATCTTGTGCAAATATTTCATCACCGCCGTGCCGCCCGTCTTCTCGACGTGATAAAAGAGGATTAATAACGGCTGCTGGACCTCGAGGCCGGACCATCGCGCCGGGCCGGTGGGCAGCCAGATGTCGCTCGGCATTGTGTGTTGAAGTGTGTGTTCGGCCGAAGAATGCCGTCGCTCACAGCCAAAAGCGGCTCGGCGCTGCCACGTCGATTTTCTGCACGCCGCGCGTCGCACAGCAGGGTCATGCGCTTCTCCTCCCTCGACGTCTACCCCAAGACGCTGAGCGAATTTCGGCAACGCACCCTCACCGGCGCGGTCGTCTCCATCACCTGCACTGCGCTCATCGTGCTGCTTTCCTTGATCGACATTGCCGATTTCGCCATCGTCAAAAAGACGGACCACCTCTTTGTCGACACAACACGCAGCCAGCACCTTCGCATCAACATCAACATCTCCTTCCCCGCGCTGCCTTGCTCCGTCATCTCTCTCGACACCCTCGACCTCTCGGGCAACCACGCGCCCGACCAGCAGCGCAGCATAAAAAAGGTTCGGCTCGACGGCAAGGGCAACTGGCTGCCGCCCTCGCCGCCTGGGCCCGAGGGTGGTGGCGCGCACCACATGGGCCGCCGGCTGCTCTTCGACACGCATAGCGGCGGTGGCGGCCGCCCCGGCGACCTAAAGGGCGGTGGCAAGCCCGATTTGAAGATGTTTGGTAAGCCGGATATCCTTCTCTCACAGCTTCTCGCCGAGATCCTACCCTCTGTGGTCGACGATAAGGAGGCCGTCGCCGAATTGCGCGCGCATATTGGCGAGGGCTGCCATATAGAGGGGTCCGTCCTCGTCAACAAGGTCGCGGGCAACTTCCATTTCTCCCTCACCAAGGCCGACCATCACGTTTTGATGTCCGTATATGGCAAGCGGGAGTCGATCAACGTCTCCCATGTTATTCACGAGGTGTCCTTTGGCGAGCCGTATCCGGAGATGGTCAACCCGCTCGATCATACGTCAAAGATACTGCATGAGGGCTCTGGATACTTCCAATATTACATCAAGATTGTGCCGACGACGTACGAGCCGTTGCGTGGCGAGCCGCTCTTTACCAACCAGTTCTCGTACACCGAACTCTTTCGTACGACCTCGGAGGTGGAGAAGCTGCCCGCCGTATACTTTCACTACGAATTGTCGCCAATCATGGCCAAGGTGAGTGAGACGAGGAAGAGCTATTCGAGCTTCCTTACGGGACTCTGCGCGATTGTTGGCGGCGTCTTTACGGTGGCCTCGATGGTCGACGCGGCGCTGCATAAGCTGCCGAGTGCGGCCTGAGAGCGGTGAAGGGCGAGGGGTGCGCGTGAGGTTTCGTTGCATGCGCAAATTATCCTTTCTCTCTCAAAACGACACCTATACATGGCGCCCAAAACACGAAAATAAAAGCCCTTTAGACATCATGGAATGCACCTTGCACGCTTGTGCATGCGTCTCGCCACTGACACTACTTCTCCAAAAGCAGCTCGGCGATCTGCACCGCATTGAGCGCGGCGCCCTTTAGCAGCTGGTCACCCGCAATGAACAGGTCAACGCCATACCCCGACTCGACGCTCTGATCTAACCGTACGCGGCCAACAAGGATCTCGTCCTCCCCCGAGGCGAGTAATGGCTCCGGGTGCTTGTTGTTTGCTCGATCATCGACGATACGGATACCCGGCGCCTTCTCGAGCACGCCGTATACCTCCTCCAAGGTGACCTTGCGGCCAAACTGGAGGTTGATCGACTCGCAGTGCGCGCGTAGTACGGGCACGCGGATACATGTCACCGCGACCTTGAACGGCCCCTCGAATATCTTGGGCGTCTCCTCCACCATCTTCCACTCCTCCTGATTATAGCCCGCTCTGCCGTCGCCATCCTTCCCTTCGAGGTATTGCGGTGAGTTGTGCGCGAAGAGATTCCAAATGTACTGGCGGCCGAAGATGTCCTGGGTCAACGGATCGCCATTCGCCCAGTCTTTGGCCTGCTGCTCGAGCTCGCGCATCGCGTCCAGACCCGCACCGGACGCGGCCTGATAGGTTGATACGACCGCGCGCTCGACGCCAAAGGCCTTGTGCAAGGGATAGACCGGGACATTCATTAAAATCGTCGTGCAGTTTGGGTTGGCGATGATATTGTTGTGGCCCTTGACGGCGTGGCCGTTGACCTCGGGCACGATTAACGGGCAGTTCGGGTCCATACGGAACTCGGAGCTATTGTCGACGACGATGCAGCCGGCGGCCGCCGCCTTTGGCGCCCACTCCTTTGAGAAGCCGCCGCCCGCGGAGAAGAGGCAAATGTCGAGGCCGTTGAACGAGTCCTCGTTGACGGCCTCGCATTTAACCATCTTGCCGCCAAAATCGAGCGGCGTGCCGGCCTCCGAAGGGTGCGCGAAGAAGCGCACGTCCTCGATCGGGAAGTTGCGCTCTAATAGCTTCTTACGCATCTCGATGCCGACCGCGCCAGTCGCACCGGCCACGCCAACGTTTGGCTTCTTGAGGCCGTTCCGTTTGATTGCATTTGTCGCCATGCGCGCGACGCGGCCGTAGCGGTAGCCGGGCATAATGAGAGCGGTGGTGGCAGTCGGGCCGAGCGCGCGATGTGAACGACGTGACTCAGCTCGGGGCAATCGCGCGGCGTGATGACGGCGCCGCTGAGCACTTCCCCAGAAAAGTCCCCTTTAAATCAGGCCGTGGCCTTCGTGGGTATGCTCTTGCGTGTCACGGGCGTCAGATGTGAAGCAAGAAATTGACGAATTGCGGCGACGAATTCGCGCAATTCGTTCGTATCGCGTTGAGTGTTGCATCCACATGGTGATGGGCCGCCTCCGCCAGCCGGCCCGCGTGGCCCTCGCGCGGCGGTGCCTATCGACGATGTTCGCGGAGGCGCCGTACTATAAGCCGGAAGCGGCGCCTCAGCCGCTGCGAGTCGCCATCGCCGGCGTCGGCACCGTCGGCGGCGGCGTGGCGCAAATCCTTCACACTCATCGCGCGCTTCTCGCCGAGCGCTGCGGCCGCGCGCTCCAGCTCGTCGCGGTCGCCGACCAGCGGCCCGTCTCGGCGTTAAAGGAGGAGCTCCGCGGCCACGACGTCAAGCACTACTACGACGCGGTCGAGATGGCCCACGAGGGCGATGACATCGATGTGATTGTCGAGACGATCGGCGGCTATGGCGTCGCGCTCAAGGTCGCAAACGGCGCGCTCTCCCGCGGCGTCTCGCTCGTGACCGCCAACAAGGCGATGCTGGCCGTGCACGCCTCCGAGCTCGCGTCGACCGCCGAGGGCACGGGCGCGAAGATTGGGTGGGAGGCGGCCGTCGGCGGTGGCATCCCGTGCATCCGCGCGCTGCGCGAGGGCTGCGCCGCCAACCGCGTCTCGTACGCCGCGGGCATCCTCAACGGCACGTGCAACTTTATTCTGACGACGATGAAGGAGTCGGGCCGCGGCTTTGACGATGTGCTCGCGGAGGCGCAGGCCTTGGGCTACGCGGAGACGCCGCCCGACCTCGACGTGGATGGCATCGACACGGCGCACAAGCTCGCTCTCGTCGCCGCGGTCGCGACCGGCTCGCTGCCTTCGTACGATGGCGTGTACACGGAGGGCATACGGTCGATCACGGGCGAAGACGTCAAGCTCGCCGACGAGCTCGGCTTCTCGATCAAGCTGCTTGGCATCGCGTCGCGCATCGAGCCCTTCGAGGGCGATCCCGGTTTTGAAGAGGACCCGTTCCGGCCGTGCGTCGGTGAGGAGGCGCCAGACGTCCACGGCAAGGTGGGCGGCAAGGTGCCGGTCCAGCACCGCTCCGGCGGCAAGCTCGAGTCGAGACAGAGAGTCGTTGGTGAGCCGCGTCCCAACCCGGTGGTCTTGCAGCGTGTCCACCCGGCGCTCATCCCCAAGTCGGCCGCCCTCGGCGCGACCCACGGCGTGCTCAACGGCCTCTTCACGATCGGCGACTTTGTGGGCCCCGTCTTTACGCAGGGCCGTGGCGCCGGCCGCGACGCGACGGCCTCTGCGTGCGTTGGCGACCTCATCGACCTCGCGAGAGGCGGCGCGTCCGTGCCCACCTTCGGCGTGCCCGTCGCCGACCTCAACACGATGGACACGGCCGACATGGGCCAGCGGATCGGCCGCTACTATTTGCGCGTCGACGGCAAGGCCGACCGCAAGAAGCTGCTCGAGCTGCTCCAGAAGAGCGGCATCGACCTCGAGAAGAAGACGTCGACGGGCGAAGGGCTGAATAATGGCTTCAGCGGCGTGATCACCGGAGTGACCAAGGAGTCGAAGCTTATGAAGGCGGTGCTCGAGCCGCTCGGCAAGGCGGTGCACATGATTCGGGTTGAGGGGCCGTGGTGATGGAGAGAGAGAGAGAGAGAGAGAGAGAGAGCAGAGAGAGAGAGGCTCGTGGTTGGCACATGGAGAAAGTGGGTGCTGTGCGGGTTGGAAGCGGTGAGAGTGGCCGTACATCTGCCATGCATGGAGAGACAGAGAGCATGCCATCTCGTTTTTAAATTAGCACAGCCAGAAACTACGCACCCTGGCTCCCCTCATCCGGATCTCTCACCTGAGGTGGGGTCGACGACGTGATCTCATCGCCATACTGGTTGGTCGTCACGCCGCCTCCACCTCCTCCTCCAGCTCCTCCGCGCATTGCACCACCACCACCACCACCATCGCTGCCCGCCCACGTCGGCGCGAGATTACGCTGCTGCACAAACGACGACGTCGATCCGGCTCCTCCACCCATTCCACCATCCGCTGCCGCCGGCATTCCACCGAGCGGCCTCCTTGGCTGCAACCCTCCACCAATCGGCGGCATACCCAACGGTCGTGCCTGCCGCCTCTCCGCCTCCCTCTTACCCAACTTATACAGTGTGTACGAGAGTAACGCCACGAGCCCAAACATCGCCAAGCTGCGTGTTAATAGCTCGTTGACCACCTCGGCCGGCTCGGTCGGCCCCGCCGGCGGCACATAATCCTGTACAACAAAGTTGATGTCGGTCAGGCGCCATCGTACGGGCGCCTCCTCCTGCCCCTCGCCATCACCACCCTCACCACCACCACTATCAGAGGTGGACGATGCGGATGATGAGCCGCCCTGCTGCTGGCTGATGGTGTCCCTTAGCCACATGACATAAGGGCGCATGTGTAGATGCTCCGCAGTAAAGGTCCATAGCTGTATGTGATCCTCGTACTCGTCCTCAGCACCTCCCACCACTCCATCACCACCTCCGCCTCCTTCCACCACCACCGCCGCTTCCGGTGCCTTCGCCTTCGCTGTAGTCTCCCATTGCCCGACACCCGCCTCCTTTAATATCCTTGACGCCCTCTCTGGGTCCAGCTCCTTGATCTCAGCCGCCGTGTACCCGAGGTTACCTAATTGCATCCGCATCTTATTTGTGATCATAAACTGGACGGACGCGACCGTGCCGTTGTCGCCAGCCTCAGCATCAGCAGCATCAACCTCAGAAGCCGCGGACGACGACGACGACGACGCGGCAGACGACTTCTCGCCGAGCGGCGCCCACGTCCTAAGCTCCCTGCTTCGGAAGACGACCGTCGCGACGAAGCCGGCAACCTCCGGCTGCGAGCCGTCAATAAGGAGCACCTGCCCATTAACACGTCCCACAGAGATCTCCGGCCGCCTCCCCGCTGCGGTCCACTTCTCACGCGCCTCCTGCAACATGATGGCCAACTCGGGCTCCAGCGCGCCGGACTCGACGAGCGCCTCCCAATCGGGTGCATCGGAATGGAACTCGTCGGCGATTGCGGTGTATGCCGACTCGCAGCCGTCGAGCAGGCGGTCGTTGATACGGCTGTACCGCTCGAGCGGCTCGGCGACCGTGTCGAGCCAGCCGCTCCGCCATTCGGGGTCGCTGCGCGCAAACAATAAAATGCGAGAGAGAAAACGCGTCAGTAATGCGCTATTTTTTCGAGGAAGCGAAAGCGGCGCACCCGAACCACTGCATTGGCCGCACGACCATCGCCTGCGCGCGGAGGCCTAATTCTGCGAGCTGCCGCGTGATTGCCGCCTGCTTATCGCCGTCGTCGCGGATACGCTCCTCAAGCTTGGCGATCTCGTCGGCCGACTTGCCAAACGAGCCCCATTTTGGCAGCAGCGGGCCGGTGCTCGCAGTGCTGCAGAGCTGGCGCGCGCGCAGCGACGAGATGATGGAAGCGCGTCGCATGCCGCCGATCGTCGCGCGACGCATTTCTCTGTCCACGGGACGAGTTTGTCCGTTACCAGCTTTCAATTCAACTTTGAAATTCTCTTCGCTGGCTGGTTGGGAGTCTGATGGATTCGTGGGTTTCCGGAAGAGCGCGTAACTTTGAGATAAACTCCGTGAAGAACGCGCGATTGCATAAGCCACTCCGCTCCGCGCGTCGCTCCACACGTGCAAGCGTCCTTCCAAGAGCCGCTCCTTCCAAGAAGCAATCTTGCGCAAGATGGAGCTCACCCGCGCCACGGCGGCGTCCTCGTACATGGCGCTGCTCAACAAGGTCAAGCACAAAACCGTCGATCTGCTCCTACCGCGTTTTAAAGAGGAGAGCCGCCCGCCGTCGCCGCTCCTCGAGCCGGCGGCCTTGCTCTCGCCGCCGCCGCCTATCATCACCTCTCTCGGCGACACCTCCATGCGGCGGTCGATCGTGACGCACGCCGTCCTCGGCTCCGAGGCCGCCGGGTTGCAGTCGCTGCCGCAGGAGCTGCTCTTCCTCATCTTCTGCCGGCTCGACACGCCGACGCTCTGCCGGCTCTCGTGCGTCTCGCACTCGTGCGAGTCGTTCGCGATGGACCCGCTCGTGTGGGAGCGCACCGTCGGCCACAGCAAGGAGACGGCGCGGCGCAACCACCTGCACGCCATGCAGCTCCGCGAGGAGCAGCTCGAGGCCGAAGCGGAGGCGAAGCGAAGGCGATGGCGGCAGTGGAAGCGCCGTGCAATAGGAGTGATACAGGCCGTCTGCGGCGTCGCCCTCATACTCCTCCCCGTGTTAGCGGTGCTCTCCCGCCGCCGCGATGATGGCAGCGGCAAGGCCGCACCACGGATCGGAGGATCGAACGCGTCGGCGGCTGCAGCAGCAGGCGGGACGAAGCAGCTGCCGCTCAAGGCATCGCCAAGCGGCCAGCTGCAATTCGAAGGAGTCGTGTGGAATGCGGCCGCCTCGTGCGCGCGTGCGGCCTGAGAATGTGTGATTGATGTGAGAGCGAGTGTGGCGAGTGAATGTGGTTTGCGAATAATAAAATAAGTGGATGACCCAACGCAACACAACACATCAGCTGATATCCATGCTGCTCGCGCCCGCCTTGGAGGCGGCGGCCTTCTCGGCCGCGGCCGCCTTCTCCTCCGCCTGCTTCTTTTTGAAGTCCTCTATCGCCGCCTCGAACGTGTTGAGCACGTGCTCGCCGACCGAGTGCACCGTCTCGAGCGTCTGGAGCAGCGTGTCGGTCGCGGGCGGCCCGACCGTCTGGAGCCGCAAATTCATCTTTGGCTCCGCCGGGTGCGGCACGGAATAGCCGGCGAACTCGACGCCCGGCGTCTTGTTTAAAAAGTAGCGCAGCGTGTTGCCCATCGTGTGGTCCTCGTGGTAGAATGTAAAGGTCGCGCAGGTCTGGTCCACCGAGTCGATTGAGACCGACGAGTCGGGCGGCGCCGATGGCGGCCGCGTGTCGGAGGCGTTGGCGACGCCCTCGCGGTTGTTGCTGCTGCTATCGGCCATATTTTATTATTGTGGCCGGTTGGCGGTGGTGGTGGTTGTGTGTGAGTTCCTGAGCTCACGTTGCTGCTGCTGTGCTGCGTCGGAGGCGTCCAAGTCCTGTCGCGTCGCCTCTCACGCGGGCGCCGTAGTGCACGCCATCTCTCATGATCGCCCCGCTCACAGGCGGAATAGCAGCGTGCAGCGACTCACCTTTGAACGCAACAAAAGCAAAAAAATGCTCAACGACATGAACATACATACATTGTACAGCACATGGCATGGACGATTTTGTAAGACTTCTCAACAACAACATGCTCTCTCTCTCATGCCGGCTCGGCGATGATCCGGTCAAAGGCGGCACGAACGGCCGTGCCGAGCACAGCGGGGTCAGCGATGCGGACGCTCACGGCAAGACCAAGCGGGTCGCTCGTCGCCTCCATGTCGACCGGCAAAGCACCAATGCCACTAGCGCCATCGAAGATCGCCGACACCATCGCGACGTGAACAGCCTGGCGCACCGCCTTCCTACGCTCTTCATCCTCCGCCTCTTTGCACACGACGGTCACTCGATCGTCGGTGCTCGTGACCGCGAGCGCCGCCGCACGTGCGAGCCGCCGGCCGGGCCCATCCCCTCTGCCGTCGTATGCATTATCCCACTCGAGCAATGCGCCGTCCTTCGAGACCCATGTCCCTTCGTGATCCTCCACCTCCCAGGTGGACCTCACATGAATCGTGACATTACGAGGTACCAGAGGCGTGACCGCGTCGGGATGAAGGACCGACGCGCCATGCACAGCGAGGGCGCGCGTCTGATTGTAGCTTAGTATGGGGATGCGCGTCGCGTTTGGGCAAAGCCGCGGGTCCGCATTGAACACACCGTCAACGTCGGTAAAGTTCTCGTGCGTCACTCCAAGGCCACCGCCATCTGCCTCCTCCTCAGCGAGTGCGGCGGCGACAAGCGAGGCCGTGACATCGGAGCCGCCGCGTGAGAAGGTTTGCACGTTGAGCGGATCGTTTGCCACGCCGTTTACGCTGCCAAAGAATCCAGGAATCACATAGCCGCTTGTACCAGTGCTGCAGCGGCCAACACGATGGCGGATTGCCATGAGAGTGCGCTCCGCATCGAGGGTACGATTCTCGTCAAAGACGATGAACTCATCGGCCGGATCGACAAACTCGAAACCCGTCTCGTGAGCCATCACCATGCCATTTAGGTACTCGCCGCGGCTCGCGGCAAAGGCGGCAGCAGACGGCGACGAGCGCATATCGTAGAGCTGCGACGCCGATTGCGAAAGCGCCTTGTCGAGCGCCGGCAGCGGCGACGAGGTGAGGCCCTGGTAACGAGATGCGATTGTCGCAATCGTCGCGTCGTACTGAGCCAGATCGTCCTTTTGCACGTGTGCGGCGGCGCTGAGCAGCAAATCTGTAACTTTGACGTCGTCGCTGTTTCGTTTGCCGGGAGCAGAGACCACGAGATGCTCGCGACGGACTGCAGGCGTGCTCTTGACTACGGCGGCCACGCGGCGGATGCAATCGCGGTCGGCGAGGGAGCTGCCGCCGAATTTGCTGACCGCGCGTCGCATGATGCAGGCCGCCGAGCGCTCGGCGACGCGTGGTATAGAGGAGATAGGTGGGGTGCGTGACGCGACTCGGCAATTCGCTTGATTGTGATGTGCGCGCTCACGACGGCGCTAGCAAATTGGGCGGTGGCGCCGCAAATTGTGGTGTCTGAGGTGCCCACGACGCCAGGGCAAGTTGGAGAGATCCGCAACAAGTTTTGCGCATCTAAATTTGCTCAACCCAGCCACTCCGCGCTCGTCTCGGCTCCGCGATCGCTCCGACGAATGTGGGAGCTCCGTGCAATGGAAGGCGGTGCCGGGCATCTTGCTCTTCGCCTCGGTGACGGCCATTCTCATCTGGCAAGGAAACCTTGACGCGCGCGCCGACATTAAACCTGAGCCCGGCTCGGGTGAGATGGAGCTCTATTCGCCCTCGTGGAGCAGCGTGCGTAAACTCGGCAGCTGGCCGCGCCTCAACATTTCCGAGCTGCGCGTCAACGCTGGCCGCTTCACCATGGTCAACCACGACTGCCCGACGCTCCGCTGGGAGGTGCTTCCACAGGCGAGCGCGTCGACGCCCAAGCCGCGCTTCTATCCCGCTGGCTCGGGCGTACACGTCGTCGACAATAGCAATCGCGACTACGAGTACAGAGAGATTGTCTTCGAGCTCTGCGCCGCAAGTAAGCCGCGGATGCGTGAAGAAGAGATCAAGAGGTGGATGAATAATACGATACGCAGTCCGCTCGTCGGCACCGAGTTGGTGCTCGAGAATGATTTATTGCGCGCGGTCGATTTACATTTGCCACCTGGCGGCGGCGACGCATGCAATGACTTCCATCAGCACATTATGGATTATGGCTTCGTCTTCCTTGGCGAAGGCCAGCCACAGTCGTATGCAGGCGCGATGGACTTTTTGCGGCTGCCACAACCGCCGCCGCATAAGGGCTGTGAGGGCGAGATCTTGCTCAATGATAACATGTCGCTCTACGATGGCTCGGCGACCTACCACAGCATCACGCCGGGCGACACGAGCGGCCACGCCTTGCACAACCTCGTTAATGCGGACCCGAATAAGTGGCTGCGGTGTTACCAGGTGGAGCTGAAGTGAGGGTTGACGGAGCGTAGGATTTTGCTCGAAGCGCCGCCGCGGGCGCATGCACCTGCGCACCTTTTGTTTGTCCTCGTCGCCGCGACACGGCCGGACGGCCACGCGCGACGCCCGACTACACATTATTCTTCAGCCATGCCAAAGGGCTCCTCCAACTCGGCCGGCACCGGCAAGGACCTCAATCCAATCCATATGGTCAATAAGGGCAAGGGCGGCGAGGACGGCAAGCGTTTCGTCTTCCGCACATTTGCCAAACGCGTCGCCTCTGTCAACATTGACGTGCACCACAGCCTGGCGGGCGACGCGGCAGACGAGCGCGAGGCGACCGGCGGCGACGACACGCTGCAGACGCGGCCGCTCGCGGCGACGACCCTCGAGCGGTGGGTCGATCTCAACTGCACCGCCGGCTTTGCGGCCTTCCGCGTCGAGGTCGAGCCGATGCTGCTCTCTGTGCCGCTGATGCTGCGCCGGCGGTCGGAGCTCTTTGAATGCGTGCGCAAGCACCTCGCGGCCGCGCCGAGCATCTCGCTCAAGCCAATCCTCGAGGTGACCGCCGCCCTCGCCGCCGACCTCCGCCAGGAGTTTTACCCAGAATTCCCGCCGCTCCTCCGCACCCTCGCCGCCCTCCTCGCGCCGTCCGACACCGAGCTCCTCGAGGACGCCTTCTCGACTCTTTGCTACCTCTTCAAATATCTATTGCGCCAGCTCCTCGCCGATTTGCCCGCCGCGTTTGACGCGTACCGCCCGCTCCTTGCCCACGACAAGCCGCACGTCCGCGAGTTTGCTGCCGAGTCCTTCTCGTACCTTCTACGCCGGCTCCCCGCAACCAAGCTGCCACAGGCGCTCCAAACTGCGATCCTGCCGCACATTGGCGCGCATGGTCACGCCTTGGATAGCGGCATCGCCCAGCTCCTATTCCACGCGACGGCAGGGATTGGCCACGCCTTCCATTCACGAGGGCCGTTACTATTGAAGGCTCTGTTACCGCTGCTCCATCCAAATTACAAGGCGGGCACCGCAGCGGAGGAGGCGGAAGCAGGACCGAGCAGCTCCGAACCGATGGAGGTTGTCGGAAGGCAGATGGAGGAAGGGATATGGAATGGCATCGCCAAGTGGGGATTTGGGGAGACACTAGACGATGACCATCCTACGCTGGCTGTGAGTATCGAGGCTTTGCATCTAATGTCCGAACATACAAGGAGGGCACAGGCGTATGAGATCTGGGAGCCTCTATTGCAGTCGTGTAAAGAGACGCTAGGTGTATGGGCGGCGCATCTCGACCTCTCGGTTGAGGATGACGATGACAACGAGGAGGAGGAACCTTCGTCTATATATAACCTTCCGGCAAATGCGATCGAAACTCCATCTGATTTGCGTCAGTACATCAAGTCGAGCCGCCCCTCCGCACGTCTTATGGCCTCCTCCATACACGCGAAGGCTCTACTGCTACTCGTACGAAAATGGGTCTGCGAACGGAATGGGACGCGCGTGCCTGAGGGTGGTAAGCTCGCACTTATTACTCTGCTCGCCGAGTTTGCCTCTCCCTCTCACCTCAAGGCTGCTTCGGATGTATGCGCTGAGTACGATCTGATGATCGATGGGCCGAAGAGCCAAAAGATGGGCAAAAAGATAACAATGGTCGGTGGCCTTGGTGAGATGGTGCGTGGTGTGATTGACGAGCTGCTGCAATGCTTAGCGTCTGGGCTGCTCGCACGTGGCACGTTACCAGTGGAGGAGGCCGCAACACTCTCTCGTGTCGGCAGTACCATCGACGCCGTATTTGCGTGCACAGCGCCCTCAGCACCCGCCGCAGCTGGAAGTATCACCTCTTCCATTCCTGGATTACACACCGCCCTACCTACACCAGCATGCGGTCTGTCCAGTATACGCTTCGGCCTCTCTCTCATCACATGGCGCCACTTCTCATCGCGTGTGCTATCACCGCTGCTTAGCGCATGCAACGCCCTCGCTGCTAGTCTGGGACATGACGGGTCCTACAATATGGCTTTACAAGAGCGTGACAAGAGGCAGGCGGAGGTGATAGCGGCGCTTCATACACTTATAACAACAGACCCGACACTTGAGCTCATGCTTGGCGAAGACGGTGGTGGTGGCGAGAGTGGAAGTGGCGCGTGTGTCGAGATGCTGTGCCGTGCTATCGAGGCGCTACGACCAGCAAAGGAGATCATCGAGCTGGCTGCACGATATGGTGGGTCTCCCGTCCTACCCGAACAGATCAAATTAGGATGGGCCGCGATACAAGTACTCTCGCACTGCCCTCCGAATGGCCTTGGAGGTGGAGGCGGCCGTTCCGAGCGCGTTAAAAACGCGTTGGAGGGCATCGCTATGAATTCGTCTGAGATCTCTGCGAACCCTAATATTACAACTCTCATAGATGCATCTCATCCAACTGAGTCATTACTCGTTGTTGCGGCGGCTTTTGACGCTCTTGTGGTATACTGCGCTGAAGGCGAGGATCCAGCCTCAATAGATCCCACACAATACGGCTTTCCAGCCGCAACGAAGGAGGGGAGGGATGCAGCCATGCGCCACTCCTTGGCAGAGTATGCTCTACGCACACTGCTATATGAGCCGCCGGACGGCCGTACTATGTCAGACGATTTTGCGACTGTGACTGAGGTTGGATACGCGTGCCCACCCCTCTTGCGTGCCTGCACCAAGCTCCTCAATTCGATCCCGAGAGGGCGTAAGATAGGTATCGGCTTCAATGATGATCTCGTCAAGGTGAGGATACGGCTGCACTCGTCTTTATGCCATGGCTCAGCGGAGGTCCGTGGTGCGGCTATAGAGTTCTTACAGAGCCTACATAGCCACAGCTGGCTGTTGGTGGATCCTGTCAGCAAGCAGCAGATTCTAAAGATGATGGCGGCGCCGCCATGGTCAGGTGGAGGACGCACTGACAATGATCAGGGATTGGACCAGCCGGATGCGCCAGATGATGACGAGCCGATCGATGAGGTACTTGTGAGCAAGATGTTGGAGCTGATGGTATGCATTGAGGCCGCGCCTCTCTCTCCTACATCCAAGCAGCTTGCTTTCGATGCGGAGGCGCTACAGAAGTGCGCAAAGGATGTGAAGCTCCATAAGCACGCGGCGTTGCTCCTTGTGCATCATTGTATAGGCATGCTAAGGATCAAGTTTGCGCATGTATGGCATCATAT
>JACLAC010015834.1_pt1 | contig 19615 bp, 11 predicted proteins | sample 8027881 | NCBI WGS metagenome assembly JACLAC01 (sample SAMN15725517, study PRJNA655200) | protist metagenome | isolation source: fluorescence activated cell sorting (FACS) single amplified genomes of... | place: Spain: Blaines Bay Microbial Observatory, Mediterranean Sea | collected 2016-01-19 | reverse complement strand
CGGTGGGAACGTAACGACTTTCAGTGTCGGACAATCCAAGCTGCGAATACAAGTTCCAACCAAACGATACGATGCAAAGGCCTCCTTCAGCAAGCGAAACGCTCGCGATGGTGTGCCTTGATCCACAAGCGACCATGGAGACTTTTCCTGGCATGGAACTCACTCTCGAGGGCACCCATGTCGGCGCAAGCGTGTTGAGGCCTGTTGCGCCATCTTCTCCTGATCCCATTGAATACATGACTCCTTCGGTTGAAACTGCTATAGTGTGAACGCGACGGCGCGCTCAGGATATACGGCTGGGGAAGGGGCGACTCTGGCGAGCTTGGGACTGGAGACGTGGAACTCAGCGCGCCCCCTAAACGTGTCAAAATGCATGGCATAGACATTGGTGAGGTTGCCTGCGGATGGTCGCACAGCGCTGCTACTAAAACATGTGGCACATCGTCCACGTCGCAACGTATGCTTGTGCACGACGCGGGAAAAAGTCGCTTTCAACCTAAAGCATCACTGCGCGGGCGCTTGTCATGGTCAAACGCATTTTCTGCTACAAAGAAAATTTTTGCTGCGGGCAACCTCGATGCAGGATTCGCGCAATTTCTCAACTGCCTTATCCTTTTCTTGCTGATGGTTCAGAGCTTGAAGCTGCGCGCCGGTTTCCCTGTGACGCTTGTAAAAGAAATTATTACTGCAGCTTCTGCGACGGTGTTCATTGGTAACACTTTCTTTGGGATTTGGGCGGACGTTAAATCTCTCAAGCCAGGGCGCAGGCGAAACGACGTCCACATGACAGCCCTACCACACGGCATCAACACTGTTGTATTTTTCGCGTTTCTAGGACTTATTATTGTACCCGAGATGCAGCGCACTGGAGATCCTATCAAGGCGTACCATGCAGGTCTTTTTGCATGTTTTACGCTTGGTCTCCTTGAGCTTCCGTGCGTCTTCCTTGTGAGATGGATGCAGCGCACGATTCCGCGAGCAGCGATGATGTCAGCAATGGCCGGCGTGAGTGTGACGTTTATTACGATGACGTTCTCGACGCAGATATTTGGTTCCCCGATAATTGCAATCATTCCCCTCACCTTCATTCTCGTAGGGTACGGTTCGCTAGCAAAACTTCCCTTTAAAATCCCCGCGGGGGCCCTCGCTCTTGTGGTAGGAACTGCTATCGCATGGGCGTCTCACTATCTTGGCTACTCTTTTTTTGAGCCTGGTGTTGTTTCATCAAACGTATCATTTGGCGGGCTGCCCTCAGGTGCATTCAAAGCAGTATTTGCTGCATTCTTTGACGCTAGGTCCTGGGGCCATTTGCCCACGATTCTTCCAATGTTAATGATCAACATCGTAACAAGTTTATCGTGCGTTGAGAGTGCAACGGCGGTTGGCGACGACTTCGACTCATCGTTTGCCCTTCTCAGCGACGCAATAATAACTATGATCGGGGCCCTTCTCGGCAACCCATTCCCAACGTGCATTTACATCGGCCACCCCGCTTTCAAGGCGATGGGGGCGAAAACGGGATACAACTATTTGAACGGAACAGGTATCTTGATTGTCGGTTTGGCTAATCTGGCGTCTTACCTCACCGCAGTCGTGCCTGAAGTTTGTGGAGTTGGCATCATTCTGTGGATTGGCGTTTCAGTAACAGCACAGGCATTCACCGTCGACGCAGGGCAGGAAGAGTCAATGAAAGATCACAGCTCAGCTGTGGTTCTTGGCCTTGTTCCTGCACTCGCAGCCTGGGCGATACAGCAAATGGAAGCCGTTTTTGTGGCGAGCGTTCAAACGCTGCCCGGAACTGTTGTGGACGTCAAAGCTCACGGCGGAGACGTCGTCAAGGGTGCAATTGTAAGTGCGGGCGATGGCGACCATGTCGTCATTGGATTGAATGACGTCTTTGATACCCTCGAACGCGATGGGGTATTCGTCCACGGCACCATCGCGCTCTCCGCTGGCTACCTCCTCTCTTCTGTATACCTCGCTAGTATTCTAGTCCACATCATCGAGCGCGAATTTTTTAAGGCAGCAGCATGGTTTCTCGTTGCAGCTGGTCTCTCCTTTATCGGCGCTGTGCACTCTTTCACCGTCAATGAAAATGCCATCACGAGTTCGTTTGGCTTTCCTGCGCAGGGCTACCAACAGTTCCCGCTACAGTTCGCAACGATGTACTTTTGCGCTGCCATTTTACTCGTCCTTTTTGGTATCAGGGAGTCCGATCGGTCGTGGGACGCGTGGACGCGAAAACTCATGCGCATCGCTTACGGTAGAAAGAAAAGAAAAAACATGGTAAAGTCATCTAGCAGCGGCGACGCAGCTTCTCGCCAGAGTTCTGCGTCAGGGGATATTGATGAAAAGACTCCTATTTTGGGGTCGAGCCCAGCTCGTAAAATGAACAAGTATGTGTGATAAGAGTGGCGTGGAGTGCTTGTAATGCACTTTTTGCATGCTGATTATGTCTTATTTTCGACACCTCACACACATCATATCATAGTAAACAAAATATAGAGGTTTTGTTTTCAAATACAATTCACTTATTTATATTATATATTTCCAATCACGCAACACGATGATGCTTTCTTTCACTCGCATAAACGTATTCACACGTCGAGCTGCGGCCGCCTCCGAAGTTCTTCTTTCAAACGCTCGATCTCTTCTTCCTTATCCTTGATTACGGCATCTTTGGCCTCAAGCTTGCTCTCATACATTTCTTTCTCCCAACTCTTTATAAACACAGGAGTTTTCACCAGCGGCATGTAGCTATTGTTGCACCTTTTGATCTCGTAATATTTATGCTGAATTTTCTTTATCTTTAGAAAATCAAAAAGCATGAATTGAATCTCCACGCAAGCTAATGGCATGCCAGCAAGAGAAGGTTCAAAGTCACCAACAAACGCATCGTATCGGTCCTTGAATTCACGGAACATATCTCCATTAAGCGGATATAGAAGCTGATAGTTGCACAAAAGGTTGTGAGTTTTTTTCGAGGTGTTGTTTTTTGTACGGATCAGCTGAAGCATTGGAAAACGTCCCACATTAAGTGCTTCGTGCAGAGACGCTAAAACGTATGGATCTTCCGCCACATACGTGGCTCTCAACCAATCAAGCACGTAGTCTGCCGGGCTCATCGGCTTTCCTTCAATCTCGGCTGGCCTATCGGGCGGCACGTAGTCCGAACCCGCTTTAATTGTGGCACGCGAAAGCGACTTTATTGGACCGACACGGCAGCTCGTACGTTTCTGGCCGTTAACCAAGAAGCGGCGTTCTTTCAGGAAAGGTAGAAGGAACTTGTCACCAAGCCCAAGATTTTTGGGGCTCTCAACAGAGTTCATCTCATTTTCTATTTCGCTGCAAATCCCAGAAAAATATTTGTAGTAGGTGTCGCTATTTACATAATGAAAGAGTGCTGCATCTTGAAGAGACGTGTTGCCCTCTATTTGCAGCGGGCTCTCCTCAACACCATTCCATGTCCTCCGCACAGGCTGAACGAGAAATGATATATCTACCGAATCTGCGTTGTGATCAACTTTCTTTAACATATCATACCGCTCAGCAAGAAGCGAATACTTGTTTTCGCATGTTTCAATCAAATTTTCTATGCGTTCAATTTCAGAATTTCCGATCATTTGAATATCTTGAAAACATCTCACCGCGGCTTTGATCATGTCAGCAGTCCCAACTTTTTGTTGTGCGACTTTGGCGGATATACCAGAAACAATTGCCCTTTGCAGTTCACATAGTTTTTCCTCGACTTGTTTGTTGCGCACGGATTTTACAGCTTTAGCCGCCGCCTCAAACGCAGGGATCTGCTTTGCATCATTCTGGCTTGCGCGCTGAAATGCTCGAGGATGTATCCAGTGTTGCTCTTGAACATCCAAACCGTCCATGTTTAGCTTCTTAAGGTCCGCTGAGCACACCATTTGGATATATTCTTCATCAGACATGTCAAAGAATGTTTTTGCATCAACTTTGCGATCGCGTATCCGATCGACAACGATTTTGATCCATTTTTCACTTGCAGAAAACGGAGCATTGTCTTCGATCCAGCGTGCAACGTCTTCCACAGTTTCCAGTACCATCGCTTCCTCTTGAAGCACAGCCTCCAAATATGCGATCACTTTTTCGCTTCCATCCATGCCGAATGTTTTCGCACCTCGCACTGCGTCGATGCGCAGGTTGGGCGCCACCAAGGTTAGATCGCAACCTGCTTTAACTAGCCACTTTAAAAGTGGCAGCGAGGCGCACATGCTCGCCCAGATAGCGGGCGTGAGGCCATGAAACTTGTTCTCTTTGTCGGCCTCGAATGATCTGGCATTCAGTAGTTTTTCTGGATCTTTTGATACTTCAAGAACCAAATTGAGTCCTTCAATAATTGCTTGTTCATTTTTCAATCCAGAAGTAGAATGGCCTACGTGCTTTCCTTGCACGTGTTGGGCCACCGCAGCTAGAACAATAGTACACGTCCCGATTTCATGGTGGCCTGCTGAAGAAGCGGCGTCAACGTCCACTCCTCTTTCGATGAGCGACTTGACACGTGCGACAACGTCTTCGACTTTATCTTCTCCTCCGCGAGATCTACAAAATATAGCAAAGAGTTCCTTGACGAGCTCATCGTGGTTTTCGCTCGCAGCCTCAACAACTCGCCGGGAGGCCATTTTATTGGAAGACGCTTAAAGTATTTCGTAAATCAGAAACAAGGTGTAAAAGAAGTAAGCTATAATTTTTATACGAATGTTCTGTAGTCCTCTTGTCTCGCTTCGCTTTGTATTCAAGTTTCTTGTAAAGGAAAAAGGAAACCCTTCCTCGCCGTGAGAGAAAATAAACGTAAATGGGATTGTTTCAATTTCTCGTATATTTATATATTTAATTACACCTTATTTTATTAGTTGGTTACTCGTATTATCATAGTCGTAGGTATCTTTCTTGCTCAATGAATGTATTAAAAATAAAAAAAAATAAAAAAATAAAATGTTGACATTATTATTTTTATTTTGGATATGTATGTTGATTTCAGGTCTGAAATGCTTTGTGTGCGTGCTGTGAAATCTTAAATCTTCCTTGGTGAAACGGAAAACGGTAATGTTGAGATTTGAGATGGTAAATATTTTACAATAAATTAACTATTTATTTATATTTTTCATTTTTTTCTTTTTATTTTTAAATAATATTTTTTTAAAAATATTTTTTTTGATAACTGTTTTGATGAGGCACATGATAATATTATGATTGTTCAATTGTTTGAAACGTGCTGGATGCGTTTCCTAAAAGAGGGAAATATAAGGCTGGGTGTAATTGAAACGTTTGCATAAAATAAACACCGGAGGTGCACAGCGCAAAAATGCGCTGTCGAACGGTGTACCTGCATGCGCACCATATTTATGCCAAGAAAAAGTTAAGAGAGATTCCTCTCATCGCGCGACGCTTGTCACTCCGAGGTTTTCTTTTGTCAGGCAAACCTGGGTACATCGGCATACAGGGCGAAGCAGCGAATGTCGCGCGATTTTTAACTGCCTTAAGGCGAATGTCGTGGCAGTCGCTTGAAATGAGGTTTGAAAGCGAGGAAGCAGTATGCACGTGTGTAGGTGGCGTGTCCGGGGCTGGTTGTTACGATTCGTTTGATATAATTGGTTCTCCTCCAGGACAAAAATCAAACTTGCGCGATCTTTCAAAAGCACTGCGGCCGTCAGAGACAGCCGATAAGCGCAAGATCCTGGAAACGATAGTAAAGTATGAAGTGAAAGACACGAATGCCCTGTAAAAATTGTATATAGCAAAAATATGTTCAACGAACGAAGGTGCGTCATATCAAGGGAAACAATGCTTTTATTTGTTGCGTGAGGAGGTGTGCGGCATGCCTTCTCGTCGATACATTGCGCTCGTATGTTGTCATTATTATTTATTTATTTATATTGTATATATTATTTTTTTGTTTTGAACTCAGTTGACACCGTTCGCCAAAAGGCGATTGATGAGTGCATCCTTCCTGCCCATTTTGGATAAGCCCCTCTTTCCGAGTTCGGCGCGCAACGTATTCACTTTCATCTTCTTCAACAACTCGCGAGAAAGTTTAGAGGGAAGGACAGAAGCAGTGTTTTCGTCACCGAGGCTCTCGTCGGTGGCATCCGTGAGCGCAGAGTTAGTAGACGTAGTCGAGCCAATGCTATTGGTACGCTTTAATCCACTCAAACTTCGCGGGGCCTGCACGTTACCTTTTGTGCTTTCTCCAAGGATAGTATCAGATGATGGAGCAGCAGGTGGTGAAGTCGACGCGGAAATAGGACCAGAAAGCATCGCGCTGAATTCGTTATGCTCGCCGTACGCGGGATTTTCCTTGCCTACGTTCTCACAATCTTTCTGCGGGTCTTGTTCAGCGCCATCAGAAATGACTTCAACACTCTCTTCCACAGCTTCAACATTAGGGACTCTCTTTCTGTACCTTTGCAATATGATATCATGAGGTGATGTAGCGGGGCATCCGGGGCTAGAGCCAAAGTGCTTGTGAGGATATTCGCGCTTCGCCGGAGTCATGCCCGTCGGAACGTCCACAGAGAGGGTCTGAGTGAAGAAAGTGTCGCATGCAGCCACCATAGATTCTGCTGCAGATTTCTGCGCGGTAGCAAAGGCGTCAACGCTTGCTTGCTGAGCCGCAATTTTACTATTCGTGCCATTGCTCCAAGACTGGATTTCTTTTCCATGCTCATCGACACTCGCAACAATTTTGGCATTCATGTCAGCCGACGTCTCAATGGCCGAGGAGCACGTTTCCTCGAATGCGCTCTTACCGTCAGAAAGATTTTTATTCGCTGTTTTAGCTGCAGCAACGTAAGAAGAGAGATATCCTGCATGGCGTCCTTCGATATCGCCTATACGTGCCGCAACATCTTTTTCCAGTGCAGTGGCACCAGAGTGGATTTCCAGCGCAGTAACAGAAAGCTTATCGACGTGCGAAGCGTGCGTCTTTTGGATACCAGACCATGCATTTGCGGCATCATCAAAAAATGTATTTGCGTTCGATTGAAGATTTGAAATGGAGTCATGGGTGGATTTGGTTGCAGATTGAAAAGCGCTGCCGAGAGCAGCCTGCTGCTGATCAGCAGCGTTGTAGAGCGCTTCAATGCGGTCAAGCCTCTCCTTGTTAGCAGCTTTCATAGCATCAGCAAACATCGTAGCCAGAGATTGCACCTTTGCTTCTGCTCGCTTATTTTCTTCATCAACGAGAGCACGAATATTATGCGAAGCGTCAACCATTTGGTTTTTGTACGCTGTGGCAGCGGTGGAAACATCTGTGTCCATTTTTTCAAGGGCGCTGCGATGCAATTTTACAAACGCGCTCAAGGACTCAGTGGCAGCCTTGGCGTCGTTCAGCATCGCTGCTGACATTGTCTTCATTTGATTTTGGTGCGATTCAACCGTTTTGGTGATTGCTGCGATAGTTTGCTGAATTCCGCGAGTCGCAGTGGCCGCAATATCTCTAAATTCGTCACCATGCTTGCTCCAAAAGCTTTCCATTTCTTCAAGACTGCCGCACTGCTCTGCTGACATTTTAAAGACGCCCTCTTTCGCCGCACGAAGACCAGATTCAGCCTGCGCTTGAAGCTTTGCGAGATCATCTTTAATTGAGGACGCAAACGTATCATTTACTCCAGCAGCATCTGTGATGCGCAATGCTATGCTTTTGAATCCATCGATCTGGCCAGCCGCAAAAGTGGCTGCGTCTGACTTGAGGTTGGATATACTTGCCTTCGTTTCGACGTGGTATTTCTCTCCAGCAGTCAAGTTATGCGTCTCGACGACAACCTTGCGTCCAATCTTGCCATGGAGACCCTTGACGTCACTGATAGTTGCATCGAGGAGGTTGTGAAGATCAGATGCGTGCTCCGTAAGCTTTTTTTCGGTTACTACGTGTGCATCGAGGAGTACGTTCGTTTCCTCAACCTTTACCTTTTCTTCCTTGAGATTCTCTTCGGTGACCTGCAGTACCTCCTTTGTCTCACCAAGGACTTTTTTTGTGTCCTTTAAATCAACCTTAGTCTCCTCAAGTTCTGTCGTAGTCTTTTCAAATATTTCTTTGAGTTCCGTGAGCTCCTTCATTCTTTGCTCAAGTGTCGTCTCCAACTCTTCCAGCTGCGTCGTCTGACTGCTTAAATTCGCCATCATCTCACTGTACTTTTCCTCCGGAAGAAACACGCCATCTTTCGTTCTCGCGCACGCGAGCTCTGATTTTAGACGCTCAATTTCATCATTGTACTCACGAATGAGCACACGTTTTGTCATGCGCTGGTTGACGACGGGCTTGTTCTTGATTCGCTTGGCACGCTGCGCATAGTCGAGCGTACTGAGCGTCTCGTCGAGGCATTGAATGGAAGGGGCGACAGTTGCGATGATGCACGTCTTGGCGCGTCCGCCAAGGGACTCTTGAAGCAGTCGCGTGAGCTTCGAGTCACGGTACGGTACGTGAGGTGATCGCTCTACAAGAGCTGTAATGACGCGCCCAAGTGTAAGGAGGCTCTGATTGATATTGCCAGCTTCTTTGGCGCGAGCATCCTTTGCTCCTGATCGCCCTACGCATTCGGATCCAGCAAGATCGACGAGATTTAGCTTACCAACCTTTAGCAGGTCCTCGCCTTCTGGGGTTGTCTCTTTCGAGTGAAGCGTCAGTGTAAAAATACAGTGCGATCTGCTCGAGTGCTCGTTTAGTTTCGTAGCAGCCGTGCGTCGCTTCGCCATCGCCTTCCCCATTATGTCCATGAGATCCGCTGTTTGCTTGACGGCGACCTCCTCAAGGTTGTGGCAGCACACGCCTTTGTTAATTTTGCTCTTGTCTTCAAGAATACGCAACTTTTGGTCGTCGGTTACGGACAGCAAATCACGGAGACTCTCGTTGTAGATTTCAAGAAATGACACCTTGACGCTGAACTCGCTGTCTTCTCTTCCTTGGAGCCTGGTGAAAATGGTGTCGACAGCGCGGGGAATAATACCCCGCTTCTCCTCGCTGGTGATGTCACCCTCCATCGTGTACGTCTTGCCAGTGCCCGTCTGTCCGTAAGCGAACACCGTGCAATTGAATCCCTGAAGCACCTCTTCGACGATGGGCGATATCGCATTGTTGTAGATTTCTTCTTGCGTCGTGTATTGCGAGAATGCCATGTCGAAGTGATAGTCCTTTTTCCCTCGCTTTGAGCCATGGTTAACGGCCACATGCACTTTGGACCGTTCTGTGTCAACAGTTACCAAAGAAGGCGTCTTCGCAGCGCGCTCCGCACTATTAAGTGGGCGCGAGCGAACGACCACCTTGATGTGGTCGTCGTTTCTTTTCCTTTCACCGGGCATCTTACTTGATGATTGTATTTTACGTGCGTAAAAGTGGTTCGTCAAACGTATGACAGATTTCTTTTTGTGTTTCTTCCTGAAGCTTTATTACAATGCTGCAAAAACGATCTGCAAAAACGATAGAATAGTAGTATTCCTTCCAACAATATTTCTTTCTGCCCTCACACGTTGTTTGCATATATTTGGACGTAGTAGGGATGCTAATGCGGCGATGAAGCGGCGGCAGACGAGCGACGACCGTTTGCGTCGATGAATAATAGGATGTTTTATTATTATTTTAAATTTAGTGCTAACTGGCAAAACAGCAACGCTTAGATAATATAACGGTAAATAGTTTTTGGTTTTGAGTTTTTGGATTTTTTTCTAAATCATGATGTTCGTGTCCGTCAAGGCCACCATCGACATCTTATTACGTTAATTACCATGCCATCGCCCCTCCTTCGCACGCCGCGCAAACACAGCATTTATTTTATTACGATTTTTTTCTGCGCAAATGATGAATATCTGTTTTCCCTAATAAAAACCTTCTGCTGGCCTCGCTCGCCACATGAGTTCGGAGATATAATATTCTGCTCAGTCGCACTGCGACACAAATATAATATTTTTTTTTATTGTAGCTTCCTTCGTGCTGCAAAATTATAACGTGATAGTTAGTTCTTCTGTAAATCCAAATAGTATCTCATACTCCTTTTTATTTGATATGGCGTCATCGTCTTCTCAAGCTACGTCATCTCCCCTCCCGGAACTCATTGTCTTTGATTGCGATGACTGCTTATGGCGTACGTTTTGTATTTCTTTTGTTCCTGTAATATTGTAATATGTCTACTTTTTCAGATCCTGAGACGTATACACTTCCTCGTGGATGGGCAAAAAATGCACAGCCTGTGCAAGGGGATCTTGGCAGCGGCCTTGGCAAAGGCGTTATCGGCGTGCGTTCTGGCGGGCAAACGCTGCAACTCTTCCCTGGGGCTCTCCAGGCGCTCCAGCGTATCGCATTGAATAAATATCCCGGTGTGCGGTTGGCTGCGGCAAGTTCGGCTGACACAGCGAATGCGGAAGAGTGCGCGTGGAAGAGTTTTGAGATGCTCGAGGTTCTTCCAGGTCTCACTATGGAAAAGTTGTTTTCGAAGGGTTTTGAGGACATTTATCCCGGAAATGTGCAGATCGGTAGAGGCAGTTCTGAGCGTTCGCGAAAAGAAGGCTTGACGTCGTAAGTTAATTATCTACATTGCTGCCTCGCCTTTGTTTCGTATCTCTAATTTGTTTTCAGAAACAAAAAAACTCATTTTAACAACTTGCAGAAAAATACGGGCGTTGCTTACAACAAAATGATATTTTTCGACGACAATAATTGGGGAGATAACTTGGGTACAGTACGTAAACATTGTCCCGGTGTCACAACCATGGCGACTCCCAACGGGACTCAGATTCATGAATTCGAGGCTGCCCTCGAAAAGTATGCCAACAAGTAAGTGTCCCAATTGTATATCTCAATAGGTGTGGTATCTTTTTTTATTACTTTCTCAATTATATATATTTATTTAAAAATCACACAACAAATGCGCGTTCTCAGTGTTTGCGGTGAGAATGAAAAGCAGCTGGTGGAGCTCCTCAGTGGCCCGGCACCGTACTCTGCAGATATTGCAGACTTTATGCAAGATCATCATCTGTCATTTCAGTGCATAAATACATCGACGTGGACCGTGCGTGCGGGAAAGTCGAAGCGATTTAGCGGAGTTGCAGTGACAGTGCGTTGTTTTGAAGATAATTCGTTCGTAAAACGAGCGCTGCGCACCATGTCTAAAGATGGAGAGCGCAAAGTGATGGTTATTGACGGCGGGGGCTCAACAAATTGTGCCCTTTTGGGAGGCAACCTTGCGAAGCTTGCTGTGGAGAAGGGATTTACAGGTATTATTGTCAACGGTATGGTCCGAGATGTGCACGAAATCGAAGATTTGGATATTGGCGTAATTGCCCTCGGGCGTTCCCCTGTTCGTTCTATTAAACGCGATATTGGCGAGAGCTCTATAAGTGTTCATATTGAGGGTGCGCAGGTCGTCCCAGGAAACACCGTAGTTGCAGATGGGGATGGAATTTTAGTCATACCGTAAGAACTCCTTATTTTAAATTTTGATATGCTAACGTAAGGTGAGGTAGTAGCATATTTTATTTATTTATTTTAATATTTATAAATACGAATATATGAAATATTATATTATTCAATATTATATAATATGATATGATGCCATAATATATAGTCGTGTGCTACGCGATGCAATATGAGCAGACGACTCGGAATTCACCACACAAACGGTATAAGGACACCGCGGTTCAAGTCCGTGTACTCGGCGCCGAATTTTTCTTCGTACCAAAGGTGCGTTCGATACGCACGTGTTACCAAATTCGCGAGGGAAATGCAGAGAATGAATACACCATTTGGACCCCACGATAAAATCATAAACCCTGTCCATGTCCACAGCTCGACAAAGTAGTGGGCTGCAGTCACGTATTCAAACAGTCCTCCGTGAGGAATGCAATATCGAGCACCCCCAGGGCAAGGTCTGAGATTGCGCAAGAGCGAGTCGTGCCACACAAGACCTGCGAGGCCCACGTAATACATCGTGAGCCCTATCCAAAAGCGCGCAGAGCGCAGCCAGGACTTTGTAAGATGTTTCCCCCAGGTAGCGAACCACCTTGCGCTTAGTTCCGCGTGGACAGTAGTAACCATCCAAGCAGCGAGCGCGGTTGGCAAGCTGAAGTTTTTCGAGCCGTTGTGCACTCGAATATTTAGCGGGAAAATGAAACCACGATAAAGATAATGGCCACAAAAAATGCAGGCCATAATACGTGGCACAAGAGCTTTTGATTGCACACCGCCGCGGATCCAGAAAGAGTAAATGAAGACAAGGCTGCAAGGAAGCTCCATCAAAAGCCAACCCAAACGGGGATCAACGGGGTAACCTTTTCCCCCAAAACGCCCGTATGCAGTCGGCGATATTGTCTCAGCAATACCTCCAAGAAGTACCATAGCTAGAGAAATATATTGAAGCGTAGTGTAGCTGCAGGGAAGAACGCGCCCAGGATCTGGGCCTTGTGCTTTCTTCAACGCATCAGCGTCCTGCTTTGCATGAGACCTCGTCGTTACCATGATAACGTTCACTTAAATTGTGCAGCAGAAAAACGCTTCCCACGTGGCACTTTAAAATTCCACCTTTTGCATTTGCTGAATAAGCAGCAATTTGCAAACATAATGCATCGGGTTTTATTATTGAATGCAACGAATGAATAAATTGAATAAAATATTTACGTAATATAGCATAAATAATATAATTTTTTTAACAAAAATTTATCACCTAAATATTTACTAATATTTAACTACCGTAACATAACAATCTTACCTTACACTAGTGTAGGGGTATATAAAATATGTTATGTTAGTATCAGTACAATAGTAATAAATAGTATTATTTATTATTTTATATTAGTACCCGTACCAAATAACTGGCAAAAAACAATTGGATGGGAAAAGAGTATATGTATGTATTGTACTCGTATGTTATGTTATGTTACCTTATTACTCGTATGTTATGATGTATTGTAGTGATTGATGATTGGGAAAGATTTAAAATATTGCCGTTATATTATATATATCATAACCGCTTGTTTATTCCCCGCGCGAGCCACACGCACACACCTTCAATGATCACCCCAATAAATCAAAATTTTAAAAATATAAAATTACATACTCGTACTTACTTCTTATTACATTATCATTTATCATCTCCTAATTATTATTATTTTTTACAAAGATAATAAATAACATAATAAACACGATGAGGGTAGTAAGCAATTATTGTTAGTAGCCGTAATAAGCGCCTTGCGAGCGTGTTAATCATTAATCTTTTTTAATACGTATGTTTTAATACGCATGTTATTTAGTAGATTCGTCCAAGTTCTGCCGTGAAGATATACCGCGCGCGAGTAAAAAGCGTCCGTTGCTTTTTTTTTAAATAGTGAAAGGGCTACATTTTTATCTTGGTGCAGCGGTGTTCTCTGGAAGGAAGCACTTTTCTTACTTTCTTATCAGTAAAAATACATATATCACTTCGAGCGTGATGTTGGGCCGTCCGCTCTCGTTGCGAAATGCAACTCACGTTGCGCGGTCGCTTCTTCTTCGACAGTCTCCTTTGACGACAACGACTGCGCGTGGTGTGAGCAGTCTCACCCGCCTTCGTGCTCGGAGGGCAAAAGATTCCGCGAATCAAAATAAAGTGGATAAGTACGTCTCTAATGACCCAGGGGTGTTTCGGAGCCAGGTTGCCGTTTTTGACTACAGTGATCCTGCGCCGCCACGAGACGGAGCGTGGCGCGCTCGAAAAGCTACAATCAACGCGGAGCAAAACGAGCGATTCAGGCGCAGGTGGAATCCCGAGCGCGTAGAGACTACCCGAAAGCGGTTGAGGCGCCACATCATCAAGAACAAAGGGCCTTCCCTCACCGAAAAAAACATAGCGTTTACGTCTGCTGAAATTCTTCGTTTTGATGAAAAGTATTTTGCGGAGTGGTCAAAGGCCGTGGGAAGGGAGCGAAAGGGGAAAATGACGCCAGCAAAAGGGCAAGGGAAACGATCGCAGTGATACCCTCCGATGCAGGCATATGTACATGCAGCTAAATGAAGTAGGGCGTTTGATTTATTATTTATTTATTTATTTTTAAAATTCATACATAGCATTTTACGTAAATAACGTACGTACTCGAGATATACAATTCTTTAAGATGTAATGATTATTTATTGTATTTATTTAATTTACACCCAGGCAAGCGACCGGAGGCAAAAATTATCTATCCGTCATAAACGTACTCCCCTCGTTTTTCTTCTTCTTCTTCTTCTTCTTTCCTTTGCGCATCGATGAACCTAACAATTTGGTAGGATCTGGTGTATAGCTCGGATTTCCCCCGCTCCGGCGATTTCGCGCCGACTCTCGCAGTGGTTTACTCAAGTTTAATTTGATTTCACTCTTTTGATTGCGCATCTCTGTGTTTTGCTTCGACTCGAGAACAGCCTGGACGTTTCGATTACGCTGCAGCAGTCGCTTCGAATCGACATTCCGTTGTGACAGGTGCTCCTTCCGCCTCAATTCGATTCGCTTCAATAGGGCCTTGAGTTCACCCTTTTGCTTCTGTTTCAACTCTTTCTCTTTTCGGGCAAAATTCGAATTCGTCTTGCTTCCTAACCGCCCCCTCTCTTTTTGTTCCATCATGTCTGCGATACGCTTTATTTTTTGTGCCTCAGCGTAGTTTTTCTGCTTTGCTAGTATCTTCTCACGTCGTCTCCAGTCGAGGAGCTCCTTCGAAAATTTTGGGGGCTTGGAAATAATATCCTTTTGCATTTTATCCTGAAATGCTCGCAGCTGCATTGCGTGTTTTTCAGTCATCTGCTGGATGTACGTCTGCGCAAGTTGATCGTACTCCTCCATATACTTGTCCCATGACGCGTTGAACTCCGCATACTGCATATTGTGGGCGATCTGCACGTCTTGTCTCTCGGCAATCTGCCTCGCTTTAAGCGCTTTTACTTGTCTCTTCATCTCCTGAGATCTGAGATTATCAAGTTGTTTTGATGCGCGTTCCGCCTCCGCGTAGTTACCCTCGTCTTCATTTTTCAGGCGATATTCATCCAATATGCGCAGAAACTCCAACACTTTCGGGTCTGTGCCTTCTCGAGGGAGATCACGCTCCTCGTCGTCTGGTGACTTGGCTTCGTCAACTCCATCGTCTTCACGTTTTTGCGAGTTGGGAAACTCAGGCTCGTCGAAATCGTCGTCATACTTCTCTTCACCGTCTGCCATACTTCACAACACTTTTCACTTTACGTCTCAAATGTATATTTTCAACGAAAGATTACGTTTTAGAGGCGGAAAGAAGCGCGTTGAAGTTGGGAAAGCAAAAACAAAGTAATGTTCACGAGGAAGTTTGGCTGCAAATGGAGCAGTCAAGAACACTTTTCTGCGAGAGAAAACAAGATAAATATGTTGACGATTGAAATAGTAAACTCTGCAGCAGTTGGGGGTTTTGTGTAATTGTTTTTTACTAAACATTTTTATATAAAAATATTGATTTATTTATTTCATTTTACATAACTGAGCATAATAAATCATGGTGACCATTTTTTAATAAACAAGAGTAAGGTACGAGTATTATGTTACCTTATATATGTTACCTTAGCATAACTATGATCAGGTGTATAAAACAGCATTGAAAGTAATATATATCATGTTTCTTATAAAATATAGAAGTAAAGATGGAGAAACATGTTTGATGGGGTAAAATTAAAAAATAAATAATTTATTACAGCATATTGAAAATATATATTTAATTGTCTACCATTATTTTTAGCCTGAAAATATGCAATGTGAGATGAGCGAAACGGACAATTATTTTACACCATCATAGGAAAGTCACGGTTCAACGGTATAAAAATGGTGTACTTAGATAGATATATAACATAAATAATATGTTGTTACCTTACCTTACCTTATGTTACCTTACCTTACCATATTATTTATATTGTAAATTGTAAGGTAAATAACATAATATAATATTGAAAAATAAGAAATAAGGTAACTAAATATATTATACTCACGCGTAAATATATAATATTTTATTATATAACTCGTGATAACTCGTATATACTACTCGTATATATAATAAAATATACGGGCAGGTAAACCCCCATGGTGTGCTCAGCTCGTACTCGTATACAATATGTATGAGTAAATAGTATGTAGTATATACTCGTATATATTACTCTATTATTATACAGTACTCGTACGAGTAGTACAACAGTGTAATTTTAATTATTTATTTTATTTTTATAAATATTTTATTTATCCTCATATGACACAGTTATTTACGAGTGAGAACGGAGAACGTATTCACGTCGTCTTTATTTTTGTTGCGAGACGTATTGTCGTCGATTTCCCTCCCGCTGCCCATTTTTGAAAACTAAGGCAGCTATGTTAAGCACTGCGCAAATGATGTGTATCGCCATATTTTTAGAACGTTTCTCCAATTTGTTTGTATTTGTTTTTGAAAGCTTACAACGGTTGTAAACGGAAATGTCCCACGAGGAGGAATTCGGCTCTTTGTCGCGCGAGGGAAAAACGTTGCGGCCAGTTATGACGACTGGTGGCGATTTGAATGCTGTTAGCGCAACGGGTTCTCCGATTGCACGATCTCCAACAAATCGAGAAGCAAAGTGGCGGGAAGGATATGAAGAACTCCAGGCGGAAAACTTGGCGATTCGCAAAGCGATGCTGAAACTTGAAGAACAACTTCGCGAACAAAAGATCAACCTTGATGAGGAAAGGTTAGAGAAAATGGAGCTTCGCAACAAATTAATTGATAAAGAATTAAAGGAACCAGACTATAGGGAGGCTGCTAGTTTGAAGGAGGAGCTAACGGAGGGCAGCGTTGTCCCTTTTGTGATTCCTCCCCCTGGAATTCATAGTGGAGACGAAGGCGACCAAGCATCAAACGATGAGGACTCGGAAAGTGAAAGTGGGTCTATTGGATCCGCAAATTCAGACAATACGGGTGATTCCCAACTCAGGTCGGAATTTCCATACGCAGAAAGTGACATGGGATCTCGCATGACAGAGACGACTTCTCTTCTACATGATTTTGATCGGTCTTTCAAGGATATGAACTCCAACTATCCTCGAATGCCGCGTACAAGTTCGCGCGCGCGAACGAGTGACCTGGCGATCCGATTTAAAAAGGAAGCAGATCTTACTGCCGAGAGAAACGGTTTATTGAAAAAGCTCACCCGGTGTGAGGGGAAATTAATGGAAGCAAAAAGTAGCGAGCGCAAAGCGGTTCGCAAGTATCGTGTACTACTTCGAAGAATGAAGCGGGAGCGTTCGCGTCGTGTTTCTCTCAAAAAGTCTCTTTCCTCTGCAAGGAAAAAATCAGGTGCGCTTTCAGGTCACATTGAAAAGCTTATGGTAGCGCTTCGATTGGAGGCAAATGCCAAGCAAAAACAGAGAAATAAAGAAAAGTCTTTGCAGAAGATGCTTGATGTCGAAAGAGAAAAGGTTCAGCTACTCCGGGAAAAGTGCAGTGTCGCCGATGCAGCAATCGTGCAGCTAAAGGAGCAAACAGAGATGCTCGCAGGCCAGCTTCAGCTGGCCGATGAGCGGCATCATGATCTTAGGACGCGACTGGAAGTAGAAAGAGAGAACAAAAACGGAGAAACAGCATTTTGGAAGAAGGTTGCGATGAAGTATGAAAAAAAGAAGGCCGCGAAGGGTTCGACGAAGGTAATACGACGAAAGTCACGAAACGCAAGTTCACACGTGCTTGAAGACGGGGAGCCTGTACGGAGGCAGCTGAAAAAAAGAGTACGGAAAGGAAAGAAACGAACAAAGGCGCAGAATTTATTTCCAACAGTACCCACATTGTTTCCGAAGCGCACAATGCCCGAGGAACCCGAGCAGTCAAGGCATTTAGACTATACGACAAATATATTTCCTGAGCTCAACGACGTAATCGGGAACGACGAATCAGTAAAATACAAAGCCGAGCGCGGTAGTAACGGTGGCGAGACAGTGGGAGGGGAAAGGCCCAAGCAGCGAGATATGAAATTTTCGCTTGGCGATATCCACATGACCGAGACTACATTAAAATCTTGAGCTCTTTTATTATTTTTGCATACAACGCAAGGACTCACACGTAAGAAAATACGTATATATACGCATACGTACATATGTATACAAAAACGTGGAGGAATATATAGTATAGACTGAAATATATGCTCGCGTATATAATGTATTATTTAATTGTTGTTATATATGAGGTGGGAATGCAGCTGCACAACACAAGGTGCACACTTATACAGAATATATATTACTAGCATGATGCTAAAATAGCGCGTGGTTTGTTCTCAGGAATGCGAGCGGTAAAGTAATTAAGGTGAATGGTGGATGCAAGAAGAACTGCAACTATATAGTCGCTCCGAAATGGCGAGTACTCTCCTTCGATATGTTTTAAAAATACCAGCTCTGCCCCACTAGGCATGTAAGCATGCAGCAACAAAGGAGCAGCCATTCCAGAGATGACGCTTGAGTATTTTGGAAGGAATTTATCTGTGACAATCGATATAACGTAAAACGCAAAGGCACCTCCGTGAAAAGAGCTAAAATAGCCTCCAAGGGCGCACCAATGGACATATTCATGCAAAAGTGATGCTGCAACAATTTTTCCATATTTTCGAGATGCCCTCGTAAAGTACTGAAGCGCAGCGTCTACGGCTTGTACGAATGCATCAAATCCAACATGGAATTTCGTCCGCTGTGGGTACCATCCTCCTAGCGTGCACATACCAACGAACGCTTCGTCAATTGTTCGCACCACAAAATATATTCCCATGAAACGGGTAGAGTAGAAACACAACGCATGCACTATTTCGCTAAACATAGTGAGTTCCTTTAGAATATTTAGAAGAAAGAGTTCAATGTTTAAAGTGAATCGTAATAGAATCAGTGATAAACAAAAACGTTTTGCTGATGAAAGTATTAGAGTGAACTGTTGTGGAGGTGCCTGCAAACGAATCGAAGACGAAAAATCAGGGTTAATCGCAAATGCGGCCATAATTGCACTCAAACCAGAAAATACAAACATAAGCAGCATATATGTTGACCCGCGCAACATGGGCGGCCCACTTAATATTATAATTGCAGACGCGAAGCGGGCGAGAACTCGAGCGAAAACAAAGTCACAACGTGCAAAAGCGAGCATTCTCAGAAAAATAATTCTCGTGAATATGCCCACAACTATTGATAGTAGCCACACGACCGCACATGTCGCATCTGATCCCCATGAGCTTCTCATTGATCCCCACGGACTCATGATGAAGCAATAGGAGTGGCCAGGACCACCATATACATATGGAAGAAACACTCGGCTCGAGTCTCCTGGCAGCATCTTTCAAGTTTCCTGCAAAAAGGTGCAGTATTCCTAAAGAAGCGTGTTTCTTTCGTGATAAAACAACTAAATAGTGTGCTATATGCACGGAAAGAATCTGTTAATTTCATATAATTGTTGTCGTTGTGCTGAAGAAGCGTGTCTCGCCGGCAAATGCTTTCGATTATTTTTATATTTTTTTTTCAAATATATTTACAATAAGAATTTAAAAAAAAAAAATATAAAAATATTTTTAAAAAAAAAAAAAAAAAAATATCCTCCAACTTTTACGACCGTTAATATATATATTCGTTTATAAAATATG
>JACLAC010001027.1_pt1 | contig 19615 bp, 8 predicted proteins | sample 8027881 | NCBI WGS metagenome assembly JACLAC01 (sample SAMN15725517, study PRJNA655200) | protist metagenome | isolation source: fluorescence activated cell sorting (FACS) single amplified genomes of... | place: Spain: Blaines Bay Microbial Observatory, Mediterranean Sea | collected 2016-01-19 | reverse complement strand
AAATCCATAGCATCAGGGCTCCGGATATTCCGTGCCTATCCCCCAACGGCCCTGCCAATGGACTATGCCACCGAAGCAGCCAACATCGCGCCCCCTACCCGGTACCCCCACACCCTGGCCCGACTCCCGGCCCCGGACAGCCCAGACTCGGCCACCAACACAGAACCGCAACCCAGCAGTGAGCAACCCAGCAGTGAGCAACTCAGCATTGCCTTGACCCTAATAGTGCTATCCTCGGATGAAGACACAGGGAATCAGAGCGTTGCCAGCAGGACGAGATCCCAACGGGCATGCCAACGAACCACGTCTACCGCACCGCTGATCGAAAATGACACAAACGACCCTCCCCCGACATCTCAACTCACAGATGACAATCCCATGACTAACTTACAAGGCAGACAACGAGCACCTCAACAACAATTAAGCTGCTGCTTGGAAGATCGTACAAGGATTGATTTACATATGAGTGAGAAATCGGATGAGGCCGTTAACGGAGAAATGGAATCAAATTGTTCATTGAAAATTATATCCCCTCGGTGATTGACAACCAACAATGAAACAAAATTACAGAACCAAGTTAGGTTTAGGGTACGAAGAAGCTAAATTTAATTACTTAAATAACAGCCAATTTTCTTGTTTTTATTTAAGTAAATAAAATTAATGTACTGCGAACTGAACTCTAGATTTACGAATTATCATAAATTTAATTTACGTTTTGGAGAATTTGTTTTTTTTATATCATCCCCTCGATGATTGACAACCAACAACGAAAAAACAAAATTTCAGAATCAAGTTAGGATTAGGGTATGAGGAAGCTAAATTTAATTACTTAAATAACAGCCAATTTTCTTGTTTTTAATGAAGTGCCTTGGTCAGCCATCGCACAGTTTCTTCCAGCAAAGTGTTCAAACACACATTAGTCTTCTTCTTCTGCATCAGCCTCAACAACGGGAACATCGATGTTGTCGATTTGCTCAGTAATATCATTTCCATACTCGGACTGTAAAGATGGTAAGGCTGGTGGCGTATAATTGACATCAGACGATTTGCATCCATACCCTACGTAGCAATTTACGAAAGACAGTTTGCCCGCAGATGCCACAGCAACAGCTCCCGGCCATCGTAAGGATTTTAAAACGCCAACAGATTCAGTACCAGAAGATACCGAATACTTTAATGCCATCCATTCTTCTGATTCATCTTGAAGAGTACCAAGAGCGTCTCTGACAGTGGCATTTTCGGCTGCTTCATAGCGTTTATCGGGCTCCAGATCCCCATCCGCGTTCTCCACCTGGGGGGCAGCTGTCATCCTTCCCATACCATTAATGCTTAATTCAAAATGCGTCCAGCAAGCTAGGTCGTCCACTTCTTGACTTTTTAGGGCTTCAGGTAAATCGTCTGTCGCCTTAAATTTTGATAAAATTTCATCAGATTCTTCATCTCTGCCAAAGAAGCCTTGAGGAGCCACTTTTGTGTCTGCAGAAATCAGTGCGATTAAAGCTCTTACGTAATGTGCTTCTCTTCCAGGGAAAGGTGGATAGCCAGATACTTCTACACTCAAATCTCCAGTCAACAATTTTTTCGTTTGTCGAGCCAAGGCAATGTGCTGCTCCGTAAGATGTGGAAGTTTAGACACAACCCCATTACATAAAACGAAGTAAGTGTATTTGTTAACACCTTCCCGTCCCTCCATGCCAGGCTGCAAATTTTCAGGTACTTCAACCTCACTGCTACACTCACACTCAAATACAGAATAGTCTACACCCCTACAACCTAAAAGTTTCCCCCAAAAACGAACGTTTAAGACCGGGTCTTCTGTCTCTTGCTGTTGCAAAACGATGATGGACATGGTTTGTTGTAGCGTAAAGATTTCTTCTTGACTGAAGCATATACCCGCCCAGTCTAGCAAAAGTGTGTCGGAGTACAAGTTCTGTACACCTTCAATATTCTCAGCACTGCCAATCTGATTCAAGTTCTCCAATGATTTCCGGGCTAAAGACGCTCGTTCAGTGGTAAACACATCTTTTGTTGCTGGTCCGGCAATATGAGTTTCAGCAGAACTGCTCTTCAAAGCAAGTGATATATTTTCAAATGCACTTAGGGCATCAGAAGGCCTGTCCTGCAAAATCTTTACCACTATTCCAGTCACATGATCAAACACGTTTCCGTTTTCGTTGCCTTGTTGCAGTAGTTCATGCGCAGCTTCGAATGTAGACATCGTTTCGTAATCGTAAATTTCTGGTTTGTTAGGGTATTATTGTGATACAAAGTAAACTATTGCGATTTATTGCAGTAGGCTTTCTGAAGGTAAAGCTTTTGGAGCTTTCTAAAGATTCAAAGGAAAAAAGTATGGAATTGTCAGAAAAGTGGGCAGCAACTTTTCAATGATTATTACCGTTACCAGTTTAAGCAGCACAAATTGACTGACGAATTTTATTTGTTATGTACAGTACATATTTTGAGCTTTAAACACAAATTACCCTTTCAAAACATTAATTCAGAGCGCCAGCTAGCTAGCCCATAAGGTAGCATAATTCGGAAAACCCTAAATAAATAACAGGGAATATAAGGTATTCAAAATCGCTTAGATAATTGTAATGTATGTTACCAATTATATCTCGTCCAAAACGTTTGAAACAGCTCAATCAATAGTCACCAAATTTTTGTATATTACAGAAGCATAATTGATAAACAACCGGACGATCGGCGTGAAACGGTCAACTAGAACGGCAAAGGAAATACCAGTTAGTAAATAGTTCCTTAATTTATGTTTTTCTTCTTCTTTCTTACAAAACAAATATTTGCAGTAAATTGTGCTCCAACAATGCTAATTAATTTTCCAACAATGTTTTGAAAGTCTGCAACTCGATGGTTTTGTTGTCGCATATCAAGTGTAAATTAAGGAATTAAAGTTATATCCCCATTTTTCTGTTATTTAAATGTTAATCATATTTAACATAATAACAGAATTAAAGTAATATCTATTTTTTCGTGAATTTTCACTCACACCCTATCCCCACTGTTCCTAACTGCGAAAATAATGGCCTGAGTGGGTGTGATCAGGCGAATGGACACAACATAGCGAATGTCAATACAATGGCACACTAAGGCAAAGAATCTCTACTGAGCGGCTCCTCCCATTCTATCGACAATTAGGTAAATATTATAGAAATAGGCACGTGAGGCGTCCCGAAGGGTCATATTTTGATAGGATATGTAGTTGTACTTAAATTAATATAAAACCTTAAAATAATCAAATTTTTAGTGTTAGAAAAAAAGTGCCATATGGCATTAGATTGAGGTAGGTGCCCCACCAGAATCGATGATTTTAGCAAGGGGACCTCTTATTTGAAATAAGAGCATCTTATTTCTCTGACATCAACACACTATTAGAGAAATAAGAGCTCTTATTACATTATTTGTACTATATTGTATACTAACAATATCTGGCTATGAAGGAGGAAATGAATCGGATCCCTATGAATGTTTTTAGTATACAAACTAGTACATGGATCAAATAAGAGTTTTACATTTTACACTACACAGCATTAGTATCACTAATATTACACACCATTAGAGAAATAAGATGTCCACTGCTAAAATCAACCCACCTCACATTGTCATTTATTGTCTTAGAGGATTTGCCCAAACTTGTATACTGTACTTTCGGATAAATCCGGACAAAACAATATCCTTAAAACCACTAGTTGTGACCCGCTCGCTCCCCGCGGCACATCCTAATTGTACGAAGTAGGTAGTAGAGCAGGCCATCGGTTGCTCCTTAATATTTGGCTCCCTTTTCTCTTTTTTTCTTCCATCGATTTGCAGAGTTTTGTAGCACATTTTTTGGCCTTTTTTCAATGCTGTGTTCTCGCTAAAATTAGGCAAGAATATTAAATGGGGAAATAGCAGATGCGCAGGTGCGCAGGACGAGTTTTAATTTTTATTCATATTCCTTTTGTTCAACTAGTACAGATTGTCAGCAGGGAATTCCCATCATTGGGTCAGTTGATTTAGCGTCGTATTGTGAATGAGATCTACTAGACTAAAAAGGACAAATATATTCTTAAAATGAGGAGTTAGTTCATTTTTTTATGTTATGTATTATTTTATTAATAATTATTTATTATGATTAGAATTTTTTTTTCATAATAAATAATAGAATTGATCTATTGTTTTTTCATATGCATTTCGAAAGTACAGTAACAATGCTTCCAATTCATCTTGCTCAAATTCATCGTTCCTCCGACGATTACACCAACAAGTTTTTATATTATCCTCCGAATTGTATTTGAAGTACAACCGGAAACGCCCAAACTCTTCATTTCTCAATTGATTGCCACGAATGAGTTTTTACATTTTTCTCCGACTTTAATTTGAAGTATAACTGAAGATGGACAGACCTCTTCGGAGTCTTTACAGCGAAGACTGTGGCGGTGGGAAAGAAACAGACGGAAATTTGCTGCCTTCAGGTCTTCGTGTCGTTGTAGTTAAAGATACCTTGACATTTTCGTCCGTGGAGTATTTCTTATCCGCTTTGAGTAGTCCATCGTGCAAAATTGTAGAACTAGTACTAGATTCAATTTACGTAGATAGTACATTAATGCAAAAACTAGTTTGTACACTGTCACTTAATAGGAGCATTACTACCGTCTCTCTAGCTAACTGCGGTATTGACGGCACATGCGCCTCCCATATTTCATCTTTGTCTTGTTCTTCTGGTGTGAAGACGATTAATTTTAAAGGGAATTATCTGGGAGATGAAGGCATAGCTGCTGTTTCTAATTTGTTGAAGAAAAACAAAAACATAATATATATAGATTTTGAAGACAATGGAATTGGAGATCCAGGTATTGAGTCACTTGTTGCAACTATTCTTGCCCCCGATCTTAGCATGCAAGGAAGTTATAGCAATAGCCATATTTTTCATCTTCAAGTTCTTGGCTTCGGGTGTAATAAAATTACACATAGTGGTCTTGACTCCTTACTGAAATTGTGTACTCTGAACTGTAATATCACTTCCCTGGATGTTTCTGGTAATCTTTACATTGGTGATTCAAGCATCAGCATGCTTTCAAATTTTGTTCTAGAAAACAAGTCCCTGCGCCACATAGATATAAGCAACACATCTGTTTCTGCGAAAGGTCTAGATGCGCTTTTTGTCCCCTTAAAAGAAAATGATGCCCTTGTGAATATTTGCGTAAGTCACAAAGGTTTTACGCCTTCGACGAACCCTATTACAGAATTAGGTGCCGATTTTTACTCAGTGCAAAAGTGTTACATTTCATCCCTGTAAAGTCAACAATATTTTTTTTAAAAAGAAAATGATTCAGTCACACAACGGGTGCGCGATTACTTCAACAATGGTTGTATTAACGGAGAGAAGAACACATCCTTATGCATTTTTTGGAGAGCGAGACTGTGTGGTCTCCTTACAGATACAGTGCACTTCCCCCCCCCATTATCTTTTTACATGACAATACCTTAATAAAACGGGTTATTGAGTTATAGCTGGTAGTAAAAATACTGACAATGTGAGACGACAGCTGAGAAGAATCAAGTTGTAAAGAAAAGAACAACCGAGCACTAAATAAGGCGAAGGTGCTGTGTCTATTCAATTATTTTATTATATACTTAGTATATAACTAATAATAGGAAAATGATATATATAAGTACAAATTAATCTGGATCACCGAAGTATACAGTCCTCCACCTCCCCCTCGTTTGACAGTTTCTGACCTGTTCGTACCTGACAGTTTTTAATACAGTTCTGACCTGTCGTGTTTTGGTAGTTCTATTTATGTAATGGTAAATCCTGAACTAATACATTTACACTTTATAGATTAGAGGGAAAATTCTCACGTAATAACATTCGGAAAGTATTGTGATATACTCAAGCGCGCTGTTACGTCCTTGTAAACTACATCACTGCTGTGCGCGGTCTCCTGAGTGTACAGTGTAACAAATCAACTTCTTTTAAGGCATCGTAAAAAAACAAAATTAGATGTAAAAAACTAATTACAGTCCTGATGACCTTCTTTTCTTAATACGGGCCTGGCCTAACCTGTCGACTTTTACTACGGTTCTGACCTGTCTGTTTTATAAAACTGGTTAGAACCATAATTGAAAATGAGTCTGAAGCGGAATCGCTCCTTATTCTTTTTTAGTAATTACTCTCACGGATAAGTTCCACCCACCATGCTGTTGTTTAATGCTGGTGCATGTGTGCATGGATACAAAAGGCTTTTCCTAAGCAGCAACGACGTTTCCGGAACAGTAGCGGCAAGTTTCAGCAAACCCCTGGCCAACTAAAGAACTGATGAGAGTTCCTTTGAGTATTCCCCCTTCCGCAGTGTTCATACTTGTTATGCTCTTTCCTCTCTCTTTTGCAGTCTTGGGGGAATTCGAGTCTGGGAAACCAATTCTTATCGTTCGACAGTCGCCTGTTGCGCCACAAAAACTAGAAATTGTACCAAATGGAGTTGACTTCTTGAGAAGCGTTAATTTGCCAATAACTCCCGTTGTTGTGATTGGTCCCTATCGTTCGGGAAAATCATTTTTATTGAATCAGTTGCTTGGTACTGAATGCAGTAAAGGTTTCGGTGTTGGACACCAAAGGCATGCGGAGACAAAGGGCATATGGATGTGGAGTGTGCCACAAATTTATCAGTCAAGGGCAATCATGTACATAGATACGGAAGGATTTGAAAGCGCTGGAAAAGCAGCAGTATACGACGATAGAATTTTTGCTGTTTCGGCACTAATAGCTTCACTTCTAATTTATAATTTGCCTGAAACTATCAGAGAGACCGATATTGCAAAGTTGTCTTTTGCTGTGGAGCTTGCACAAGAATTCGGAGGGAACCGACAAGCGAAACTCTTTAAGATGCCACACCTACTATGGTTAATACAACGTGACTTTTTGAAAGGTCAAAGCGTCCTTAGTATGGTAAATACGGCACTTCAAAGTGTACCAAATTCTAATAACGATGCGTCTGTAAATAAATTGAATTATATCCGTGCATCTTTGCGAAATGTTAAAACAAACTTTTCAGCATTCGGATTGCCCCAGCCACATTTATCCAGAACGAAGTTGTGCGATTTGAAAGATCGTGATTTTGATCCAATTTACATTCAACAACGAGAAAAACTGCGCTCGCTTGTGAAAGCTTTGGCAACGCCAAAAACTGTCGGTGGTTTGCATCTAAATGGCGAAGCAATGGCTGCGCACATAGGGCGCATGATAATTGCTGTTAATGCTGGAAACATACCTACAGTTGATTCTATCACAGACACTTTCAACCGAAAAGTGTTGGATGGGTGTTTACGCACGTTTTCTGCCCGGATGACACAAATGAAAATGCCGGTGAACAATAAAATAGCTGCTGGATATTATCGCGTTCAGAAAAAGGAGGCTTTCTTCTGCTACCACCAAAAAGCGTTTGGTAAATCAGAAAAGATTCACCTGAAACTTCTTAACTTTTTGGAAGAGAAATGTAGTGAACTTCACCGCTATTTGTCACAAGAAAATACTTTAAAAAGCAGTGAATTGTGCGAAAAAATATTTTTTCAATGCCAAGAAGAAGTGGAAAAAACAGTATCTATGAAACTTCCTTCAATTTCTCGCTTCTCTGCCTACGCAACGAAGTGCAATGCATCATACAAGGATAACTGTATCGGCCCCGCTAAAGGCAAATACCAAAGCCTACTGAATAAGATGTATTCAAAAGAACTGAAGCATTTTTTACGAGACTATAATTCGCGGTTGATGAATGGCATGACCTTCATTGGCTTTGGCACAATTTTGTTTGGAAGGTTTGTGATCAATTCACCGCTGATAGAAGTTATTGGTTGGGCGGCATTTGCAGCACTGGAATTTTACCCAAAATTGGTTTTTCTAGGTTCAAAATCCGTATACGAGCAAGCTTGGTGGATGAAATTGTCTAAAGTTTGGGAAATGTTAGCGTTTAATAAATTCTACGATTTGAACAACATACTTACTCAAGTCTACTGTTTTTTCATTTTTGTTATTCTCATGAGAAAAATTGCTTGGTTTCGATCTTGCGTTTTGTTCCTTTTGAAACGAATGTTTGCCATTTGTCCGACCTGCAGTCTCCCGTTTGCCAACTTTACTGGAAAGACCAGTAAGTCCGAAAAGCACATCGTTTAAGTTTCCAATTGGACAAGAATCACATCGAAGAATTTAAAAAAAAAATCTTTATTCAGTTTATCGTTAGACAAAATGATATGTGATGTTTTAAAGAATCAAATCACTACTCGTAGATTTGTTTTGGTTGTACACCTATAAATGCCCACGCAAAAGTTATAAAGAATCCTTATTGAAAAAAACCCAAAAATGCAAGTTTAATACACGTTTTCTTTATTTATTTTCTTAGTAGTATACGGGGGATCAATATCTCCATCTTGTAATTTAAAAAACAAATTATATAGTATGTTTAATAAGTCAAAAAAGATAAACGAAGGTAAAACCGTTCAAGAACCCAAACTCCTCCTTCTTCCAGAATAAGACTTCTGGTAATATTCATCATTCAAACTATCATATCATATCATAAAATTGTTTGAGGTATCATATCGACTATTGTTGTTTAGATGACTGGATCTATCCCAAAACGTATTATGATGATCATAATGATGATTTTCTTTCAAGTCGTATACATAAACCTGCGTAAATGTATCTTCTAAAGATCCAAGTCTACGAAGAGTATCATGGATTTTCCACTTCAGGGCGTATTCGTAATTCATCATTCAACTATCATAAAATTGTTTGAGGTAGCGACTAGCGACCATCTTTTAATTTTATAATTCTTAAAAATATAAAGTGAAAATGAGAAGTCTAAAACAAAATCTATACCACCGTATTGGGGGGGACCCTGGCACGCCCTGTGAAACTATCCGTAAAATTGCCTACCTCTTATGATTCAACTCCGAAATCCCTCCTTGTAGATTAAAACTATCTGTGTCTCACATCAAATTTCCTTGTTGTAAATTAATTTTCCTGTGCATGAAAGAACTGTGAGTTTCCCAAGAAAAACTGGGGGGGGTTACGACGCGAGTAGGAACTTCTTCCCACAGACTGAAGTCAAACAGATCAACTTCAGAATGTTTGACGTTGGTCTAAGGTTTTTCCTGGTTCTGGTGGGTCTGGTCGACCATATGAAGGGGGAAAAGTAGCGAGTAAATCTTTGGTCGAATTGTAGGCTCTCCATAATTTAGTTCATCCTTCCAATGAGATGATGGGTGAGATGAGTTGATGTGTCTTCTGATCCAAGCTGTTTCGGTGTCAGGTGTAAATCAAGTGCTTCAGTGTGGCTCATTCCTATCTGGTCATTTCCCAAGTACAAAGAACTAGCGAGTAAATCGGGGCATGTTTTTTTTTTTTGCCGTGTGCTAAATACTCGTTTGATGATCTTTCGGTTAATGCGGGTGATGAGGGCTGCGGCTTCTAGTCCAAGCCGTTTCAATGCCATACATAAACCATGTGCTTCAGTTCGATTCAATCCTGCCGGATAAGTTTCCATAGACAAAGGAGACAAACTATCGAATCTGGGCATGTCGGTTTTTGGCCGTGTGCTAAATACTTGTTTGATGGACTTTTGGCTGTTGGGGGTAATTTGGGCGATTGCGTTCGGCTTCGGTTCTTTTTCTGTAGATTTGCTTAGACGACCCTTCTCGTCACCCACCAGTCTCTTGTTTAAACGATCGCTCTCCTCGTACACATGTCCCTGTCCAATTCACCCTTCCTTGCAATGCAATTTGTTTTTGTTCACTAAAGCTTTAATTTACTTCTGTGATTTCTTGATCTGAGAAAAAAAAAGAAAGAAAAAAAGCAAGTAACGCACAGAGTAAAATAATTTAAAAAAATAATAGAAATTTGAGACAGAAGAAAAGAAATCGGAGAAAAAATAACATGTGTGGTTTAACACCAAATAACCTGAGTGATTTAACATCAAATTGAAATATTTACTTATAATTTAGATAAACGGAATTAGGCTTTTTATAGATTAAACTGAATTAGTTTTTTTTTATATAGATAAAAACAACGATACTACTATGGGTCATTTGAAAGCATTGTTGATCCACCTACCGATTCGGATCATGCATGGAGTACATCTGAAAATGATAGTCAAGACTAAGCGACAAGGGTATTATTGATCAGTAAAATCTCAGGAGCAGAGATAAGTTGGCAGTATATGAAGGAATGTAAACCTTTAATGGATAAAAGGAGCAGATTCATTTTAGCGGTACATGAGAAAGATAAATTTTAATTACTTAAATAACAGCTCAACCAAAACCCGAACAGCCTAGCGAAACGGGAGGAACAGTTCATCGCCCTCTATAACATATGCCGCGACCGGGACGTCCAAGCCGAGCACTGGAATGTTCATTTCTGTCAGGGAAAATACACTCAACTACAGACCAACGAACGATATAAAGGTATAAAATACGCGCAAGCATGAAATGATTTCAGAGAAAACGACGACAACGCGGAAGTTCTTGGCATCTTCAGACACCTGAACCCTGCCCGCGATGGCGCCCCCAAATAGTACTTTTTGGGGTGAGTCTCAGCGGGGCTTTCTCAGAGGGGGCCCGAGCCCTCTTTAACCGCCTTGCGGAAATATAGTTCCCCACCCCAATCACCTCTGGTAGACTCAATTACCTAACAGCACGCCAGAAATGGGCGGACTTGCAGATGCGAATCTTCCAGCGGAATATACTCAATGTGGTAGCCAAGTCCATAGCATCAGGTATCCGGATCTTCCATGCCTATGTCCCAACAGCCCTGTCAATGGACTATGCCGCTGAAGCGTCGACACCGCGCGCTTTATCAGGCACTCCCAAAGACTGGTCTTGGACAGCTCGGACTCAAAGTCAAAAATAGAACCACAACCCTCGGGGGACGAGCATCCCTGCAGAGATGACTCCAGTAGTGCCCCAACTCTAATAGTGTCATCCCCAGGTGATGACACGGAAGTTCAATCCTCAACCCAATCCAGCATCGAGCAATCCAACGTCGCCCCGGCCCTAGTAGTGTCACCCTCGGCTGTCGTCACAGGAGAACATCCTACACCGCAACCATAGCAGAAGGGGACCAGAGCATCACCAGCAGAACGAGATCCCAATCAGCCCGCCGCAGAACCACAACCACCGCAATGCATACCGAATCCTCACCATCGCAACAGAACTCACAAACGCCGATTATGCGCACCGATCCAAACGACCCTCTCCCAACACCTCAACTCACAAATGACAACTCCCTGACTGGTTCACAAGACAGACAACGAGCACCTTTAAAACATTCACGCCGCTGCTTGGTAAACCACACAAGGAATGATTCACCTATGAGTAAGACATCGGATGAGGAAGTTGATTATGGGTCTCCTGACATCGACGCAATTCCACACACTGATTCGGATCATGCATGGAGTACACATGGAAATGATAGTCAAGACTAAGTGACACGGGTATTATTGATTACTAAAATCACAACAGTAGAGATCAGTTCGTAGTTACGTTAATTTTAATTACTTAAATAACAGCCAGTTTCTCGTTTTTAATAACAGCAAAATTTTTTTTATTAAACAAATATGAAGAGTCCAATGTCCAATGTATTTTGGTTATAATCGAAAGTATAAACTTAATTTTGTTTTTCTAATGCTGCTATTCTTGCAGCCAAATTTCGACTTTGTTTCGAATGCTTTTTTAATTTGATGCCTTCCCTTACAGCTAGGCTTCCCGATTTGCCTAGGCTTGTCTTCTTCTTTATTATGCTCCACGTAGTAGTGGTATCATCGCAACTACCCCGTGCAAGTTTTTCAAAAACGCGATTCATGTTCAGCTTCAGTTTGCATGAATGACGATATTGCTGTGCAAATAACCGGCGCATTGCACTTCTCGAACTGACATCTTCGATGACGCCTTTGGGACCATCTTCGATGACGCCTTTGGGACGGCGTTCAGCATCAGAACCATGACTATACACAATTAATTTAACTTTTGGATCTATTTGATACTCGAAGCCATGCAAAATATTTTTTTCTGTAACTAGCTGGTGGCAACTGCTAATATATCGTCTTTGGGACTCTTTTTTTTCATGACAGTGTGCACTTAAGACCCGGTCTTGAAACGTATCACATATAGTTGCCAAACGATCGCGCCTCTTTAGCTGGTGTTTCCACATTAACTTCGAGCAGGACAGTTCCTCTTTTTTATTGTAATAAATTATGTTTGTGTTCATATTTGGCAATGTAATGCTAGTTGCTTTTCCCGGGGAATAAAGTTTGTCCAGTTTTTGAATTTTACCATGGGAAGCCATTTCCAACTCCACCTTGATGTTTATAAATGGGGCTAAAACAATTTTGAACAAGAGCAATAAGGAAGTGGTGCTATCATTTAATGCTCCGGATCTTGGCTATAATGCATAAAACACATGAAGGGTTTTTAACATTACATTTTAGCACTAATAAAACTTGGCTTAATGGATCTTTTTTGCTCCTATTTTCGGTATTATTGTGCACAAATGTACAGGTTTTTTAAAAAATATCATATTATCGTAGTACTTGTTTTAATAAATATACACTACCGATTTCAACCGATACTAGCTGTTGTGCCCTACTATTTCAATTAATAAAAACAACTGGGCCTCTAGTACAACACTATCACTCTTTTTTCTATTATTTAATTGAGGCCTTTTTCACAGAAAAAGGTTTCTCCTCATTGATTTTTAAGGAAGGGCTTCTTGCTGAGGCAATGAATTACAAACCTTCTACCAGGTACCAGGTATTATATTATAACAGGCACAGGTAAAGGTTTAATACCTGGTATCATACCTGGTACGGTACAGGTACCGGACCAAAAATAATCAGTGTTAAAATACCCTAATTCTATCCGTTCAAACCCGGAAGTGTTAAGGGATTAGCCGAGGACCCAGGACCATCGCTTGCCTGTACTGTAATAAAAAAATGAAAAATCTCCTTTTCTTCCCTTCATCATTTTACCTTCGGATTATTATAATAAGGAATGAATGTAATAACAATACGATACGGAAAAAGTGATATATATGAGCGCCGTGTACTGTATAATCTTGCTCGCCTTGCCAGGCCTGGGCGACAGTTTGCAATAACAAATTGGCAGCCACACAACGTACGGTTGTGAGATCTAGACGAGCATAAAGAGTGCATTGGCGACTCGTTTCAATCTGGGAATCAGTTGCAATGAAAAAGTATTAGATATGTCAATTGATGAGGATGTTCCATCTGCATTCCTCTGTCCTCTTTCAAAAAACATTTTGATCGACCCAGTGGCTACATTGGACGGTCATGTTTTTGAAAGAACAGAAATTGAAAATTGGTTAAGAGTGAATGGCCCAAGGGCAATATCGCCAGTGACAGGTATCCCATTAGAATCTATAGATTTAATATCTATACCATCGGTTTCAGCTGCTATTCAAGATTACCTGATAACGAGATGGAATGCGATAAATTTTTGCTGTGGCATAAAGTTTTCAAGCTTGACTATAAGTCTGACGATAGTAGGCATTGGGTCAAACAAAACTGTGTATAAAGGAAGATGGAAGAATAAAGACGTAGCTATACTCGAAATGAGAAAAGGGATTTTTCGAGAGATAAATGTTTTACGCTTTTTGAAGCCTCATCGAAATATTGTTTGCTTTTTTGGGTTGTGCGTCAATTATAAAAAACACTTTATGGTTGCGGAATTTGCGCCGTTGTCCAGTTTGGATTTAGTTCTAGAAAATAATCAGAAAGCGGGAAAAACACCAATTTCAAATGATGTTGCTTTCTCTATTTTTGATCAAATTTCGTCGGGGATGGAAATGGTTGCATCTCTGGGAATTACCCATCGAGATTTAGCGACTAGAAATATTTTGGTAATGACATTTGACGAAAAAGATACCTCGAAAGTGCATGTGAAAGTGAGCGACTTTGGGTTGTCTACTCGTGGGCGGATAACTGTAACTACCGACGATAACCTTCCTATCAGATGGACAGCCCCCGAGTGCTTTGTATCACACTGCAATTGCTGCGAGAAAAGTGATATTTGGTCTTTTGGTGTACTAATTTGGGAAGTGTTATCTTCGAAGGATTTGGAAGCAACAATACCATATGTCGAGTATTCTGACGAAGAAAAGTTGAAACTCCTTCTCCTTGCCAAGAATGTTTCTTTACGTCGTCCGAAGAGTGCTAATGATGGAGTTTGGGACGTTGTTAACTTATGTATGAAACGAAACCCGCAGAATCGTCCGACATTTAGTAACCTTAGTGTAATCATAAAAAAGAAGCAGTTGGAACAGTACATTATTGATAAAGAAATTGAGATTCGTGTGGATGAAAGATCACTTATAATTGTAAAAGAACGCTTGCCACTAGATCAGATGGTGTTAAAACCGCAGGCTCGGGAGCTGCTGCCCGACAAAAACACAATTTGTGCTCTAGAAAATAGAGTCACATCACTTCAAAACCAGCTTCGCTTCGCCACGTGGGGCAAGTTTGGGATTCGCCGGAGAAGAGGAAAAGTGCTTTTTCAGAGTTCTTTCCCAGGAACGAGACTGTATTCCGAAACAAAAACTAGGCATTTCTTTGCTTCGTTGACATGTATAGACAGATGTAAGTTTTTTGTAGAAAGGTACATTATTTTCCCAGCATGTTTCATCTTAATTGCATTTTTTGTGTTGCATTTGCCGCATTTCTTGGAAGTACATTTACAACCATCTCGTTCGACCCTACACCATGTTTTAGAAATGCACATCAACCAAAATTTTGATAAGTTCTTTAGAACGATAGGTCGTTTCTTCCAACCTTCAGAAAATGTGTTGGTAAAATTTCCTATTCAGTCTTTCGTTTGGGTGACGACACATCGTCCTCGATTAGCAGTGGTATTGAATTACAACTTAAAATTTGATGACTATGACGTGCAGTTGTACATGCCAAGTTTTCAAGAAATGTCTGCTGCACGCAAGATACATTTAGCGGTCTTGCAGCACAAAACAGAGAGTGAATTACGTCTGGTTCATCCGTATTTACAAGCTGTACTGCACAGTAACAAACGAATTATTCGACTGTTAGAACATAGCGGTCAGGACAGGTCCTTGGCCAGTCAATGCTGTTTGGTGATTGCAGAAAAATCTAGAGATGCTCACGACAGAGAAGATATAGTTATACGATTGAAGGGTGTAAAGCATGTCATTACGTCGATAAATTCGCATGGATTTGGCAATCCAGTTTTCATGAGATGGGCTTTATTAGCAATTTCGAATCTGTGTGATAAAAAAACCATTATAAAAATTACTGAGAACGAGACTATATACGTCGTCAGCTCAGCGATAAAAGAGCATTTTCAATATCCAAAAGTAGTATCTGTGAGCTGTGTTGCCATCGGCAATTTTGCTTATAATTCAGAAGCAAGAGAAACAATTGCTAGTTATGGGGCTTTGGAGACAATCAGTAGTGCGGTAAGTGTGCACATGAACAGTATAGAAGTACAACATCGATGTGCATATGCTATTGGAAAACTTTCAAGAGAAAATAGAATAAACAAAAACATTTTTGTATCAGCTGGGGTGTTAAGATCAATAGCCTTTTCAATGCACTCATATTTGATAAATGAAGGTATTCAGTATCGCTCAGCTTATGCGTTGACGTACCTGGCATGGGACAACAGCAGAGCCCAAGAACAAATTCTGAGGTCGGGTTTGTTGCAATTAGTGATATCTGCTATGAAATACCACAACCAGTCTACCCAAGTTTTAATTCAGTGTTGTCGCGCTTTAAATGCCATTGTGCATAGAAATGGCAATGCAAAATTGGCAGCAATTCAACATGATGCATTATCGCCAATTACCATGGCACTTGCGCGTTTTGCAAGCAGCGAAAAAATACAAACCAGCTGTCAGGGGACACTTCAAAAGATTCTTCCATCTTAATTAATATTAGTCCCCATTCACCCAGGGAAATTTTAGAAGATGGATGAATTAAGTCGCCCAGTAGGTACACAGCATGTGATTATGTTTAAGGTTATAGTTACATCTTGAACTTCTGTTAGTGGTAGTAATCCGAATAAATATCACCTATAATGATGAAGGGAAAATGAATCGGACCCCAATAAATTATTTTTAGTATATGACACAGTACTTGGATAAAATTAGAGTGTCTTTTTGGATTACTGCATTGTACGATTTATATTACACACCATTAGAGGAATTAGAGATCCGCTCAGAGACCAATGGCACTTTTCTATGACAAGAAGTGGGTCTCTTTCGAGAAAATAATAGATTGGTCGTTTCTTCAAGTATACAAAGTACACAGTATCATACTAAATTTTGTAATTCGCTCACAGAGTGTTTAAATACGGACCGGATCGTTCCTGCACTTTCCACGTTGTTTTTTTATTTAAAAAAAATGTAAAGGGGTACAGTATCCAAGTGCTTCTGTCGCAGTTTTAACTTTTTTTGGGAACCTGCCATTTTATCTGTTTTGAAAACTCAGTACAGCAACACACGGGGATGTTTAACTAATACAGGGAATAGAAAGATGGAATTGTTTTTTTATTTCTCAAAAAATGTTTTTTTTAATTTTCACGTTGTGTCTAGTTGTTGTGTACTCCGTATTGCTTTCGTTTGCATTTATTTATATTGGTTAAAATGTATAAAATTTTCTGTGTTTTTGTACTTGTTTGTGAGTTGTAAGCTCTTGTAAAATATACAATAAATGCTGCGGCGTATTGTGAAAATAAAATTATTGTAGATCTCAGAGATGCATTTTAATCCTAGCAGGGCTTTTTACCATTACAACGTTTACATGAAATAAAATCTTAAAATGACGAAAAACGAATAATTTTTTACCAAAAATGAACTCTTTGTATTTTCACTAGTCACTACACCAATTTATATAGGTAATTATTATAAGGAATTTTATAGCAAAAAATAAAAAACTCTGTCCTCTCTTCACCCGGTGTGGTGTGGTGATCGATATTTTCCTGTTTTTTACGAGTGATTAATATTACAGAAGCCAGCTTTCCACTTTCCACGTGAAAAAAATGACGCAGGATTTTGGTGGAGGTCTTGTTTCCTATTTAAGGTTTGTAACCATGGAACATAAAACAATCAAAAAGGTGAAATTACAACAAAGTCTCGGCAAGGTGATAAAAGAAAGACGAACGAGTACACAGCAGGTTTATTTTTATTTGAGTTGCTGCTGTGACAAGTGAGTCAATTCTTCTCTGCGTAAAACAACAACACAACGCAACGGCAGTTATTTTTTAAATTTTTTTATTATTATTATTATAATTATTATTATTATTGTTGCGTTCTTTCGTGGAACAACCAACAACAAAGATCATCAACTTTTGTTGATGTTTTCCCTTTTTAACCAGAATAATTTATCATATTTTGCAACTAAACGATCGAGAAACAGGATAAACAACACTCCAATGAATCAAAAATAAGGGAATAGCATCGGAACCATTACTAGTTTCAAACCATTTTTTTGTTCTGCGCTTGGTGTGTCCAGAAATGCTAGCCGACACCACAAACAATATAACGTATGGGTCTTCCGAGCCTTCCGTCAAAATTCCTGTGAATAACAAGCCTACCCTGATCGAATTACAACGTCTAGGGGGTATTAGATCGGTTTTAAAACTTCTAGACTCAAAGAAAAAAGGCTTGAGGGAGACCGCAGCATTGGTCCTCTCTAATGCTACGTTTAGCCATACCTCGGTATGTAAAGAACTTGTTTCAGGTGAGGTTGAGACTCTCAGACCACTTGTGGAGCACTTATCTGATGACATTGATATGGTTGCTCTGAACGTTACCCGTGCCCTAGCAAATTGTACGACTATTCCAGACCTTGCCGGGGGAAATAATTGTTTCAATACTACACTAAGAAGACTTGGTGGCGTCAGGTTGTTAATAGGCGCACTCTCAACGGATAATGTTAACTTATTGAAACCAACTCTCTTAGCTATTGGTAATATGTGCTATGACGATGACGTACTTGCCGTTGAAATACGAGAATTGGGGGGGTTAGAATCTTTAGCTATTTTATTGCAATCGGAACACAAGTCTGTGCAGAGTAATGCTTTGAATGTACTTATGAATTGCTGCTGCAGAAATATAGCAAATTGTGAAGAGGTTGTCAATTTGAATCTTACCAAAGTGTTAGTAGAGATAATTGTTCACGCCTCTGCAAAAGGAGAAAATTACCTTCGAGTCAACGCGACACAACTATTGTCTAGTTTAATGCGCCATTCTAGATCCGTGTGCAACGATATATATGTCTCCGGTGCCATAGATACTTTTGTTAATGATTTGCGCGCAAAAAATAATAAGTGCAAAGAACTAGCAGTTCGGGCCCTTATGAAATGTGCTGAAGCCAGTGTACCGAAAGTTCTTAAAAATAAGTCTTCTGTCTCAAACGTCATGACATTGTCTCATCCTCCTGTGGAACAAACTCGTGGCATCCGATCGCGTTTGCTATCGGAAGATTCTTTGATAGCAATTGTGTCACTAGCAGACCACAAAAAACGTTCGATCTATCGATGTGCGCAGAAATGCATATACTATCTTCTCCAGGGATCAGATGCATCACAGGCACTTCTTCCTCTGATTGAACAAGGTATTGTTCCGATGTTACATAAATTGTCTGCTTCTGGAATAAACCAAACGAAAGTATTTTCGGCGGATATACTTGCCTGGATGAAAAGTGAAATAAAAGAAAGTACTCTTCAGATTTTCTTGAGGACCCTTATTATACAAGGCAATGAACGCTTAAGAGGCCATGTAGCCGTTGCATTGGTCCATTTATCATTCGGTCGATCGGAAGTATGTTCGCAGTTTGTGAGCACCGGCGCTTTAAGAGCAACTTTAGGAATGCTGCGCCATTCGTCTAGTCAAGTTCCAGCTTTTGATTTTCTGCGCGCTATTAGGAAACATTTCTCGTTTGACTTCAAAGTCAATTTGACCCATGAAAATAACTTTGTACCTCCTCACTGTAACGAATTGATATTTAATGATCCGAAAGGATCTGACGTTACTCTTAAAGTAACGAAAGATGTCCAAAACAGTACGTGCGCATCCTTACAAAATGATCAACGACAAACATTGTGGATATGTTATGCGCATAAAATGGTTCTATCGCAGCATAGCGCAACCTTTCGGGATATATTTCGTTCTGGTGGAGAAAACTCATCTGAATTTGATGTTAAAGTTAATGACTTTGATGCATTTCGGGTTCTGTTGAAATATTTTTACAACTGCAATCCTGATGTTTTATGGGGAGGACACAGTGGTAGTTCGGGAACTTCTAGTATGATAAAAAATGACGATGCAACTGCCCATTTGTTGTGTAATGTTATAATTTTATTAGAGCGATATCAAATTATTCCGTCTGTAACATTCGCTGCTGTTCAAAAGGCTATATCATTAATCAACCCAACAACATTGCTTTCTTTATTTTCTGCTGCAGTAAGTGTATGTAACTTGGAGCTAGGTATGTCATGTTATTCGTATACAGTAGAAAATTTTACAACATTATTATTGGCTTTCGACAAATTGCAGTTGAATCGTTTGATTGAAACAACCGAA
>JACLAC010004842.1_pt1 | contig 19617 bp, 18 predicted proteins | sample 8027881 | NCBI WGS metagenome assembly JACLAC01 (sample SAMN15725517, study PRJNA655200) | protist metagenome | isolation source: fluorescence activated cell sorting (FACS) single amplified genomes of... | place: Spain: Blaines Bay Microbial Observatory, Mediterranean Sea | collected 2016-01-19 | reverse complement strand
CTGAACTTAGCAGAAAACGTTGCAACATTAGAAAGGCTGAACGATCTGCGGCAATATAAGTCTTTGCATGGTTTATCTAGAAGTTTGGTTGCAAATATGGTAGATGGTGTTTCTGTTGGATTTGAAAAGAGACTGCGTATTGTTGGGAACGGATATCGAGCTGAGATTAATCGCCAGCAAGAGTTAGTGCTGAACGTTGGTTATTCTCACGCGGTAACTTTCAACCCACCAGAAGGAATCGAGATTTCTGTGGAAGCTCCAGAAAATGTCGATGGACAACCTCATATTCCAATCGTGGTCAGTGGTATTGATAAGCAGCTAGTTGGTGAAGTTAGTGCCACTATTCGTCAAATTAAAAAGCCAGAAGATTATAAGCCATCGAAGGGAATTCGCTATGAGGGCGAACGTGTTCGTATGAGAGAAGGAAAAGCTAGAGTTTAGTATAGCTTTTTATTAAACATAGGATATGTTGAAAAGGGAGATTTGCATTGGCTCTTATTAAGAAGAAACGATTGGCGGAGAAAAGGCGAAGTTCGCGCGTTCGCTACAAGATCAGGCAGTCCGGTGGAAGGCCTCGCTTATCTGTTTTTAGAAGTTTGCGTCATATCTACGCGCAGATTATAGACGATACTAATGGTGTTACTTTGGCTTCAGCATCAACTTTATCCCCTGAATTAAAGGATCTTTTGGCGAAGGGTAACACAGTTGCTGCTGAGAAAGTTGGTGAATTAATTGCAAAGAAAGCAAAGGATAGAGATATAGAGATGGTGACTTTTGATCGAGGTTCAAAATTATATCACGGAAGAATAAAAGCCCTAGCCGATTCAGCCAGGGCAAATGGCCTAAAATTCTAGGAGTTTATGTTGGTAGATAAAATCGATGCTGGTCAGTTTGAGTTGGAAGAGCGGTTAATAGGAGTTAACCGGGTTATGCGAGTCAGAAAGGGTGGTCGAACACCAAGCTTCAATGCAGTAACTGCTGTTGGTAATCGGGATGGTATTGTCGGTCTGGGTTTTGCTGGCGCCAATGAGGTTCCGTCTGCAATTGCAAAGAGCTTAGCAGATGCAAAGAAAAATCTCATTCGTATCCCATTGATCAATGGAACGATTCCGCACGAAATTGTTGGAAAGTACAAAGCTTGTAACGTTTTGCTAAAACCCGCAGGCCCAGGAACAGGAGTTATTGCTGGACCTGCTACCCGAATTATCATGGAATATGCAGGTATTCGTGATATTTTAACAAAAAGAATAGGTAGTAGAAATCTGAAAAACATCGCTGAAGCTACAATTCAAGGTTTAAAAAGTCTGAAGCGAATAGAAGATGTAGCCCGGCTACGAGGAATTAGTGTGGATGATTTACTCAGCTAGAAATTGTACCAAATTATCTTCCATGCTCAAACAGAATCTAATCGGAGTTCTTTCAATATGAAATTAAATCAGCTAAAGCCTCATAGTGGGTCTAAGCGCTCGAGAAAGCGAGTCGGCCGCGGTGATGCTTCAGGTCTTGGTGGTACTTCAGGCAGAGGGCATAAAGGGCAAAAATCCCGTTCAGGTGGTAGCATTCCCGCTTGGTTTGAAGGTGGACAAATGCCATTAGTTCGGCGAATTCCTAAACGTGGACCCAAAAGAGCCAGACATAAGAAAGTAGAATATGATGTCGTTAATGTCAAAACTTTGAACCTTTTTGACGATGGTGAGAATATTACTGTTGAGAGATTGATTTCTGCTAATTTAGTCCCAGCAAGAAAGCCAATGGTCAAAATATTAGGAACTGGCACTTTAGAAAAACAACTAACGGTACAAGCCCACGGCTTTTCTAAGTCTGCAATTGAACAAATTGAATCGAAAGGCGGAACAGTAGAGGTTATTTAAGTGATCCAAGCATTCCGAAACGCTCTAAAGATTCCGGAACTTCGCCAACGCTTGTTCTTCACTGCGTTGCTCCTTTTTATTTATAGGGTTGGTGCTCATATAACACTGCCGGGTATTGACGATGCAGCCTTGGCGGGTTGGTTTCAACAACAACTTGCTGCCAACGAGGCTGCCGAAAATATTGTAGGTTTTATAAACCTTTTTTCTGGTGGTGCCTTTAAACAAATGTCCATATTTGCATTAGGTATTCAGCCTTATATTAGTGCCTCGATTGCCATGCAATTATTGGCTGTGGTGGTACCTTCTTTGGAAAAATTATCCAAAGAAGATGGTGGACGGAAAAAGATTACCCAGTACACGCGTTATGGTACGGTAATTTTAAGCGCAGTTCAAGGTGTAGCTATTACGACTATGCTGAAAAGTTGGGGGCAAGACAATTCGATAGTTGCTAATCCCAACCTTGGCTGGACAGTTCTAGTAATGATTACCTTGATGGCTGGAACTGCTTTTGTAATGTGGTTAGGCGAACAAATTACTGAAAAAGGAGTTGGTCAGGGTATATCGATTATAATTACCGTTGGAATTGTCGCTGCAGCACCCAGTGGAATTCAACAGCTTGTAGCTGATCTCATTAGTGGGCAAATAGGCCTTCCACAGATTGCGATATTGGTACTGTTAACTCTCGTTGCAATTGCAGGAACTGTCTTCATTACGCTCTCTATTAGACGGATCCCAGTACAGTATGCACGACGAGTTGTTGGGCGGAAGGTTTATGGAGGTCAATCGACTCACATTCCACTAAGAGTTAATACAGCAGGTATGATTCCAATCATTTTCGCTGTTACACTCATGCAATTTCCTGGTATTGTATTTGGGTTTTTACAGAAAGCCTTTCCAACATCAACTTGGATTACAGGCCTACAAGTCTGGTTCGGTCCAGCACGTTTCCCGTACTATATTATTTATGCTCTTTTGATTATAGGTTTTACTTACTTCTACACCGCTGTTCAGGTCAATCCTGTTGATATGGCCGACAATTTGCGCAAAAATCGCGGACATATTCCTGGTGTTCCACCTGGAAAAAGAACAGAAGAGTATATCAATAATATTCTAACCCGAATTACACTGCCAGGGGCGGTATTTCTAGCTGCGATTGCAATTATTCCAATGATTTTTCAGCAGTGGTTAAAAATTGGTACAATGGTTCAGGGAGCATCTTTGCTAATTGTTGTTGGAGTTGCTTTAGATACTATGAACCAAATTGAGTCATATTTGACGACTCGTCGTTATGATGGTTTCTTAAGTGATGGACCAATGAGAAGTCGAGGAAGGTAAAACATATGAAAGTAAGAGCTTCTGTTAAAAAAATGTGCGAACGTTGCAAAATCATAAAGAGGAAGGGGCGAATTCGTGTAATTTGCCCAGCTAATCCCAAACACAAACAAAGACAAGGTTGACGTAGGAGGCCTGAATTATGGCTAGGATTGCCGGGGTAGATTTGCCACGAAACAAACGAGTCGATATTGGGTTGACGTATATTTTCGGTATTGGTCGAACAACGGCATCTCAGATTGTTGCCGACTTAAGTATTGACCCGGCCATTAAAGTGGCTGATTTGACTGAGAATGAGATTAGCTTAATTCGAAATGAAATTGGAGCGAGCTACATAGTCGAAGGAGATCTGAGAAGGTCCGTTGACCAAAATATTAAGCGTCTAAGCGATATTAGTTGTTACCGCGGGCTACGCCACCGTAGAGGATTGCCAGCAAGAGGGCAACGTACCAGTACAAATGCTCGTACGCGTAAAGGGCGGGCAAAAACCATTTCCGTCGGTCGTAAAGCAAAAGAAGTGGGTCGAAAAGCTTAAATCAATTTTGCTGTTTTGGATAAAACTAAGGTAAATTCTGGTAAAAGAAGGAGATTGAATTGAGATCAAAAAGGCGGGAAAGAAAAAACGTCCCTGAAGGTATAGCCCACATCCAAGCGACGTTTAACAATACTATTATTACAATCACCGATCCAAATGGCAATGCCTTGGCTTGGGCAAGTGCTGGAACAGATTTTAGAGGATCACGGAAAAGTACACCGTTCGCAGCAGGTCAAGCAGCTGAAGCCTGCGCCCAAAAAGCCAAAGAGCATGGGGTACAAAGGGTCAAACTCAGGGTAAAAGGTCCTGGATCAGGACGTGAATCGGCAATTCGTTCCCTCGCGGCTGCTGGCATCGATATTATATCCATGCAAGATGTAACACCTATTCCTCATAACGGGTGTCGACCGCCAAAGCGTCGACGTGTTTAGTCAAGCCACTGAATATTATCTAATAATTAAGATTAGAGCAACCAATAGGGGAGGATAATGATCGGGTTAGAAATAACAAAACCAAAACGTCTTCTGGCGGAACAGGAGTCCCTAAGACCAAATTATGGTAAGTTTATCGCTGAACCGCTGGCAAGAGGGTTTGGGATGACCATTGGTAATTCACTACGCAGAGTACTGCTTTCAAGTGTTCAGGGTGCTGCCGTTGTTTCTGTGTCAATTGATGGAGTCAATCATGAATATGATACAATCGAGGGAGTACGCGAAGATGTTGTACAAATCATTCTTAACTTAAAGTCACTTCGCTTTTTAGTTAACACGGATGAAGAAATCACATTACATTTGACCGCAAAAGGGTCGAAGCAAGTAACAGCAGCCGATATTATACCAAACGGACAGGTTGAAATCATAAACCCAGATCAGCACATCGCTACTTTGGACCGATGTGATGGTCTAGGCATGCAATTACGAGTAGCACGTGGGCGTGGCTATGCCTTGTCCGATGATGTAGCGGATATCGATGCTGTAGAAGGCATAATTCCAATAGACGCAAAGTTCTCACCTGTTGATAAGGTTAATTTTAAAGTTGAGGAAACGCGAGTTGGGCACATAACTAATTTCGATCGGTTACTGTTAGAGGTATGGACAGATGGTAGCTTGACAGCAAAAGACTCGGTAACTGAAGCCGCTAAAATTTTGCGAGACCAACTAAATTTGTTTACTGATTTTGATGAACATTACGTTGAGCCGATCGAGGTAATTGATGAGAACAAAATTCAGCGCGAAAAATTTCTCAATAAGCCAGTGGCTGAACTCGAACTTTCAGTTCGATCTGCTAATTGCTTAGAGGCTTCCCAAATCACAACGATTCGGGATTTGGTAATCCATAGTGAACAAGAGATGTTGAAACAACGGAATTTTGGGAAAAAATCCTTGATCGAAATTAAAGAAATTTTAACCCAGATGGGACTTGAGTTGGGTATGGACTTAGATGAAGATTAGCATCGTAGGCACAAAATAGCGTAAGAGGTCGTAAAAAGATGAAACACAGAAAAAGAGGTCGTAAACTAGGGAGAACATCAAGCCATAGAAAAGCACTACTACGAAACTTAGCTACCGCATTATTTGAGCATGAGCAAATTCAATCTACATTACCCAAGTGTAAGGAGCTAAGGAGCTTCGCTGAGAAATTGATTACGCTAGCAAAGCGCGGTGACTTGAATTCTAGAAGGCAAGCAGCTAAGGTCATTTTCGGTTCCAACTTGCACACAAGAATGAAGGGCAAGCATGATGTTTTGCGCAAATTATTCAGCGAAATCGGCCCCCGGTATGCTGACCGTAATGGTGGTTATACGCGAGTTGTGCGGTCCGATATCAGAAAGGGTGATGGAGCTCAGATGGCGTATATACAGCTAGTCTGAGGCCTTGATCTGAAGTCAAACAAATCAGGAAGCAAGTAAGAAATATTAGTTCTAAAATTTGGTACTTCTGCTTGCTTTACTCATTCCAAGGTAGTGGGACATCCAGTCTTTGACTGACCAAGCGAACGCCTTCCTGCTCCATCTCTCCGTAGCGAATCCCGTTCTGTTGGTGAAATGAAAATCGGTCTTCTTCAATTGCTCCTGGCAGCAGTGATTGTTCTGTACCAGGTAAAGGCTCGTAGGTGTTCTTGACATCTCGGACCATTCGATCGACCTCTTTCTTAAATACTGATTCTGGAACTACTGTATCAATGTGAATAGCCAAGATCATGCCTCCCATTCTAGCGGCTGGCCATCTCTTTCGTGTCTCTTCGCTTTCAGGTAGAGTAAAACCTGTCAGTCCTCCACCTAATAAACTAGCCACGGCAGTGTAACCGATACTCTTAAAAAAAGCTGCTGGAATCAGAGAAAGTAACTGATCATAGGTTTCACCGCGCTGGTAGTCAGCCATAATACAAGTGGCGGCATCCAGAATAATGGGTGGTTCGTCCTGTCCTGAAATCGCGAAACTTATAGGAGGGTTACCAAAGTAACCTAGTTGTGGTTTAACTTGATTACTACTAGAATCGCCCTGATTATGATACCCCTGTACAGAAAAGCCTACACAGCCTGATTCTGAACAAAGTCGAGTATAATGCCCTGCAGATCCGTAATGTCCAATTCCCCGAACTAAACCCATTCCAAGACCTATCTCTTTAGCTTTTTTGATTGCGAATTCTGTTGCTTGTGCCATAGGTAGATAGCCAAGTGTACCATCTCCATCTAAGACTATAGTAGTAGGTGATTGGGTTATTGTTTCTATTTTGGGTGAAGGATTAAGACTCATGTTTTCAAAAGCACTACAATACCCATTAATTGTTCTCGTTCCATGAGACCTAACGCCTCTTAAATCTGAATTAACCAAAAAACGAGCAATTAGGTGAGCATGGTCAGAAGACAACCCTACTCTTTCAAAACAACACGTTGTAAAAGAAATTAATTCATCCTCTTTAACTATGACATAAGATTCTGGGGGTTGGTTCATTGGCAACTTCCTATGCTAAAGAATAGTTCATTCTTATTTTAACATGTTATCTCTAGTATTCAAATACACTTGCTGGTATATCAGGCAACTGATATAATTTAGCTTTCTATTGACGGATTTTTTCTCTCACCGGTTTTAAATGTCCCTATTTAGTGAAAAGGAAGAAGAACAATCAAATAAGTAAAATTGTTGTGCTAAATGTTTACGTACGGAGGATCTAGCTGGCAAAACACCCTGAATTTTTTAATAGAGCATGGCAAAGCTAGTTGCCTCGAGTCTTACCTAATTGTACTGAACAGCTGCTGGTTTCTATCAGTATTTTCTGAGTCTCTATTTAATAACTAGACCAGATATCATAAGTATTTTAGTGGGATAATTGCGGAATTTAAGACGTACTTGATTCAACAGTGAGCTCCTTGAAGACAGAGGAAAACCTACGGTTTTAAGTACTAGTTACACTCAACAACTTGTCTGTTTTACAGGATATCATAATTATTTGCTTAATGGTGATTTCTGAAGACTTGTATTGATACGATATCCATTACCAATCTTTCTAGAACAAACTGATTCGTACAAAACAGTGAATCTTAGATATTATAAACCAATTGTGGCTCTTATTCTCTAATAATAGGATGATTACCACAAGGAAAATTAAATAATTAAGTTGCTTATTTACCAAGAGTAATTATTGGATTGGATACTCTCGCGTTACTAAGGTGCCTGAACGAATTATCCACCACTCGAGCGCACTTGTAAGTGTATCTAATCGTAGTAAAGTACTTGGATGTAGTGTTTGGTCAACGAATAATCAAGTCAATAACTTAATAAGAGTGTAATCTTTTCTGAGAGTTTTGACTAGACTATAGTACCAAGTTTAAATTCTACCGGATGGTTTTTGGGAGAAGAATAATGAAATTTGTACATTACGGATTAGCCTTTTTGCTTTGCCTGTTGTTACTAACGTCGCATGGTTGTGTTCCCTCGCTGACCAGCGGATTTAGCCAAGCTGAGACTTTGGTTGCTGAGAAGGATTACCAAGGTGCAATTGACCTTTACCAAGAAATGATCAATACTAAGGCTGGAACTACTCAGGCTCGACAGGCACAATTAGCAATGGGTGAGCTCTATCTTAGAGTCATGGAACAAGCGGATAAGGGCATTGGTATTTACAAACAGTTAACGGTTGATGCACCAGAAAGCGACGAGACTGCAGAAGCGTACTATCGGATTGGTATCCATGCTTTCAAAACAGAAAAATATAAAGAAGCTGGAATTAATTTTGAATTGATTGTCAATCGCTTTCCTCAACTTGAAATTAGCAATAAGGCTCAGTTGATGCTAGCTAAGAGTTTTGAAAAAGCAAAACAGTTTGAAAAAGCGACTGAGACTTATGACCAATTCGCAGCCAGAAACCCCAAGAGTGAAAGAGCTGCAGATGCACTAATGTTGAAGGCAAAAATCCAAAAAAATCATTTAGGGGCCGATAAAGACGCCGAACGTACTTATCAACAGGTTGTTAAGAAGTATGGGCGAGTACAAGGTTTAAGTGAGCAATTAGATGCGGCTAAAGTGGAGCTTAAATCAATGGGAGCATTTATTCCGAGGCCAGACGATCCTACGCAAACTCCTGTAGGACAGGCTATGGAACGTCAACGGAGGCGAATAGAACGAGATCGGCCCAAGAATGCAGAGCGGAGTCGTGCCATAGCTGGAATGGGGCAGGATTCAGGATTTGGAGTGACAGCCGAGGAAGTGATGGCTTCTTTCGGTACGATTCAAGGAGATGATCAAGGGACTTTCTACGACGCCATGTTGATGATTGCCAACATGAATCTTCAAGAAGAAAATTATAGAGATGCAGGAGCTCTTTATTTTCGAGCTATTGAATTAGCAAAAGCCGACCAAGGAAAAATTGATCCTTATGCTTATCTTCGTCTATCCATTTGTTATCGTAAGATTGGTATGAGTATTAGAGCACAGGAGTTGATGAGGCAAGCTATTCGGAAGGATAAAGAGGTCTTGAATGCAGTTGTTAGAGCGGGTGAATCTCAATACGCTAACGAAGAATACGAGAAAGCCATTGAGACCTATAAATCAGTCGTTGGCTTTAACCGAAAAATGGACCCTGAAATTTACTGGCGAGTAGCATTAGCACATAAAAAAATGAAAGATGTAGGGAAGGAAGTCGAGTATTTAGAAAGAGCTGTAGTAGCATCCCCTGACTATGAAGATGCCCTCCAAAGTTTGGCAGAAGCCTTAAATTACAGAATGAAGGAGCGTACTCGTGCCGGATACTATCAAGACCTCGTTGAGGGGAAAGGCAACAGCTATGAAGTACAAATAGAGTTGGCGGAAGTTTCTAATCGCTATGGTCAGCACTCTAAAGCCAAATCTCGGTATAACAACGCTGCTCGGATTGCCCAACGCGAATTAGAAAAAGCAGAAAACCAAGCTGACAAAAGCGCGTTGGAGAACAAGATCTTACAAGCTAAAATTCAAGCTGCGATAACTAGTTACGAAATAGGTAAACCAGAAGATGGCAGCCAGATCATTCAGGCTTTGGCCGAATCTAACCCAGATCATGCGATGTTGGACTATGCTACCGGCCAAATTGCGAAATTCAATGATGATAGCGAGGGCGCGATTTCAGCTTTCACCATCGCGCTAGGAAAAAATCCACGGCTGTCAGTTGCCGCGGTCGCTTTGAGCGAACTTTATTTAAAACTTGATCAACGAGACCAAGCAGTTTCAACCTTAGAGAAATATTTGAGCCAAAATCGATACGATCGTCAGACACGAAAAAAGTTGAACGCTTTGAAAAACCAATCAAAGGAAAGTTCACCACAGTAAGCAAAAGTATGAGAACTTAATTTAATCCTCCAAAGATGAGATCAGTTAATTTATATTCTTTACTTTTTTGATTTTCAGTTTTCATTAGACTTCTTACAGCTTAAGTAGAAAAACATGATGCTGAATACTGTTGATAAACGTTATTCACCGTATGGATTTGGTTTGTAATGAAGGAAATTAAGATCATTTAATCTATGAGCACGATAACAAGGAAACCCGTGGTGGCAATTGTTGGCCGACCAAACGTTGGTAAGTCATCTTTGTTCAACTTACTAGCTCGTGAAAAAATAGCTGTCGTCCATGATATGCCCGGGGTCACTCGTGACCGGATGTATGCTGATGTTACTTGGGGAAGTCGCCAGTTCACTCTCATTGATACTGGTGGAATGGATATAGAACCAATTGATGAATTCATCGATTTAGTACAACTTCAGGTAGAAGTTGCAATAGATGAAGCTGACGTGATCTTATTCATGGTGGATATACGGGATGGGATCTTACGACAAGACCAGATAGTTGCGGATAAACTTCGGCGGACTAATAAACCTGTGTTTCTGGCTGTTAACAAGGCAGATAATGCAAGATGGTCTGAGGCCAGTATAGATTTTTACGAATTTGGACTGACATCGCCTTATCCTATTTCGTGTACGCAGAATTTAGGCTTAGATAGTTTAATGGAAGATCTATTACAACAACTTCCATCAAGTAGTGATTTGCCCGATCAGGTGCCGATGTCCTTAAAAATTGCGATCGTCGGTCGGCCAAATGCTGGAAAATCTTCATTGATTAACAATTTGTTAGGTGAGGATCGGATGATTGTTAGCTCAGTACCAGGTACTACTCGCGATGCGGTTAATATCCAGTTTAATTATAAGCATATTCCATTTGAACTGATTGACACTGCAGGAATGAGACGAAAGTCTTCGGTAAAAGAGAAATTAGAAAAATCCACCGTTCAAAGAGCCATTAGGAGTATTCGCCAAAGTGATGTTACTTGGTTGATTTTAGATGCTACTCGAGAAACATCTAGGCAGGACAAAGTAATAGCCGATTTCATAGCAAGACAGGGCAAATCTTGCTTAATTGCTATCAATAAGTGGGATTTGATCAAAAAGGATGAGACTACTTTCAACCGCTTTACGGATAACATTTATCGCACATTTCCTCAACTTACCTATGTCCCACAAGTCTTTATTTCAGCTGAGACAGGTCAAAGAACTAATAACATGCTAGATATGAGTTTACAAATTCATCGATCAGCTTCAACAAGAGTACCAACGCCTGACCTGAATCAACTGTTGTCAGATTTGAAAGGGAAACGACAACCACCTCGAGTTGGTCGGTTTCGTCCCAAGTTGCGTTATATGACCCAAGTTGAAACACATCCACCAACTTTCCTTATTTTTGGTACCAATACAAACAAAATAAAAGCGCACTACGAAGCCTATCTTGTCAATAATATTCGCCGTACGTTCGGTTTTGAAGGTGCACCAATCCGCATTTTTTATCGGTCCAATGCGAAATTTCGCCAAGGAGGAACAACATGATTCCAGTTGAAGTTGCATTTGTATCCGTTGATGCAGCTGGGTCGCCAGTGGTATTTTTACGTAATATTGAAAACGAGAAAAAACGTCTGTTACCAATTTGGATTGGTCAAAGTGAAGCTATTGCTATCCATTTACAGTTAAAGGATGAATTACCACCTCGCCCTTTCGCTCACGACCTGATGAAAAATATCATTGAAGCCCTATCGGCCACGGTTGACTCGATTTATGTTCACAGCTTAAAAGACCGAACTTTTTTTGCTTTGATTAATTTAACTGTTGGTCAAGAAACCCTGCAGATAGATGCTCGCCCAAGTGATAGTATTGCTCTAGCACTACGTTCTAACGCACCAATTTTTGTTGAAGAAGAGATTATCGCCAAGAATAGCTTTGCTGAGGATGACTTAGTTGAGAAGAAGGAAACTAGCTCCCTAGAGGATTTAGACGATGATGATCTCGGTCGTTTTACAGTTTAGCTAATTCATTCTGTGGATACACTGAGACACACAAAACCCAACGTTTTGTAGTACTTCGTTATGGTTGAATTTGGTTCTTTGCCTAGTCAAATTCAACAACTGGCCAACCGGTACCTAACTTCTTGTACTATTCGTTTCTGTGCACTTGGCGGATCGCAAGTGTTTCAGCCGGACTTTGTTGTACTTACAGACTCTCAGCTGTTAGTTTTAACAGAACAAAGCATGCTCAGCCTGTATCCTTTCGCCATTATGAGGTTTGATGTTAATATCTTGGAAATCAGATGCATTTCGATTGAACAAACTTTGTGGCAAAAGATGATTCGACAATCTCAGTTAAAAATTGAGACTCCTCAATCTACATATTTTATAAATGGATTGAATTTAGTAGATGCTCGAAAAATTACCCAGTTGATTCTTTCATGAAAATTGAAGCATGCATAGACCCGTACTATGAAACAAAAACCAAACATTCTCTGGTACTGTACAGATCAACAACGTTTTGATACTATTTCTGCTCTTGGTAATCACTATATACATACACCAAATTTAGACAAATTTTTAACTGGCGGTACCGCCTTCACCCATGCTTACTGTCAGTCACCAATTTGTACACCGAGCCGGGCTAGCTTTCTAACAGGTATGTATCCATCTGCTGTTAGTGTCAATGGAAACGGAATCGAAAAATTTCCGCCTTATTATCAAGATCGTCTTATCCCTAATATTTTAGAGCGATTCGGTTACGATTGCGGATTAGTAGGGAAGTTGCATCTTTCAAGTGCTGCACTAGGACAAGAAAAACGTGTTGCGGATGGTTACCGCTACTTTCAGTATAGTCATGACCACAAAGGTCCAAATAAATTTGGTCATAACTATGCTGAATGGATACGAAAAAGAGGAGAAGACCCTGAGCTTCTAATGCAAAAACCAGTTAATGCATCTAATTACCGAGATGCTGAGTCCCGCCGAGACTTCGGCGGCTTATATGAGCCATCGGCTACTGAAGATAATATTCCTCGTCACCTTCATCAAACTTTCTGGTGTACCGATAAGGCAATTGATTTTATTCAAAAGAACAGGGCGATTGATCAACCGTGGTTTCTCTCAGTTAATCCATTTGACCCACACCCACCATTTGATCCTCCTTTGTTTTATTATGAAAAATATAATCAACAACAACTGCCAGGAGCTAACTTCCGAAATGCTGACCTCGACCATCAAAAAAAACTTGTCGATTTAGGAATAGACTTCCAATCGAAACCAAAGGCTCCTATCGGTCAACAAATGAAAAAGATTCAAGCGGCTTATTATGCCATGATTGAACAGGTCGATACTGAATTCGGTCGCCTACTTGATTTTCTGGAACGAATAGGACAGCGTCAAAACACAATAGTCATTTTTATGTCTGATCATGGTGAAATGCTTGGCGACCATGGATTATTTTTGAAAGGATGCCGTTTCTATGAAGGACTAGTCCGAGTTCCGCTAATAATCTCTTACCCTGAAAAATATCAAAAATCAGTAATCTCAGAGGCTTTGGTCGAATTGGTTGATCTGGTCCCTACCTTGCTTGACTGTATCGGTTTAGAAAAACCGTTCTATTTACAGGGCCAGTCTTTGCATAGCCTACTCTCTGGGTACACCACTAAGCACCGGCAAAGTGTTCGTTGTGAATTTTATGGCGCAATCGACTACCCTGATCAGACCTATGCTACAATGTACCGAGACGATCGATGGAAACTAGTTAATTATCACCGAAAAGATGTGTGTGAACTATATGACTTGGTTGAAGACCCTTGGGAACACGAAGATCTATCCGAAATTCCAAAATGGGAGAAAAAGAAATGGGAGCTTCTCACGAAAAGCTTCGATGAGACTGTATTAGCTCACCCACCAATGTCACCGAGAATCCAGCCTTACTGAGTTCAGAGTGGTTTTTATATTTTCCCTGGCTTAGGTATGCGATAACTACAAAAATTGTCCCCCTAGTGTAGGACCAACGCTCTACATCTTGACCAAGCAGTCTCTTTAGGAAAGATAGTTGGACTTGACAAATTTGGTTGTGCTTTTCCGTCAGATTGATTAGAGTACAACGGTACTCTCGAATGATGAAAGCGTCCACTTTTCTTCTAGTTCAACCATATAACCTTGTCGGTTAAAAACTTAGCTAATAAAACGGCTTTCTCACTAATGCTCTATGGATTCACTCTCCTCAAAAAAACATCGGCCTTTTGTTGTATTTATCGTTGCAACAGGTTATGGGGTTTTTGCTCTCGATCGACGGCAATAACAGAATCGAGTAAACCTATTGCAAAATCAGAATATCCACCTAGGAATAATTCACTAATTTCCTTAGTCGCTAAAGAATAGATGTTTTGAGGTTGGTTCCGGTTCAATTTTTCTTTTGGTAATACATCACCTTGTATTAATAAGGCCGATAAATTTTACCAAACCGTTACTTAGTGAAGACCAAATTCTTCACCAAGTTCAGCACTAATCAAACCATGATTTTTTTAGCAGTATAATCTTATTATGTGTTTCTTTCGGGATTTTATTACCCTAAATATTATCGATGTACCTTGATTTTAACAAGAATAGGTATTTGCCAAAATAACTATATTGATGTTATTTTTATATTTGATTATCTTCAACAAAGCAGTCATCTCACCGAAAGGTTTTTAGCATAATGATTTTAAAGTTTTTGCCACAATAAAAGGAAAATTATAAAATGATTCTCTCTGTTCAGCAAGCCGAGGATAGAATTTTATCTGCCGTTTCAGTTTTAGAGCCTGAAAATAGACATATTTCAGATAGCTTGGGTTGTGTTTTAGCCCAAGATTTATATGCTCAAGAATGCTTGCCTCCCTTCCGAAATTCATCAATGGATGGATTCGCCGTCATGTCCAAAGACGTACAGTTGGCGCGAATAGACGAACCTGTTCAATTGTCAGTTAATGAAGTAATACCAGCCGGTAATGTTCCCAAGCTAATTCTCCAGTCAGGACAAGCTGCAAAAATTATGACAGGAGCTATGCTACCGGATGGTGCCGATAGCGTAGTAATGGTAGAAAATACTGAGTCAATTAGTGAATATGTCAAAGTGTTTCAGAGTGTGAATTCCTTGGAAAATGTTCGATTGCCAGGCGAAAGTGTAAAAACTGGAGACTTAGTCATGCCACAGGGAAAGTTGATTCGCGCACAAGAAGTAGCCATGATGGCAGCTTTAAATGTTCAAGAGATTCTTGTGTTTCGACTACCAACAGTGGCCGTAATTTCCACTGGGGATGAATTAGCTGACTTGGGATCGAACCTAAGCCCAGGGAAAATTCGAGATAGTAATCGTTATGGTATCATGGCGCAACTTCAGGAAATGGGTTGCCAAAGTGTTGACTTAGGTATATGTGGCGACAAAGAAAAAAATATAGAGGAAACTTTACTAGATGGTTTACTGAAAGCTGATGCTTTGATTACCAGTGGAGGTGTTTCGGTAGGTGAATACGATGTTGTCAAATCGGTACTATCTCGATTAGGTCAGATTAACTTTTGGCGTGTTGCAATGAAGCCTGGCAAACCTCAGGCCTTCGGTTTAGTGGATGGAAAACCCATTTTTGGGTTGCCAGGAAACCCTGTTTCATCCCTGACAGTTTTTGAATTATTTGTGCGACCAGCGTTGAGGAAGATGGCGGGTTTTTCTGCATTGAAACGACCAATATTTCAAACTACCTTAAATCAGGATGTGGTTAATAATACTGATCGTGTTAACTATATGCGGGTATTAGTAGAAAAAAGAGAGGGGGAATATTACGCTAAAGTGACTGGTCCACAAGGCTCTGGCATCTTATATTCACTGGTTTTAGCTAACGGGTTGGTTGTCATTCCCGCAAATACGAGAGTGAAAGCTGGTGAATCGGTTGAGATGCAATTTTTTGAAGATGCGCTGTAATTGTATACCGATTTGGATAATAGAGAGATATAAAGACTAGAATGGTATTCTAAAATGCGACATGATTTTACGTTTCGTATATTCTATGTATACTTTCTCTTAATAACCTTAGAATTTCGGGCTTTATTGATTTTTTACTAATGTTACTTGAGTTAACAGATTTAACCGTCAGTTATGGTAAGAAAGTAGTTTTAGACAACTTAAATTTACAAATTAAAGGTGGTGCAATAGGCCTTTTGGGACCAAATGGTGCGGGTAAAAGTACATTAATCAAAACATTGCTTGGTTTTTTGGTCCCAACGAATGGTTATGTCAATCTCTTTGGAAAAGGAGTTAGATCTAGTAAAACAGAGGTCCGACAGCTAATTGGTTATATGCCAGAAAATGATAGTTATATACCAGGTGTGAATGCTGTCAGTTTTGTTGGTTATGCAGGTGAACTATGTGGAATGGATCGGAAGGCTGCGAGGCAAAGAGCCCATGAAGTTCTAAATTACGTTGGCATCGATGAAATTCGATACCGACCGGTTGAAACTTATACTACTGGAGTACGACAAAGGCTAAAGTTAGCACAAGCGTTAGTACATGACCCAGATTTATTACTACTGGATGAACCAACAAATGGCATGGATCAAAGAGGACGAGAAACAATGCTGTCATTAGTTACTGACCTTTCGTTAGAGCAAAACACCAATATTATTTTCTCTTCTCACATTTTGAAAGATATCGAATCAACCTGTACCTCTATCATAGCTCTCAACGATGGGAAAATTGCTTTTAGTGGTGAAATAAAAACCATGCGAGATAGCCAACAGCTAGCCTATGAAATAGAGCTAAAAGGAGATGTAGAACGCTTTTTAGTTCAACTCGATCTATTGGGCTTCAAATGTGAAAAAGTTTCTGAATTAAGATTTTTCGCTACACCTAACCAACAATTTCTTGACTCGGTGCAAGAGTTAGATAGTATTAGTCGCCAGTTTTTTCAATTAGCATTCGAGACCAATGCGCAAATTCGTCATTTACGTATAGTCAAACCATCTTTGGAAGATATCTTCCATCAACAGTTATCTGTCTCGCATCTGAGTTAAGGAGTTCTAAATTGGCCAAGATCATAGATGGAAACAAAATTGCGAAATCAATTCGTAGCAAAGTTAGACTACGTGTCAAAACTCTTAGTCGACCACCCGGTTTAGCTGTAATACAATTAGGACAAGACCCGGCTTCAACTGTTTATGTCAATCACAAAATCAAAGACTGTCATAGGGTCAACTTTCATTCCGAGGTTCATCGATTATCTGAAAATGTGAGTCAAAATCGTGTCTTAGAATTAGTCGATAGACTAAACAATTTACAAAAAATAGACGGTATCCTGTTACAGATGCCAACTCCTGATCATATCGATGGTCAGGCTATAATTGACACAATTCTTCCGACCAAAGATGTAGACGGCTTAAGTTCCGCTAATCAAGGAGGTTTGTTAATTGGCCGCCATCAAATTACCCCTTGTACGCCCACTGGTATTATTCGTCTACTTGATGAGATTGGTTTGGATATTGCCGGTAAAAAAGCTGTATGTATCGGCCGTAGTACTCTAGTTGGTAAACCTGTTGGACTACTTTTGATGGAGCGTAATGCTACAGTCACTTATTGCCACTCTAAAACAGAAAACTTGGCAACTGAAACTCGACAGGCTGATATTTTGATTTCGGCTGTAGGACGACCAAGGATGATTACATCACAGATGGTCAAGCCCGATGCAGTGATCATTGATGTTGGTATTAATCGTGTTGGGCAAAATCTGGTTGGAGATGTTGATTTTGAAGCAGTGGAGAAAATCGTTAGTGCAATCACCCCGGTACCAGGAGGAGTTGGGCCTATGACACGAGCCATACTTCTTGAGAATACACTTCATTTGGCAGAGCCAAACATAGGCTAAAGGAGTTGAACTTGATTGATTTGATCATAGATGTTCCATGGCAAATGTGGCTGTTGGGTGCTCTTTCTTTGTCTATCGGATGGGGAATTCGAGGCAACTTTGGCCATGAGGTAGGTGCTGCCCTGCCTGGTGCATTGGCGGCCATGGCTATTTGCTTAACTGCTGGTCGTTCTGATTGGTTAGAGCGTATCCACTTCTTTGCTATGTTTGGTGCTATAGGTTGGTCGTTTGGCGGTAGTATGTCGTACATGCAGGTAGTTTCGTACACCCATTCTGGGCACTCACTTACGATTTTGTATGGATTTGCCAACCTGTTTGCTATTGGTTTCCTATGGGCTGCTCCTGGAGGTTTAGCGCTATCACTACCAGCTGTTTTGGAAAATTCACAGCTTCACTTATTTTTTCTCCCTATCTTATTTGTTTTTATTGGCTGGACATTGCAACTAGTAATTGTAGATCTGTTTCTGCATTACAACTATGATTACGAATCTTCTAGGCGACACGAAAGTCCACTCTACTGGTATGATACGGATTGGCTGGATGTTACAGTTGCTTTGGCTTCGACTTTAATTGTTGTCGTAATACGGGGTGGTTTTGATTTTGCCACCTCCTTGATTTTTCATTTAGGTGCTGGCTGGTGGATTTCTTTCTTAATATTAGTCAATTTACTCAAGTTACGGATGACACCACCGCGTGGTGATAATTGGTCTGGTTGTGTTGGCATAGTCTCTGGGGCAATTATCTTTTGCTTTCGACATGATCTGCCAATAATTGGATTAGCCATGTTAACAACAGGTTTTTTGGGTGGATTGGCTTTTGCCTTGGGTCAAATGGTCAAACTATTCTGTATCAAGACTAATCTGCAAGCTAACTGGCATAGCATTATGGAGCAAACACAAGGATTCCTGTTCGGATTAGCCTTGGTGGCTGGTACTGGTATTCTACGATCAACACAACCCATAATAGACTATATGACGGTGCTTCCTCTATGGACGCACCTTTTTGCTATTATTTTTGTTTTGGTCATTTTAACTTACCTTAATCATAGAAAAGCTGTTTTGACGTGGATTGAACAAATAGATGTTTTGCCAGAACGTTTCTATGGACTTCCAACGACAGGTATGTTTCTTGTCTCCAGAGGGTTTTTAGGTTGGTTTGAACTCATCTATATCAGTGTTGGTGTGGCTGTATTCTATCTGTTAACTGTACACTTTGAGACCCCTATTTATCTGCTAACCAACAGTTGGATGGGGAAGGGACAGCAGCTTTATATCGTTTTTATGTGGTGGATCATTGCGTTTAACTTCGAACGTGCATTACCTAGATTTTCTCCTGGACGTATTGTTACAGAAGGTACAATCACCTTTAACGGTATTGTAGCAACTGTTTTGTGCTTGGTTGCTACGATTCAGTTGCCCACTGTTATAACTACTACTAAAATGCTGATCGAGGCCTCGTACTTATTGGCGTTTGGGTACGGCTTTGCTATTTTAGTGATGTCCTCACTTTTGTTTTGGGCGATTACTTTAGTTCTATTCGGTCAAACGCCTATTCCCCATTCTGGTTTGCATATCCGTTTTGGTCCTAACCGGACGGTTAGCAAGGAGAAACCAAAAGCTGGCCAAAATCATCCGTAGTATTTCTCATCATTTTTCTTTGTTATGCCAAAATTTAGCCATCGTCGTATGCCCAACTGAAGAATAATGTCCGTCGCTGTGCCAAGAAAAATATGGGTAATTAAGTTCATTCTTTTTGTTGAGAAAATAAGGCAAGGAATCCACGCAGTTAATGTTGTGTTCTTTAGCCCATGATCTTAACCGCCTATTGGGGTATGATAAATCCAAATCACTCTCTAAGCCTGATGGCAAAACTGAATGATCTCCGATTTGTAAAGAATCGGCCACTAATAAAAGAGTAAATTTGGCTCCATCAGCTAATACTTGCCTATGGAATTGAAGTAAAATCAATTCTGTAATTTGCCAAGCTTCTCTCCAAATATCGTTTAGTGGTTCTCCATAAACCGCTAGCCAGTTCTGGCGAATATTCCAAGTGTTAGACTTGCGTTGCTGTCCACTCATTCGCAATTGTTTCATCAATCGATAAACACCACTAGCTAAAAAACTGAAGCCTATGGTTCGTCTTAGCCAGTAATGTTTTTTGTTTATAAGTCTAATCGAAT
>JACLAC010019643.1_pt1 | contig 19623 bp, 17 predicted proteins | sample 8027881 | NCBI WGS metagenome assembly JACLAC01 (sample SAMN15725517, study PRJNA655200) | protist metagenome | isolation source: fluorescence activated cell sorting (FACS) single amplified genomes of... | place: Spain: Blaines Bay Microbial Observatory, Mediterranean Sea | collected 2016-01-19 | reverse complement strand
AGGATTCACTTCTATACTGGATACAATAGATTTTAATCCTGTTTATACTGCGGTTACAGCTACGTCACCAGGTGATCAAACAATATGTGTAGCACCATTTGATGTGACTTTTGATGCAGGTAGTCCAGCTCCACCGAATACTTATTGGGATTTTGGAGATGCAACAACTTTAGGGGTAGGAATTGATTATACGCCAACACATACTTATGCCGATTCTGGTAGTTATACCGTAATGTTTGTAGCGATTGATTCGAATACTTGTAATATAGCGGATACCGCATATTTTAATATTACCCTAATACAACCAGAGGTGTTGGATGCTCAATTCACGATTCCACCTTATGATCCTTGTCAGGCAAGTCTAAGTGTTGATTTTGCATTTACCGGGACTGGAGCAGATTCGCTTTATTGGAGTATGGGGAATGGAGTTACTTATGAAGACAGTTTGAGTTTTACCTATACTTATACAACTCCTGGAGAGTATATAATTGAATTATTTGCGCACGATGCAGATTGTAACGTGGATGAATCAATTTCAGATACGATTCGTTTTTTCCCAACACAGTCATCGGTAAATACTAGTATAGAACCGTTTATTGAGCAATGTGGGAATGTGTTGAGTCTAGACTTTTCATCTGGAACACCAACACCACCAGAAAATTACTGGGATTTTGGAGATGGAAATACAAGTACAGTTATTGATCCAACACATGTATATAGTGATGCAGGAAGTTATACTGTAATGTTTGTAGCAATTGATTCCAATACGTGTAACATCGCAGATACTGCCTATTTTCCGGTAACATTAAATCTTATTCCGGAATTAAGTGTAGACTTTAACTATGTTCCGCCTTTACCATGTGAACAAGAAAATTATGTGGTAGAGCTTGTTGCAAGCGCAGCTGGAGCAGATTCTATTTTCTGGGATATGGGGGATGGAACAACTTTCTCTGATACAACTAGTGTGAGTTATGAATATGCTGCAGCAGGTACTTATACAATTGCAGTATCATTGTACAATGGTGTTTGTCCAGCTAAAGTAATCTCAAGCTTGGCAACATTTATTGATGTTGAAGAATCTTCAGGAATAATTCCTAACGTGTTTACGCCAAATGGAGATGGTATGAATGATCAATTAGTGTTTGCCGGAGTAGATCATTCAGCGACTTATCAATTGAAAATTTTCAATAGATGGGGAGCGGTTGTATTTTCCACATCAAATTCTAGTCAAAACTGGGATGGAGGAAACCATGATGATGGAACATACTTTTACGAATTAAAATACACAGATGTTTGTGCCAGTGAAGAAAAAGTAATTACTGGATACATTACATTGTTGGGAAAGAATAATTAAGAAATAGCTATAGATGGTCATTGGAATATTACCCTATTAAGGGGTAATTATTTCAATGACATCTTTTCCTGTGCTTACGTTTTTCGCGTAAATTTCTACAGAAGTAATATTAGGAAACCAAAAAGTACCCCCATCCAGCTGAATAAAAATTCGATTCATTTTTAAAACTTGATCATTATACTTCGTGTAAACTTCAAAATTATTGTCTTTTGTTTTTCTTAAAGTGAAATACAATTTACTGTATGATACAAATCGGAAAGTAGCAAACTCCTCGTTAATATTTAAAAACTTTAAGCCGTAAGCATACTTCTGTTGAATCCAGGTTAGTGGTTTAATTATTCCACCTTCCGTGTTTCTTCTCCAGTACACATTTATAGGGTTTTTACTGTCAAAATCACCTGCACTATTAAGATTAACATCATAGAATATTTGATTGTTGTCTTTACTTCTCTCGATCTTAAAAAGAGAAGAGAGTGCGTTTGTTGTGTTTTCAGATTCGTAAGTGAAGCTGAGTAAAAGGATCGCAACGATAAAAGTTAATATGTATTTTGAAATGCTCAGAATCTACTTTTTTTTTGCAAATGTAGAATATGGAACTTAAAATAGAAAAGGAAATTGTGGAAAAGTAAGAATTTGTCTTTTAAATAACGTTTTATTTTTTTTGGAATTTTTTAAAATTACCTAAATCGTTTAAATACTAGTTTGCTCTTGTTTTATATAGGGTTGTAATGAAACGGTTGTGTTTTGTTAAATTTTATTTAATAAAATTATTACCTTAGCAGCCTTAAAATATTAACTTATCTAATTGATATATAGTTAAATATATTTTTTAAAGTTAATATAAATCGATTTAGGTAATTTTTTAATGAATCGAGAAACCGATTTAAAACAATTTGAACATGGACAGATTTTATAGACTATTAATTACTCTTGTTTTTTTAGTAATTACTTATTCGGGGTTTTCTCAATGTACCAATGGAACTTCTTAATAGTGGATTTGGAAATATGCCTGAGTTAACCTTGTCAGGTTTGACCGCAGGAAATACATTGTATGTAAGGGTTTGGGATAATAATAATGATGAAACTGGTACTTTTGAAATTGATGGGGCTGATCTTAGTTCAGATTATTGTGTGACAGGAGACGGAACTGATTTAGGCGCCGGTTGCGCTGAATTGACAGATGCAGCAAATGATGAGTTAGGTTCGATTTGGGATCCCAATGATAAATTAGATTTTACATCAGATTGGACCTACGATTTTACCATTAATATGGGAGCGGATGATGCGGGGGCTGACGGAGTGTGTTTTGTGATTCAAAATGATCCAGGAGCTCTAGGAGCTAATGGAGTATCGGGTGGAGCTATGGGGGCGGGTGGAATTACGAACTCATTAATAATTGAAATAGATACTTATTTAAACACAGAAGATAGAGACGATGGTTTAACAGGGGGTTTATGTTCTGGAGGTACTGATCCAGATCATTTAGATTTATGGTTAGATGGTAATGTTAATCCTTATGCAGATTGCACTTGGCAAGGACCTGGAGCGAGAATTATCGCTAATGCTGTTAACCTTGAAACAGGTGGTGCTGATTATAACATTGAAAATGGATTGGACCACATCTTGAGAATTGCCTATGTTTCAGGAACGCAAACATTACCGCAACAGTCTTGGATGCCGGTGCAGCTACTACTTATGGGGTAGTTTCTTATAGTCCAGTAGATCCAATGACTTTGTTTGGAACAAATGCTCCCTATTTTGGTTTTACGGCTTCAACAGGAGGGTTAAATAACAATCAGACGGCTTGTTTAGCGGCTTCCTTAATTTTACCGATAGAACTAATCAGCTTGACGGCCAATTGTTCTGATGGATCGGTAAAGGTCGATTGGGCCACAGCATCAGAAATAAACAATGATTATTTTACGCTAGAAAGAAGCGCTGATGGGGTTAATTTTGAAGAACTGACAATAGTTTCAGGTGCTGGCAATAGTAATAATATTGTAAGCTATTCTTGGTTAGACGATAATCCAACCTCTGATATTGCTTACTACCGTTTAAAGCAAACTGATTTTAATGGGGCGTTTTCATATTCTGAAATAATCAGTAAAAATTGCCAGTCAAATGATGAGTTCCGAGTTTATCCTAATCCAGTTTTAAACAGATTGACCTTAAGTGGTTCTTCCGAAAAATTAATGGATTATAAAATCATTTCAATAGAAGGGAAAATACTAAAAGCAGGAGCCTTTATTGGTGAAAGTCAATTGGATATTTCAAACCTTAGCGAAGGGGTGTATTTGGTTGAATTGATATCGGATATAGAAAGGTTTAGAGAAAAATTAATCAAGAGGTAAATAATGATAAATAGTAGGGTAATTGATAATAATATTAGAATGAGTTTGTCAAAGAATCAAACTTTGAATATTGATCAATTTAAAAGGTTGTTTCGCTTAGGGATGCGATTGTCAAATCAACATGAGGAAATGCCAATTATTGTAGATACAGGACGAAATGTAAATCTAACGGAAGAGGCTAGATTAGTTTTTAACAGATTAAATTCTAGGTGTATCAAAAGAATTTTAGTAATTATCTCTGTTTAATATGAGAAGGGTTCTAACTACAACTTATAGTTTGATGTATCAGCGTTCAGCCGGTGTTATAGTGATGGGGCAGGTGTTTATTTTCGTAACGACTATTGTAGTTTTGTTAGTAGTACTTTTCTTCTGTACAGGATCCTAATTAAATCTTTAGAGCTCAGAAATAAAACTGCCACAAGAGCGTCTAATTTCTAGTTTATTTTTCAGTGATATTTGTTTTAACGTAAATCCATCCGGATTTGCGATGTTTTCGACAAGCGTATTTACAGCCTGAACTCCCATCTCGGCAATCGGTTGTGCTACAGCAGTAACAGGTGGGTAGCATAATTTAAAAGCATCTATATCATCAAAACTAACAAGCGCAATATCTTGCGGTATTCTGATATTCATTTCTTTAAAACACTCCAGACAAGCGACAGCAATATTGTTGTTAGCCACAAATAAAGAGCTAATACTTTGTGGTGGACTAAGCAGCTCTATGAGTTCTCTTTTAACATCCTCCTTAATTTTGTCAAATGAAATTTCTCTAATTAAACTGTTGTCTACTTTAATTCCATTCTCTTTTAAAGCCTCTTTATAGCCAGCAGTCCTTTCTTTTAGTGAACTTAAATGCGAAGGACTAATCGTAAGGTGACCGACTTTTTTATTGCCTAATCTAAGTAAGTGATTAACGGCTTCTTTTGCTCCAAGTTTATTTTCAACACCCACATAGTTTGTTTCCAGTTTAGGAATATTTCTATCAATAAGAACAAAAGGAAAATTGCTTTTTTTAAGAGATTTAATGTCGTTATTATTGTTTTGAGTAGTAGAAATAATTAAGCCATCTACTTGACGATCAATTAGCATTTGAATTAATTCAGATTCCTTTTCAGGATTTTCATCTGAACTACATATCATTAAATTGTAACCCATTGCAGTGCACTGATCTTCAATGCTCCTACACATCTTACCATAAAACGAATTCGAAATATCCGCGACCACCAAGCCAATCGTATTTGACTTACCAACTCTTAATCCTCTGGCAAATTGATTCGGCTTATAGTTTAGTTCCTTTACCTTATCTCTTACGCGTTGTTGGGTGTCTTTATTGATCCCTTTTTCATCTCCTCTGTCATTTAGTACTAATGAAACTAGGGTTTTTGAAACACCTAAACTTTTCGCGACATCTGCTAAGGAAACTTTTTTCATACGGGCAATAATTTTTAGTAAAGCTACTAAATCGTTTTAGAAAAGTGTAAATTAGCCTTTGAAATTTATGAGGATGGCATCAAAACAAGGATTTAAGAAAGCTTTTATTGTAATTACCTCACTGTTTTTTATGTGGGGTTTAATCACGGTATTAGTTGATTCGCTTATACCAAGATTAAAAGAAATTTTTGAAATAAACAATTTTCAGGCTGTTCTAGTGCAGTTTGCTTTTTTTGGAGCTTATGGTCTCTTGTCTATTCCTGCAGGGAATCTTTTACATAAAATTGGTTACAAAAGGGGAATTATGCTCGGACTAGGAATAATGGGAATAGGTAGTCTTTTGTTTTTGCCCGCTGCATCCATGCGCGTGTTTTCTTTGTTTTTACTGGGGTATTTTATTTTGGCCGCAGGTATGGTCATTCTTCAAGTTGCAGCGAACCCTTATGTTACTGTTTTAGGTGATGAAAGAACTGCCTCAAGTCGACTTAATTTAGCTCAGGCGTTTAACTCATTAGGGACTACCATTGCACCTGTTTTAGGAGCTGTTTTTATTTTAAGCGATAATATTAAATCGTCTAATGAGATTGATGGTTTAGCGGAAAGTGCAAAAGAATTGTACTATGCTGCTGAAGCCTCAGCGGTCCAAATGCCTTTTTTAATATTGGCGATATCACTACTTATATTGGCTTTCATTGTCTTTAAATCAAATTTACCAAAACTATTGACCTCTGCTGTTCAGTCAAATTATGGAAAAGCTTTGAAGCATAGTAGATTGAGTTTGGGAGTTGTGGGCATCTTTTTTTATGTTGGTGCTGAAGTGGCAATTGGAAGTTTTTTAGTTAACTATTTTTTAGATATGGAAATGGCAGGAGTGATTCGAGAAAATGGTTTTATGAGCAGTATCGCGTCTCTCTTTCATGGAGATGATTTGAGTGTAGTTGATGATAAAGGGATAGTAGGGAGTTTTAATGTCATCTTTTGGGGAGGAGCAATGGTGGGAAGATTTGCAGGATCGTATTTGACGAAGGTTTTTCAACCGCAAAAGGTGTTAAGCATTTTTGCAATAGCAGCTATATTATTAATAGTTGTTTCAATGTCAACGAATGGCTTAGTCGCTTTATGGGCTGTGTTAGCTGTGGGATTATTCAATTCAATTATGTTTCCTACTATATTCAGTTTAGCGATAGAAGGTTTGGGAGAATTAAAACCACAAGGGTCAGGCTTGTTGTGTACAGCAATTGTGGGTGGAGCTTTTGTTCCAATGTTGTTTGGCTACCTTTCTGTTGAAAGTGGATTTAAAATAGCCTTATTGTCGGCAATTCTTTGCTACGCTTATATCTTCTTTTATAGTTGGAAAGTAAAAACCAGTTTATCTTAGTATTATGAAAATGATTCACTATTTAGCTATCTGTGTTATAGCTTTTTTATTCGCTTCTTGTACCTCCGAATCGAAAGAACTGGCAACAGTAAATGCTTATGAAAAAGTAAATACCTTTATTGGTACTGGTGGGCACGGACATACTTATCCAGGTGCAACAATGCCATTCGGAATGGTGCAATTAAGCCCTGATACAAGATTAGAAGGATGGGATGGTTGCTCTGGTTACCACAATACAGATTCAATTATTTATGGTTTTAGTCATACGCACTTAAGTGGAACTGGTGTTGGAGACTATGGAGATGTATTGTTAATGCCTACACAAGGAGAGGTCCAATTTGATAATGGCTATAAAACTGGAACGGAAAATGGTTACTCATCTTGGTTTAAAAAAGAAACGGAAAAAGCGAGTCCCGGTTATTATGAAGTAAAACTAGAAGGACATGATATTGATGTTCGTTTAACAGCTACTGAAAGAGTAGGGGTACACGAGTATATATTTAATAAAAAGGATACGAGTAATATTATTATTGACCTGAAACATAGGGATAAATTATTGGATTTTAGTTTGAAAGCAATTAATTCGAAAGAAATTGAAGGTTATAGAATTTCAAAAGCGTGGGCTGAGGAACAACACCTTTATTTTGTTATTCAATCTAATGAGGAATTTGATTTTAAGCAGCTGCCTAAAAAGTTTGAAAAGTTGATGTTGAATGATAGGCCTAAGGGAGCTAAGGTTGCTTTGCGTTTTAAAACAGAAGAAAAAATAATGCTCAAAGTCGGTATTTCAGCAGTAAGTATTGAAGGAGCCAGAGCTAATCTAGAAGCAGAAGCACCTCATTGGGATTTCGATAAATATGTAGCTGATGCAAAAACAACTTGGACCAAAGCATTGGATAAAATAAATGTTGCGGGAGGTTCAGAGGATCAACAAGAAATATTTTATACTGCATTATATCATACTATGATAGCGCCGAATGTTTTTAGTGATGTTGTTGGAAAGTATAGGGGGACTGATTTAAAGATTCACCAATCGGAAGATGGTCCGGTTTATACCGTATTTTCTTTGTGGGATACGTTTAGAGCTACGCATCCTTTATACTCGATTATTGAGCAAAAGAAAACAAATGAGTTTATCAGAACTTTCTTAAAGCAATACAAAGATGGTGGTCAGTTACCAATTTGGGAGTTAGCAGCGAACTATACGGGTTGTATGATAGGTTATCATTCTGTTCCTGTAATTGCTGATGCTTATGTAAAAGGGATTAGAGAGTATGATACTGGCTTGGCAATGGAGGCGATGTTGCACAGTGCCAGAATGGATAAGTTGGGCTTGGCTTCATACAAATCTAAAGGATACATTCCTGCGGGAGATGAATCTGAATCAGTGTCTAAAACTTTGGAATACGCTTATGATGATTGGTGTATTGCTGAAATGTCGAAAGCCATGAATTTAGAAGATTCGCATTTAGAGTTTATAAAAAGAGGTCAGTATTACAAGAATATTTTTAATGCAGAAAGTGGTTTTATGCAAAGTAAAATGAATGGCGGTTGGAGAACTGGTTTCGATCCTGCTGAGGTGAATTTTAATTTTACGGAAGCAAACTCATGGCAGTACAGCATGTTTGCTCCACAGGATATTGAAGGATTAATTGGTTTACATGGTGGAGCTGCAAATTTCGAAAAGAAATTAGATGAGCTTTTCTCAACTGAAATGGAATTAACAGGTAGACATCAATCTGATATTACAGGGTTAGTTGGACAGTATGCTCACGGTAATGAGCCGAGTCATCATATGGCATATTTATACAATTATGTTGGGAAGCCACACAAAACACAGGAGCGAGTACATCAAATATTAAACGAGCAATATACTGCTCAGCCAGATGGATTATCAGGGAATGAAGATTGCGGACAAATGTCAGCTTGGTATGTGTTAAGTGCTATGGGGTTTTATTCTGTAACTCCAGGATTAGATTATTATGCAATAGGGACTCCTTTGTTTGATGAGGTTGCTATTAACTTAGAAAATGGAAACCAATTTAAAGTGGTCGCTAATAATATTTCAGATAAAAATAAATACATACAAAGTGCATCCATTAATGGTGAGGAGTTAAATAAGGCAGTTTTATATCATCAGCAAATTATGGAGGGTGGCGAATTGGTTTTTGAAATGGGACCAACTCCAAATGAGAAATGGGGAGTAGAAGATATGCCAATTCCAACTATTGAAGAAGAATTTCAAATTACTCCAGTTCCTTATTTCACAACATCATCACAAACATTTGAGGATAATATAGAGATAGGATTAAGTTCTGTGATAGATAACGTTGAGTTATTTTATAAGCTAGAAAATGAATTTGTAAAGTATGAAGAACCATTTGAAATATCTGAAACTTCAGAAATAGAGGCGTATGCTGTACTTAATGATAGGAAGAGTTTTGTGGTTAAATCGAACTACAAAAAAATAGTAGGAGGTCGATCTATCGAAATATTATCTGAATATGATAATCAATACAATGCTGGTGGGGATAAAGCATTAATAGATAACCTTAAAGGCAGCGCTAATTTTAGAACTGGTTTTTGGCAAGGGTATTATGGTAAAGATGTTGAGGTAATTATTGATTTGGGAAAACAAACTAAGTTTTCTAAAATTTCGGTAGGTGCTTTACAAGATATTAAATCGTGGATTTTTTACCCAGCCCAAGTTGAGTTTTGGGTAGCAGGAAGTAAAAATGGATACTATAAAGAGTGTGGAACTGTAAAGAATGATTTTCCTGATAACGAGTATGGAGCTTTTACTAAAGAGTTTGAAAAGAAATTCAACGCTCAAATTCAAGCAAGATTTGTAAAAGTAAAAGTGAAAAACTACGGAGTTTGTCCATCTTGGCATTTAGGAGCTGGAAACAATACTTGGTTGTTTTTAGATGAGGTTTTAATAGAATAATAGTATATTGTAAAATCTATTTTTTTATAATCAAATAAAAGACTGTTAATTGAGTAAAGTATTAATCGCTGGTGGAACTGGCTTGGTAGGTAGGCGGCTGCAAGAAGCACTTTTGAAAAGAGGTTATGAAGTGTTTATTCTTAGTCGAAAAAAATCTAATCTTGAAAACACCTTTTTTTGGGATGTAGATTTAATGGAAATAGATACTGACGTGATTAAGTCTGTTGATTACGTAGTGAACTTATCAGGTGCTCCTATTGCTGATAAAAGATGGACATCTAAAAGGAAAGATCAAATTATTTCAAGTAGAACAAACTCTACTCGATTGTTAGTGGATAGTATTTTGAAATTTAATCCGAATCTAAAAGGTTATATCTCAGCTTCTGCGGTAGGTTATTATGGAGGTAAATCATCATTAAAAGTATTTGAAGAAAATGATGAGTATGGAGATGATTTCTTGGGTAGATGTTGTCTTAAGTGGGAAGAAGCTTCAAGCTCACTAATAGATGTAAAAGTTAGAAGAATAGTTTTTAGAATTGGGACCGTGTTGTCTGTGAATGGAGGAATGCTATCTAAGTTGATAACTCCCTTTAAGTTTGGGCTTGGTGCTGTTTTGAGTGACGGGAAGCAATCTTTTTCATGGATACACATTGATGATTTATGTGAAGCTTTTGTTAGGGCTATTGAGAAAGATGAAATGGATGGCGTATATAATTTAGTGGCATCTTACTGCAGTAATAAAGAGTTTAGCAAGACTCTTTCCAAAGTTTTGAATAGGCCTTTAATAATTACTTTTTTTCCTAAAAGTATAATTAAACTATGTTTTGGGGAATTGTCGGTGTTATTAACCGATGGGAAAAAAGTTTCTAATAAAAAAATCACATCAGGAGGTTTTGTTTTTAAACACCCTAACTTAGAAGCTGCTTTGCATGATTTAATCCATTAAGATTTATGTATCCCTATCATATGATATAATGTGTAGTATAGGGTACTTGCTTGTGAAAGGAGTAATTAAGAGTGGGGGTTCTTTAATGGTTCTATTGCTGTCATTAATTTTATCTAATATATTTTCAAGCTTTCAGCCTATTAAACTGTTTGTGGAATTTCTGTGTTACTTTTGATTTTGTAGATCAAACTTTTCAAATAGGTAAGTAATGCATAACAGAAGTAACATTCCGTATGCGAAATCTTCAATGGGAATCGTTAATATTCTAAATCCTGTTATTTCATTTTCATTGTACCAGACAATTGGATTTTCTAAACCTGATCCTGTTAAAATTCCATTTACTAAAAGAAATGGAATAATTAGAATGATTAAAGTGGTGTACAGTCTTGGTAGCCAAATGGGATTGTCTTTGATTTGAATGAAAAATAGAACAAAAGAGAGGCTTATTAGTGTAACGCAAGTGTAAAGGTTTGGTATGAATTTTATGCCTGCGACTAATAAGGCAAATGAAAGTTTGTAGGTGATTAAATGGGTGTATTCCGAGGGTTTAATTGGAAAAAATACCTTTAAGCAGCAGTAGGTGAATAGACAAGAGTATGGAATGCAAACAAAAAATAATACTTCTTCAATGGGTAAATTGAAAAAATAGATTCCACTTAAATATGTTGGGTTGAATCCCCAAATTCCTGATTTCGTATAACCAATATCCCATGCTATAAAAATAGCTCCAACTAATATTATTGATAGAGCTATCGATTTCCATTTTTTATAGAAGTTAACTTTGGGGTGGAAAGAAAGTAGGAGGGGTATTATTAGAGCTCCTAGATTTACCGACAAGTAGGTTAGGTTGCTCATGACTATCGTTTGAAATATTTAAGAGGTATCCAGAGCATTCCAAAACACTCTCCATTTTCTTTGTGGAAATGTTTATGATGAGCTTTATGGGCTTTTCTTATTGCTTTGAAATAAGAAGAGTCTATGTTTCTTAACCATTTTAATCTACGGTGAATAAATACGTCGTGTATTAAGAAGTATGCCAACCCATATATTGTAATTCCTAAACCAATCCAAAACGAATTCGATAATTCTTCTAAGCCAATTAGAAGGAGTGATATTCCAGGTGTAGCAAATAGTAAAAAGAAAAAATCATTTCTTTCAAATGGTTTTAGATTGGTATTGTGTTGATGGTGGTCTTCATGAAAGAACCATAGTATGCCATGCATCAAGTATTTATGGCTAAACCATGCTATACATTCCATTCCTATAAAGGTTGTGGTAACGATTAGAATGTTTATCAGTAAATCCATGTTAATTTGTGATGCTTTATTGCGGTAATATTTGAGCATTAGGATATTCAGTTAGCCAATAGTTTAATGCTTCTTTAGTGCGAACTGTAATGATTGTTCTATGGTCTATTTTAACCTTAAAATCTTTTGTTTTTTTAATTATTTTTTTAACTGACTTTTTCATAATAACTATTTTTAGTTTGGTGGTTTATAAGTTGATTAAAGCATATTTTTAGCCATTCAGTATATTCGTCCATATGTTTTGATAGTCCTATTTGCAATAACTCTAGTGATATGTAGCAATAGCTTTCTACTTCTTCTAAGTTTATTATTGGGAGATCGTTGGAGTATCCTATGAAAACATGGTCTAATTCATGTTCGATCAGTCCTTTGTCAAGTTCAGCCTTGTATCTGAATGAAAAAGCATGTTCTAGTTTTGTCTTCATTCCCATTTCTTCCTTAAGCCTTCGGTGAGCGGCTTCCAAAGTTTTTTCTCCTTCTCGAGGATGGCTGCAACATGTGTTTGACCATAGACCTCCTGAGTGATATTTTTTTGAAGCTCTTTTTTGTATCAAAATTTCTCCTTTTGAATTGAAGATGAATATTGAAAATGCTCTGTGCAGTTCACCTTTGAGATGGGCTTCCATTTTTTCCATTACTCCAATCTCGTTATCTTCAGTATCTACTAATATAACTTCTTCGTTTTTTTTCATGATTTATTTGTTTTAGCCTTTAATGCTTCTTTTTGGATTAATGCTTTTAATTGTTAGGTTTTTATTTCTTCATTTGTTTAGATGAGGATTAATAAAAAGGTAATTTTTTTATAATATGTTGAGTTCGTGTTGGATCATTGATTGGAACATTAAGCCAATTTTTGAAGGGTTTGATACTCTAATTCTAGATTCCATTATTTTTTCTACAGGAGTACTTTTTATTTTTCTAAATAAGGTGAGGTAATAAACATAAGCTAAGTAGACACCTTTTCTGGCGTTTAGTGGGAGTTTCTTTATACCGATCAAGGCTATTTTAAAATCTTCATCAATCTCTTTTTCGATCTTCATTTTACATTCTGATGAAAAGGAATTCATGTCTATTTCTGGGAAATAAGTTCTTCCAAGAGCTTCGTAATCTGCCTTTAGATCTCTTAAAAAGTTTACTTTTTGAAAAGCTGCTCCTAGACTCATTGCGTATGGTTTTAGAGTGTCAAATTTAGCTTGGTCTCCTTCAACAAATACATGAAGGCACATTAGTCCTACAACTTCCGCGGAACCTAAAATGTATTCTTCATATGAGAGAATGTCATGATATTTGTCGTTAAGGTCCATTTCCATGCTATTGAAAAAAGTTTCGATAAGCTTTTGATCAATGTTGTATTGATTAACGGCCATTTGAAATTCGTTCAGGATTGGATTTAAGCTTATTCCGTTCGAAATAGCACTATATGTATCCTTCTTAAACTCTTTAATTAGTTCTGCTTTGTTGAAGTCATGAAAGCTGTCTACGATTTCATCTGCGAATCTAACCATACCATAAATGCCATAAATTGGTCGATGTAATGATTTGTTAAGAAGTTTTATGCCTAAAGAGAAACTAGTGCTATATTGTTGTGTTGTTCTTTTCGAGCAATGTGCTGAAAGGTCATCAAATAGTGATTTCATGATTTTTTGATTTTAAATTTTGGCTTAATAAATTTGCTGATATTTTACCAGAAATGATTGAAGGGGGTACCCCTGGTCCAGGAACTGTTAGCTGTCCAGTATAGATTAAATTTTTTATCTTTTTATTGATAACTTTTGGTTTAAATATGGCTGTTTGATTTAATGTGTTTGCTAGACCGTAGGCATTTCCGCCATATGCATTGTAGTCTTGTTCAAAATCTTTAATACAATATGATTTTTTGTAGATTACGCTTTCTTTTAGCTTTATGTCTAATTGACTCTCCAATCTTGTCATTAATATGTTATAATATTTCTCTCTTAACTCTTCGGAATCCTCTATCCCTGTGGCAAGAGGCATTAGAATGAAAAGGTTCTCGAAGTTCTTTGGAGCCACATTGGGGTCCGTTTTGGAAGGTGTGCAAACGTAGAATAGAGGTTTTTCTGGCCATTTTTTAGAATCATAAATTTCTGTCGCGTGTTGCTCAAAATTTGCGTCAAAAAATAGTGTATGATGCTGTATAGAATCTATTTTTTTATTTATACCTAGATAAAATATTAGGCTCGATGGAGCAAATGTCTTTTTTTTCCAATATTCTTCAGAATAGTTTTTATATTTTGGTGGTAGAAGTTTTTCTTCGATATGGTGGTAGTCTGCGCTACCTATTACTGCGTCAGTTTGGAATTCTTTATTGTTGACTGTTATCGATGTTATAAGTTGATTCTTAATGTTAATCTTACTCACGTTTGAGTTTGAATGAAAAACGACACCTTGATCTTTGCATATGGTTATCATAGCTTTGACTAATGAGTAAAAACCACCCATCGGGTAAAAGGTTCCAAGTTTTAATCCAGCATAGTTCATTAGACTGTAAAGTGATGGAGTGTTTTTTGGTTTTGCGCCCAGAAATAATACTGGAAACTCCATTAATGCACGTATTTTCGGATTTTTAAATTTTTTATAAACCATTTTTTGATATGACCCGAATAAACTTAAATTCATCGAGGCTTTTATGGTTTCAAAATCTAGGTATTCGTTGATAGAAAGTCCGGGCTTTTCAATTAGTTTTTTGAAGCTGATGTCGTATTTTTTTTTCGCATCAATCATGAATGATTCTAATTCTGTTGAGCTCCCTTTTTCTATAGCTTCAAATAATGCTTTCAGTTCTTCAAAGTCATTTGGGATTGAAATTTTATCTTTGTTTTCAAAGATTAAGTCAAATGCTGGTGATAACTTAGTTAATTCAAAATGTTCGCTCACTTTACTATTGAAGTCATTAAAGAATGATTCCATAACTTCTGGCATCCAATACCAGCTAGGTCCCATATCAAAAGTGAACCCTTCCGCTTTAAATTGTCTAGCTCTTCCTCCAAAAGAATCATTTTTTTCAAATACATGGACGTTGTGCCCTTCTTTTGCAAGGTAGGCAGCCGCTGAAAGTCCTGAAAACCCTGAGCCAATTATTGCTATTGTCTTTTCTTTAGTCATTCTTAACTTATTTCTATGATAAAATGTTTTATAGTGAGCCAGGTTAAATTTAGTTGGTTTTTTTTAATGAAGAGTATTCGGGTATTTCAATGGCTATTTCGTTTTTTCGATTAAATAATTTAAATGGAGGATCGTAGCCTTGGAATAGAACTTGTCCATCGGAGCTAATATTCTCTTTTTTTAATTCATCCTTTAAAACTTTAGTGTAGAATTTTATGTCGTAGTCATTGGCAAAACCACTAAATTTAATAATGGCCAAGTAGCGCTCCTCTTGAATCTTTATATTTACATCGTTGTTGTTTGGGTTTGGAAGATCATTTATTTTGTATTTCGCAGGCATAATAAAACTCATGGTTACAGAGTCATCGATAGATGATATTACAGGTGACGTCATACTTATTTTCTGGTTTTCATCATTTCCCCCGAAAATATAACTTGCAACATTGTTGAATCCTTGATTAGAGCTTTTGGAATAACTGTTCCCTTCAATTTTAGTTGATGCAAGTATCATTTTAGGGTACTTTCTTATTTCAAATTTTTCGAAGCTTTCAACAATGTCATATTTTGGAGTTTCTGTATTTGCTACCATTGAGTTTGTTTTAAGCTGGCTAAATAGGCCGAGGCTAGTTGCTCCTATTATTATGTAGATTATAGTATTCATATTTATTTGTGTTTAAGTTTTAAAAAAAAACCTTATACAAATGTATATATATTGTTTTATTAAAACAAGAAAAAGTTAAACAAAATATTTGGTATTTTTTATGGTTTGTTATTTTTTACACCCAATTATATATGTATTCATGAGTTGTTTATTAATATTTTGATTTTAAGTCCATAAATACATAATGTTTAATTATCTTTGTATAAAGGTAAACAAATTGTTAAATTAAATTCATGTGATTTGGGTGTTTATAAAATTTCTGACTTAGCAAAACTTTCTGGTGTAAAGCCACATACTATAAGAGCTTGGGAGAGCAGGTATGATATTCTTACACCTTTAAGAACAGACACTAATATTCGATATTATGATGATCTGCAACTGAGAAAGTTGCTGAATGTAGTTTCTTTAATGAATTCAGGTAGTAAAATTTCGGTTATTGGGAACTTGTCTGATCGTGATGTTATTTCACAGATTAATGCTTTGTTGATATCTGGTTCTTCCGAGCAAAAGGAGGAAATTATAATTAATCAATTAATCGGTTCAGGTTTAAGTTATGATGAAAATAGTTTTGAGAAGGCATTTTCAAGATCTATTTTAAGTTTTGGTCTTATTGAAACATATCAGAAAGTTTTATATCCGATGCTTGTAAAAATAGGTTATTTATGGACTATGTCTGAGTTGACTGTTTCTCAGGAGCATTTTATAACAAGTTTGGTGAAGCAAAAAATTCTCACGGCAATTGATTCTTTACCCTTGCCAAAAAAATCAAATGAAAGATGGTTGTTATTTCTGCCTGTTGGGGAGGTGCATGATCTTGGGCTTTTAATTGCCCACTATGCAATAAGGAAGAATGGAGGTGAAGTGATTTACCTAGGGAGAGATTTGGGTAAAGAGAATTTGGTCGAAGTAATTTCAGTAGCTAATCCATCAAAATTGTTATCTTTTGTTGTTCGCTACAACCAGAGTGACCTAATAAACGATTATCTATTTACTGTAAATGAAAAATATAGCGATTTGCAGTTTGTTGTTTGTTGTGACAAAACTTACAATAAAAAAATACATTTATACCAGGGGCAGGAAATTGTTTCTAGTTTTGATGATTTTTTGGAAATGATTTTAAAAGATTTATAGGTCTATTACAACTCCGATTGTTGGGATTGACCTTCCCGCTCCTGGTTCTATTTCTATTAGATTTCTTGGTGTTGCGGTTTCTCCATTTTCATTACTTTCTAAAATGTATTGATTGGGTGCTGGTGCCTGCTGAGCAAGTAAGTTTTGAATTTCAATATATAAATTGATTGAAGCTTTTCTTAAGTTCCATTTTTTATCTATTCTGAGGTCAAGTTGATTAAATGTACCTAGTCGCTCTTCTCCTAATCTTGAGTAGTCTAATATTATGCTCGGATAATTGACAGTTGTTTTTTCAAGGTCAGTTGGAATAAATGGAGCGCGTCCAGCAAATCTGTATCGTGCGCTAATCTCCCAATTTCTTTTGAGTTTGTATCCTCCGGTAAAGGTCATCAAGTGTCTGCTGTCCCAGAGGGAAGGTGTGTATTCTGATGTGTTGAATCCGGTGAATTCAGAATAGAAAAACGTGTAAGATAGTAGTCCATAAAACTGTTTGCTTAGCTTTTGTTGAAAGAAAAATTCTAATCCATACGCTCTTCCTTTTCCTTTGCTTTCGATGTTTTCATTACCTAACACTTCAAAGTCTGCCCCTTTGTTTGCTAAAGAAACCGAATCTGCTACTGATATGGGGTAGTTGCTATATAGTTTGTAAAAACCTTCTAAACTTACACTGGATGAAGGTCCGAGAAATCGTTCTAGTCCCACGACAAGATGGTCTGAACGAATGTATTTTGAGTCTTTGTTTAGGAAGATTTCATTCTGTTGATATCCTAAAATGGTATAAGGTGGGATTTTGTAATACCTGCCTATGGAGCCGTTTAGTTTCCATTTCTCAGAAATCAGATAGGATAGTGCCATGCGTGGGGAAAAGTGTGGTGTTTCAGATTTTTCTATAGTATAGTTGTCATCATCTATTCTTAGGCCAAATGAAAGGTCAAGTCTTTCCTTAAAAAAAGATCTTGTAGTGTTAACGAAACCACCATATTTAGCGAAGGCTATGTCGGTGTTGTAGTTGGTGGAATTTGATGGTGTTGCGGTTCTGTTTTTGTATTCTGTAAGTTTGGTGTTTAGTCCCCAGTTGAATTTCCATTTTTCATGAAAATATGTAAATGCATATCTCGCTTGAGTTTCTGTTTCAGTAGATATGTTGGAGAATAGAACTCCTTCTCTGTTCTGGTTGTCTTGGTAGCGTGTAAAGTCATTTTTAAGCATGTTGTTGCTAATTGTTGATTCCATAAAACCCTTTCCGTTTTTTAGTATTTTTTTCCATGTCAGTCCTATTGTGTTTGTTCGTTGATTGATAAATGGAGCTTGATCTAACACGGCTCTTGTGTTATTGTCAAGCGTTCCTGATCCATCTAGATAAAAATCGTCAATGGAGCCTATTCCTAAGAGGTAAATATAGTTGTAGTCATTTATTTTGTGGTCAATTTTGTATTGATAATCCCAGTAATCAGGTCGAATTGGTAAGCCGATGACTTCAAATAAAAATTGGAGGTAACTTCTTCTTACGGAAACAATGATTCCTGTTTTGCTTTCTTCTTTTTTTCCTTTAAATAAAGGACTGTTTATTGTGATTGCTGTTTCGCTTGCTCCTAAACGGAAGTTTGCGTTGAGGTTTCTTTTGTTTCCATTTTTTTGATTGAATTGCATTATTCCAGAAAGAGCGTTGTCGTATTTGGCATTAAATGCAGAAGAGGCTAGTGTGACATTCTCAATAAAAGAAACATTAAGCATTCCTACAGGGCCTCCTGAGCTTCCTTGTGTGCTAAAATGATTGATGTTTGGTATTTCTACGCCATCTAAAAAATATACAGTTTCATTTGGGGCTCCTCCTCTTATTATAAGGTCATTTCGAAATCCACCTGAAGAAGGAGTTACGCCTGGGAGGGATTGGGCTACTTGAACGACATCATTATTTCCTCCTGGATAGGTTTCTATTTCTGTAGAACTTAGTGTTTGGTTAGAAAGAGGCGTTTCTTTTGGTTTTTCGAATTGGTTTAGTTCGCTAAATATTACAAATTCATTTAGGCTGTCGGCACTTTCGATTAATGAAAAGCTGAGTGGTTGGTTACCTACAGATTTTAATATTACATTAAATTTAGTTTGAGTTTTGTAGCCTAAAAAACTTGCCGTTACATTGTATGATCCAGGGATTATATTTTCAATAACAAAGTCGCCATTTTCTTTTGTAACTGCACCTTTTGTGGTGTTTTGTAAAACTACTGTGGCTGTAAAAATTGGTAGGCCGTTTTTGTCTTTTACAGAACCTCTTAGTTCCGATGTTGCTTGACTGAAAATAATTGCTGGATGAAGTGCTAGGAAGATTAATAAAGCAAGAATTTTAGTGTTGTATTTCATTTTTTTTTAGCGTTCTGTGTAATTAAAACAAGGTCGTTTTTTTTGTAAACGACCTTGTTTTTTATTTTGACTATTTATGTATCGAAATTTTAATTTTTGACAAATTTAGTGCGTCCAACAATTTTATTTTCATTACTAATAGTTATTTGGTAAGATCCCTTTGCTAGTTGGGAAACATTAATAGTGTTTCCTTGAATGTTAAAGTTAGCGTTACTTATTTCTTTTCCTAAAATATCTGTAATTAAAATGTTCATTGTATTCAAATCCATACCTTCAATACTCATAGTTTCTTGGGTTGGGTTTGGGTAGACATTTAAATTTAGGTTTTCAAAATTAAGCTCGTCTAGTCCTACCGAGTTAGCGATAGGTAGTTCTACTAATGAACCTCCAGAAGTTAGTGCTACCCATAATCCGAATGCTGGACCATTAGAGTTTAAAGTTGGATCTAAGAAACCTGAAGCTAATACTACAATGGCAGCATCATCTAAGTTTAATGTTGCTAGTGGTGCGCTGTATGCTGCTACCGCTGCTGCTGATCCAGTAGGACGCACTTCTAGTGTATAGTCTAGTGTGCCTAATTCGAGGTAGCCCGCGAAGTCACTAAAAGATGCATTGGTAACAATGTTTCCTGCTGGA
>JACLAC010000005.1_pt1 | contig 19629 bp, 21 predicted proteins | sample 8027881 | NCBI WGS metagenome assembly JACLAC01 (sample SAMN15725517, study PRJNA655200) | protist metagenome | isolation source: fluorescence activated cell sorting (FACS) single amplified genomes of... | place: Spain: Blaines Bay Microbial Observatory, Mediterranean Sea | collected 2016-01-19 | reverse complement strand
CAACTTCGTCAAGCTTATGGCCGCTTAAGAGACCAAGAATAAATTCTTTCCCCGTAGCCAATAATTAGGAGCAATTCATGGCACTACTTGGATCATTGCAAACAGGCGCCAGTGGCGTTCGAACTCACGGAAAAGCGATGGCTGTCGTTGGCAACAACATCGCAAATGTGAATACCTTTGGCTTCAAAAGAAATGAAGTTGCCTTTGAAGATGTAATGGGGAACGAATATCCTCAGGGAGCGTCTTTTACTCAGGTCACTAATGGAGTAAAAATCGGTGCAGTGAAGCAAGATTTCACTCAGGGAACTTTTGAAAATACCAGTTCTCACACGGACATGGCTATCGGTGGAAATGGTTTTTTCACACTGATCAATCCTAGATCAGGCCAAGAAATTTACAGCCGTAATGGTCAATTTACTTTTGACAAAGAGGGCTTTCTTTCAACTGAACGCGGAATGCGTGTACAGGCAATTGAAGTTGACCGAAACACCAAAGAAAGCAAGGGACTTCCTGGATCTCTAAAAGTTTTAGGATTAGTAGATCCCCCTCAGGTAACGGGAAACGGAGCTGACGGTACCGGAATTCGAGTCTCAGCAAATTTGGATTCGAATGCAGTGATTAAGGATGTTCCTTTTGATCCGACGAATGTACGTGATTCAATGTATAACTTCTCAACATCGGTGACAGTCTATGACCGATATGGTGATCCACATACTGCCACAGTCTCCTTCAGGAAACGTCCTGACTTGCCAGAGCAAATTGATCCAGCTACAGGCCAGCCAATTCCTGGAACAGGTGTAATCAATCAATGGGAATACTATCTGATGTTTGATGGTGGTTCCATCGGGCAGATGCCTGGAAATCAAATCGCTGTTGGTGGTGGCTTCCTGCAATTCACTGAAGATGGAAAGTTGATCGCAGCAACAAGTGGTAGCTTTGAAGCTCAACCCGGAGGTGTAGATGCTCAAGGGAATCCACTGCCCTCGGGCCCTCCTAGATTAGTTCCGCAACCTGTTGACCCTGAGACAGGGGTGCCTCAATTCGCAGTACCGTTCAATGGTGAAACTCCAGTTGTGCTTGGTGTCCACTTGGGAGATGGTTACAATCCAGATGATCCTACAGACCCAAGAACCGGGCTAGATGGCTTGACACAGTTTGCTGGCCAATACTCTGTTAGTAAAGCCAACGCAGACGGCAATCCCTCTGGACAACTAGAAAATATCTTTGTAGAACCAGATGGCACGGTAAATGGAGTATTTGATACAGGTTATAGTAGGCCGATTGGTAGACTGATCCTGACAAAATTTGACAACCCTGGTAAATTAATGCAGATTGGCGACAACATGCTTCAAGAGTCTCTTGGGGCAGGTAAGAAAGTCGCGGGCGAACCAGGGACACCAGGATTCGGGGAGGTGCGTAGCAAGAGTCTGGAGCAATCCAATGTGGACTTGTCTCTGGAGTTTGTGAAAATGATTGAATCGCAAAGAGCTTTCCAAGCAAACGCGAAAACAGTCACAGCAACCGATGAAATGATTACGGATCTGGTGAATATGAAGAGATAATTCTTGAGGCCCTTGAAGAGGCCATCAACTCATTTTTTTGCAGCCATGCTGAAACTTTCCATGGAACTTAATTTCCTGAGAAAGCCATTATTAATGGCTACTACTCTAATTGGGCTGCAGGCCGGAGTCATGGGACAGACAACGGAAGCCCAAAATCAGGTAGATCAATTTTCCGCCATAAGCATGGAAGCGCAACGGTTAATTTTCGAAATGTCACAAATTGAAGGCGATAGAGCCAAAGGCATTGCCCTAAAAAGACCGATAAGGAAAAATGTAGGGCGGTTTGGCAACACGATCGAGTATAAATCCCCGCGAAGAAGACCAAGTTCGTCACGAAAATTGATAATTGGCCGATCTCAATCTTACATGTCCGCAATCCCCTAGTATTTGCGGCTAATTTCGTTTAAAATGATACTAGCTGCATTCAAATAGTCCGTCCGCTTAACAATCGGCCTTCCTACCACCAAAAGATTGGCTCCCTCAGAAACTGCCTTTGAAGGGCTCATAGTCCGTTTCTGGTCTCCTGCGTCATCCATGAACCCACGAATACCTGGACAAATTCGTAATAGGGTTCTATCTGAATCTATTTGGTCAAGTAGATGTAAATCCTGTGGGGAACAGACAACACCAGTAATTCCGGTTTTGCTAGCTTCTTTAAAAAGCTTGAGGAGGGTCTCAGTCGGAGATCCTCCATAAATTCTTTCACATTCATCTGGGATTGCAGAAGTTAAGAGAGAAACTCCTAGAATCCCTACCCCTTTGTCAGCAATCCTTTCTAGTGTAGATCGGCCCATTGACAAATGCACAGTTGCTAAATCAACATTCAAATTCGAAAGCCATGCGACAGTATTTTCGACAGTATTCGGAATATCATATAGTTTGAGGTCGACAAAGATTTTCCCAAGTTTTTTCAATTCAGCAACCCATTCAGCTCCTGCAAAAGTTAGCGAGTGACCAATTTTAAAGCCCCACAACCCATTTGGTTGTAAATGGGACAAGTCACATGCCACCTTTAAAGCTTTGTCGGGGGCCATGCCATCCAATGCTACGATCAATTTGCTCATGAGGTGGTACCTTTGAATGATGAATGAAATTTTCTAGCATCCTGCAATGTAGTCAGCGAGTAGACAGGTACATTTTTTACGGCTAGACCACTAGGTGAGCGTCGATCAACTCCAACGATAATTGCTTCAAATTTAGCATCAAAAGCCCTCAGAACTTTTTCCATTCCATTGATTTTTGTCGATGCACTCGTAATTACATCATCTACAAAGACTATATTGTCTTGGCTTGTGGGAACCTTTCCAACAAAACTTCCGCCGTCTCCATGTTTCTTCTCCTCTTTGCGATCGAATAGATAACCAACGTCCCTACCTCGAAGTTCAGCCAATTCGACGGACACAGCACAAGCCAAAGGAATCCCCTTATAGGCGCTGCCATAGATCAAATTACATTCTGGAATTTCTAGCTGAATGGCTTTAGCCAAAAATCTGGAAAGCTTTCTGAGCCTGTTTCCGGAGTTGAATGAAGAAGAGTCGAAAAATATATCAGACTTGCTTCCATCTTTTAGGGTAAATTCTCCAAACCTGAAAGCCTCACACTCAACTGCAAACTTCAGGAATTCTTGCCCTAAATTCATCTGCAACTTACTCATAAAACAAGGTTATCCTAAGAAATGATTTGGAGATAAGATTGCGTTTTTCCAGTACTTTCAGTAACTTGATTTCTTTTATCTGGGGCAGAAGCAGAACTGCACCTTGAGAATAAATTTATCTAGCTAGAGAAAAATGATGAGCCAACATCGTTTCGAAACCCTTCAATTACATGCCGGCCAAACACCTGATCCTACTACAAAATCGCGTGCGGTCCCAATCTACCAAACTACGTCCTATACTTTTGATAATGCAGAGCACGGAGCAAACCTATTCGCTTTAAAAGAATTTGGAAACATTTACACCCGGATGATGAATCCTACTACAGATGTTTTCGAGAAGCGAGTCGCAGCCCTGGAGGGAGGTGTTGCTGCGTTAGCAACGGCGTCAGGTCAATCAGCGCAATTTCTGGCATTAACAAACATTATGGAAACTGGTGACAATATTGTCAGCACATCCTTTCTCTATGGGGGAACATATAATCAGTTCAAGGTTTCTTTCAAGCACCTTGGGTTGGGCGTTCGTTTTGCCGATGGAGACGGAGTAGAGAGTTTTGCAGAGAAGATTGATGAGAAGACGAAGGCAATTTATATCGAAACGATGGGTAATCCTAGATTCAATATTCCTGATTTTGAGGGATTGGCGCGCCTTGCAGAAACGAATGGCATCCCTCTAATTGTGGATAATACGTTAGGTGCTTGTGGTGCTTTGTTTCGACCTATCGATCGTGGTGCGAACGTCGTGGTCGAATCTGCAACCAAGTGGATTGGGGGCCATGGAACCAGTATCGGTGGGGTCATTGTAGATGCAGGAAACTTCAATTGGGGGAATGGTCGTTTCCCATTGTTTACAGAACCATCTGAGGGTTACCATGGAATGAAATTCTGGGAAGTCTTCGGAACAGGTGGCCCAGTTTGTCAAATGCTTGGGCTCCCTGCTGAGTTGAATATCGCATTCATCACTAGAGCCCGAGTAGAAGGTCTGAGGGATTACGGAACAGCATTGAGTCCATTCAATTCTTTCATGTTGTTACAGGGCTTGGAAACCTTATCTCTACGTGTGGAGCGACATAATGAAAACGCTCAGGCTTTAGCAGAGTGGCTTGAAGCTAACCCAGCGGTAGAATCTGTAAGCTATCCCGGATTGCAAAGTAGTCCCTACCATGAACTGGCTAAAAAATATATGAGCCAGCGTGGACACGGAATGATGCTCTCCTTTACCATGATGGGCGGCTATGAGCAGGCAGTAAAATTCATCGATGAACTTGAATTAGCCAGTCACCTTGCAAATGTTGGCGATGCCAAGACGTTAGTAATTCACCCTGCTTCAACGACCCATCAACAGTTGAGTGAGCAAGAACAGAGATCGGCTGGTGTGGAGCCAACAATGGTTCGAGTATCGGTTGGCCTTGAGCATATTGATGACATTCGTGAAGACTTCCAACAAGCCTTTGATAAAGCTGCTGCTTAACTTATAGATATTTGGAGGCGGGATTCATTCTAATCCCGTTCTTCAACTTTCCTAGCGACACACTCAGATATCAACCCTTATTAATGACTCTAGTCATCAATCGGTCAAATCATACCCTTCCGCTGATTCGGCATGAGCGTATTTCTTGGATTACACCTGAGGACGCTGAGCGTCAGGATATTCGCCCATTGCGAATAGGTATCTTGAATATCATGCCCTTTGGTAAGGACTACGAGTTCAATCTCCTCCATCCGCTAGGCTTGTCTATTCTTCAAGTTGAGCCGGTTTGGATTCGTCTGGAATCGCATGAGTATTCGTCAGGCGATCAACAGCACATGTCTGACCTATATCAGACCTATGAAAAAGCGACGCAGTTATCCAGGCTGGATGGCCTGATTGTTACAGGCGCCCCAGTCGAAAAAATTCACTTTCATGAAGTGCGCTACTGGAGTGAGATTTCAAAGATCATTCGAGACTCTCGATTAAATTGTCCAAGTACTTTGGGGATTTGCTGGGGAGCTTTTGCTCTGGCTTTTTTGCTCGGAGTGGACAAGTTGACCTACGATAACAAGCTATTTGGTCTCTTTAAACTGCAGAATCTTGATTCTGGACACCCTATCACAGGAGAACTGGACGATGAATTCTGGTGTCCACAAAGTCGCTATGCGGGCATTGACGATAGCCTGATGGAAGGAGCGCAAAGAGATGGAAGATTAAATCTACTAGCCCATGGAGAAAGGGCTGGGTATTCAATTTTTGAAACTCCTGATCATCGATTCGTGATGCACAGTGGCCACCCAGAGTACAATTCAAGGCGAATTGTTTACGAGGCTGAACGTGATAAATTAGCAGGAGATGTTTTGCCACCAGAGAACTTTGATCTGAATAATCCGGTCAATTGCTGGCGGGGGCATCGCAATACCTTTTTTACCCAGTGGTTGAAGTTCTGTTATCAGCAGATCAGCATGCCGAGATGAGTGTTGAACAGAGATCGACTTAGAGGTGATTAGTCATCGTCGAAAGATAACCCAGAGCGCTCCACTACCCCCCCAGCGAGGTGGGGCTTCTCGGACCTGGGCGATATACTTTTTCCCATTTTTTAACAGCCATTGCTCTACGGTCTGCTTGAGCACAGGGCCAGCTTGCGAACGGTTGCCTTTACCAGTAACAATCAAAAGTGAGTCAAGTCCGTGCAAAGCGCCGTAATGTACGTAATTCTCCACCAGCATTAAAGCTTCTTGTCGATTTTTACCATGGAGATCGAGAGTTTCGTCAGGAGCCGTATGGCTTTGAAAAGCTTTGCGAGTAGTCTTTACTTTACTTGACTTAGGTTGCTGCTCAGGCAAAAAACCTAGGTCTGAATCCTCCTCTTTGTCAGGAATATCACCAATATTGGTAAAGATCTGATCCATCCAATTTGATTCAGTCGTTGAATCATCAAAGGAAAGGCTGGATTTTCTTGGATTGTGAGGTGGGTTGGTTTTGGACTTCAATGAGACTTCCTGACCAATAAGGTAAGAAGTGATACAGGGACAGTTGCCCCTAATCAAATGTCTCAGAAATAATAGCGCGCGGCAAGTGCGTTGTAAAATCCTTGTTCTGTGCTGCCGAGGCCTTGCTGTCGTCGGAGCCCAAGCTCTACAGACAAGCCAACATTAGGGTAGTTGATAGGGAAAAATTCTGAACCAGTGAAGAGCCTAAAGAGGGTACCTCGCTCATCTTCTTCGCTTTCGAAGCCGGCTCCTGCCCCGAGGAAGATATTATGTCCGCCTTCATTCAGAACCACACGAGCGAATCGACTTTCTAATGAGAAATGAGTGATATCCATTGCTTCATGGTAACCTATCAACAATTCTAGAGAATCAATAGGGCTGAGCCAGTTCTTCAAACTAATTCGTTCTTCTGGGACAGCGGATGGACGGTAATGAAGGCCAATTCCAAGCTTTCGAGCAAGATTTCTCTCAGCAGCGTCAAATTCAATCAGGCGAATGTCCACTCTTTCAACCTTGAGAACACCGAACCCTCGATCTGACTCAAGGTAAAGCATTTGCTCGTCCATACCCTGAATACGGCCACTCAGTGATTCCCCGCTGTTGAGGTGAACCACGGCTCCATATGCTGTAGCAGTCAAGGTCCATCCGATGAGCAAGACCAGCAGCAATCGTAGTTTTGAGAACATTCTACCTCTCTGAATGATCGTAACAAACCGATGAATCCAACACCGGCGCAGTGACAGATTTCCCGACTCATGCAATAGATGCACCGCCTTTTTTCCGTGCCTTGACACTCTGTGCCATTGGGGCAATTTCGGGAAGTTTCCTACAAGCTGCGTTAGATCGCAGACGAATCCGCAAAAAACAATTTCATATCGAAGGTGGTGATCAATTTGCTCAAAGATTGAAAAAATTGAATAGCTTTTCTCCGTCTAGATCTTTCTGTTTTGCTTGTGGGTCACAATTGGCTTGGTACGACAATATCCCGATTTGGTCTTATTGCTGGTTACAAGGCCGATGTCGTCAATGTAGAGTACCATTCAGCAATAAATCATTTCGTATGGAACTTGGGTTGGGATTGGGGCTTGGCCTTTTAGGCTGGAGCATCAAGATAAGCTGGTTGCTTGGAGCCCTCACATTTCTATGGGTGATTGGCTGGACGGTCTTTTTGAATGCACCACTTAGGTGTGTGGAGAAATCGAAGTAAAGTTTTGCACAAGAATTAATTGGAGATGACTTAGTGAAGATCATTCCTGCGATTGACTTAAAAAATGGCCGCTGTGTTCGATTGCTTCAGGGGAAAGAGGATCAGGAAACAGTGTATGGGGAAGACCCGGTTGAAACAGCTCTAAGTTTTGAAGAGCAGAGTGCTGAACAAATTCATCTAGTAGACTTGGATGGTGCTTTTCGAGGTGAATCTAAAAACTTGGAGCAAGTGGAACGTATTGCTCAAGCAGTCAAAGTCCCTTTAGAACTTGGTGGCGGTATTCGAAGTTTAGATGACATATCAAGAGTTTTCGACTTGGGGGTGAATTTCGTGATTATCGGAACGATTGCTGTGAAAAATCCGAAGGTTTTAGAGGAAGCAATCCAAAAGTTTGAGAATCAACTAATCTTGGGCCTTGATGCTAAAGATGGAAAAGTGGCGGTATCAGGTTGGGTAGAGGTCACAGAATTCAGTGATGAGGAATTCGCAAACCAGTGGAAGCAACATGGGATCAATAGGGTGATTTATACTGATATTTCCCGTGATGGTATGTTGACAGGTCCAAATTTGAGTTCACTCCGGAGGATGGCGATAGCGACTGGGTTGAAAATAACAGCCTCTGGGGGAGTGTCTTCAATGGATGATTTAAAACAACTTGCGGAATTAGAGCGAGACGGAGTGGATGAAGTGATCGTGGGCAAGGCGATCTATGAAAGAAAGTTGGATTTGAGAGAAGCGTGTTTGTGGCTCAATAAACATGCGGCTTGAATTGCTTCAGTATGAAGAGAAATTGATATTTTTTTGGAAGAGTTATCATTTCAAATATTTTGATGATTCCAATTTGGTCTTCAGAGGAATAGTCTCTAAAAGATCAATTTGATCAATCGTTTTTTGTTTGTTCAGGATTAGTAAATTTCGAAATCAGGAGTTTGTGGATGGAGATGCAATATAGAAGGTTGGGTCAAGCAGGAATCAAAGTGAGTGTTTTGTCTTTTGGATCCTGGGTTACTTTTGCCAAACAGCTCCCCTTGGATAATGCCCTCGCGTGTATGCAAGCAGCTCATGATGCAGGAGTGAACTTCTTCGACAACGCGGAGGTCTATGAAAAGGGGGAGTCCGAAAAATTGATGGGACAAGCTCTAAAAGAACTTGGCTGGGCCCGTGAAACTTACCTGGTCTCCACAAAGTTTTTCTGGGGAATCGTGCCGGGGGTCAATACGAAAAACACCTTGAATCGAAAGTATCTCAGACAAGCCATGGAGCGTTCGCTTGAACGCTTTGGTCTGGATTTCATCGATCTCGTTTTTTGTCATCGCCCTGACCCCGAAACTCCAATTGAAGAAACTGTTTTTACCATGTCAGAAATGGTTAGTTCCGGGAAAGCTCACTATTGGGGTACTTCCGAATGGTCTGCACAGGAATTGTTAGAGGCCTATGAAATCGCTGAAAGATATCACCTTCACAAACCAACGATGGAACAGCCTCAATACCATCTATTCCATCGTGAAAGATTGGAGGAAGAATATGCTCCACTTTTCAAAAAATATCAGATGGGCACCACAATTTGGAGTCCCCTTGCCTCAGGTATGTTAAGTGGAAAATATCTTGATGGTATTCCAGCTGTTAGCCGAGCCAACCTCCCTGGATATGAATGGCTCCGAGAGAAACTAACGGATCAAACTACCTTGAATAAGGTGAAGAACCTGAAAGTCATCTCAGATCGACTAGGCTGTTCTCTCTCCCAATTAGCGCTGGCTTGGTGTGCAAGTAATCTAAATGTTTCCACCGTAATTACTGGGGCAAGTCGAGTGGAGCAAGTTCATGAAAATATGCAATCTTTGGGGGTGTTGGAATTCCTGACTCCTGATGTACTTCAAGATATTGAAGAAGCGATTGCCTGAAAAAGCTTTTACCTAAAGATTTCAAAATAATGAGTTTTGGATATGGTTGTTTAAAGATCACAAACAAACAATTATATTGGGACTTGGCTAAATTGAGTAATTGATAAGCAATTTATTTCTTTTTTCAGCGAATAAATATACTATCAAACAGGCAATTTTGCCGATACGTTTCTCAAATCTTATCAGTCAGATTTGATTTTTTAACTGAAAATTCCACAAAGTCTAATTGACCATTTTTGAGTTCTAAAATGAAAAAACTCTTATTTTTGACAAAATTAATTTTCTTGATGATTTGGACAAGTTTGGCGTGTGCGTACGAATTGACAATACTGCATCTAAATGACCATCATTCTCATCTTTCCGCTGATACTAGCATGGATTTGAAGCTTGCGGGCAAAATGACCCGAGTGCAATCCGGAGGATTCCCAGCTGTTGTGCAGAAGTTCAAGGTTCTGGAAGCAAGAAATAGAAACGTGATTAAACTTCATGCAGGTGATGCTATTACCGGAGACCTTTATTTTACCCTTTTTGAAGGGGAGGCTGATGCTGCTTTAATGAATGAGGTTTGTTTCGATGCCTACGCAGTTGGAAATCACGAATTTGATTTCGGTGATACTGGTTTAGCTAAATTTTTAGACTTTCTTAACGATGGTAAATGTAAAACAGCTGTTTTAGCAGCTAACGTCATACCTGAGCTTGGTGCATCGGTTCTCGCTAAGAAAAGTGCAAATGATTACTTACAGCCTTATGTGATAATGGAAAGAGGAGGCACCAAAATTGGAATCATTGGTATTGATATCGTTAGCAAAACAACTATCTCGTCAAGTCCAGATCCCTCGACGAAGTTTTTAGATGAGACAAAAACTGCTCAGAAATATGTTAACGAACTTAGAAGCAAAGGAATCAATCACATAATTTTGTTGACCCATTATCAGTACAATAATGACCTTGAACTCGCAAAATCACTTGATGGAGTGGATATCATTGTTGGTGGGGATTCACACTCTCTTTTGGGTGATTTTTCCGAACTTGGGCTTAATCCTGCGGGTCCGTACCCGACTGTATCTTCCAACAGATCAGGTCAAACAGTATGTATTGTTCAGGCTTGGCAGTTTTCTCAGGTTGTAGGTGAGTTGATTGTTCAATTTGATGCTGAAGGGAATGTCAGGGCATGTTCGGGAACTCCGCATATGATGTTGGCAGATAGTTTTGTGCGAAAAAACAGTGACGGGGATCGAATGGAGTTGGAGGGTGATTTCCGGAAGGATGTGATTTTGGCGGTTGAGGAAAATCCACTTCTGAGTATCGTTTCCGAGGATCCTGACGCAGCTGCTAAACTTGCTACCTTTACCGAAGCAGTTGCAGAAAAGAAGGCTATTAAAATAGCAGATGTTGCAGAAAATTTATGCTTCGAACGTATACCAGGACAAGGCAGGTCCAAATTGTGTGATGTCTCAGAAACTGCCAAAATGGGCTCAGACATATCAAATCTTGTTGCACACGCATTTCGTGACACGGCAAAAGCCAGTCAAATAGCAATTCAAAATGGTGGGGGTGTCCGTATTGACATCGGTAAAGGTGATTTGAGCATTGGTGACGCCTACCAACTCCTTTCGCAAATACATTAGTTGAATTAGATATGTCTGGTGCAGAAATCCATGCAGTCCTGGAAGATGCTTTGGACTTGGCCCTTCAACCAGATGGATCAACAGGTGCTTATCCATATGCTGCTGGTTTGAGATGGGATATTGATGCAAGAAAACAAAAGGGAATGCGAATATCCAACCTTGAATTTAAAGGGCCAAAAGACAATGACTGGGTTCCTATTTCCAAGACTCGAGTATTTAAAGTTGTAACTAACAATTACATAGCCTCTGGAAAAGATGGCTATCTTACTTTCGGTAAAGTTAGCAAGGAAGGCCGCGTTGTTGATACCTATTTGGACTATGCACAGAGTTTTGTCGATTACGCGAGAAAGGTGGGAACACTGAAGAAGTTGCCATCATCTGAATATTCAACTCAATCTTTCCAAAAATAGATTTCGCTGGAATTACCAATTGGAATCAAACGATCAGTTGAAAAAAAATTACATTGCATTTAGCAAATAAAATTAAATTTAGTTTTGGGTGAGCTACAACTTGAGTTTTGGTCACCTGAAAGCCAATGCTTCAATTCTTAAATTTATGAGAAACCGCAGAGCATCCTATTCAACCTACGAATTACAACTTGAATCAAATCTGTATTGACTAGTCAATCGTTGCACCTCCATCAATAACAAGGTGGGCACCTGTCACGAAAGAGGCTTCGTCTGAAGCGAGAAATAGAATGCCATTCGCTATCTCGACAGGCTCTCCCATTCGTTTCATGGGAGAGTCCTGCCCGAATAATTTTCGGCCCTCCTCAACACTGATCCCGATGTATTTCATATGATTTGCGCTAGCTTGAGTGAAAATCGCTCCGGGACAAACACCATTGACTCGTATATTTTCCGAAGCTAGATCTAAAGCTAGACAGCGAGTCATTTGCATGATCCCGCCCTTAGAAGTGTTGTAGGGTACAAAGGCTGGTTGGGCAATGAAAGAGCTTACGGAAGCTACGTTGACGATGGCTCCACCGCCATTGGCACGCAGATGCGGCAAGACGGCCTGAACCATGTTGGCGTAACCGATGATGTTGACTCCCAAAACCTTTTGCCAGTCTTCTGCGGTCGTTTCTTCAATTTTGCCAAAAACAAATGCTGCTGCGTTATTGACAAGGATCTGAAGACTTCCAAAGGACGAAATTGTGGCCTGCACGACTCTTTCAATCGCTTTGGGGTCAGAAACATCAGCTTGCTGATATTCTGCCTGACCCCCTGCGTCTCGAAGCATTTGCGCAGTCTTCTTGGCATCCTCTCCGTTGACATCAACAACCATTACTCTGGCGCCTTCTTCAACAAATCGAAGGGCTGATGCTTTACCGATTCCTGCACCTGATCCGGTAATGATCGCGTTCTTATCTTTTCACCTCATATCTACCTCTGTGCTAATTCGTTCAGCTTAAGCTCTGTAAATTCGCATTGCATTCAAAGCAAAGAGAGCGTCTTGTTCCTCTTGGCTGCGATGATCGACTAACTTCTGAAATTCTTGATACATGCTTTGAGCATCCCAGCCCTCCAGTTTCTCTACTGGATAATTTGAAGCAAAGATGCAGCGATTGACTCCGAACAAATCAATCACCTTATTGACCGTCTCCTTGATTAGGGGGTCCTGATGCCAATTCTTGTTTGGGTAGGTCAACATGGAGAGTTTGATCGATACCTGTTCAAGGTTAGCCAATACTTGCGTTCCTTCCCAGTATTTTTGCCCTTCCAAAAGATCTTCTCTTTTTGGAGTTCCCAGATGATTTAAAATCACAGGGATTCTAGGATTTCTTTGAAAAATCTCAGCAGCTTGTTTGTATTGGTGCGGATTACACTGTAGGTCAAATGAATAACCTGCTTCCGCTAATGTGCTAAAACCCTGTTGCCAGTTGTTCGAATCTAACAAGTTTCCGAGTCGATTGTTTCTGGGCCAGGATGGCTCATGGTTCAAGATTTGACGAATCCCACAGACGTTCGGAATTTTCTGGAGTTGAGCAAATAGTGACGGTCATTCGGGACTTTCCAGAGAGCCTGTTGCAACAATCTGATAAGGCAGGTTGGATTGTGAACATTGATCAGCAACCCACTTGGCTTCTGCTAAACACGCATTTTCAAAGAGAGGCCCATCGTGCTCGATTTGGCACACGCTGACGGCCTCAACAAACGTTCCACCGATCAGCTCAAAACCTTCCATGTTAAGATCAGCTTCATAGCGTTAAATCTTATAGATCGGATCGTCGTCTGGAGCAAACAATTGGGCTGAATCATGACCACTTGGGCTGTTTGGTCTTACATCCCAGATATGAAAATGGGGATCCCAGACTTCCATCATTACTCTCTGTTGAGGTTAAGCATATTAACAAATAAAGGCTTTGTGTAAATTACCATCAACATTGATTACTTGATAGTCGGAGCCATGTGAACAAAGCGATCGGTTTGAATACTAGATCGAGTGAATTTACAAAGCCAGCATCCTGGTTTGGGTAAAGTTGTTTCACGGGTATAGGGTATTTCATGGTAATTTAAGAAAGCGTTGATAGGCCTGATCCCAGATAGGCTGATCCTGGGGAAGATATTCTTCAATTTCAAAAGAGTTTCGGACGGTGTTGCGTATTTCTGAGAGGGAACTCAAATGTCCTAAAGCAAGACTTTGAATCAGAACGTTCCCAATTGCTGTTGCTTCGGACGGACCACTGAGGACTCTAAGTCCAGTAGCATTGGCAGCAAGCTGATTCAGGAGTTTGTTCTTGGATCCACCGCCAACAATGTGGAGTGTTCTGAGGGTTTCACCAGTTGTCTCTTCAAGTTCGTCCAAAACCTTTCGATAGGAGAGCGCAAGACTTTCCAGAGAACTGCGAACGAAGGCTCCATGACTTTCAGGGACAGGTTGTTTCGATTCAATACAGTAGGCTGCTATTTTTTCAGGCATTTCACCGATTGTAGTAAACCGAGGATCGTTAGGGTTGATTAGGGATTGTAGAGAGGATGAGGCCGATGCCATTTCAGTGAGAGTAAAATAATCATAAGAGTACCCCTCACTTTCCCACTTGCGCCGACACTCCTGTACAACCCACAATCCACTGATATTTTTCAGTAAACGAATACTATGGTTTAAACCAACCTCATTAGTGAAGTTGTATTGTCGGCTCTTGGGGGTAATCACGGGTGCATCCAATTCAACCCCTAGTAGGGACCAAGTCCCAGAGCTAAGATACGCCCAATCTTTTTGTACACTTTGAGCAGGAATACCAACGACAGCTGCCCCGGTGTCATGCGAACAACTTGCAATTACCTTGGTATTGCTGGCTAAGCCTGTGCTCTCAGCAACTTGTTCAGTGATTGGGCCTAGTATCGAGCCACAGGGTACAATTTCGGGGAAGAGATCATGGGGCAGTCCAAGGGCATCAATCAGAGGCCTGGACCATTCCTGCCTGCGGGGATTATAGAGCTGAGTTGTGCTGACCATGGAAGCATCACCAACTGCTACTCCGGAAAACATGTAGTTGAACCAATCACCCATTGTGATCAGTTTGTTCGCAAAGGTCAGTAATTCAGGAGACTCATCATGGGCAGCAGCGAGTTGATAGATTGTATTGATTGGCATGAACTGAATGCCAGTTTCCTCAAAAATAAAATCTTCGCCAAGCTGCTTACGAACCCTCTCGTAGTAGACCAGATTTCGTGGATCTCGATAGTGCCTGGGTGGGGTGAGCATGGGTTCTTGATCACGAATAAGAACAAAATCAAGTCCCCATGAATCAGCGCTCAAGCTGGCAATTGGTAATTTGAGCTGAGCTGCTTTGCGTACACCAATCCGGAGCTCTTCAAAAATTTGTAGTACATCCCAACGGAGAGACTCTCCTACGGAAATGCCGCCTGTTGGAAAACGATGAATTTCCTCTAGCTGCAGTTGCCCTTGTTGGAGAATTCCAACCATGACACGGGCGCTTTCAGCACCACAATCCAGCGCAATATATGCTTGTTTTGGAGTCATTTGGGAAAGATTGGAGTACTGCTTAAACTTATTTGATCACTGGGGCATCATTGGTTGAAATTTCAAACAAGACTTATGAGGTGGCTTTATAAACTCTTTTAGCATTTTCAGAAAAGAGTTTTCTTTGATCGTCCGGGCTGAACGATTTGACTAGATCTCTAAATGCGTCTAAGAGCTTTTCTGATGGCCAATCCTCATTTAGTTCCACAGGAAAATTTGAAGCAAAAAAACAGCGGTCAACCCCGAAGGTATCAATAATTTTTAATACAGTGTCTTTAACCAGAAAATTATTTTGCCAATCTTTCTCAATGTAGGACAGCATGGAAAGCTTGATAGAGCTTTGTGGACAATCAGCCAGAGCTTGGATTCCCTCCAAATAGATTTTTTCATCTTTTAAGTCTTGCAAGGTTGGACTTCCAAGGTGTCCAAGTACTAACGGGATTTCAGGGTTTCTTTCGGATAACTTTGCTGCTTGTTTGAATTGATGAGGGTTGATCTGTAAATCAAAGATGAGTTGAAAATCTTTAAGTTTTTCAAATCCATCACACCATGCTGGGTTTTCAAGCAAATTCCCTAGGCGTTGATTCCTTGGCCAGGAAGGTTGATAATTGAGAATTTGTCGAATGCCTCTCACTTTGTTGTGATAAGTGATCTTGGCAAGCAGGTCAGCTACATTGGGATTCTCAAGGGCCAAGGTTGCGACGATATAATAGTCTCTTGTTGAATTACTAATTTGCTCTGCGACCCACTTGGTTTCGGCAAGGCAATGCTCTGCATAATCATCACCGTTCATCTCAACATGGCAGACACTGACTGCTTCGACAAAGACTCCTCCTGTGAGATCAAAACCAGAGTGTTCTAAATCTTTCTCAAAATCCTGAATTCCGTAGATTTCCCTCCCATGTGGAGCAAACAGAACACTTGGGTCGTGTCCACTTGGAGTTTTTGATGAAATATCCCAAATATGAAAGTGCGGATCCCAAAATTCCATGCTTACCTTTTAATGAAAAATTATCAGGCGTTACAGAAGATAGTTTTGCTAGGTAGGATATTGGAGAATTATTTTACTTTGAAATGTTTGTGGGAGGTCGGGGGCTCTCCCCGACCTGAGGAAAGTTACTTGGAGGCTGCCTCCACATTTGATTTGTCATACACTGTGAAAGGTCCCATCAAAACCCGGAGCCCCTCGGCTCGAGTTGGGTCTTTCTCGACGGTGTAATAGCCCATTCGACCAGCCTTAAATGTCTCACCCGGAATGCCTTCCATTTGACCTGTTGCAATCAAATAGGTTGCATAATAGGAGAGGTATCCTAAATCCACAAAGCTCCAGAGGGCAAATTCTGGTGCGCAATCATTCATTGTGTAGCTTACCATTTCAGCTGGTAACCCAAGACCACTTGTTTTTACTTGGTCACACAACCCCTCATCCTGCATCGCCTTTGCCGCAGCAGCAATTCCAACGGTTGTTGGAGCCATGATCAATTTCAGATTAGGATACTTGTCAACCAGAGCAAGTGCTTGATTGTAACTTTTTTCGGATTGATCATCGCCGTAAACAACATCTACCAAGTTCAGTGATGAATATTTTGGCGCCTTTAGGGCCTCTTTCATTGCAGCAATCCAAGCATTCTGATTGGCCGCATCTGGAGATGCAGATAAGACTGCAAAATCACCACCTGCATTACCCATGATGTTCATAGCCATATCAGCCATCACAGTTCCAGTTTCGTTGAAATCAACTTGAGCTATGAAAAGTTGTTCTCCCTCAGCTGACGGAATTGGAGAGTCCCATGTTACAACTGTCATTCCCTTGTCACGGGCTGATTTAGCTGCTGGTGCGATTTGGTCTCCAGCATTATTGGAGATCATGATTCCGTCTTGGCCTTGGGTAGTTGCGGTAGTGAGAATCTCAATCTGACCGGCTACACTGTTTTCTGGTGTGGGTCCCAAAAATTCCAATTTCCCAGGGTTTTGCAGTTCTTTGTGTGCTTCCTGAGCACCCTGATTGGCCTGATCAAAAACTAAAATTCCCAAGAATTTAGGCATCAGAACAAGATCCGCTTTCATGCCTTGCTTCGCGACAGTATGTGCCATCACGATTCCGCTGGAGACCATCATCGCAGCTGCAGCAACAGCTAAAAATTTTTTCATCATGTAATTATCCCTTAAATGGAGGGTTTCATTAATTTCCAACCAAGAAGTTTCTCTACAAAGAAAGCTTTTTCAAACCATAGGCTATTTCCTGAATAAGTTCATTTTGAGCGAGAAGCCTGTAGAGACTCCCAGTAAGTTTTTAGATTGGGAACCAATGCGGATGATATTAACAACAAACCGATTACTCCAGTCTGAAGATGTCCTGTGATATTGCTCAGGGACATACCGTTCCGGAGATAAAGTACTATCAGAATAGAAAGGATAACACCATAAATTGTGCCGGATCCACCAAAAATACTTACCCCACCAAGCAGGACCATCGTGATGATATCAAGCTCAAATCCCAGTCCCATATCTCCTCTGACTGAGCCGAGCCGTGCAGCAAAGAGAATCCCTGCCAAAGCAGATATGAGCCCTGCCAAAGTGAAAAGAATCAATTTGACGGCATTCACATTAATTCCCGAGTAACGAGCCATCTCTTTGTTAATTCCAATTACGTAGACATACCGACCGAAACCTGTGAAGCGGAGTACGACAACGGCGAGAATCAGCAGAAGGAAAAAAATAATTACAGCTAAAGGGAGAGGACCTAAAATTGGCTGCTGACCGAGTTCTTCAAACCAGCTTGGAAAAACACGAATTGATCGATCTTCTACTAAAACTCTTGCAAGGCCCCTGAAGCCAATTAGCATCGCTAGAGTGACGACGAGGGAAGGCAAGTTCATGAAAGTCACCCAAAAGCCGTTAAATAACCCTCCTAACATGCCGATCAGTAAGCAAGTAGCCAATGCTGTTGGCATCGAAGCTCCTGCATCTACCAGCCAACCCAGGGCACATGCCGCAAGTCCCATCATTGAGGCGACAGAGAGATCAATCTCTGCGTTAATGATGATGAAAGCCATGATCAAGGCGATGATGACCTTTTCAATCGACAGCGTGAAAAGATTTATCTGATTGTCAATACTCAGAAAAGCATCTGAATTTACTGCATTGACGCTGATTGTTAGAATCAGAACAAAGCAAAGAAAGCCTTCCCAACTCCGTAGATATTTCCAAACATTCATCATCGATTTCCTAGGTTTCTGGAGAACTTCGGGCCTGTTTTCTAGCCCAATACAATTGAAAGCGCTTCATAATCACGCTGTCAGTTGCAACTGAAATTAAAATCAAGAGTCCCAACAAGGCATCTCGCCAGAATTCACTAATCTGCAACCAGCGGATCAGGCTGTTTTCTACCAAATCGATAAGAACTGCGCCTAAGAATGCTCCAAAAGCGCTCCCTGAACCGCCAAAGATATTCACACCTCCGACGACGACAGCAGCAACTGATTTAAGTTCGAAGCCGATTCCAGCGACAACGGTAATGTTCCCAAAGCGAGCGAGGAACATGAATCCAGTTAAACCCGCAAGAGCACCGCAGAGAAGGAATGCTGTCAGGACCATCCTCTGATTTGCAAAGCCAGCCATTTTTGCGGCTTCCGGGTTTGAGCCAATTGCATAAAGCTTCCGACCGAAGGATGTGTATTTGAGGATGATTTGGAATAGGATCACGACCACAATCATCCCAACAACCAGAACTCGTAGATGCAATCGGTCATAGCTAATGAGGTTTAAGCTTGGAAGATCAAGCAGCCACCTCGGAAGGTTGACGGTCAATACGGTTTGAGCGTCTGAATACTCCACCAACAAAGTACGGTAAAGAGCCATTGTGCCCAAGGTGACGATGATGGAGGGAATTCGGCAATAGGCGACCAAGATCCCATTGATTCCTCCCATCAATGTACCAACTCCAACGGCGAGAAAGATTGCCAACATTGGGTGCATGTCACCATATTGTGAAAGCTGATGCCCCACAAAATAAGCTGTGAATCCAACAACGGAACCGACGGACAAATCAATATTGCGTGTTAAGACAACCATGGTTTGCCCGATAGCCAAGACCGCCATCAGGGCAACACTGGCAGAAACTCTGTTGAAAAGTCGGGCATTCAAGTAGTTTTCTATCACTGAACTGAATACGATCAGAATTAGTGCAATCAAGATCAGCAGAACCAACTCTCTCAGTTTTTCGGGTCGTAGTCCTTGAATCGGGCTCATGCGGTCTCCTGCAGTTCTCCCATTGCGAGCGACATGATGGACTCTTGAGTGGCCTGAGGACCATCCAAAATACCCATCTGTCTACCCTCTCGCATCACCAATACCCGATCACTCATTGCTAGTACTTCTGGGAGATCTGAGGAAATACAAAGAATCGCCATGCCTTGGTCAGCCAATTCACGAATCATGTTGTGTACTTCCGCCTTGGCTCCGACATCAATGCCTCTGGTTGGTTCGTCCAGAATGAAAACTTTTGGTTGCGTGTTGAGCCACTTGCTAAACATCACTTTCTGTTGATTGCCTCCAGACAGTTTGCCAACTTCGTGTGTTAAATTTGGCGTCTTGATTTGAAGCCGCTTCTTGAATTCTTCTGCTGTAGATTTTTCTGACTCAGTACGGATCAAGCCGAGTCTGCCCAAGTACCTTTTCAAAGCTGGTAAAGTTATGTTGGAAGTGATGGAAAGTGGCATTGCCAATC